>ERZ1023393.16-NODE-16-length-80622-cov-695.024911_pt1 | contig 80622 bp, 70 predicted proteins | sample MGYA00380503_ERZ1023393 | MGnify/ENA primary metagenome ERZ1023393 (study PRJEB33173, sample SAMEA4830379) | metagenome | study: EMG produced TPA metagenomics assembly of the PRJEB25223 data set... | reverse complement strand
TAACCTGATCTTTATCGTCATACATACGATAAACACCAGGTTCGTGAGAGACATCCGCTAAGAACTTTTTAGCATCAAACATTTTAATTCGCCGCTAAAATTGCCCGCACTTTTTCCAAATCTTCAGCAGTATCCACCCCCACTGCAGGCACTTCTTTCGCAAGCTCCACATGAATGCGTTCGCCGTTATATAACACACGAAGCTGCTCAAGTTTTTCTAGATTTTCAAGTTGAGTCGGAGCCCATTGCACATATTGTTTTATGAACCCCGCACGATATGCGTAAATGCCAATATGACGTAAGTAAGCGTCCGCAAGCTGTACTTTCTGAACATCCTGTAAATTCATAAACTGATCACGATCGTAAGGAATAACCGAACGGGAAAAATATAGCACATAGCCGTCTTTATCCGTCAAAACTTTCACTGCATTTGGATTGAATAATTCCTCAGCATCATGAATTTTTACCGCAAGACTTGCCATATTTACATTAAATTTTGCTAAATTATCTGCCACTTGTCGCACTATAACGGGAGGAATCAAAGGCTCATCGCCTTGAATATTGACAATGATTTCATTGTCAGGAATCGCTAATTTTTCTACAACTTCCGCTAAACGTTCTGTACCAGAATTATGATTAACCGAAGTCATACACACTTCTGCACCAAAACTTTTAGCAACATCAGCCACATTTTCATTATCGGTGGCAATAATCACTCGGTTCGCCCCAGACTGCAGTGCTTTCTCAAATACATGTTGAATCATTGGCTTACCTGCAATATCAGCAAGCGGTTTTCCAGGCAAACGACTTGATGCAAAACGAGCGGGGATAATCACGGTAAATGACATAATTTATTCCTTATTCTTTAATATTTCAGCTTTATCGGCAAGCAATCAAAACAACTGGAGATTAATCCTTTCAGCCATTTCTATATTGCGCCATAAGTTTGTCTATTTTGTCCCAAAAGTGCGGTAAATTTTCACATTGTTTTTCAGCCTCAATAATCTCTGCATCCACAGGGATATACCACCAATTATCGTTGGCAAAAGATTGACATTTTACGGCATCTTTTTCCGTCATAAAGAGCGGTTGATTTTCAGCAAGTTTTTCTAATTGAGATGCTTCAAAATGTTGATGATCTTGAAAGGCTTGAGTTCGTTCTAATTGAATCCCTAACTTTTCTAACATAGTAAAAAAACGCTGTGGATTGCCAATCCCTGCAATGGCAACACCAGATTGAAATTCCTTTAATTGGCGTTTTTCATTGGTTTTTAAATTAATCGCAAAATGAGGCACGAGACGCATAACCGCATCTGAATACTGATTTTTTCCACCATTAGTGATCACAAAATCTACGGATTTTAATCGACTTGGTAATTCTCGCAATGGGCCTGCAGGCAATACAAAACCATTTCCCAATGCACGCTCAGCGTCCATTACGACAATTTCCAAATCACGCTGTAATTTATAATGCTGTAAACCATCGTCAGAAACAATAATATCGCACTCTGCTTGGCTTAAGAGTAATTCAATCGCTTGCTGGCGATTCGGGGAAATCACGACAGGAACATTAGTACGTTTAGCAATCAATACAGGTTCATCGCCACCTTCAATTGGATTTGTATTTTCAGTAACAAACAACGGATAAGTTTTAGATTTACTGCCGTAACCACGAGAAATCACACCTACGCGCAAACCTCGTTTTTTTAATTCTTCCACAAGCCACACCACCACGGGCGTTTTGCCATTTCCACCCACAGACAAATTTCCCACAATTATCACTGGTTTTGGTGCACGATAAGAAGATTTTATCCCCAAACAAAATAAGGCGCGACGAAGTTGGCTAATCAACCAAAACAATAAAGAAAAAGGCGATAAGAGCCAAATAAGTTTGGAGTTGGAATACCAGAAGGGCATAGAAAATCCTTTCTAATAAGTGCGGATAAAATAACGCGAGTTTTTCAACTCGCGTTTTCGATAATCAATAAATTAGCCACTAAACTGCATACTGTATAGCTGTTTATAAGCTCCATTTTGTTCAAGCAATGCTCTATGGTTGCCTCGCTCACGAATTTCTCCGTGATCAATCACAAGAATTTCATCCGCATTTTCAATGGTTGATAAACGATGGGCGATTACGATAACAGTACGATCTTTCTTCAATTCATCTAATGCAGATTGAATGGCGCGTTCTGATTCCGTATCTAGTGCAGATGTGGCTTCATCTAAAATTAATACTGGAGAATTACGCAATAAAGCGCGAGCAATCGCTAAACGCTGGCGTTGCCCACCAGATAGGCTCGCACCATTTTCGCCAATTACCGTATCAAAACCTTGCGGTAATTTTTCGATAAACTCTAAAGCATAAGCCGCTTTTGCTGCAGCAATAATTTCTTCGCGAGAATACTTATCCTGCGCGGCATAAGCAATATTATTCGCAATGGTATCGTTAAATAAATGGACTTGTTGAGAAACCACGGCACAGTTCTCACGCAAATTAGATAAACGATAATCTTGGATATTTACGCCATCCAGTAAAATTTCACCTTGCTCAATATCATAAAAACGTGTCACTAAATTAGCAATGGTTGATTTGCCCGATCCAGAACGTCCCACTAAAGCAACGGTTTTTCCTGCAGGCACACTAAAAGAAATATTATTTAATGCAAGTTCCTCTTTTCCCTGATATGCAAAGCTTACATTTTTAAATTCCAACGCACCTTTCGCTGGTTCTGCTTTATAAGTGCCGTTATCTTTTTCTGGTTCTAAATCTAAAATGGCAAATAGCGTTTGACATGCTGCCATTCCACGTTGGAATTGAGAGTTTACGTTCGTTAAGGATTTTAATGGGCGCATCATTGCCAACATAGATGAAAAAACTACCGTAAAAGAACCCGCACTTAGATTATCTTCCGCAATTAATGGCGTGGTAGCTAAAAACAATACAGCAACTAAAGCAAGAGAAGCAATAATCTGCACAACAGGGTCGGAAATGGAATCTGCAGTAACCATTTTCATACCTTTACGACGCATGTTGTTACTCACTTTATTAAAACGCTCTTCCTCGACAAACTGACCACCAAAAGAAATCACGACTTTATGTCCTTTCAGCATTTGCTCCGTCGTCGCCGTCAATTCCCCCATTGAATCTTGTAAATTTTTACTCAACTTACGGAAAATTTTTGAAACGATAGTGATCAACACTGCAATAATTGGCCCGATAACAAATAAAACAAGGGTTAATTCCCAGCTTGTATAAAACATCACTGCCAATAGCGAAATAATATATGCTCCTTCTCGCACAATGGTAATCAAAGATCCTGAAGAAGAACTTGCAATCATCTCAGAATCATAAGTGATACGAGAAAGTAATTTCCCCGTTGAATTTCTGTCAAAGAAACTCACTGGCATAAACATTAAATGTTTAAATAAACGGCGACGCATTGTCATGACAACTTTGCCTGATACCCACGCCAAGCAATAATTAGAAATAAAGTTAGTCACGCCACGTAAAATAATCATTCCCACAACAACAAAAGCCATTATTTTCAAAAATGAATGGTTTGCCTTGCCAAAACCATCGTCCAACAACGGTTTTAACAAATAAATCAAGCCTGAATCAGCCAATGCATTAAAAACTAACGCAATACCTGAAGCAATAAGCCCTGCTTTAAAAGGTTTAATCATTGGCCACAAACGTTTAAAAGTTTGTAAGGTTGAAAAATCATTTTCTTGTAATTTTTGCTCTTGCATAGTCGCTATCTAATAGTAAAAATTGCGTGCATTGTACCTTTTATTCCTTTGATAATCCAATTACACGCGCATACCAAGGGGAAAATTTTGTGCGAGCTTGCTGGATTTCTAATCGGTCTTGAAAAAAATTTACCCGCACTTGCCCCGAAACAGCGGTATTTTCTACCGCACTTTTATAGCGATGAAGCCTTTCCATAACCGAATAATGAGGGAATTTCCACGGATTCCAACGCCCACTAGAAATAATCGCTACATCTGGTCTAACCTGAGAAAGCAAGTATTCACTTGTCGATGTTTTACTCCCATGATGCCCCACTTGCAACACATCGATTTTGCCTAAAGTGCGGGCAAAAATTTGCTCATTTTTTGCTTCAGCGTCGCCAGTTAGTAAAACGCTATGCTTTCCATCATCGACTAAAATTACACAAGAATGGGGATTATCAGCTCGTGTCACAACGTTGTGAGGAGAAAGTATTTGAAAATGCAACCCTTGCCAATGCCAATCACGCCCAGCAGTACAAAAAGTGCGGTAATTTTCCCCATAGTTTTTTCGTGAAGGGGTAATCAATTCCACATTGGGATACGCCTTTAAAATTGTCGAAGCACCACCTGCGTGATCGTTATCGTCGTGGCTTAAAATCAATTTTTCCAAAACAATCCCTTCTCTTTGTAAATAAGGCAAAATTTCCAACTCAGCCATACTTCCACCTCGCCAAGAAGAACCCGTATCATAAAGAATCCCTTTGCCATTTTTCACAATCAGCGTTGCCAAGCCCTGCCCCACATCTAAAGTATCTACCTGCCAAGCTGGCTTACTAAATTGTTTAAACAACAAAATCGTAAAACACAGTAAGATAATGCCGAAAGAACATCGCAAAACGTTGATTCGATCATTTTTTAGCAAAGGTTTACTGAGATTTAATGTAAAAAATCTTGGTCGTTTAATTTTCCAAGTTGATGATGAAACCTCCGGTTCTCGATAAATACGCCAAATAATTAACATAAAAATTCCTGCACAAAGTGCGGTTAAAACCAATGCTAAATTAAATGAAACATTAAACCAATTCCCTTGAAAAACAGAAATTAACCCAGTAATTCCTTCGGCTAACTTGTTTGCTAGTTGCCAAGAAAACATTGTGCCGTTAGTAAAAACGGCAAATAAAATTAATGGCACAAGCAAAAAACTATAAATTGGAACCGCCATAAGATTGGCTAAAAATCCACTCAGCGATAAGCCATTAAATAGAAAAAGTTGCAAAGGTGTAAAAAAGAGCAATAACCCAAATTGCAAATGAAATAAACTAAAAATCCACCGCACTTTTGGAGAAAAAGGGAGATTTTTCCATTGAAAAAGTGAAAAAGGCACATAACGATACCAGAGGATCAAACACCCAACCGCCCCACAAGAAAGCCAAAAACTGACCGAAAGCGGCATTAATGGATTGCAGAAAAGCAAGAATCCGACAACCACCGTAAAAAGCTGAATGGGCGAATAATGCCGCCTCATTATTTGAATAAATAAAACGAAAACAAGTGCTGAAATGGCACGAAAAGTTGGCACACTAAAACCAGCCAAATACGCATAAATTAAAGCAAATAAAACACCAAAAACTAAAGGAAAATAAGGATGAATAAAACGGGTGGGGCAAAAGACTTGCACAACACGCGCCAAGCAAAATCCAATTCCCATAGCCAACCCAATATGTAAGCCAGAAATAGCAATAAGATGCGCGGTATTGGTTTGTTGGTAAATTGACCAAGTGGTTTTATCTAACCAAGCCCGTTCGCCAAAAGCTAAGGCAATCAATAAACCTTGTAAGGACAACCCTTCTGTTTGTTTTTTCACTTGTTGCAATTTTTCTGCACGCAATGATGAAACATCCGCAATTTTCACCGCACTTTTTACCGTTCCAAAAGCGGTAATCCCCTTTGAAAAATACCATTGTTGCCGATCAAACCCACCAAAATTTAATCGTGCAGAAAGGGGACGTAAAGAAATTTCAGCTTGCCAAATTTCCGATAATTGAGGCACCTCTTTCGCTTTCCAATTTAAGAAAATTCGTTGTTCTTGCAAATTATTCGCCAATGTTGCTGTGGCGATAAGCGTTTGATAATCCTGTTGGTGCAAAATTTCTTGAATCTTAAAAGTTACCACTTGCTTTTGAGCGGTAATATTTTGAGCTTGTTGTAATAAACTCAAAGCCGAATAATGAAAATAGCCAAGAGAGGCAACAAAAAAAGCAAGGCTAACTAAGAAATTTCTACGCAAGAAAATAAAAAGAAAAATCAAAACAAGCGCAATAACGAGAGCAACTTGCCAAGGCAATAGCAACGGTTGCGGTAGAAATAACAACGTTAAATCCGCAACAATTAACAAGACAGCTAAAGTTATTAAGTTTAATTTCATTTTTATAAAAAATTAATTCCAGTCTCTCTAAGCCTAGGCTAGTTTTATTTAAATATGCAAACGGTTGCTTCAAATTTTGCGATCCATATCGTAAAAATAAATTTTTCAGGAAAATTTACTTGCTAAAACAAACAACTTCTGATATTTATACCGCCCGCAAAAATTGGGTTCCTAAAATAGCAGTCAGGAACAAACTAAAATAACAAGACAGGAAGTCGTGAAGTCCACGCTTAATTCTGTATGTATTAGGAGTGAGAGATGTCAAAAGCATCATTGAGCTTGCTAGATTTAGCAGGCGTTAAGCCTTATCAAATGAAAAAAGATGAAGAATATATGAATGAAGAGCAAATTCTTCATTTCAGAAAAATTCTTAATGCTTGGCACGAGCAAATCGTGGAAGAAGCTTCTCGCACCGTTGCACATATGCAGGATGAAGTAACCAATTTCCCCGATCCTGCAGACCGAGCAACTCAAGAAGAGGAATTTAGTCTAGAATTACGTAATCGAGATCGCGAACGTAAACTAATGAAAAAAATCGAAGCAACCTTGAAGAAACTTGATACCGATGATTTTGGTTACTGCGATTGTTGTGGTGAAGAAATCGGCATTCGCCGTTTAGAAGCACGCCCAACAGCAGATCTTTGCATTGATTGCAAAACTTTAGCTGAAATCCGCGAAAAACAAGTCGCTGGTTAATTCATTGTATTGAAAAATACAAAAGTGCGGTTAAAATTAGCCGCACTTTTTTGCATTTAAAAATGCAGGAAAATCCACTTGCCTTTTTCTTTACAAGAAAAGAGCCAAGTCATTTATTTCCAACAACAAAACGGAGTAAATTATTCTTACTTATATCAAAAATTTGTTTGGCAAGAAGACAAAAAAATCAAAAGAGGTTGCCAAAACAAGTGCTCATTCTAAACGAGTTGAGCGTTCTAATAGCCAAATGCCAAAAGCGCGAGCAAAAAAATCAGAACAAACACGTCGCTATGATAAAAATGTGATTAAAGCGGCTCAATTTGATATTTCTCCACGTGATTTTAGCCGTAATGCTCTCAATGTAGTGGAAAAACTGCAACGTCAAGGTTTCGAGGCTTATATCGTCGGGGGATGTATCCGTGATTTATTGCTCGGTAAAAAACCAAAAGATTTTGATGTTGCAACAAACGCCCGTCCTGAGCAAATCCAAAACATTTTTCAACGCCAATGTCGTTTAGTCGGTCGCCGTTTCCGATTAGCACATATTATGTTTGGTCGAGATATTATTGAAGTCGCCACTTTCCGTGCTAATCACAGTGATGCTCGCAATGAAAATCAAGCGAAACAGAGCAATGAAGGCATGTTACTGCGCGATAATGTTTACGGTACGATCGAACAAGATGCAGCACGCCGTGATTTTACGGTCAATGCGCTGTATTACAATCCGCAAGATAATACCTTACGTGATTATTTTGATGGTATTCATGATCTCAAAGCGGGCAAGCTACGCTTAATTGGCGATCCTGTTACACGTTATCAAGAAGATCCTGTGCGCATGCTACGCTCAATTCGTTTTATGGCAAAACTTGATATGTTCCTTGAAAAACCAAGTGAACAGCCAATTCGTGAACTTGCGCCTTTATTAAAAAATATTCCGCCAGCTCGCTTATTTGACGAAAGCTTAAAATTATTGCAGGCAGGACAAGGGGTAAAAACCTATCGTTTATTACGCCAATATGGTTTATTTGAACAACTTTTCCCTGCATTAAGCGCATATTTTACAGAGAAAGAAGATAGTTTTGCGGAACGTATGATCGTTACCGCCCTTAGTTCGACAGATGAACGTGTTGCGGATAAACTTCGTATTAATCCTGCATTCTTATTTGCAGCATTTTTCTGGTATCCATTACGCGAAAAAGTGGAAATCTTGAAAAATGAAGGCGGTCTAAATAACCATGATGCTTATGCTTTAGCGGGTAATGAAGTTTTAGATTTATTCTGCCGTGCTTTGGCTGCACCACGTCGTCATACTGCGGTCATTCGTGATATTTGGTTCTTACAGCTGCAATTATTAAAACGTACTGGCTCATCACCAATACGTACCATGGAACATCCAAAATTCCGTGCAGGCTTTGATTTACTGGCTATGCGTGCAGAAATTGAAGGTGGCGAAACCATTGAATTAGCCAAATGGTGGCACGAATATCAATTCAGCAATGGTGAACAGCGCGAACAGTTGATACACGAGCAACAACGCTTACATCCTAAACCAAAGAAAAAATACTACCGTCCACGCCGTCGTAAAATAACACGTTCAGCAGAGTAAGGGGAGATATGATTACTGCATATATTGCGCTGGGCAGCAATTTAAACACGCCAGTAGAACAATTACATGCTGCGCTTAAAGCGATAAGTCAGTTACCAAACACTCATTTAGTAACAACGAGCTCTTTTTATAAAAGCAAACCGCTCGGTCCACAAGATCAACCCGATTATGTGAATGCCGTTGCAAAAATTAAAACCGAACTTAGTCCGCTTTCACTATTAGATGAATTACAGCGTATTGAAAACGAGCAAGGTCGAGTGCGTTTACGCCGCTGGGGCGAACGCACGTTAGATTTAGATATTTTGCTCTACGGCAATGAAATTATTCAAAACGAACGCTTAACAATTCCCCATTATGATATGCATAACCGTGAGTTTGTCATTGTGCCGTTGTTTGAAATCGCATCGGATTTAGTTTTACCAAATAGTCAAATCATAACAGAGCTGGTCAAGCAATTTGCTGACCACAAAATGATAAAATTAAATACCTAGAAATTTCACCGCACTTTTATGAACATCAAAAGTGCGGTAGAATCAGCCCACATTTTTCTTCATTCATGACCCGTTATGGAAAGCTTAACTCAATATATCCCTGATGAATTTTCTATGCTCCGCTTCGGCAAAAAATTCGCCGAAATTCTTTTAAAATTGCATACAGAAAAAGCCATTATGGTTTATCTTAACGGTGATCTTGGGGCAGGAAAAACAACGCTGACACGCGGAATGTTGCAAGGCATCGGTCATCAAGGTAATGTAAAAAGCCCAACTTATACGCTGGTTGAAGAATATAATATTGCAGGCAAAATGATTTATCATTTTGATTTATATCGTTTAGCAGATCCTGAAGAACTCGAATTTATGGGCATTAGAGATTATTTTAATACGGGTAGCATTTGCTTAATTGAATGGTCTGAAAAAGGTCAAGGCATATTGCCAGAAGCGGATATTTTAGTGAATATTGATTATTACGATGATGCACGAAATATTGAATTAATCGCACAAACAAATTTGGGTAAAAATATTATAAGCGCATTTTCTAATTAACTTATTTATGAAAACTAAAATTTTATTTTTTCTTTTTTTCTCGACATTTAGCTTTTCTATTTTTGCAGCACCTATTACGATTGCGATTGACCCAGGTCATGGGGGAAAAGATCCTGGTGCAATCGGCCGAAACTTAGGTATTTATGAAAAAAATGTTACCCTTTCAATTGCAAAAGAATTAAAAGCCTTATTAGATAAAGATCCACATTTTCGTGGCGTATTAACGCGTAAAAGTGATTATTATATTTCCGTGCCTGAACGTTCAGAAATCGCACGTAAATTTAAAGCGAATTATCTTATTTCCATTCATGCGGATTCATCTGAATCGCCTGATCGTCGCGGGGCTTCTGTTTGGGTATTGTCAAACCGTCGAGCCAATGATGAAATGGGTCAATGGCTAGAAGACGATGAAAAACGCTCGGAATTACTTGGTGGCGCGGGAAAGGTGCTTTCACACAATAATGACAAATATCTTGACCAGACTGTACTTGATCTGCAATTCGGACATAGCCAACGTACAGGCTATGTGTTAGGCGAACATATTTTGCACCATTTTGCGAAAATAACAACCTTGAGTCGTAGTACACCACAACATGCAAGTCTGGGTGTTCTACGTTCGCCAGATATTCCTTCTGTGTTGGTAGAAACTGGATTTCTTTCCAATTCAGAAGAAGAAAAAAAACTTAATTCCCAAACTTATCGTCGCCGCATTGCTTATATGATTTATGAAGGCTTAGTTGCATTCCGTAGCGGTAAAACCAACACTTTAGTTAAAGACAATTTAGTGCAAAACATCAAACAAAACGATATAAAAAAATCAGGGAAAAATAACCGCACTTCAGAACAAAATATAAATGAAGATAATATTAAAGACAGTGGCATTCGCCATATTGTAAAAAAAGGAGAAAGTTTAGGTAGCTTATCAAATAAATATCACGTAAAAGTCTCTGATATTATTAAATTAAATCAATTAAAGAGAAAAACACTTTGGCTAAATGAAAGTATTAAAATCCCTGATAATGTCGAGATAAAAAATAAATCATTAACAATTAAAGAAAATGATTTTCATAAAAAACAAAATAGCTCAGTAAATAATACCAATAAAGATTTAAAAAAAGAGAAAAATACACAAACTAATAATCAAAAAAATATAATTCCGCTCTATCATAAAGTAACAAAGAACCAAACACTTTATGCTATTTCGAGGGAATATAACATTCCAGTAAATATACTATTGAGCCTAAATCCACATTTAAAAAATGGCAAAGTTATTACAGGACAAAAAATAAAATTAAGGGAAAAATAAATGCCTATTAAAATTCTTTCCCCACAACTTGCTAACCAAATTGCTGCTGGAGAAGTGGTAGAACGCCCTGCATCAGTGGTAAAAGAATTAGTGGAAAATAGCCTTGATGCAGGTGCAAATAAAATCCAAATTGATATCGAAAATGGTGGGGCAAATTTAATCCGCATTCGTGACAATGGCTGTGGTATTCCAAAAGAAGAATTAAGCCTCGCTTTAGCACGACATGCTACGAGTAAAATAGCCGATCTTGACGATCTCGAAGCGATTTTAAGTTTAGGTTTTCGTGGCGAGGCATTAGCTAGTATCAGTTCCGTATCACGCCTAACCCTTACTTCTCGTACCGAAGAACAAACTGAAGCGTGGCAAGTTTATGCGCAAGGTCGTGATATGGAAACCACAATCAAACCAGCATCACATCCTGTCGGCACAACAGTTGAAGTTTCCAATCTTTTTTTCAACACGCCAGCCCGCAGAAAATTTTTGCGCACAGATAAAACAGAATTTTCCCATATTGATGAAGTCATTCGCCGCATTGCTTTAACGAAATTCAATACGGCATTTACATTAACGCATAATGGGAAAGTTATCCGTCAATATCGCCCTGCCTTCGATCTCAATCAGCAACTAAAACGTGTCGCCGCTATTTGTGGGGATGATTTTGTCAAAAATGCCTTACGAATTGATTGGAAACACGACGATTTACACTTATCTGGCTGGGTGGCGACACCAAATTTTAGCCGAACTCAAAATGATTTAAGTTATTGCTATATTAATGGTCGAATGGTGAGAGATAAAGTGATCAGCCATGCGATTCGACAAGCCTATGCTCAATATTTACCAACCGATGCTTATCCTGCGTTTGTGTTGTTTATTGATTTAAACCCGCACGATGTAGATGTCAATGTTCATCCAACCAAACATGAAGTACGCTTTCATCAACAACGCCTCATTCATGATTTTATTTACGAAGGCATCAGCCATGCGCTAAACAATCAAGAACAACTTAATTGGCATACAGACCAAAGTGCGGTAGAAAATCATGAAGAAAATACAGTGTGTGAGCCACAACCAAATTACAGTATTCGTCCTAATCGTGCAGCTGCGGGGCAAAATAGCTTTGCGCCACAATATTATGAAAAACCCCAGCAAAATCCACCGCACTTTTTTGATGGTCGCGGCTTATCAAGCCATGTCACAGCAGACTATCGTGATTATCGCGAAAATTATAAAAAAGACACGCCAAGTAAAACAGAACAGCAGTTGTATGGGGAATTGTTACGCACATTACCGCCTACAGAGCAAAAGGATATATCGAATACAGCACAACAAAATATTTCAGATACAGCCAAAATCATCCCAACTGAAATAATTGAGTGCTCATCACATCTACGCACCCTTTCACTTATTGAAAATCGCGCGCTGTTATTACAACAAAATCAAGATTCCTTTTTACTTTCATTGGAAAAATTACAACGCTTGCAATGGCAATTGGCTTTACAACAAATACACATCGAACAACAGCCTTTATTGATTCCAATCGTGTTTCGCTTAACCGAATCACAATTCCAAAAATGGCAACAATATTCAGATGACTTCAAAAAAATTGGCTTTGAATTTATCGAAAATCAAGCCCAATTACGCTTAACCTTAAATCGCGTACCAAGTATATTACGCACGCAAAATCTACAAAAATGCGTGATGACAATGCTAACAAAAAATGAAAATTCATCCCCATTTTTAACCGCACTTTGTGCACAGTTAGAATGCAAAACCTTTAACGCTTTAGCGGATGCACTCAATTTATTAAGCGAGACAGAACGTTTACTGACGCAAACAAATCGCACGGCATTCACCCAATTACTCAAACCTGTTAATTGGCAGCCTTTATTAGACGAAATTTAGATTCTTCATGAAACCAACCGCAATTTTTTTAATGGGCCCTACGGCCTCAGGCAAAACGGATTTAGCTATTCAACTACGAAGCCAACTTCCAGTCGAAGTGATTAGTGTGGATTCAGCTCTTATTTATAAGGGAATGGATATTGGCACAGCGAAACCATCAAAAGAAGAACTTGCCCTTGCGCCTCACCGTTTGATTGATATTTTAGATCCATCAGAAAGCTATTCCGCAATGAATTTCCGTGCTGATGCGCTACGCGAAATGACGGATATTACCGCACAAGGCAAAATTCCGTTACTAGTGGGCGGCACGATGTTGTATTACAAAGCCTTAATCGAAGGGCTTTCTCCCTTGCCTTCTGCTGATGAAAATATTCGTGCCGATCTTGAACAAAAAGCAGCTCAACAAGGTTGGGCAGCATTGCATACAGAACTCGCCAAAATCGATCCTATTTCTGCCGTCCGAATTAATCCGAGTGATTCTCAACGAATCAATCGCGCTTTAGAAGTTTTTTACATCACGGGAAAATCACTCACAGAGCTAACAGAAGAAAAAGGCGAAGCCTTGCCTTATGATTTTGTGCAATTTGCAATTGCGCCGCAAGATCGCCATGTTTTGCATGAACGCATCGAACAACGCTTTCATAAAATGATTGAATTAGGCTTTCAAGCAGAAGTGGAAAAACTTTATGCGCGTGGCGATTTAAATATTAATCTACCGTCAATTCGCTGTGTAGGCTATCGTCAAATGTGGGAATATTTACAAGGCGATTACGCTTACGAGGAAATGATTTTCCGTGGTATTTGCGCTACGCGCCAACTTGCAAAACGCCAGCTTACTTGGCTGCGTGGTTGGAAAACACCAATACAATGGCTAGATAGTTTGCAACCTCAACAAGCGAAAGAAACCGTATTACGTCACTTAGATTCCTATCAAAAAAGTTAGAAAAAATGACCGCACTTTCTGCCCTCATCGAACAAAAATTACAATCTCTTGACACAATCCTGTGCCAATCTTTTCCAGACATTTCCCTAGAAAAAATTCACGACGCCATTCAACAAAATTCAAATCATCCTGAACTGCCTGTTTATCAATTAGGCTATGCTATGGCAATGTCTGACTTTGTGGAAAAAGTCTTGCAAAAATACCCGCACTTACTGAAACAATGGTGGGAAAAATCCCCCTGTTTTGCAGATTGCTCTGCCTATATTGAACGTTTGAATAAAGAGTTAGCCAATGTACATGGCGAAACTGCTCTCTATCAAACATTACGCCAATTCCGTAACATTGAAATGGCAAAATTAAGTTTTTGTCAAAGTTTGAATCTTGCGACTGTTGAGGAAATTTTTGTTCAGCTTTCACAACTTGCAGAAAGTTTAATTATCTCTGCCCGCGATTGGCTTTATCATCAAGCCTGTGCGGAGATAGGCACACCAATGGATGAACAAGGCAATCAGCAGCAGCTTTATATCCTAGGAATGGGGAAATTAGGCGGCTTTGAACTAAATTTTTCCTCAGATATTGATTTAATTTTTACTTATCCATCACAAGGGGAAACGTCCGTTGAGAATACGAATGATCGACGTTCTGTGGATAATGGAAAATTTTTTACACGTTTAGGGCAACGCCTTATTTCTGCCTTAGATGAATTTACCTCTGATGGTTTTGTGTATCGAACCGATATGCGCTTGCGCCCATTTGGTGACAGCGGCGCGCTTGTTCTCAGCTTTGCAGCAATGGAACAATATTATCAAGATCAAGGTCGAGATTGGGAACGCTATGCAATGATTAAAGGGCGAGTATTGGGCGTACAAACAAAGGATCCCAACGTATCTAAATTGCAAAAAATGTTACGCCCCTTTGTGTATCGTCGCTATATTGACTTTAGTGTGATTCAATCTTTACGTGAAATGAAAGGCAAAATTGAGCGAGAAGTACGTCGTCGTGGTTTGAAAGATAATATTAAATTGGGTGCAGGGGGGATTCGTGAAGTCGAATTTATCGTGCAAGTTTTTCAACTCATTCGAGGCGGGCGAGAAATCAATCTGCAACAACATTCACTCTTAAAGATCTTGCCTGAAATTACCAAACTAGGATTAATTACCGAACAACAATTCCACGATTTACGTGAAAGTTATATTTTTTTACGCCGCGTAGAAAACATTCTACAAGCCATTAACGATCAACAAACGCAAACACTACCAACCGATGAAATAGATCAAATTCGTTTAGTCGAGGCATGTAAAACTTTCACCTGTTTAAATGAAAATAATCAAACCATTGAAAAACATTATCCAATAGAAAATTGGGACGATTTTTACCGCACTTTACAACAAAAACAAGAAAAAGTGCGGGCAGTATTTACTCAATTAATCGGTGATGAACAAGATGAGCCTTCACAAACTGATAGCCAATGGCAAGATTTTTTAGAAGCAGATTTTGAGGATATTGAACAAACATTATTAGAGAGTGGTGTATCAGAAAATAATATTGATGAAGTTTTAGAAAAGCTTGCTCAATTCAAAGACGGCCTAAATCACAGAGTGATTGGTTCGCGTGGGCGTGATGTTTTGAGTCATTTGATGCCAACAGTACTTGCACTCATTTTTGAACAAGAAAATTACCGCACTTTGCTCCCCCGAATACTGAACATTATTGAAAAAATTTCGAGTCGTACGACTTATTTAGAATTATTGTTGGAAAATCCTCGCGCACTTCAGCAAGTTATTGAACTTTGTGCGCAGTCTCACCTTATTTCAGAACAATTGGCGCACTATCCTATTTTATTAGATGAATTGCTTAATACGGAAGCACTACGCCATCCGTTGCCATTTACCCTATATCCTACAGAGTTACACCAATATTTGCTTCGTTTACCCCCTGATGATGAAGAACAGCTTATCGATGCTTTACGTCAATTTAAACAAGCAACCCTATTAAAAGTGGCAGCGGCAGATATTTTAGGTGCATTGCCAGTAATGAAAGTAAGCGATCATTTAACCTATCTTGCTGAAGCCATTATTGAAGTGGTTGTGAATCTAGCTTGGAAACAAGTGTCTTCTAGATTTGGCGTGCCTGAACATTTACAAAATGATGAAAAAGGATTTTTAGTTATTGGTTATGGAAAACTAGGTGGTATTGAACTCGGTTATAAATCCGATTTAGACCTCGTATTTTTGTACGATGCCGTAGAAAGTCAAACAACAGGTGGCAAAAAAGTGATTGATAGCAATCAATTTTACCTACGCTTGGCACAAAAGATTGTGAGTATTTTCAGCATAAATACTTCCGCTGGCGTACTTTATGAGGCAGATATGCGCCTGCGCCCTTCTGGCGATGCTGGCTTAATTGGCTGCTCTCTTTCTGCATTTTCCCATTATCAATTGAATGACGCTTGGACATGGGAAAAACAAGCACTTGTGCGCGCTCGTCCAGTATTTGGCGAATCATCTATTAAAGCTAAATTTGAGCATATCCGCCAACAAGTGCTTTCTGCATCACGAGATATTGAACAATTAAAACAAGATGTTATTGAGATGCGAAAAAAAATGTTTACCCATTTATCTCACTCAAAACACAGTGAATTTAACCTTAAAACAGATCGCGGTGGCATTACAGATATAGAATTTATTGCTCAATATTTAATGCTTGCCAATGCCCCGAAAAAACCACAACTAACAAAATGGTCAGACAATGTACGTATTTTCGATGATATGGCAGAGGCTAAAATTATTAGCCAAACAGACTGCGACACATTAAAACAATGTTATGTCGATTTACGCAATACCATTCATCATTTAAATTTGTTGGGTAAATCTTCCGTTGTGGAAGACAGTGAATTTGTTAAAGAGCGGTCATTTATTCAAGCATTTTGGGATAGGTTATTTGTATCCTAAAATATGGCTTGTGGACGTTTCAAAAATAGCCTTCATCACAAATCTTCTTGAAACCTCGCAAAAACTAAATATTCAATCTATTTTTAATGAACCAAATCTAACATTTCCTGTGCATTGGCTAGAGCTAATTCTGTAATTTCACTTCCGCCCAAGAGTCTTGCCAAGGCTGGTACACGTTCAGATTGTGAAAGTGCGGTCATTTTTGTTTCAGTTTTATTATCCACAGTAAATTTTTCCACATTAAACTGATGATGGCCATGACAAGCAACCTGTGGTAAGTGCGTTACGCATAATACTTGGCAGCGTTCACTTAATTGACGTAAAAGTTTTCCGACAACGCTTGCTGTTTTTCCGCTAATGCCCACGTCCACTTCATCGAAAATTAAGGTTGGAATAGCCGATTGATCAGAAGTTAAAACTTGAATGGCTAAAGAAATACGAGAAAGCTCACCACCAGAGGCAATTTTAGCTAATGGCTGCGGTTGTTGTCCTAAATTACTACGCAAAGTGAAAATCACATTATCCGCACCATTTGCACTCACTTTATCTAAATCCGTATTCAACTCTACATAAAATTCAGCGTTTTCCATTGCAAGTTGTTTTATCGACTGTGTGACATTTTGCGCTAAGCGATTTGCTGATTGCTGACGACTTGCTGTTAATGCTGTAGCCGTTGCTTGCATTTGTTCAAATGCGAGTTTTTCTTGCTCAATCAACATCTCTTCACTTTCAGAAAAATCTAAAAGTGCGGTTAATTCTGCTTTTAATTTTTTGTGCTGTTCTACAAGATCTTCAGGTTTAACTTGATGTTTACGAGCAAGTTGTAAAGTCTGACTAATTCGCTGTTCGATTTCCTGTAAAAGTTGAGGATCCTGCTCGATATTACTTGATAAATTTTGCACTTCACTGGTTGCTTCTTGCACTTGAATCAACGCATCATTCAACATATTTTGCACTTCAGCATATTGCGGATCAAGTTCAGCTAATTCATCAATATATTGTGTCGCACGATAAAGCAAGCTATCGATATTTACGGTGTCATTTTCACTTAAAATTTGCAGGGCAGATTGGGAAAGTTGAGTTAGCTGTTCGCTGCTAGATAAACGACGTTGTTCATCTTCTAATTCCAAATATTCATTTGGTCGAAGGTTAAATTCATCTAACTCATCCACTTGATACTGTAAAAGTTGTTTACGTGCTTCATTTTCCGCCACTTTTTGTTGAAAGGTTTTAACTTGATTTTGAAGATTTTTCCATGTCTGATAATCTTCACGCATTTTCACAAGTAATTCAGGATGAGCGGCAAAATTATCAACTAACTGAAGCTGATAGTCATTTTTTAACAATAATTGAGAAGCGTGCTGCCCATTAATATGAACGAGATATTGAGCAATTTCTTTTAATTGAGAAGCGGATACTGGTGTACTATTAATAAAAGCCTTAGAACGTCCGTCTGCATTAATTATGCGACGTAAAATACATTCAGTTGGATTATCTGGATCCTGTAATTCTTGCTCACTCAACCAGTGATAAGCAGGATTTTGCGATTCTAGTTGGAAAGTTGCACAAATTTCCGCACGCTCTTGCCCTTCACGCACCATTGAGGTTTCTACTCTTTGTCCGAAACATAAACCTAAAGCATCAATGGCGATAGATTTTCCAGCACCAGTTTCCCCTGTTATAACAGACATTCCTTTCGCCAATTCAATATCAAGCTGACGAACAATCGCAAAATTATTGATAGTAAGTTGAGTAAGCATAGCAAAATCCTTTAACTGTATATTTAATATGATATAACTGATTTAATTTACAGTAAAGGTTTTTTTTACAGTATTTTGTCAAATCTATTTCAATCGAAAATTTTTACCATAATCAAAATGATTTTAACCAACCTAATTTGCTACTTAACACATTGTAATAATTATAATTTTTCAGATGAAGCAATCGGAGTTTATGCTCGCTTTTTTGAATATGCACCACATCATCTGGGGTAAAAGGTAAGGTAATTTGACTATCACAGCCCACTTCTAATTGAGAGGTATTATGTTCAGCAAAACGAATCGATATTTTACTATCCCCATCAACAACAAGAGGGCGAGAAGTTAATGTATGTGGAAACATTGGCACTAATGCAATGGCATTAAGGTTTGGTGTCAAAATAGGTCCACCAGCGGAAAGAGAATAAGCCGTAGAACCTGTTGGAGTAGAAACAATTAATCCATCAGAACGTTGAGAAAATGCAAACTTATCATTGATATATACGTGAAAATCAATCATATGTGCAATTTTGGCGGGATGAATAACCGCTTCATTTACCGCATTGCTGGTTGATACGATTTCACTTGCTCGTTCGATTTTTGCTTCCAATAAAAAACGTTCTTCCACAAAAAATTCGCCACGTTCTAAACAAGCTTCAAGCTGGGAATAGGCATTTTTCGGGTCAATATCCGTTAAAAATCCCAAATTACCACGATTAATACCAATCAATGGAATATCATATTTTGCTAATACCCGAGCGCGCCCTAGCATATTGCCGTCTCCACCAATCACAATGGCTAATTGGGCTCGGCGACCTATTTCTTCTAACGTAGCAAGATGTTCAAAAGGTAACTCAAGTGTTATGGCGACTTCTTTTTCCACCAACACTTGATAACCACGTTCCATTAACCAATGAAATAAGTTTTTGTGCATTTGTAAGTTAATGTCATTGCGAGGCTTACCTACAAGAGCAATGGTTTTAAAGGAACGATATAAATGATTCATAAAATGACCGCACTTGAATTTAACATTTTCGTCATTATATCGTTTTTTGTTACACTATGCCCAATTACGATTAATCAATTTTGTTTTACGGAGAAAAAAATGTCAGAACAAGAACAAAAAGTTAAAAACCCAGAAGTAGAAAATCAAGAAGAAGTCGTTGTGGAAGAAGCACAACAAGCAGATCCTTCTCAAGAATTTGATCCTTTAGAAGAAGCAATTGCCCGCGTGCAAGAGCTTGAAGAGCAGCTAAAAACTCAAATAGAAGAAGCGGCAAACAAAGAACAGGATATTTTACTTCGCTCTCGTGCTGAAATTGAAAATCTTCGTCGTCGTACTGAACAAGACGTAGAAAAAGCACATAAATTCGCTTTGGAAAAATTTTCAAAAGACATTTTGAATACTATCGATAACCTAGAGCGTGCCCTTGCCACTCCAGCAAATAAAGAAGATGAAAGCGTAAAAGCCTTATTTGACGGCGTAGAACTGACCTTAAAAGAATTAGTTTCAACCGTTGGGCGTTTTGGCGTGGAAGCTGTGGGAGTTGTCGGTGAAGCATTTAATCCTGACTTACATCAAGCCATTTCAATGCAACCTGCTGAAGGCTTTGAAACCAATCAAATTAGCGTCGTATTGCAAAAAGGCTACACCTTAAGTGGTCGAGTCATTCGCCCAGCGATGGTAATGGTGGCAGCTTAATTTACATTTGGTCTAAAGAGCGGTCGGTTTTTCGACCGTTTTTTCTTTTTCCTGAATAACAACATAAACTTTACGGATAATTTCCCTAAAATCTTCGCTCGTTGTAGCCCAATCTAGAAGATCCACTCGCCACGGTAAATCTGATTCAGAAAAAGCTTCTTTTAATCTGTCACGAGCTAAAAAATCTAAAGGCTCCTCAGAGATAATCGCAAGGTCAAGATCGGAATATTTTTTTGCTTTTCCCTTTACACGAGAACCGAAAGCCCATACGGTATAATCAGGTACGAATTGTTGTAAAATAGTTTTCACAATCGCCAATTCTTCAGATTTTATATCAAGCTGTGCAAAACTAGTCATATTGATTTCTCTGACGTAATTGTTCCAATAGGAAACGACTTTCTATTAAAAAATCATCAATTTGTGCATAAACAGCCATGGCTTTTTCCTGATCATAAGTATGTGATGTAATATTACGCATATCACGATAAGCAACCCATTTTGACATATCTTCAATCAAACCAAATCTCAATGCTTCTCGCAAAATATCCTTAAATCCATAAGCCCCAATGTCATCGGTATTAATTGCATCTTGTTGAAGTTGGCGTTTCATCATTTTTAAACTTAACTCATAAACAAATTCAAATTTCTGAATTGCACCTGCAATTAAGGTATCTTGTACAATAGAGGGTTGCATATCAAACCAATTTCTGTCTGAAATTTGTACTACGGTTTGCTCTAACGAATAAAATGTAGCGTCTAATACATTTAAATTTAGCTTATCAGTCATCATTTTTACCTCTGTTAAATACTCATCTATTTTACCATAGACTATTTTTTCTCAAAACCTATAACCCCAAAAGTAAACATTGTGATATTGATCACAAAATCAAAAATATTTGATAAAAGCTCTCAACAACTTCATGTGATATTTTTCTAATAAAATCAATCTTTAACAAAATTATCTTACGACAAAAAGGTCTAAAACACTACATATTGTGTGTTGATTATCTTTTTAGTTCTATATATAGTGCAATCCGCATTTCAAAAACACTATATATTGGAGCTATATCATGAGTAACTTTGGGGTCATCAAGCGCGATGGTTCTCGTGCGGAGTTTGAGATTCAACGTATCATCAATGCCATTAAAAAAGCCGCAAGTGCGGTCAATATTTCCGATGAATTTTATTGCCACCAAATTGGGCAAGAAGTAGGAAATGAAATTTTCACCCATCATCAAGGCGAGATTGATATTAATCAGATTCAAAAAATCGTTGAAGATAAATTGATGGCAAGTCGTTATCCCGAGGTTGCTCGTGCGTATATAGAATATCGTCATGATCGTGATTTAGCGCGAGAAAAACGTAGCCAGCTAACAAAAGAAATTGAAGGCTTGATTGAACAAAGCAACGTAGAATTACTTAACGAAAACGCCAATAAAGACGCGAAAGTGATTCCAACACAACGAGATTTGCTAGCAGGAATTGTGGCAAAACATTATGCCAAGCACCATATTCTTCCACGCGATGTGGTAGAGGCTCACGAAAAAGGTGAAATTCATTATCACGATTTAGATTACGCGCCGTTCTTCCCAATGTTTAACTGTATGTTAGTTGATTTAGAAGGGATGCTTTCTCGTGGTTTCAAAATGGGCAATGCGGAAATCGAACCCCCTAAATCTATCGGCACCGCAACGGCAGTGACAGCACAAATTATCGCCCAAGTTGCCAGCCATATTTACGGTGGCACAACCATTAATCGTATTGATGAAGTGCTTTCCCCTTATGTGCAAATCAGTTACGAAAAACATCTCAAACATGCCCAAGAATGGAACGTGCCTGATGTTGAAGGTTATGCCAAAGCATTGATTGAAAAAGAATGTTTCGATGCCTTCCAATCCTTAGAATATGAAGTTAATACACTACATACTTCAAATGGGCAAACACCATTTGTGACCTTTGGTTTTGGTTTAGGTACAAGCTGGCAATCCCGCTTAATTCAGCAAGCTATTTTGAAAAATCGGATTCGTGGACTTGGAAAAAATCATAAAACGCCTGTATTTCCAAAACTTGTTTTCACCATCAAAAAAGGTTTGAACCAAAATAAAGGCGATCCGAATTACGATATCAAACAACTCGCATTAGAATGTGCATCAAAACGTATGTATCCAGATATTCTCAATTACGATCAAGTTGTCAAAGTCACAGGCTCTTTTAAAGCCCCAATGGGATGTCGTAGCTTTTTAGGTGCATACGAAGAAAATAGTCATGAAATTCATGATGGGCGTAATAATCTTGGCGTAGTGAGTTTGAATTTACCGCGTATCGCGTTGGAGTCCAAAAACGAAGAAGATTTCTACCGCACTTTAGATGAACGTTTGGCTATTGCGAAAAAAGCATTAATGACGCGTGTTGCCCGCCTTGAGAATACCAAAGCTCGCGTTGCTCCCATTCTTTATATGGAAGGTGCATGCGGAGTGCGGTTAAAAGCGGATGAAAATGTGGCACAAATTTTCAAAAATGGACGAGCCTCTATTTCGCTCGGCTATATCGGTATTCATGAAACCATTAATGCGCTATATAACAAAGGGCATATTTTTGATGATGAACAATTACGCGAAAAAGGCATTGCGATTGTTCGTCACCTTAGCGAGGCAGTAAAACGCTGGCAAAAAGAAACTGGCTATGCCTTCAGTCTTTACTCCACGCCAAGCGAAAACTTATGCGACCGATTCTGCCGTCTAGACACTAAAAAATTTGGCGTGATTGAAGGCGTCACGGATAAAGGCTACTACACGAATAGTTACCACTTAGATGTAGAAAAGAAAGTAAATCCTTACGACAAACTGGATTTTGAAATGTCATATCCCCCACTCGCCAGCGGCGGTTTTATTTGCTACGGTGAATATCCAAATATTCAACACAACTTAAAAGCATTGGAAGATGTGTGGGATTATAGCTACGATCGCGTACCTTACTACGGCACAAACACACCGATTGACGAGTGTTATGAATGTGGTTTCACTGGCGAGTTTGAATGTACCAGCAAAGGTTTTGTCTGCCCGAAATGTGGCAATCACGACAGCACAAAAGTGTCTGTCACTCGCCGCGTCTGTGGTTATCTAGGCAGTCCTGATGCCCGCCCATTTAATGCGGGAAAACAGGAAGAAGTGAAACGGAGAGTGAAACATTTATAAAAGTGCGGCTAAAAAGTGCGGTCTATTTTACCGTTATTTTTTTATTTTTTCAGCTCTAGAATGTCTAGCCTTATTGGCAAAATTGAAAATAACTTATTGAAATACTTTATTAAAATATAAACCAGATAAAGAAAATGCCTTAAGGCAAGAAATTGAAAATGATATGTGATATACAGAAATCAATTGATGGGGATTTTGTAAGTCTTGTAAATTTCAGTTGAGGATTTAGATGTTACCCTAACACTTTCAAATAAAGTGAGGTCAAAAATAATGGGGGTTTCAGCATTTATTTACCACTCGGCTAATAAATGCTTGCAACATCCCTTACAAGGTTGAAACCCTACTAATTCTAAAATATGCAAAGGAATATCCGCACCTTCTTTAAAAAGCTTTTGGAAATAAAAATTAAGAATGCGCACATAAATCTGCTTACGCTCTTGCTGGATAGTCGTAATCATGGCACACTCTTCCTCTGATAAAAACTCTAAATTCTGGCGATAATAAGCCGAACGAACCTCACTTGGTTTGCACTTAGATACTCTAGTACTAAAACGATCAATCATTTCTTGAATGTTGATTGCTTCTTTTTCAAAATCAAGGGTGTGATTAAACTCTACCACTTCTGAATTGTCGTAGTTTGTTCTACTGAAATGATGCATCTCCAAATCAACAAGTTCTTCGGATAAATTAAATTTTGCTTGTAATAGACGACAAAAAACAATTGGCGCAACCTTATTTTCAGCATAGCCGTAACGATCCTTATGTGTTAAAAAATAAGTACGATATTCTTCACGACGTGACTCTGGGCAGGATTCTGGAATTAAAAAATTCTCAAAATCGCTCGATAACAAATTACACTTTTTATGTAAATGAAATGCAGGTAACACAATTTTTTCAACCCATTTTTTTTGCTCAGCATTACAACGTGCAATCTGGACTGCAGTTGCAATAAATTGAATATCTTTAATGAGTTTATCGGCAATCACTAATGCTCGAGCTTCACCCTTTGTAAAAAAATGAAGATCGAGGTCAAAACTAGCCAAACGATAGCCAGAATAATAATTAACGTAAGCATCTGCATAATTCATTGGCAGATCCAAATATAATGCACTTAATAATTTACAAAAATTGTGATTTGTTAAATAATACATATTGACTCCTAATAATTAACTTATGCTTATAATAAAAGAATTAAAAATAAATCGAGTGAATTACAAATTTGTATTAATGAGAAAGACTCACTCGTCTCATTAATTCTTTAAAATCATTTGTTTTCGACACAGCTTTTACTGGCACAACGCAATGCTCAAAATAAGCTGTAACATCATAGCCAAAGCCTTCCGGCTCATATGCTTCTAGCTCTTCGTCGGTAATATAACGGCCATATTCACGATTTAATTTATGACGTAATGCATCTAAGTTATGGATCCACTTTTTCCCATTTAGAATAAAGTAGCGTTGGTTATAAGAATGCGGGTGAAATACTTCTTTGTAACCTAAAGAAATAGCAAGTAATTCACTTGAAGTGTAAGGATGAGAATAACCATCTTCTAAATAATGATTAGTATTTTGTTGAATATTTAACATGATTCTCTCCTTGTTTTGATAAAAGCATCATAACAAGCAAAGAATTTAAAAGAGGAAATTACAAAATTGTAAAAATAAAAGTGGATTTCCCCACTTTTTATTAGATGAAATGAACTTGATTTTTCGCTCGAGTAATCGCAACGTATAACAGTTGATAATACAGCTCTAAATCAATATTTTTCGCAGCTGCAAAATCTGAAGTATAAACAAATGAAGAATCTAGCGTGGTACCCTGTGTTTTATGCACTGTTGAGGCGAAAATAGATTTTGTCGAAATAAAAAAGACGCGATCTTTCCACCAATAATGCCACATAAAACCAGCTTCTTGCCCTTTCAATAAACCTTGTCGTTTTGCAATTTTTAGTTGCAATGCTTCAAATGAAAGCGCTTTTTTAAACTCTTCATATTGTTTTTCATCAGGGATAATATTTAACTTCACTAATCTATCTTTCTGTTCATCATCATATAAAATGCGAACCTCAATCTCAGCATAATTAACGGAAAGATTTTGTTTACTAAAATTAAAACAAAAATTTTTATTTTTTTCTTGAATGGTCACGACTTCTAAAATCTCACTATTACTAATCATCACTTTTTTAATATCATCCGGATCTCTCACTGGCTCCTGCAAGATTAAATATTCCCCTACAATTAAAGGCTCATTCGTTTTGTTAATTTGCTGACGAATATAACGGTTAATCTCATTCACTTTATTATTAGTGAATGCCAAAATACGGCAATCAAGTGCATCTTTAGCCGAATGAACTCGTTCTAAATAAGCATCTGCAAATGCTTTTACCGAATGATATTGAATAATACCGACACCTTCCGAAGACATTTCTGGGGTTAATGTATCACGTTGCATTAAACGAATTTCTTCACTTTGTTTAATAATCGGTGATCCAATAGATTGTCGCATTACCCCACTTAAATGCACTTGGCAAAATGCGCTATCCGTGAAGAAACGTGATTTCTCCACTATTTTGTGATCTTCTTGATATACTGGCGGAAGCTGATAAGGATCGCCAATACCGATAATTTTTACATGCTCGGGGATAACTTCTTTCATATGAGTAAAGACTTGAGAATCTACCATTGAAACTTCATCAATAATTAAAAATAAAGCCTCCCTCTCTTCATAATTACTTTCTAAAGTTGTCACATCGTCATTTAGCTCAAATGCAGCAATAGATTTACTCCGTGGGGTAAAATGTAATTTATCCTCCTCTTCTTCAGGTTTTAAGTCTAAAAGGCTATGTAGTGTCATGCAGCCAAAACCACCCAAGCTTTTACTCAGTACACGCTTAGCTTGATGGGTAGAGGCAGCGGCATAGACTGAATTCGGGTAAAGTGCTACTAAAATGTCTTTCAAGATTCCCGCTAAATAACTTTTCCCACTCCCCGCTGCACCTTGTAAACAAACATGCTTTGGCGTTTCTTCTAAAATATAGAGCATTTGCCATAAAGCCTCCTCTTGGGACTGAGAACAACTTTGAATTTTGTTTAAAAGATTATTGTATTGTTGTGATTTCAATTTTTCTTTTAATCTTTGTTCAATTGTTAATTTTTTTTCTGGATACTGCATATCATTAAACCTTCTTAAAACGGCCAATCTTTTTCATCTGAACCATCAAGGAATGGATCATCGCTATGATGTTTATTTAAATAATTTGATGTCGGTTTCTCTTGATTTACCGATGGAATAGATGGATCAATCTGATTATTTTCAGTCTTGCTCCCTAGCATTTCCAAATAACTACCAATAATTTCTGTCACATAATGAGTTTGCCCTTTCTCATCTTGCCATTGACGTGTTTTCAGTTTTCCCTCAACATAAACTTTTGATCCTTTACGTAAATATTGACCTGCGATATCGGCTAATCGACGATAAAGCACAATACGATGCCATTCGGTATTTTCACGTTTTTCCTGTGTATTTTTATCCACCCAGCTTTCAGATGTCGCCACACTAAAATTAGCAACCGTATCACCATTTTGCATCGCTCGAATTTCTGGTGCATTCCCCAAATTACCAATAATAATTACTTTATTAATTCCAGCCATTTTAATTCCCTCACATTTTTAAATTAGAACAATTGTTTTATATGCCAATAATTGCTTAATTCTCTATTTTCTCTTTATAGATTTTTAACAAACTAAATTAGAGCTCAATCCTCTGAGCTAAAAATCAATTACTAACGGAGTGAATTATAGAAAAGTCATAAATAGAAAGGCGAAAATACAGATTTGTAAAAATGAAAGGAAATAAAAAGTGCGGTCGATTTCCAATTTATATTGAAAACTAACCGCACTTTAGCGATGTACATCCCTTTTAGGCAGGCGATGTCTTTCGACCTATCGTGAACAAAGACATTCCTGAAGACCATGAGTTTCAATCCCTTTGGAACAGGGCAATGTCTTTCGACCGTAGTGATGTGGGGATGACGGCTTATTTTGCCGTGTCTCAATCCCTTTGGAACAGGGCAATGTCTTTCGACACAGAGGATCGGCGTGTAGCTGTCAATTGAGTCTCAATCCCTTTGGAACAGGGCAATGTCTTTCGACCTGCATCCGTTACTGTATTGGATTCAGTTGAGCCGTCTCAATCCCTTTGGAACAGGGCAATGTCTTTCGACTACAGTGGGGTGTTAGAGCCTTGTGTGGCAAGGCTTCCCAGAGCCACTTCCCAACTTTTTCTGATGTTTGAATAGTTGGGTATTGATTTGATTAAATATTGAACAATTTTTATCATTCTTATTTTTTTCAAAACTCAGCCAAAAGTACGGTATATTTTAGCAAAGTTTGTGAAATACTCCAGTAGCATTTTATAAGGTTAAGGCTGTAGGCAAGGCCGTCCAGTAAATCCCATCAGGTAAACTTGATTTACCTAGTCGCCATTGAGCCGCATTGGCTGGTAAGGGATAGACGCGCAAATCATCTTCCTTTTTGTGGAAAATTAACATAATCTCTGCTAAACATTGCTTAAGTAGTTTTTCTGTGCCATCCAAAATAAATACACTATATTGAATGGGGGTCGCATAATTTGTCATTCGACGATAAATCCGTTGTAGTCGTTTAGGATCGGAAATATCGTAACCAATTAAATATTGTGCCATTTTTTTCTTCCTAGAATTTAAATTCTACATCTTGCAACATAGATTGTTGATTAAAGTAATAATGTTCAAGTAGCTGTTGCCATTGCTTTTCATAAAGCCCTGAAAATTGTTGCACTTGGCTTTCTCGACGTTGCGGGCTGCTAATGAAATCAGCCTGTTTAATTAAACTAACAACATCAAGACTATTTTCCGTGAGCATTTTTCGCCAATTTCCCACCGCACTTTCATAGGCTTTATAGAATTGCACTCGCCCAGTTTTGCCTAAAAAGCAGCCTTCTTGTGTACTAGAAAAATGTTCTTCTCGCAAAACCTCTTGACGGAATAGACCTAAACACCAGCTATCAATCAGCGGGCGGAGCGGTTCAATCAAATCACATGCTAATGATTCCCGCCCAAAATCCAACGCATGATAAAATCCTATATAAGGATCAAGCCCTGCACCATAAATAGCAAGTACGGCTTCTGAGTGAATTAAGGTATAAGTTAAAGAAAGTACTGCATTGAATGGATCGCGTGGAGGACGGCGGTTTCTGCCTTGAAAACGTAAAGCCGGCGGAAGATAAATGCTTAATGCGGTGAAATAAACGGCGGCAGCTCTCCCTTCAATACCTCGAAGTGAAGCAAGGTTGGTTTGTTCTTGTATTTTATGAATTAGTCCATCAAGCTCTGTCGCTTTTTCAGTAAGTTGGCTTTTTTTCTCTGGTCTTGCATTAGAAGCTTGCCAAAGCCAGGTTTTCTGAGAGATTAATTTTAATAACATCAATTTTTTCGCAAATGCCAAGCAAAATACTTCATTTTTAGCTAATTCATATTGGCTTATTCGACGAAAGGCATCGTTATGAGGTTGTGATAAGAATAAAGTAGGTATATTTTTTCTGCCAGAAAGAAAAATAATACCAATGCCACGTTCCCCTAATTTCGCTAATAAGGAAGCCTGCACGGTAACATCACTTTTTAAATAAATACGTTCAATAGGTGCAAGTGGTATCGTACCGACGCGTTCTCCATTTTCATAACAAACCAAAGCTTCACCACTTAATTTAATTTCTGTGCCTTTTCTATCGATATATAAACTAGACATACTGTCTCCTAAACTAGCATAAATGGGGAAATAGATTGAAGTTCGGCTTTACCAAATAACATTGGCTCTACATTGTCAGGAATACGAAATATAAATACGCGATCATCAAAGGGTTCAATCAGATTGTTGACTTCACTTTTAAATTTACTCATTTCGTGTTCTGTCAACCAGCATTCATAAAAGGATTTCTGCCCACCAATAGCAAACGCTTCGACTTTTTTATGTGCTTGATGTAGTCGTTTTTGATCTGCAATATCATAGGCAATAAGATATTTATGCCGAGTGGTTTGCATTTTTCTGTCTCCTTTAATATAAACTAGAAATTCACCGCTCTTTTAGGCAATTTCCGGCTTGCCATACCGCTGATTTTTATCAGTTATGGGTTTTGTACCACGCATCTAAGAATATATTGATATATTCCATTTCTCCTCCGTTCATATATGATGACACAATAGCGGCTTTCGGCACCGCATGCCGGCAATCTATTCTTGCTTCATTTTTCATATTGCAACATGGCATTAAATGCCATCCCTGCCACAAGGGCAATTCCTGCAATAACCGCCTGTTCTTTTGTTAAGTCTTTTAAAATTTCCATATATTTTTCCTTGTCAGTAAATCTCAATATAAATTTAAAACATAGCGGATTTTCGGCACCGCATGCCGCCAAAGTTTAATCTTTGGATGCGTTTTCTACTGCTCTTGCGATAGCTGTAGCAATCGCGACAACAAGTAAGCGTTCAAACATATTCTTCTTCCTGTTTTGTTGGCTAATATTGATGTAGCAAGTTCACAGCACTTGCCAAGCTGAGAGGCGCTAATCCTCCATGAGTCGGTCAACCACCTCTGTTACAACAGCTGCGACGATTAATTCTGCTACAGGTAACCACATAATTTTTCTCCTATCATCTACATTAATTACACATTTAATATGCGTACCAAGCCCGCCGGCTGTCCATTTTCTCGCTGAGACTCACGGTATCATTACCAATTAATAACAATGGTAATGGTCGTTGTAATTGCATCCATCATTATTGTTGTCTCCTATAGGTTATTTTTGTTGAGGATAATACCTAGATTTATAAAGATTTTTTTATTTTGCAAATTTGTATTTGCTGTGATAACCGCCACAGCAAGCGGGCTGCTCTATCAGTCTTTTTTAAGTTCTTCAATCACAGCTTCAGCGATACGAATAATCGTTTCTAACATATACTTTCCTTTGTCTTTTTAATGCTTTTTTGCGAATTTAAGGCTCTGCCTACCCTGTCCATTTTCCGCTGAGACTCACGTTGCTACATCTAGAAACAGCGCATTGGTGGTAAAAAGATATAGGCTTTATCAAACACATATAATGTTCTCCTTTGCTTTGAATATGGCCAGTTTAGTGATTTCTGAAAGTTTTTTCTATTTTGCAAATTTGTATGATTATTGCGAATAAAGAGTAAGTTTGATTTCAGTATCACGTTTCGATGGAGCGCATTATAAGGAAAGAAATGTGGATGTAGCTGAAATACAAATTTGTATTTTAGAAAAGAAAACCGCCACGAGGTGGTTTAAGGAATAGGATATAAAGTTTAAACGTATATTTTATTTGGCTAGTCGTCTTAATCCTTTGGAGCATAGTAAGATCTTTCGACTTTTCTGATATATGAAGATATGGAGATTGATTTAATTGAATATTGAATAATTTTTATCATTTTTCTTTTTTCAAAATTAAGTCAAAAGTGCGGTGCATTTCAGTAGATTTTTTCAGGTATGCCATTCTAGCGACAAAAATAAATTTTACAAATTTGTATTTACTGACAATTTTTTAAAATCTGATTATACTTCATTTAAATTTTCATCAAATGGAGTGATTATGTCAGAACGCACGATTTCTCTCGCTTTTTCTGTTTGGCATCATTATTTGAAACAGCTTACAGAAAAGCATCAAATATCCCTTCCCATTTTTCCTGAACAACTTAAAAAGGTTGATATTTCTTATTTTTTACCGAAAGCAGAAAAAATTGTTTTGGGTAAGCTGCCAGAAATTCATCAAGATAATGAAAAACTGTTTAGTTTATTTGAACATATCAATCAGGAAATAGACAAATCGCAATTCTTTTACGATTTTAAACCGCTTTCGCCAAACAGTATTTTCCCAACTAAAGACGTTAAAGGCACTGATTTTTCAATACTTTGGCAACAATTTGTCAAAGCGGTTGAAAATGATATTCCAATTTCACATCGTAATAATTTGAGTTTATGGCTAGACCATTTTGATACGGCAATGCAATGCTTTACTTGTAACTTACCAAGTCCTTATAGCAATGAAATCTCTTTTTACGATTTCACCAAAGCCGTGGCTGCATTTGCGGTGGCACTTGCAGATGAAAAAGCAGATAAAGAAAATCCTTTCTTGCTCATTCAAGGGGATTTCTTCGGCATTCAAGATTTTATTTTCTCTGGTGGTAGCAAATCCAATAAAGGGGCAGCCAAAATCTTGCGTGGGCGTTCATTTCAAGTCTCACTTTTCACAGAATTAGCTGCACTTAAAATTTTAAATGCTTGTAAGTTACCAACCACTTCGCAAATGATGAATGCGGCAGGTAAGTTTTTAATTGTGGCACCAAATACTGAGGAAGTGAAAAATGCTATCAAGCAAGTTCAAACTGAATTAAACCAATGGTTTATCAATGAAACCTATGGGCTAATTGGTTTGGGCATTGCGGTTCAACCTGCAAAATCAAGCGAATTTGAACAAGCTAATTATGAAAAATTAGTGAAAAAACTCTTTGAGAACTTAGAAGAGCAAAAACTCAAACGGTTAGATTTAACAGATACCACACAAAGCGTGCAAAAAGTGGAATATCCGAATGGCGTGTGCAAAATGAATAGTTTTTTCCCAGCTCAATCGGGCAAAGAGCATTCTATAATTTCAGAAGATCAAATCAAGATCGGAGAAATGTTAGCAAAGAAACAACGTATCATTGTTGCGGATATCAACGCTGAAATTAACCATCAATACGAAACGCAAATTCTAAAACTGCCAATTTTTGGCTTTAAAGTAATTTTTACCAATAGTCGTGAAGATACCAAAGAGTTTGGCTACCCAGTAAAACTATTGCAAATTTACCGATTCTGGGATTTTTCATTGCCAAAAGATACTAATGCACAAATCTGGAACGGCTATGCTCGCCGTTATATCAATGCCTATGTGCCTTTTGATGAGGAAGGAAAAATTATTACCTTTGAGGATATTCAAACCAAAGATGAAGGGCAAAAGGCTTTAATGACGTTAAAAGGCGACGTGGATAACCTTGGTACTATTTTCCAAAAAGGCATTAAACCAGCCAATATCGCCAAAATGGCAGCATTTTCTCGCCAAATGAACCAATTTTTTAGTCTTTGGTTGCCAGCATATTGTGCAGAGAATAGTCCGAATATGTACACTGTGTTTGCGGGGGGCGATGATTTCTTCTTAATCGGTCCTTGGCATTCAATGCAAAAAGTTGCTTATGCAATGCAACAAGCTTTTTCTCGTTATGTTGCAGAAAACCCTGAAATTCATTTTTCCGTAGGAATGGTCATGAGCAAATCTAACATTCCTGTGCCACGTTTAGGCGATTTAGCCGAAGAAGCGTTGGAAAAATCAAAAAGTATTGATAAAGGCGAAAAAGTTTCTACAGCGGCAGGTAAAAATGCGGTAACAATTTTTAATCGGTCAGTGAAGTGGGCAGATTGGAAACAACTTTGTGATTTAGAGGAAGAAATTCACCGCTTAGCAGAAATTTATAAAATTTCAACGTCTTATCTTTATTCATTAATTCGTTTATGTGAACAAGCAGCGGATGAAAAGAATATTGAAAGCACAATGTGGCGGAGCCGTTTTTATTATCGTACCGCTCGCTATGTTACAGATAAACTGCCTAAAGAAAATCGAAATAAAGCATTAAGCGAAATGAGTATTTCATTAGGTGATAAAGGAATTGCTTCATACAAACTGAATTTTGCTATTCCATTAACAAACTATTTCTATCAAAAACGATAAGGAAAATTTATGTTAAACATTAACGAAATTAAATTTGGCACAGATAAATCTGCCGAAATCTTTTCAGATATTGCACAGCGTGCTGCACAATATATTAAATCAAATAAAAACGTTAATAAAACAACGCAATTGCGTAAGTTTTATGATGAATTAGCCATGTGGAATGACCGTGTACAGTTGGTGCGTGAAAATAAAGAGGTTAAGTTCAAAGAATTAGTCCCATTTATTAAAATGCTAAAAGCGAAAGTGGCATATGCCGAAGGTCGTAAACACGTTGATAAAAATTTCACAGAAGTATTCAATCGCTGTATTGATCAAGCAAATAATGTTGAAACTTTACGGGATGCAAAATTATTTATGGAAGCTGTAATGGGCTTTTGCAAATTAGAAGAAATTTAATAAAAAGGATAACACTATGAAATTAACAAATATTGTAGAAATTAAAGCTAAATTAGTATTAGAAACAGGTTTACATATTGGTGCGGGCGATAGTGAAATGCATATCGGTGGTATTGATAATTCTGTGATTAAACACCCTATTACCCAATCGCCTTATATTCCTGGTTCAAGCCTAAAAGGAAAAATTCGTACATTGCTAGAATGGCGTTCTGGTGCAGTACAAAATGCACCATTAACGGTAAAAGATATTACAAAAAATCCTGAGGAAGTTAAGAACATTTTACGTTTATTCGGCATTAGTGGCGATACAAAAAATAGTGAACAAGAAGTCGCAGAAATTGGCGTTTCTCGCCTAGCATTTTGGGATTGTGCCTTAAATTCAGATTGGGAAAAAGCCATTCGTGATGACAACCAACTTTTAACCGAAGCAAAAAGTGAAAATACGATTGACCGCATTACTTCCACTGCGGGCAATCCTCGCCAAACCGAGCGTGTCCCAGCGGGTGCAGAATTTGATTTTAAACTGATGCTTCGCCAATTTGAAGGTGATAAGCCAGAGCTTTTAGAACTTGTCTTAAAAGGTTTAAAACTGTTAGAGCTTGATAGCCTTGGTGGCTCTGGTTCTCGTGGTTACGGTAAAGTGAAATTTACCAAATTAACAGTTGATGGTAATGCTCGCAATTTAGACGACATCAAACCTTTCGAATAAGGCGGTTTTATGAAGTTATATCGTTTTACACTCACTCCCCAAAGTGCGATGGGAACGCCTTTGGTGGGGGATACCTTATTTGGGCAGCTTTGCTGGGCGGTGCGAAATCGTTTTGGTGAAGCTCGCTTAACAGCATTGCTTGAAGGTTATAGCGAGCAATGCCCTTTTATGGTGGTGTCAGATACTTTTCCACAAGGCTTTTTACCTTTGCCAACTTTGCCTTCTAAGTTCTGGCAAACCAAAACGGAAACAGATCGCAAAAGTCTGAAAAAAGCACAATGGGTCAATATTGAGGATGCCGAAAATAGTGCGGTGAAATTTTGGCAAGAATGTGCCTTACAGGCGAATTTTAAGTTTAAAAAAGAGAGCCAAAATCAATTCCACAACACCATTGATCGCCAAACAAACACCACAGGGGAAGGGCAATTCGCCCCTTATTCAACAGAGCTGACTTGGTTTGGTACAGCACAAAAATTTGACCTTTACATTGTACTTGATGAAGTACGCTTTTCATTGGAAGAATTACAACAGGTCTTAAATGATGTTGGCAGCTTTGGTTTTGGACGAGATGCATCTATCGGATTAGGAAAATTCCAATGTACTCATCCGCAAGCGGTGAATTTTTTACAACAAAATGCAAATTGTTATTTAACGTTAGCAAATTGTGCACCGCAAAATTTAGGTTTAAATAAAGAATATTGCTATTACCAAATTACGACAAGATTTGGGCGTCATGGCGATATTCAAGCACTAAGTTCCAACCCATTTAAAAAGCCGATTATTTTGGCAAAACCTGCTTCCATTTTTACGCCTGAAAAATATGAACCACGTTTATTTTTAGGTAATGGATTAAGTGGTATTTCTCATGCTCAGCCCAATGCAGTACATCAAGGTTATGCACCTGTATTGAATTTATTTGTCGATTTTAAACATAAGGATGACAAATGAAGAAATTTATGCACACTCACAAAGTTTATTTAACGCCATTAAGCCCTATTCATATTGGTTGTGGTGAGGATTTTGAGCCGACGAATTATATTGTAGAACAAGATTTACTCTATTATTTTGAACCAAGTAAATTAAATCTAAATTCTCAGTCTGCTAATTTCAGAGAATTATCTGCTCTAGCTAGTAAAGGAGATTATGAAGGGGTTAAAAAATTTTTTATTAAAAATAAAAATTTAATTTTAGATAGTTATATTTCAAACTATCAAGCATTGATTCCTACTGAGTTCAAAAATGAATGGGAAAATAAATCCATCATTCAGAATCGTCTTGAAATTGAACGCAATGCCTATTTGTCTCATCCTTTTCATCAACCTTATATCCCTAGTTCAGGAGTAAAAGGAGCCATAGCCACAGCTGTTTTAGACTATGAACATAGTAAAAACTCTCATATTGAAAGAGAGAAAACACATAATCATTTATTGGAAAGACATATCGGATTATTTAAAGATAGCGATTTTCGTTTTATAAAATTTTCAGATTTTATACCAACAAATAAAAATGTATTAAGCCAAGTGTTTTATGCTGTAAATTTTGAGAAGTTTGAAGATGACGTTGGTGGGTTATCAGTTAGAAGAGAATGCATTATAGATCGTCAATATCGTAGTTTTTCTAGTGATTTAAACTTTACTCAAAATAGAAATTATAATTTTGTCTATTTAAAAGATACTATTATAGATAGGTTGAACAAGTATTACATATCCACCTTTAAAAAAGAAATGGAGATGTTAATAGCTCGGAAATTGGTTTCTAAACAGTGGTTCGAGGAAATTCTCTCATTACTAAATGGAAACAATATTGCATTAATTCGTTTAGGAAAAAATGGTTCTGATAGTAAAGTTTATCAAGATAAATCTATTGTTAGAATCGAAACCAAAAAAGAACATAAAAGAAAGCAAAAGCCTGTTTTTGAAACATTACCTGAATCAACAACTATTTGGCTTGCTAAAGAAAACAATAAATCAAGAGAGAAAGTTGCTTTTGGTTGGGCTTTGCTTGAATTTGACACAACATCAGAAAATAAATTGCTCTTAGATTGGTGTAATAAAAAAAACAAACCAATTTTTAATAGAAATGAATTTTTATCACTTCAAAAACAAAAACAGCAAGAGATAAAAGCAATGCAAGAAAAAGAGCGGGCTGAAGCAGAAGCGAAACGTTTAGCCGAACAAAAAGCCGAGAAAGAAAAACAAGCCTTGTTAAATTCGCTTTCTGATAATCAACGTTTAGTAGAAGCTAAGTTAGTTGAATGGAATTCTCAGGAAAGAAAACAATTTACAGCATCCCCTATTTTTGCAGAAGCTAAAAAATTGTTAGAAGAGGCTCAGCAATGGAATAAAGAAGATCGTCATTATCTTTATGAGAAAATAGATCCTACAAAACCAAAGGAAGGCTTACAAAAATATGTTGATGGTTTAAGTGGTTTCAGCAATTTAAAAGCAAAATCAGCCGTAGAATTTAAAAAATTGCGTAACAAACTGGTGGCAGAATAATGCTAAGTTCACTGCCAATAGCTCGCTATCAATTTACTTTCACGGTAACTGAACCTATTCAACTGCCCGAATATGCAGGCTCCACCTTGCGTGGAGCATTTGGGCGGGCGTTACGGAAAATTGCTTGTATGACAAAACAGACAGAGTGTAAAGGCTGCCCGCTTTATCGTTCTTGTCCTTACACCAATATTTTTGAAACGCCCGCACCAACTTTACACGAACTTCAAAAATTTAGCCAAGTGCCAAATGGATATATGATTGAACCACCAGAATGGGGAGAGAAAGTTTATTTTTCGGGCGAAAAACTTCAATTTTCATTGGTGTTATTTGGGCGATTGATTGAGCAGTTACCATTAATCGCTTTTGCTTTTAAACGTGCATTTGAATATAACGTGGGGCGTGGTAAAGCCCATTTATTAGATATTTCGGTTTTTAATGAAAATGCAGGAAATTTTGAATCTGTTTTAGTTAATGGCAATATTATTGAACATCATAAAGAGGTTAAATTTACTGAAAGTTTTTCGAATAATGCCGTGATTGAAATTAGTACGCCACTGCGTTTACAAGAAAATGGCAAGCCATTAAATGAAAAAGAGGTTAGTGTAGAGCGATTTTTCATTTCTCTCGCCAAAAGGATTTCATTATTAAGCGAATTTCATTTTGAACCCTTATATTTTGATTTTGAATTATTAAAAAATAAGATTACACAAATTCAAGATGAAAAAAATTTAAAATGGCAAGATTGGACTCGTTATTCTTCCCGTCAAGATCAAAAAATGAAATTAGGCGGTGTGGTAGGGAAATGGCAATTTAAAAATTTATCCCTCGAATTGTCGCAATTACTTTATATTGGGCAGTGGTTACATTGTGGAAAAAATGCCACTTTTGGACTAGGTAAATATAAAATTACAAATTTGTAATTTGAAATAAATAATAGACCACTTGTTATACTTTAGTTTTATTGATTAAGGAAGAAGAATGACAACCTGGTTTATTTCAAGACACCTTGGTGCGATTAAATGGATTAAGCAACAAAATATCCAGATCGACCGCTTCGAAAGCCATTTAGACACGTCACTTGTGCAAGCAGGTGATGTGGTGATTGGCACGCTTCCTATTCATTTAGCAGCAGAGATCTGCCAAAAAGGAGCGAAGTTTTATTTTTTATCTGTTAATGTTTCACGCGAACAACGCGGAACAGAATTGACGTGTGAACAATTAACCGAACAACAATGCTCAATTCAACCCTTTTGGATAGAAAAATTATAGGATTTTATTATGCAAAAATATGATATTCACGTTTGTTTAATTTCAGCACAGGCAGCACCTAACTTATTACCTATTTTAGATAGTGAATTCAAACCTAAAAAAGCAGTTTTTGTAGTTTCTACAAAAAATGAAATTAAAGAGAAAGCAAATGCTCTACAGCAAGTATTCAAACAAAATAGAGTTGATGTGGAAATTCTAGAGCTTTCTAATGAATTTGATTTTCAAAGTATGGAAGCAGAGTTGTTTGATTTATTATCAAAATATGAGAAAGAAGATATAGCCTTAAATGTAACAGGTGGAACAAAATTAATGGCTATCGCTGCTCAAAATATTTTTTCTGGAGAGAAGCCTATTTTTTATATTAACACTGATAAAGAAGAAATTATTTTCATTTCAAAAGAAAATGATCAATATATTCCATCACTAAAACTACATACAAAAACGTTAATTAACACATATCTATCAAGTTATAATGTAAGCATCCTAAAGAATAAAGATGATTTTAATTTCCATAAACTAGGCGTTTTTACTGAAAGATTTGCAATGAAACCAGCTCATTATAAATATATTATTTCACAGTTAAATTCTTTATCTCTCAATGCCGATAATAAGAACCTAGAAGCCAATTTTTCAGATTATAGTTATGATTTAAAATTAATCTTAGAAGACCTTTCAGATGCTGGATTGATAGAGATAAAAGGTGATATTGTTGATTTTAAAAATGAAGCAACAAGAAGTTTTCTAAATGGAAACTGGTTGGAATATTTTACTTATAAACAAGCTAGTAGTATACCTGATGTTATTGACGTGGATTGGAACGTAGAAGTTGTAAACTCAAAATATGAAAAAAATAAAATAGGCGTAAATAACGAATTAGATGTAGTTTTTATGGCGAGGAATAAATGCCATATTATAGAATGTAAAACGGTAAATTTTGAAAATGAAGAAAATAAAGCTAAGTTACAAGGTTATTTAGATAAGTTGAAATCTCTAAAAGATTATGCTGGCTCATTGACTAAAGTATGCTTAGTAAGTTTTTATCCAATACCAGACACAACAAAAAGTAGAGCAGAAAAAGATAATATTGAAATTATTGATGATTACCGTATTAAAAATTTAAAAGAAAGAATTCAAAACTGGATCCTAAAATAATGAATACTTACAATAAACGAATTTTATTATCTGTAACTGGCATGTCTCCAGCAGTCGTTACAGAAACCCTTTACGCTCTTGTAACAGAAAAAGGTTTTATCCCCACAGAAATCCAAGTCATTACAACAGAACAAGGGAAAAATAAGTTACTAGATGCTTTATTAGGCATTGAAGGGGGCCGCAAAAAGAGTAAAGGTGCATTACAAGAATTTATTGAAGACTATGGCGATGAATATGGCTTTTCAGCAATTCATTTTGATGAAAGTTGTGTGCATATTATTGAAGATGTAAGCGGTCAGAATTTACCAGACATTCGCACCCCTGAAGAAAACGAACAAGCCGCAAATAGCATTGTGCAATTAGTGGGTAAGTTGTGCCAAGATGAAGAGAGTCAGTTACATGTTTCTATTGCAGGCGGACGTAAAACCATGGGCTTTTTTATGGGCTATGCACTTTCGCTTTATGGACGTGAACAAGATAGCCTTTCTCACGTTTTAGTTGATGCACAATATGAAAACTTGCCTAGTTTCTACTATCCGAAACCTTATTCATATTTAATCAATGATCGTGATGGTAAAGAAATTGATGCCAAGGCTGGCAAAGTAATGCTCGCAGAAATTCCTTGGGTGCGTTTAGGGTTAGGCGTGCCAGAAGATCTCAAACAGCAATCTATTTCTTACAGTGAATCAGTAAAAAATGCACAGGCATTGTTGGATAAGCCTTCTCTCACTTTCTTATCTCCGCTAGAAGATTGCTTAGTTGAATTTGGAGCAAAGGTAATTAAACTTGCGCCTCGTGGTTATACACTTCTATTAAGCCTTGCTTTAGCGAAGAAGTATAATTGGCATATCGGCATCCGAGAAGAACAAAAGACAATAGATACTTATCTAAAAATTTATCGAGCAATTAAAGCTGATCCAAAAGATAGAATGGGAAATCGGCTAAGTGGTGAAGAAAATGATTTGAAAAAAGTATTATCTGAATCACAAACTGATATTCGAAATAAAATGACTGAATATTTTTCTTTAGGAAAAAGGGCTAAAAGCGATTACATTCCTTTCTCTTCTCACAAAACAGGCAATTATGAATTGAATGTTGAGCTTGATAGTATCGATATTTCAGAATTACAACTTGACTTAAAGCATTTAAATCTCTTTTAACCCAAACCGCCCTCGTGGTGGTTTTCTTTTTTACAAATTTGCATTTCCATCTTTTCCTTACTCTCTTTCCTATAATACCCCTATCGAAACGCGATAATGCAATCGAAACGAAAACAAGCAGTTCAGAGATACAAATTTATAAAACTCAAATGCAATACCAAAAATCGCTAAATTACGCAGAATTGAAAACGAGGAGAAACATTATGACGACATCAGAATACATCAATCACTTCTCATTATTACCGCCTATGCGCTTTTAATGCGACAGTGAGCTACAGCGGAAAATGTGCCAGTACGTGGATCCGAAAATCCGCAAGGTTTAAGAGTAACAAAAAAAAGGGGAAAAATATGTTAGATGTCATTACTCGTATCGCTGAAGCTGTGATTGAAGAACTTAAAAAAGACTGATAGAGCAGCCCGCTTGCTGTGGCGGTTATCACAGCAAATACAAATTTGCAAAATAAAAAAATCTTTATAAATCTAGGTATTATCCTCAACAAAAATAACCTATAGGAGACAACAATAATGATGGATGCAATTACAACGACCATTACCATTGTTATTAATTGGTAATGATACCGTGAGTCTCAGCGAGAAAATGGACAGCCGGCGGGCTTGGTACGCATATTAAATGTGTAATTAATGTAGATGATAGGAGAAAAATTATGTGGTTACCTGTAGCAGAATTAATCGTCGCAGCTGTTGTAACAGAGGTGGTTGACCGACTCATGGAGGATTAGCGCCTCTCAGCTTGGCAAGTGCTGTGAACTTGCTACATCAATATTAGCCAACAAAACAGGAAGAAGAATATGTTTGAACGCTTACTTGTTGTCGCGATTGCTACAGCTATCGCAAGAGCAGTAGAAAACGCATCCAAAGATTAAACTTTGGCGGCATGCGGTGCCGAAAACCGCTATTGTGTCATAATGTATTAACATTATAGAAATACTACTGGTGTATTAAAAAAACTCTATTAAAATACGCCGCACTTTTGACTGAGTTTTGAAAAAATAAGAATGATAAAGGTTGTTCAATATTTAACCAAATCAATACCTAACTCTTCAGATATCAGAAAAAGTTGGAAAGTGGCTCTGGGAAGCCTTGCCACACAAGGCTCTAACACCCCACTGCAGTCGAAAGACATTGCCCTGTTCCAAAGGGATTGAGACGAGAAAGTGCTAGAAATTGCGTCACCGAATTTAAGTCGAAAGACATTGCCCTGTTCCAAAGGGATTGAGACTGATTCGTTTTCTACTTCCATTTCCACAAAATCGTCGAAAGACATTGCCCTGTTCCAAAGGGATTAAAATTAAGTTTTTACTTCTATCTTAAAATTATTGCTGGCTTTGGCATTCCCCAAAATCTCCGCTAAAATAACCGCACTTTTATCGTCTCTTCAAGGAAAGCAATATGTCAGATATTCTCAATAACCTCATTCATCTTCTTAAACTTGAAAAAATTGATAATTTAATCTTTCGTGGTGAAAGCCAAGATTTAGGTTTTCGTCAAGTATTTGGCGGGCAAGTTGTGGCTCAAGCATTATCAGCGGCAATGCAGGTGGCGCCAGAAGATCGTATTTTACATTCTTGTCATGCCTATTTTCTTGCTCCGGGAGATAGCCAATATCCGATTATTTACGATGTAGAAACCTTGCGTGAAGGGCGTAACTTTTCTGCATTACGCGTAAAAGCCATTCAACATAAAAATACCATTTGTCATGTAACCGCTTCTTTCCAAGTGCCGGAAAAAGGTTTTGAACATCAAAATTCAATGCCAAATGTTGGCACGCCTGAAGACTTTACGGATGAAAATGTGATGCTACAAAAAGTGGCTCAAACCTTGCCAGAACCACTCAATGAAAAATTTGCGGGAGAGCGTCCATTTGAGGTACGTACCAAATATTTGAATAACCCATTTAACGGGACAAAATTGCCAGCCGAACAATATTCTTGGTTTAAAACCAATGGTGAAACGCCGCTTGATATAAAAATTCAGCAATGTTTATTGGCTTATTTTTCCGATTTTCACTGTATTTTGACCGCACTTCATCCGCACGAAAAAGGCTTTTTACAAAAAGGAATGAAAGTGACAACCATTGATCATAGTATTTGGTTCCATCGTCCGTTTGATTTAAATCACTGGCATTTACACGCAATTGAAAGCAATAATGCCTTTGGAGGCCGTGGTTTGGCGCGCGGGCAAATTTTCTCGCAAGATGGTCAATTAATCGCGACAACACAACAAGAAGGTTTGATCCGTTTTAATGAATAAGAGAGAAAAAATGACCGCACTTATTACACAATTTTGGCAACAGGTTGAAACTGCGCAAACCTTGAAATCCTATATTAAGAAATGATGAAAAAATAAAAAGACTAAGTTCTATTGAATACCGAACTTAGTCTTTTTAATAGAAATGATTTAACGTTTAAATTTATTGCTTACGCCAAGTTGTTCCATTCGGCCCATCTTCTAATACGATGCCCATAGCGGTAAGCTCATTACGCGCAGCATCAGCAGTAGCCCAATCTTTAGCAGCGCGGGCTTCATTGCGTTGTTTAATCAGTGCTTCAATTTTTGCCACTTCATCATCGTCAGAACCTGCTTGTAAGAATTTTTCTGGATCTTGTTGAAGTAATCCTAAAATCGCCCCCAATTCACGCAAACGCGCGGCAAGTCCATTGGCTTTCTCAGCATCCTCTGTTTTTAACTTGTTAATTTCACGTGCCATTTCGAATAAAACAGAAAGTGCATTTGGCGTATTAAAATCATCGTCCATTGCTTCACGGAAGGTTTCCACAAAATTTTCTCCGCCAAAAACAACCGCACTTTGATCCGTTCCACGTAAAGCCGTGTATAAACGTTCCAACGCACCTTGCGCTAAATTCAAGTTTTCTTCGCTGTAATTTAGCTGGCTACGATAATGTGCCGTTAATAAGAAATAACGTACAGCTTCTGCATTGTAATGGTTTAATACATCACGAATTGTGAAGAAATTGCCGAGAGATTTCGACATTTTTTCTTTATCCACCATAATCATGCCAGAATGGATCCAATAATTCACATATTGGCCGCCATGCGCACAGCAAGATTGTGCGATTTCATTTTCGTGGTGTGGGAACATTAAATCAGAGCCACCACCGTGAATATCAAAATGTTCACCAAGTTGTTTGCAGTTCATAGCCGAACATTCAATATGCCACCCTGGACGACCAGCTCCCCATGGAGAAGCCCAACTTGGTTCGTTTTCTTTCGACATTTTCCAAAGCACGAAATCCATTGGATTTTTCTTAATTTCATTGATTTCAATGCGTGCACCAGCTTGTAATTGCTCAAGATCTTGACGAGATAATTTGCCGTATTCTTTGAAGCTTTCTACATCAAACATCACATCGCCATTATCCGCAACATAAGCATGTCCGCGTTTAATTAATTTTTCCACAATTTCAATAATTTCAGGAATATGATGGGTTGCGCGAGGTTCAAAATCAGGGCGTAAGACATTAAGTGCATCAAAATCTTTATACATTTCCTGCACCATACGATCCACAAGTTGATCGCAGGTTTCTTTGTTTTCTAATGCACGTTTGATGATTTTGTCATCTACGTCCGTAATATTGCGCACATAAGTTAAATCGTAACCCAAAGAACGTAAATAACGAGCAATCACATCAAAACACACAAAAGTGCGTCCATGACCGATATGGCACAAATCATAAACAGTAACGCCACAAACATACATTCCCACTTTATTTTCGTGGATAGGTTTAAAGATTTCTTTTTCTCTCGTTAAGGTATTGAAAATTTTTAGCATTTTTAAGCTCGTAAAATGAAATAAAAACAAACCGCACTTTTATAGCACTTTTACCTCGATTGTGGAATAATACGACCCTTAATTTTTTAGAGGGAAAACAAAATGGTTACATTACACACAAATTTTGGCGACATTAAAATTAAATTGGATTTTGATAAAGCTCCAGTTACCGCAGAAAATTTCTTAAATTACTGCAAAGAAGGTTTTTATAATAACACAATTTTTCACCGTGTTATTGATGGCTTTATGATTCAAGGGGGTGGTATGGAAAGCGGTATGCGTGAAAAAGCAACTAAAGCACCAATCCAAAATGAAGCGAACAATCGTTTAAGCAACAAACGTGGAACCATTGCAATGGCACGCACTTCAGATCCACATTCAGCGACAGCACAATTTTTCATTAACGTGGCAGACAATGATTTCTTAAATTATCGTTCAAAAGAAATGTTTGGTCGAGAAGTCGTTCAAGAATGGGGCTATGCAGTATTTGGTGAAGTGGTTGAAGGGATGGATGTTGTTGATAAAATCAAAAAAGTGAAAACAGGCAACAAAGGCTTTCATCAAGATGTTCCAACTGAAGATGTAGTGATTACATCGGTTTCAGTAGAATAATGGTGAATGGCGGATGAATTCCGCCATTTTTTATCGACCTAAAGGAAAATGCTCATGCCTTTCTTCGACACTCACACGCATCTTGATTATCTCCAACAATTTACTGGGGAACCGTTGTCACAGCTTATTGATAATGCTAAGCAAGCCGATGTGCAAAAAATACTGGTTGTGGCGGTGAAAGAAGCTGATTTTAAAACAATCCAAAATATGACCGCACTTTTTCCTGATAATTTGTACTATGGGCTTGGGCTCCATCCTCTTTATATTCAAGAACACGCCGAAAATGATTTGATTCTGTTAGAACAAGCCTTAAAAAATCGTGATGCAAATTGCACGGCAGTGGCAGAAATTGGTTTAGAACGCGCAATTCCTGATTTGCTCACCGATGAACTTTGGGCAAAGCAATGTCATTTTTTTGAAAGCCAACTTTATTTGGCAAAGCAATTTAATTTACCCGTCAATATTCACAGTCGAAAAACCCATGATCAAATTTTTACTTTTTTAAAACGTATTCCATTATCTAAACTTGGCGTGGTACACGGTTTTTCAGGAAGTTACGATCAAGCAAAACGCTTTGTTGATTTAGGCTATAAAATCGGAGTTGGCGGCACTATCACTTATGAACGAGCCAATAAAACTCGTCAAGCAATCGCGAAGTTGCCGCTTGATGCCTTAGTGTTGGAAACAGACAGTCCAGATATGCCTGTATTTGGTTTTCAAGGCCAACCTAATCGACCAGAACGTATTGTGGAAAGTTTTAAAGCCCTTTGCACCTTAAGAAATGAACCTGCTGAATTGATTAAAAAACTTACATGGGAAAATGCTTGCCAGATTTTTTCTTGATCCACGTCACATTACTGAAATTATTTTGAATTAAATACTAGAAAAAAGAAACTGGCATAATAATATCCGCCTCGTAGAAAGTTTTTCTCAACACACAATAAAGATATATTATGTCGCAAATCTATACTCAGGTGAGAAAGTTAGCGGAACAGTTTATTGAGCCTTACGCCGACGAACTCGATCAAAAAAAGAATTTCCTATTCAGGCATTTAAGGAATTAGGTAAAGCTGGTTGGTTTTCACTTTTAATTCCAAAAGAATACGGCGGAATGGGATTAACCCTAAAAGAACACGCTGAAGTCTGCATGGCATTAGCTGAAAGTTCAGCCTCTGCTGGTTTCTGTTATATGATGAGTAACGTTGCAGTGAATTGTTTAAATCTATTCGGCAGCTATCAACTCAAACAAAAAATCTTTTCTGACATTGTTCAAAATAAAACCTTTGCCGCACTCGCCTATAGTGAATTAGGCACGGGTACTCACTTCTATTCGAGTTTTTACATCAACATGGCTTGGAATTTGGTCAAGATTATGTAGAAAAACGCTTTGATGTGGGTGTTGGTTTGCACGGTGATCATGTAGGCGGTGAATTAGATTCAGCCAATGCATTCACCGAAACCTTGTTCAAAATGGATTACAACAATCCAGAACATAAAGAAATGATGGATTCGGAAGGATTAAAACGTTGGGTTGCGTGCAGAAAAAGCCTTAAATTACCTTCCACCAGAGCAAATATCAAAAAAAAAAAAAAAAAAATTGCCCCATTAAGGGGCAATCTTATCAATGTTCTAAAGTTACTTATAGCTTTAAACAACGATTAAATATGTTGGTTAATGAAGTTAGCTAATTGAGTTTTTGCTAATGCACCAACTTGAGTTGCAACAACTTGACCATTTTTAATCAATAATAATGTTGGGATACTACGAACACCAAATTGTGCTGGCGTTGCTTGGTTATCATCCACATTCATTTTCACGATTTTAACTTTACCTGCAAATTCAGGTGCAAGTTCATCTAACACTGGAGCAATCATTTTGCAAGGACCACACCAAGGTGCCCAAAAGTCTAATAAAACGGGGATATCTGAATTAACTACAACACTTTCAAAATCTGCGTCATTAATGTGTAATACTTCGCTCATTTTGTTTTCCTTATTTTGTGAATGGAATCCCTATATAAGGGCTTTTTTTAAACTTACAAGTGCGGTGCAGAATAACACCGTTTTAAAAAATGTAAACTAATCGTTTTAATTGCCAAAAACTAAGACGGCAAAACAATATTTTCACACACTTTACCCGATTTCAATTTATAAATGTTTGATAAAGTCACGTCTGCAATATTGGTTAGTGCTTCTTCGGTTAAAAACGCTTGGTGACCTGTTAGCAATACATTATGGCAAGAAGATAAACGGCGGAAAATATCATCTTGAATCACTTCGTTAGACTTATCTTCAAAGAATAAATCACGCTCATTCTCATAAACGTCCATACCTAACGCACCGATTTTGCGCTGTTTTAACGCATCAATCGCAGCTTGAGTATCAATCAAAGAACCGCGACTCGTATTAACGATCATCACGCCATCTTTCATTTTTGCAAAAGCCTCGCGATTTAATAAATGATAGTTTTCTGGCGTTGCTGGGCAATGAAGCGTAATCACATGAGATTTAGCATAAAGCTCATCTAATTCAACATATTGTCCCCCCAGTTCTTCCACCACTGGATTTTTGAAAGGATCGTACGCCAAAATATTCATGCCAAAACCTTTCAAAATTCGCATCACTGCAATCCCGATTTTTCCTGTTCCGATTACGCCGACTGTGCGTCCGTGCATATTGAAACCAATTAACCCCTCAAGAGAGAAATTCGCTTCTCGGGTACGCTGATAAGCACGATGAATTCGACGGTTCAGAGTCATCATCAAACCGATGGTATGTTCCGCCACCGCTTCAGGCGAATAAGCTGGAACGCGGACAACTTGGATGCCTAATTCTTGAGCTGCTTTTAAATCAACATTATTGAAGCCGGCACAACGCAAAGCCACAATTTTCACACCAAGTGCGGCTAATTTTTCTAATACTTTTCGGCTACCATTATCATTCACGAAAATGCATACTACTTCGCAATGTTCTGCCAAACGCACAGTGCTTTCGTTCAGCATAAAATCAAAAAATTCTAAATCGAAATTATATTTCGCGTTAATGAGCTCAATATATTTTCTGTCATAACTTTTAGTGCTATAGATTGCAATTTTCATGGTTTGCTCCAATTATTTTAAGTTTGCAAAAGCTTGTAATAAGTCCGCTTTAATATCTTCTACATCTTCAATACCGACTGAAAAACGCAACAAGGTATTAGTAATCCCACGAGCTACACGCTCGGTTTCTGGAATATCCATATGAGTTTGAGTGGCAGGATAAGTAATAAAACTTTCTGTGCCGCCTAGACTTTCTGCAAAAGTAATCAATTTGATGGATTTTAAGAATGTATTAACCCAAGCTTCATCTTGCAAACGGAAAGACAACATTCCACCTTTATTCGGATAAAGCACCGATTCCACTTGTGGTTGATCTTTTAAAAATTCCGCAATGGCTTGTGCATTTTCTTGATGGCGTTTCATACGCAAAGAAAGGGTCTTCATACCGCGAATAGCCAGCCAAGAATCAAAAGGAGAAAGCACCGCACCTGCACCATTTTGAATATAAGCAATGCGATCACAAAGTGCTTGTCCTTTCGCAACAATCAACCCAACAAGTGCATCATTATGACCAGCAATATATTTAGTTCCACTGTGAATTACCACATCCGCACCTAAATCTAACGGACGAGAAAGCACAGGCGTTAAAAACGTATTATCCACGATCAACATTAAGTTATGTTTTTTCGCAAGTTTTGCAATTTCAACCACATCACATTCTTCCATTAAAGGATTCGATGGGGTTTCAATAAAAATCGCTTTCGTATTTGGGTTAATGGCAGCCTCAATTGCTGAAGTTGATGCCGTATTGACATAAACAGGTTTTACACTATTGTTATTTTTATAAGAAAAATCTAATAGTCGATAAGTACCCCCATACACATCGCTAGAAACAATCCATTCATCTGGGGCGGTAAAAAGCGTCATCAAAACTTGAATTGCAGCCATACCAGAAGAAAACGCAAAACCACGATCTCCATTCTCTAATTTAGCTATCGTTTCTTCTAATACTGTGCGAGTTGGATTTTTGGTACGTGTGTAATCAAATCCCGTACTTTCACCGATACCACAATGACCATAAGCCGTAGAAAGAAAAATTGGTGCAGAAACCGCGCCCGTACGCTCATCACTGCGATTGCCTGCTTGAGCTAATAAAGTATCAATAGCATATTGTTGTGTCATAACATCCTCTAAAAATAATGAAAAAATCAACCGCACTTTACGTGCTAAAAAACGTTTAGCATTTTGGCACAAAGGAAAAAGTGATAAAAGTAGAAATTAGAAAATTACATAAAATTTCATTTTTCCATCATTTTTTGTGATTTATTTGAACAAAATGAACTTTTTTTAAACGGTTAGACAATTTTTTTAAATCTGTAATTGACAGTTATCTGAATTTCCGTAAAATGCGCACCACTAACAGCGAATGCGGGAATAGCTCAGTTGGTAGAGCACGACCTTGCCAAGGTCGGGGTCGCGAGTTCGAGCCTCGTTTCCCGCTCCAATTCGTGGCGTGTTAGCAAAGCGGTTATGCACTGGATTGCAAATCCATGTAGCTCGGTTCGACTCCGGGACACGCCTCCATAATACGCAAATGTTAGTTGTCTATATGCCCGAGTGGTGGAATCGGTAGACACAAGGGATTTAAAATCCCTCGCCTTTCGAGGCGTGCCAGTTCAAGTCTGGCTTCGGGCACCATTTAAACACCAATCCAAAGATTTTAAAATTTACTTTAAAATCATCTAATTGGGTCGTTAGCTCAGTCGGTAGAGCAGCGGACTTTTAATCCGTTGGTCGAAGGTTCGAATCCTTCACGACCCACCACTTAAAAATAAAGTAAGCACCAAAAGGTGTTTTTTTATTGCCTAAATCTGATACTACTTTTTAAATTACTTGCTTATTGAAAAATAGCTATTCTCTCCATCCAATCTAAAATAATTAATATATTTTATCGCTACGTTATATTTTCTAAAATAAAATAGCACCTGAAAATCAGATGCTATCCAAAACACAATAAAAATTTACCGCACTTTATGACTTCAATAAGTAAGCCCGTAGTTGTGCAAAATCATTATCCATTTCATCAGAAAGCAATGGTAGCTGATTATGTTTATCCAGTGTTTCAGGTAATGGAAGCTGAATACCAAGAATACGTTCTACGGATTCTTTAAATTTCGCAGGATGCGCCGTACACAGGAAGATTCCTGTTTCACTCGCTTTAAGTTGATCTTTCAACACCTGATAAGCTATCGCACCGTGAGGTTCACATAAATAACCTTTCGACTGCATCGCTTTTAAGGTATCTTCTGTTTCGCTATCACTTAGCATCTCCGAACCTAAATCAGTTAAATCCCAACCATTTCGTTTAAACAATTCCTCCACTCTCGGCCAATTATTTGGGCGACTTACATCCATTGCATTAGAAAGGGTTGCAACTGTCGTTTTAGGATCCCAATTACCCGATTTCAAATAACGTGGCACAGTATCATTTGCGTTTGTTGAGGCGACAAAGCGTTTTATTTGCAAGCCTAAGGTTTTTGCAATTAATCCCGCAGTTAAGTTACCAAAATTACCACTTGGCACAGAAACCACGACATTATCACGTTTTTCTTTTGGTAATTGTGCGACAGCTTCAAAGTAATAACAAACTTGAGCTAATAAACGGCTGATATTAATAGAATTTGCAGAGTTAAGCCCGATAGCTTGGCGCAATTCAACATCATCAAAGGCTTGCTTAACCAAAGCCTGACACGCATCGAAATCAGCGTTAATCGCAACAGTACGAATATTTCCACCTAAAGTACAGAATAGCTTTTCTTGCAATGGGCTGATTTTGCCTTTTGGATAAAGGATAACTACATTAATATTTTCTAATCCATAAAACGCATGTGCTACAGCGGCTCCAGTATCGCCTGAGGTTGCCGTTAAAATAGTAATTTTGCCATCACCACGAACTGCTGCAAGTGCCTGTGCCATAAAACGACCACCAAAGTCTTTAAATGCCAATGTGGGACCATGAAATAATTCAAGTGCATAAATATTATCTTCCACTTTTTCTAACGGTGCAGGAAAAGTGAATGCATTTTTCACCATCGCATCTAACGTTGCTTGTGGTAACTCGCCATCAATTAATGCACCTAGAATTTTTTGACTACGCTCAACAAGAGGCAATTCAAGTAATTCATTAATGTTATTAAGTTTAGGAATAACTTCTGGAAAGAATAAACCTTGATCCCGCCCAAGACCTTGACGAACAGCCTGAGAAAAAGTGACTTGTTCTTCTGGGTGTTTGATATTGTATAAATTCATATTTAATCCGTTTTTAATCTGATTTCATCTATTTAAATTAACTTATTTAATTTCTCTTGTGCCTTCGTTATCAACTTTACATACATGCACAAAACCTTCATTATTTTGTAAATAATGGCTTTCTAAATAACTTGAAAGTTTAATTGCAGTTTGTAAATCAGGGGCAATAGAGAAAATAGTTGGCCCTGAGCCTGAAATACCTGTGGCAAGTGCGCCTAAGTCCCGAGTAGCTTGTTTTACTTCAGCAAAATTAGGTAACAGAGATTCACGATAAGGCTCGGCAATGACATCTTTCATCATAATCGCGGCAAGATTTTCCTGATGGGTATGGCAAGCATGCACAAAGCCACCTAAATGACGACCATGGGCAATCACGTTTTGTCGAGTATAGCTTTTCGGTAAAATTGCACGAGCTTCAGCAGTAGAAACTTCAATTCCCGGATAGGCTAACACCCAATACCAATTATCAAAAAATGGCAATTTTTGACAAATATTGCCGAGCGATTGCACCATAAATTGCACACCGCCAAGATAGCAAGGTGCGACGTTATCATAATGGATTGAACCAGAAATACGACCTTCCAATTCTCCCATCATTTCAAGCAATTCCATTTTCGAAAAAGGTTCATTATGAAACTGATTTAATGCCACTAATGCAGCAACAATAGAACAAGCACTAGAGCCTAAACCAGAGCCAATAGGCATATTTTTTTCGAGCGTTAAACGTAAAGGTTTAACATTTGCTCCGCGTAATTTTAATTGCTCGCGAAATAGCACATAAGCTTGGTAAACAATATTTTTTTGTGGTTCTTTCGGTAATTTACGAACAAAATAGCCCGCACTTTCTAACTCAAAACCAGTTGAAATAGATTCTATTTGAACCACATCGCCTAACAAAGAACCATCAATAGGAGAAATCGCAGCACCTAAAGTATCGAAACCTACGCTAATATTCGCGCTAGATGCAGGGGCGTAAATTCTTAACATTGGGAATCCTTATTAATGTTGTAATGTTCTTAAAATATCTGCAAAGATACCTGCCGCAGTAACTGCATTACCTGCACCATAACCACGTAATAAAAGAGGGATCGGCTGATAATAGCGAGTATAAAATGCCAAGGCATTTTCACCATCTTTCACTTTATAAAGTGGATTATTCAGATCTACCGCAACGATGGATACTTTGCATTTTCCTTCACTAATTTTTCCAACATAACGCAATACTTTGCCTTCTGCTTTAGCTGTAGCAACGCGAGTTTTAAACTCCTCGTCAAGCTGTGGCAACATTGCCATAAACTCATCTGCAGATTTTCCATCGGAGAAGCCTTTTGGCAATACACCTTCAACTTCAACATCTGAAAGTTCAAGTTCAATTCCCGCTTCACGAGCAAGAATTAATAATTTGCGCGCTACATCTTGTCCAGAAAGATCATCTCGAGGATCTGGCTCAGTAAAGCCTTTTTCACGCGCAAGTGCGGTTACTTCTGAAAGAGAAAGTCCTTCTTCCAACTTACCAAAAATAAAGGAAAGCGAGCCAGATAAAATCCCTTCAAAATATTCAAGCTCATCACCTGCTGCAAGTAAGTTTTGGAGATTTTCAATAACTGGCAAGCCCGCACCTACATTGGTTTCATATAAAAATTTATGCTGGCTTGCTTGGGCATTTTGGCGTAACTCATTGTAATAAACTAATTCTCGTGTATTCGCTTTTTTGTTTGGCGTAACCACATGGAAACCTTCTTTTAACGCACGAGCATAAAGCCCTGCTACAGATTCGGCTGAAGTACAATCTACAAATACTGGATTCACCACATGATGTAATTTAATGAAAGAAAGCAATACATCAAAATCTGATGGCTGAGTCGCATTTTCTAAATCGTTTTTCCAATCCTCTAAATTTAATCCATTTTCATCAAGCAACATACGGTTGGAATTCGCAATAGCACAAACTCGAATTTCAACATTCTTCTTTGCTAGATACTCCTTTTGACGCTTTACCTGCTCTATTAATTCTCCGCCTACTCCACCAACGCCCACTAAAAACATATCCACGACTTTTTTATTATTGAAAAGTGCCTGATGGGTAGCCTTCACCGCTTCAATGGCTTTATTTTGCGGCACAACCGCAGAAATTGAACGTTCGCTAGATCCTTGTGCAATCGCCACAATGCTAATGTTTGCCTGCGCTAATGCCGAGAAGAAACGAGCAGCAATGCCTTTCGCTTGCTTCATTCCATCGCCCACAACAGAAATAATGGATAAATCTTTAATCACTTCAATTGGTTCTAATTGATGTTCATTTAATTCATTAGCAAACTCCGTTTCTAGTACGGTTTTCGCTACTTCTGCAGATTTCACAGGCACACAGAAACTAATACTATATTCAGACGAAGACTGAGTAATTAAAATAACTGAAATGCCTGCGCCTGACATGGCTGAAAATATGCGAGATGCCATGCCTACCATACCTTGCATACCAGGGCCTGACACATTAAACATCGCCAAATTGTCTAAGTTAGTGATACCTTTAACTTGCAAACTTTCTGATTTCACATTGCCATCAATAATCGAACCTGGCGCAGAAGGATTTCCTGTATTTTTAATGACACAAGGAATATTTTGTGGCAACAATGGCCCAATCGTACGAGGATGAATCACTTTCGCACCGAAATAAGAGAGTTCCATCGCTTCACGATAAGAAAGCGTTGGTAATAAACGTGCATCAGGCACTAAACGCGGATCGCAAGTATAAACGCCGTCCACATCGGTCCAAATTTCGCATACACTTGCGCCTAAACAAGCGGCTAAACAGGCGGCAGAATAGTCTGAGCCATTACGACCGAGCAATACCAACTCGCCTTTTTCATTACCCGCAGTAAAACCTGCCATCAGCACCACTTTATCTTTTGCGATATTTGCTGCATCAACACGTTTTGTTGATTCTTCAATTTCAACAGAAGATTCAAGATAACCGCCTTTTGCCAATAATTGTTTGACAGGATCCACAATATGTACGCTATAGCCACGCGCTTCAAACCAAGCTTTCATCATTGCAATAGAAAGTTTTTCCCCACGGCAATCAATGGTCGCTTTAACTGCATCTTCTACTTTTCCCGCTTGACGAATTTCTTCTAATAATCCTTTGATTTGAGCAAATTCAGCATCAATAAGTGCTTTGGTACCATTTAAGTCGAATTGATTATTTTCCGTATGTAAGCCGTTGATGATGTTATAGAAAATTTCGATTGCTTCGTTGAAATGCGTATCGGTTGATTGATTTAATGCAGCTTTTTCAGAAAGGGCGACGAGATGGTTGGTTATTTTGGCTGGTGCTGATAAAACACCTGCAGCCTGCTCTTCTAAATGAGCTTGCTCGATCAATTTCGCCGCTTGGGAAAAACGTTCCGGATTTGCAAGCGAAGTGCCGCCAAATTTAAGTACGCGCATAATTGGTTCTCCTAGATATTGTGTTTTTAAATTTATAAAAAAACCCGCTATTCAGTTGAATCGCGGGTTTTCTGTATCCTGTTTTTTGCTGCACTAACCCGCACCATTAATCATAATAATGGTCATCATAATGGCGGTAATCGTGCTAATGATTACGGATAAAGTGCGGTTATTTTTCATTGTGTTTTATCTTGAAAAATGAATGCGTAAAGAAATACCGAAATTTCCCTAGCTTGTCAAACAGAAAGTGACAAATTTTTCAGAAATTTTCTTAGTCAATAAATTTCGTGTAAACTAACCGCACTTTTTTATAAAGGAAAACCTATGAATATCCAGCATAATCTCAACCTAATTCAGCAAAAAATTGAAACGGCTTGTAAAGAAGAAAATCGCAATCAAAATACCGTAAAATTACTTGCCGTATCTAAGACCAAACCTATTTCCGAGATTCTTTCGGCTTATCAAGCGGGACAAACGGCTTTTGGGGAAAATTACGTGCAAGAGGGGGTAGAAAAGATCCAATATTTTGAGTCTCAAAATATAAACCTTGAATGGCATTTTATCGGCCCATTACAATCAAATAAAACCCGTCTCGTTGCAGAACATTTTGATTGGATGCAAACGCTTGATCGAGCAAAAATTGCAGATCGTTTAAATGAACAACGACCGACCAACAAGGCTCCATTGAATGTATTAATTCAGATTAATATCAGCGATGAAGAAAGTAAATCAGGTATTCAACCTGAGGAAATGCTAACACTAGCAAAACACATCGAAAATTTACCGCACTTATGCCTACGTGGCTTAATGGCAATACCCGCACCGACTGATAAAATCGCTGAACAAGAAACCGTGTTCAGAAAAATGTCAGACCTATTTGAACAACTTAAACAAGCCTTACCCAATCAACAAATTGATACACTTTCTATGGGAATGACGGATGATATGCCGAGCGCAATAAAATGCGGTTCTACAATGGTACGCATTGGCACTGCGATTTTTGGTGCAAGAAATTATTCAACATCACAAAATAAATAATCATGGAATAAGGCTCGAATTTAAAACAAGCCTTATTTCTTAATGAAATTTAAATGCCAGTACTCTCGCCACATTTTGAGCGGTAGAAATTAAATTTTGTTCGCCTTGTTTGAGAATATCCGATAAATCGCCAAGTTGGTGAATAATAGGGAATACCGCATCAATACCGTGATCAAACACCACATCATAATCTTCACGCAAACACCCTGCGATGGCGATCACTGGCTTATTGAACTGTTTTGCCGTACGTGCCACACCAATTGGCGTTTTACCCATAATACTTTGTGCATCTATTCGCCCTTCACCCGTAATCACTACATCAGCATCTTTTACATAGTCAATTAAATGTAACCGGTCTAACACAATTTGTATGCCTGCTTTCAGTTGTACGCTTGGTAATAATAGCAAGCCACCACCCATACCACCAGCAGCACCTGCGCCAGCCTGATCACGAATTTGTTTACCGCAATCGCGTTCGGCAATTTCAGCAAAATGCGAAAGTGCAGCATCAAGTTGTTTCACCATTTCAGGCGTTGCGCCTTTTTGTGGTCCAAAAATGGCAGATGCACCACATTCACCACAGAGCGGATTATTCACATCGCACGCTACTTCAATGTGAACTTGTTGCAAACGTGGATCTAATTGTTGAACGTCAATCTTCACAATATTTGCTAGCTCTGCTCCACCAAAACCGATAGGCTTATCTTGCGAATCTAAACATTGCATCCCTAGTGCTTGCAACATTCCTACACCACCATCGTTGGTTGCGCTACCGCCAATGCCAAGAATGAAACTCTCCACGCCTAAATCTAATGCCAGTTTAATCAACTCCCCTGTGCCGTAACTGGTGGTAAGCAAGGGATTGCGTTTTTCAGGCGGAACAAGATGTAAACCAGAAGCTGCTGCCATTTCGATAATCGCGGTTTTTCCATCTCCCGATAAACCGAAGAAACTTTTCACTTTGTCACCCAAAGGCGCGGTGACTTCACATTCAATGAGCTTGCCTTGCGTGGCATCCACAAGGGATTGAACTGTACCTTCGCCCCCATCTGCCATTGGCAATTTTACATAGTCCGCATCGGGGAATACACGTTTGAAGCCTGTTTCAATGGCGGTAGCGACTTCAAGTGCGGTCAAACTTTCTTTAAAAGAATCAGGTGCAATCACAAATTTCATAACAACTCCTAGAATTTAAATACGCCAAAAATTAAGGTAGAAACGATGGTCATCATCAAACCGACCGCACTTTCATAAGGAATAAGTTTTAAACGTTCTTTGATATCCATATTCACACTACCGCCTGTGGCATGGAAGAAAGAACCATGTGGCATATGATCAAATACGGTCGCCCCTGCATGAATCATTGCTGCACCAGCAAGACTGCTAACTCCAAGTTCTAACAAGGTACTACTGAACACATTGGATGCCACCGCAGTACCTGCCGTGGTAGAAGCTGTCGCTAAAGACATCAACACCCCTGAAATTGGTGCAAGAATGTATGATGGCAAACCTGAATGTTCCAAACCTTGAATCAATACTTCTTTTAAACCAGAATTAGCAATGATGCCAGCAAGTGCGCCTGTACCAAGTAACATAATTGCCACGGGTGTCATTTTACTCAATCCATTGATAGCATAACTATTTATATTGCGAAGTTTGCCCATACAAAGTGCACCAATCAAACCACCTAACGGCAATGCAATTAATGGATCAACTTTAATATCAAACAATGGACGAAGTGCCAATAGCAAAATTGCCACTAAAGGTGCGACAAGTGCGGTCAGAAATGAAGGTAAATTTTGCGTTTCAAGCACGATTACCTCTTTGTCAGTCACTTTAGAACCTTTGTTGATTAAGCGTTTTGCTAAGAAGTAGGTGAGAATCAAACCAAATAGCGCGGGAATTATACCAGCCATCATCACGGAAGTGAGTGGCAAATGAAAAGTATCTGCTGCCGCAATGGCATTTGGGTTTGGCGACATAATATTACCAGCTTTACCACCGCCAATCATGGCGAGCAAAATTGCAGCTTTCGATAAATCGCTGCGACGCGATAACGCTAAAGCAATTGGTGAAACAGTAATCACTGCCACATCCACGAACACACCCACCGCAGTTAAAATCATCGTCGCTAGTGCCAAGGCGAGTAAAGCTCGAGTTTCACCCAATTTATTAGTAATGGTTTCCGCGATGGAATTTGCTGCACCCGATTCAATCAGCACGCCTGCCAACACACCAGCAGCTAAGATACGCATAACCGCAGTAGTAATACCCTGTGCGCCACCGATCATTAGGCTCACTGTTTGCGATAAATCCGCACCACCAATTAAGCCTCCAACCAAAGCTCCCACCAACATACCATAAGCTGGTGAGACTTTTTTCAAAATGAGGAAGATAGCAACGATTAACGCCACCAACGCACCTATTGCTGAGACTGTTGTCATTTTTTCTCTCCTATAAAAATTAAAACCAAGGAGATTATTTCTGTTTTATAGGGGAAATGCTTTATTAGAGCAAACAAAAAGTGCGGTTAAAAATCATCAAACTTTGTAAAGTTATACAACCTCAATGTTCTAACAACGTTCCGAGATAGAGCGTTAATTTATCATCTATCTTATTGAAAAATAAGCCAGTTATTTGCTCTATTTTGTTCAATCGATAACGCAAAGTATTCGGGTGAACAAATAATTTTTCCGCAGTGAGATAAAGATCACAATTTGATAAAAAATATTGTTGAAGGGTTTTATAAAGTGTCGCATTTTCTTCTGAGAAAAGGGGAGAAAGGGGTTTTATCAATTCGTTCCCTTGCCAAGAATGGGATAATCCAGCAAGTAACACAGGCAATCGATTCTCATCAAACACATAAATACCTTTGCGTGGATGATGTTTTAATCCATAAGAAAGCGTGCTTTGCGCACTTTGAAAAGACAAGGGAAGCTGCTCAAAAAGCGGTAGATTTAGACAAGCGCCTACAGCAATTTTATAATCTTGTTTTGAATAATCTGCAGGTAAAAGCGTTTTCATTTGAGCAGAAAGTACGGTGGAGTTTTGCCAAGTCTTTAAGACCACAACCTGATCAAGGGACAAAATTGCCACATCCTGTGCAAATTCAGACTGTTCCAAATAATTGATCAGATGCTGTAAATTATCCAGGGCTGGATTAAGTAACTTAATCAATACAACCACACGAGATTTATTTAAATCAAAAGAAAAAAATTTCGCCTGCTGTTCCATCTCTTTCCAATTCAAATTGCAATGTAATAATTGTAAAATAAATTCTTCTTTGTAACGACGATGCCAGCTTTCTTGTTCGAGTAAAACCTGTTGTTCCACAATAAGTTCTGCCGTCATTTTCACTAGTTCGGCATATTGTTTCACCTGAGTTGGCTCACCAGAAATCCCCACCACTCCAATATTTTTGCCTAAATAATGAATCGGTAAATTAATCCCTGGTTGTGCTTCAAAATTCCATTTTTGTGCCAACGCTTGATCAATCTCTACCACACGATTTTCCCGCAACGCCAACACCGCTCCTGTGTGCCGTTGATTCAAACGCGTTGAATTTCCCGACGCAATGATCACACCGTCGTGATCCATTACATTTACAGAGTGATGAATGATCTTCATTGCACGTTTAACAATTTTTTTGGCAGTGTATTTGTTAAGTTGCATATTTGTAATAAAGAAGATAAATGAAGATAAAATATTGAGAAAAAGAAAGTTAGTCAAATATTGTTTTATCTGCAAGAAAAGACGGGAGACTATTCTCCCGCACTGCGTTTTTATCGCTATAATGTTTTATTCTGAACTTGAACATATCCCATAATTAATGCCAAAATCCCTAGTGGAAAAATGAGATCTATTACAGAACCATCATTTCCCCAAATCAAGAATAGCTTTGATGAAAATAAGTAAAATCGGTAAGACAATAGGAATACTCACGACATAGCCCGTAATGGCTAATGCCCATTCTTCCTTTTTCTTACCTAGAAATTTGATAAAGCTGAACGCCATTTTTTCAGCAACTGGGCAGATTGAAGTTTCACCATGTAAAGGTTCTCGAATAATGCTACTTACAAAGGAAGAAGCCGCTTTATTTGGTTTTCCTGGACGGATACAAATTGTGGGCAGGCGAACACAGAGACCATCAACAAAACCTTTTCTTGTATAGTCATTAATAAGTAATTCACTCATTGCTTTTTGTGCACCATAAGTCGATTGTGGCGTTACAGCAGTAGAATCCTGAATAATTTCTGGTAAATCACCACCAAATACTGCAAGTGAACTAGAAAAAATAAAACGAATTTTAGTATCAGATTCATCAAAATATGGGAAAGTGGCGACATTCCATATTTGTCCACTAACAAATTTTGATCACATAATTTGCGACAAAAATCTTGTTGAATCTGCACAGAATGGCATTAGAGAATTAAATATTAATTTAACTATCGTATAAATAAATTAATATAAATGATCTGCACCCCAAAACTAAACAAATAAGCTTACTCATTAAGGTGCAAATCAAAGTGCGGTTCATTTTTATATTATTTTTGGCTACATACAGCAATAAAATGTAATTTATGTTCAGGATCATTAAAGGTTTTGAACATTCTTTTAAATTGCTCACGATTTTCCGTTTTCATCGCATTACGGATGATTTTTAACGTACCGAAAATTCCTTCATCATAAATCATTCCTTTTGGTGAAAGTAAGGTCATCTCGCCAGAGAAAGTATCTACATATCTAAAGCCACTTTCTTGGAATATGCCTTTCCATCCATCTTTCGTTAATGGCGTGACAGTCACGTTAATCGCTTTGCGCATATTTTCTAGAATAGTTTGATGATCATTCCCCACCAGCATAACATCGTGAGTAAGCAATAAACCATTGGGTTTTAACACTCGAAAATATTCTGCAATGGCTTTTTTCTTCGCTTCCACGGGTAACATTGTGAGCATCGCTTCATTGATGACAATATCAAAACTTTCATCCTCGAAAGGCAACTTCATCGCATTCGCACGCTGTACATGAATTTTTTCTTGCAAGCCATTTGCTTCAATATTTGCTTGTGCTTTTGCTAACGCATTTTCATCTAAATCAACACCTTCAATATGACAACCAAATTGTTTCGCCAATCCAATTGCAGTCGTCCCCATATTACAGGCAACCTCTAACACTTTTTTATCTTGGCTAAAATCGCCATTGGCAATTAACCAATCTGTCGCTTTTTTACCACCTGGACGCAAACGCGTTTTACCCAAACGTGCAAGAAAATTATGCCCTACTTCATCTTTTGCCATTTTTATCTCCTAGTAATTAACTTGGTTTTTAATATTATAGATAAAAATGATAACTATTAAAATGTCAGATCAAATAAATAAGGCGGAATAATTGTTCCGCCTTTTCCTATTATTTCTTCAATGCTTTTTTCAATTCAATTTATTCCTTTGAAGATAACAAAACTTACATACCGAAACGCTTTACTCAATATGTAAAAACATTGGTAGAAGGTGCAAATCAGTATATTGTTGCTGGAAATATGTATAACGGCGACGTAGAAGATTTGAATAAACTGCATCTTTATATGATGTCTCAAATGGAAAAACCGACAACTAAAGCTGAGTTGAAATCAGCATTACAAGGCTATTTAATTCAAAATGAATATCAAGATATGAATAACAATGATAAATTGATTGATGAAACTTATGATTGCACTGAGTTGTTTAATGTGCTTTTTGATGTATTAACAAGATTAGGCTATATCCAGCCTGTAAACCTATAATCTGTGTATGGTTCGTTTAATGTACCGTTTTGTTTTTCATCTAAATATCAATTTAAATTGAGAACTATTTGCATTTAAATAAAATTAGGCATAGAATAGCCACAATTCAGGCTTAACTGAATAATTTGCACTCAACATAAGGAGCTTTTCAATGCAATTTAAACATTTCAAACTTGCTACCCTTGCGGCAGCACTTGCTTTTTCTGCTAATAGTTTTGCTGATATTACCGTTTATAATGGTCAGCACAAAGAAGCCGCTACGGCTGTGGCAAAAGCCTTTGAACAGGAAACAGGCATTAAAGTTACGCTAAATAGCGGGAAAAGTGAGCAACTTGCAGGTCAATTAAAAGAAGAAGGCGATAAAACACCAGCCGATGTTTTCTATACTGAACAAACAGCGACTTTTGCCGATCTTTCTGAAGCAGGGCTTTTAGCACCAATTTCAGAACAAACCATTCAACAAACCGCACAAAAAGGCGTACCACTTGCACCGAAAAAAGACTGGATTGCATTAAGTGGCCGTTCTCGCGTAGTGGTTTACGATCACACTAAATTATCTGAAAAAGATATGGAAAAATCAGTGCTTGATTATGCAACACCAAAATGGAAAGGCAAAATCGGTTATGTATCAACTTCTGGCGCATTCTTAGAGCAAGTTGTTGCGTTAAGCAAAATGAAAGGGGACAAAGTTGCGCTTAATTGGTTAAAAGGTTTAAAAGAGAACGGAAAACTTTACGCTAAAAATAGTGTGGCATTACAAGCGGTTGAAAATGGCGAAGTACCTGCTGCGTTAATCAATAACTATTATTGGTATAACCTAGCAAAAGAAAAAGGCGTGGAAAACCTAAAAAGCCGTCTTTATTTTGTTCGCCACCAAGATCCAGGTGCGTTAGTTAGCTATTCAGGTGCAGCAGTATTGAAGGCTTCTAAAAATCAAGCTGAAGCACAAAAATTTGTTGATTTCTTAGCGAGTAAAAAAGGTCAAGAGGCATTAGTGGCAGCGCGTGCAGAATATCCGTTACGTGCTGATGTGGTTTCGCCATTTAATCTTGAACCTTATGAAAAATTAGAAGCACCAGTGGTGTCCGCAACAACAGCTCAAGATAAAGAACATGCGATCAAATTAATTGAAGAAGCTGGATTGAAATAATCCAAATATTGCGTGCGTGTATTTGAAAAAATTCACGCACGCGTTTACAATTCTCTAACAAAATTAACCGCTTGCGTGCGTGAACTGAAAGGTTCACATTCCTAAAAGGATTTAACTTTGCCTCGCAGACCGCCATTCTGGCTCACTTTACTTATCATCTTAATCGGGCTTCCGTTATGTTTGCCGTTTCTGTATGTCATTTTGCGTGCGACAGAAGTGGGATTAATGCGAAGTGTTGAGCTATTGTTTCGCCCTCGAATGGCTGAATTATTAAGCAATACAATGCTTTTAATGGTTTGTGTAACTATCGGTGCTATTTCACTTGGCACGTTTTGTGCTTTTTTACTTGAACGTTATCGCTTTTTCGGTAAAGCTTTTTTTGAAGTGGCGATGACGTTACCCCTTTGTATTCCCGCCTTTGTAAGTTGTTTTACTTGGATCAGCCTCACATTCCGCGTTGAGGGTTTTTGGGGAACAATTGGTATTATGACATTAAGTTCATTTCCTTTGGCTTATTTGCCCGTTTCCGCCATACTAAAAAGACTTGATCGTTCTCTTGAAGAAGTAAGCCTTTCGCTTGGTAAAAGCCCTGTGTATACCTTTTGGTATGCTATTTTCCCGCAACTTAAACCCGCCATTGGTAGTAGTATCTTACTGATTGCTTTACATATGTTGATCGAATTTGGTGCAGTGTCAATTTTAAATTATCAAACCTTTACCACTGCCATTTTCCAAGAATATGAAATGTCTTTTAACAACAGCACTGCTGCATTATTATCCGCCGTTTTAATGGCGATTTGTATACTTATTGTTTTTGGGGAAATTTTCTTTCGTGGAAAACAAACCCTTTACCACAGTGGAAAAGGTGTTACGCGTCCTTATCTCGTAAAAACACTTTCCTTTGGAAAACAATGTTTAACCTTCGGATTTTTCTCTAGCATATTCATTTTAAGCATTGGCGTGCCTGTGATTATGTTAATTTACTGGCTTATTGTGGGAACTTCACTCGAAAGTGCGGGTGATTTTTCAGAATTTTTATCGGCATTCAGCAATTCATTTATCATTTCAGGCTTAGGCGCATTGCTTACCGTAATGTGCGCCTTGCCATTAGTTTGGGCAGCTGTTCGTTACCGTAGTTATTTAACGATTTGGATCGACCGCTTGCCATATCTATTACACGCTGTGCCAGGCTTAGTCATTGCCTTATCATTAGTCTATTTTTCCATCCATTACGCTAACGACCTATATCAAACCTTTTTTGTGATTATCATTGCCTACTTTATGCTCTATTTGCCAATGGCACAAACTACATTAAGAGCGTCTTTAGAGCAACTTTCCGATCAAATTGAAAAAGTCGGACAAAGTCTTGGGCGAAACCCTTTCTATATTTTTCGCACCTTGACGCTACCAGCCATATTACCCGGTGTGGCAGCCGCATTTGCTTTGGTTTTTTTGAATTTAATGAAAGAGCTTACCGCGACGCTTTTGCTCACATCAAATGATATTAAAACCTTATCCATTGCTGTGTGGGAACATACCAGCGATGCACAATATGCTGCCGCCACCCCTTATGCGTTAATGCTCGTTCTTTTTTCGGGTATTCCTGTATTCTTATTGAAAAAATATGCGTTTAAATAAAATGATAAATAATCCGTTATTAACCGTTAAAAATCTCAATAAATTTTTTAATGAACAACAAGTTCTGCACGATATTTCATTCAGCTTACAACGCGGAGAAATCCTCTTTTTACTTGGTGCTTCAGGCTGTGGCAAAACTACATTATTACGTGCCATTGCAGGTTTTGAACAACCCTCTAATGGCGAAATTTGGCTAAAAGAGCGGTTAATTTTTGGCGAGAATTTTAATCTTCCAACGCAACAACGCCATCTCGGTTATGTGGTGCAAGAGGGCATACTTTTTCCTCACTTAAATGTCTATCGCAACATTGCTTACGGATTAGGCAACGGCAAAGGAAAAAATAGCGAAGAAAAAACGCGGATTGAACAAATAATGCAACTAACGGGTATTTTTGAACTGGCGGATCGCTTTCCACATCAACTTTCAGGCGGACAACAACAACGCGTAGCATTGGCGCGCGCTTTAGCCCCTAATCCAGAACTGATTTTATTAGACGAACCTTTCAGTGCCTTAGACGAGCATCTTCGCCAACAAATTCGCCAAGAGATGCTCCAAGCACTTCGCCAAAGCGGTGCTTCCGCAATTTTCGTTACTCACGACCGTGATGAAGCCTTACGCTACGCTGATAAAATCGCCATTATTCAGCAAGGTAAAATTTTACAAATCGATACGCCTCGCACCCTTTATTGGTCGCCTAATCATCTTGAAACAGCAAAATTTATGGGGGAAAGTATTGTTTTGCCTGCAAATCTACTAGATGAAAATACCGCTCAATGCCAATTAGGCAATATTCCTATAAAAAATAAATCAATCTCACAAAATCAAGGTAGGATCTTGCTTCGTCCAGAACAATTTAGCCTGTTTAAAACATCCGAAAATCCAACCGCACTTTTTAATGGACAAATAAAACAAATTGAATTTAAAGGAAAAATTACCTCCATTCAAATTGAAATTAATGGCTACGCAATATGGATTGAGAACGTTATTTCTCCCGATTTATCTATTGGCGATAATTTGCCTGTTTATTTACATAAAAAAGGGCTTTTTTACTCCTAAGAATAAAGCCTTATCTTCACAATAAGGCTTATTTTTAAACAATATATTCGGAAAAAATTTGTTCAAGATGTGATATTAAACAGTCTGTGCCTAAAATATTTTCCCCTTTCCACGCCTGTTGCAAAATGTCTGGAGAAAATTGCTGGCTTGCTAATTCAGCTAACGGCAAATAACTGATATGCCAAGGCTCCCGCCCCACTTTCTTATTGGACTGCATATTCATAAAAGGCAAAGCAAAATCAAAGTGCGGTAAATTTTCGGCAAGAAATTCACTCAATTCAAAGAAGTAGCCGCCTTTTTCATATTCCCAAGGCTCTAATTGTAAAGATTGCCCTTGTGGCAAAAGATCAGGATCAAAAATATCCACTTCCGTTCCCCAATGATGACGGCTAGCCGCTGGTAATGCAGACCAACGTAAAATCGCCTGACATTTTTGCCAGTCATCTAATTGGCTTAAATCTAATGCCTTTCCTGCGTCATCGTGTACTTTTCTCTCGCCCTTAAATTTGCTGTTCCAAATAAGTTGTTGGCGTTCAAAATCACGAAAACTGCTCGCAGGCTGTAAATTAAAGCCATTTTTTGCCGCACTTTGTTGCAAAGCTTGAAATGCTTGCACAGCTTGCGTTTGCAAAAAATGATTTGATGAATGAGTTGCGGGTAAATTGACTAAATGCTCACGGGACTTTCCTGTAAGCATTTCTGGGGTTAATTTCATTTTAGCTATCCAATAAATTCACTAACATTTTGTGGTAAATTTCACCGCACTTGCCAAGGTCTTCTACACTGACACATTCATTGACTTTATGAATGCTTGAATTTAACGGGCCAAATTCCACTACTTCTGCGCCCATCAATGCAATAAAACGACCGTCTGACGTGCCACCACCTGTTTCAGCCTTTGGCGTTATACCTGTGATTTCCTCAATAGCGGAGGTTATCGAATCTAATAATTTACCTGGTTTTGTTAAAAAGGGTTTGCCTGATAAATTCCATTCAATACGATATTTCAAATTGTGTTTTTCTAGCATTTCAGCCACTTTTTGCTTAATGATTTCATCCGTGACTTCTGTGCAATAACGCAAATTGAACTGAATATATAACTCAGCAGGAATTACATTATTACTTCCCGTACCCGCGTGAATGTTAGCAATTTGTAGGCTTGTTGGCGGAAAAAATTCATTACCTTTATCCCATTGATAGGTCGTTAATTCTTGCAAAAACGGGGCGGCTTTATGGATTGGATTTTCAGCTAAATGCGGATAGGCTACGTGTCCTTGAATACCTTGAATATAAAGATTTCCTGTAATTGAGCCGCGGCGACCATTTTTGACAACATCGCCTAAGTTTTTAGCACTCGATGGCTCGCCAACCATACAATAAGTAATTTTTTCATCACGCGCCATTAACGTCTCAACCATGCGTATAGTTCCATCTTTTGCGGCAGCCTCTTCATCAGAGGTAATCAATAATGCAATGGTGCCTTTATGGTTAGGATTTGCTTTTACGTATTCTTCTGCCGCCACAATCATTGCTGCAAGGGAGCCTTTCATATCCGCCGCACCACGCCCATAAAGTATGCCATCAATAATCTCCGCAGAAAACGGCGGAGACGACCACTGATTTTCATCGCCAGTAGGCACAACATCCGTATGTCCTACAAACGCAATAACTGGCTCGCTCGTTCCGTGTTTTGCCCACAAATTCAACGTGTCATTAAAAGGCATCCATTCAATTTGAAAACCTAATTTTTCTAAACCTTCGGCAATAATTTGCTGACAGCCTTCGTCATTTGGGCTAATAGACGGGCGACGAATTAAATCTTGCGCCAACGAAACCACTTTTTCTTTCATAAAAACTCCTAAGAAAATAACCGCACTTTAAGCAAAAGCAGCCTGATATTCCTTTTCATTAAATCCAATTAATGCCTTCCCATCTTGTAAAATAATTGGGCGTTTAATTAAAGTTGGATTCTCAGCCAACACGGAAAGTGCGGTGGTTTTATCAAGAGAATTTTTAACTTGCTCATCCAAATTACGCCAAGTTGTACTGCGTTTATTCACTAACACATCCCAGCCAAATTGAGCTTCCGCTTGGACTAAAAAATTCAAATCTAACCCATCAACACGGTAGTCGTGAAGTTTATGTTCGATATTGTGATCCGCCAGCCATTTCAACGCTTTCTTCACTGTATCGCAATTTTTAATACCGTAAACTGTAATCATATTTCACCTAAAAAAGAAAAATCCTCAATCTAATCAGACTGAGGATTTTAACCCTTATGCTACTTCATCTCAAATGAATTAACCTAACAACTTATTGATACGTTTAATAAACGCAGCTGGATTTTCCAAAGATCCGCGCTCTGCTAACATAGCTTGTTCAAGTAATAATTCCACCCAATCAGCAAATTCAGTTTCATCTGCAATATCAGCCACTTTTTTCACTAAATGGTGTTCTGGATTCAGTTCAAATGTGTATTTTACTTCTGGTACAGATTGCCCTGCAGCGGCAAACAATTTCGCCATTTGGGTCGTCATTTGATCATTATCCGTAGAAACCACCGCTGGTGTATCCGTTAAATTGTGAGTTAAACGCACCGTTTTCACACGTTCGCCAAGCAAGTTTTTCACACGCTCAATAAAACTACCAAAGGCTTCATCTTGTTGTTTTTGTGTTTCAGATTCTTTATCGGCTAAATCGCCTAAATCCAAATCTGCTTTCGTGATACTTTGTAATTGTTTACCATCGAATTCAGTTAAATAGCTTAACATCCATTCATCAATGCGATCGGAAAGCAACAAAACCTCAATGCCTTTTTTATTGAATAATTCCAAGTGTGGGCTATTTTTCGCTGCAACATAACTATCCGCTGTAATGTAATAGATAGCTTTTTGCCCCTCTTTCATACGCAAGATGTAATCTTCTAAAGAGACAGCTTGCTCGCTACCATCATTATGTGTCGAAGCAAAACGCAATAACTTCGCGACAGTTTCTTTGTTAGCAAAATCTTCTGCAGGGCCTTCTTTCAAGACTAAACCAAACTCTTTCCAGAATTGAAGATATTTTTCTGCATCATCTTTTGCTAATTTTTCTAGCATTTGTAATGAACGCTTAGTTAATGCTTTGCGTAATGCAGCCGTAATTTTGTTATCTTGCAAAATTTCACGAGATACATTTAATGGCAAGTCATTGCTGTCGATTAAACCACGCATAAAACGTAGATAATTCGGCATAAATTGCTCCGCATCATCCATAATAAATACACGTTGAACATAAAGTTTTAAGCCGTGTTTATGTTCGCGATTAAATAAATCCCAAGGTGCTTTAGCTGGTACATAAAGCAAACTAGTATATGCTTGATTTCCTTCCACTTTGTTATGTGCCCAAGTCACAGGATCAGCAAAATCATGGCTTAAGTGTTTGTAAAACGCTTTGTATTCCTCATCGGAAACATCATTTTTAGAACGTGTCCAAAGGGCATCTGATTTATTAATTTTCTCCCATTTCTCACCGCACTCTTTGCCTTCATCATCGTATTCTTTCATCAGCATCTCTACTGGCAAGCCAATATGGTCAGAATATTTACCGATAATTTCACGCAAACGCCATTCGTTTAAGAATTCTTTTTCATCTTCGCGTAAATGTAAAATCACATCTGTGCCACGGGATTTTTTCTCAATATCCGCCACAGAATATTCGCCTTCACCTGCTGATTCCCAAAGTACGGCTTTATCCGCCTCTTCGCCAGCTGCTCTAGTTTTTACAGTCACTTTATCTGCCACAATAAAAGCTGAATAAAAACCCACACCAAATTGCCCAATAAGTTGGCTATTTTTTGCTTGGTCTTGGCCAAGTGCGGTTAAAAATTCTTTTGTTCCTGATTTTGCAATCGTACCTAAATGATCGATGACTTGCTCGCGAGTCATACCAATGCCGTTATCGCTAATTGTGATAGTGCCTTTATCCGCATCAAAGCTAACACGTACACGCAAGTCGCCATCGCCTTCATATAAAGCTGGGTTGGAAAGTGCTTTAAAGCGTAATTTATCTGCCGCATCAGAAGCATTAGAAATCAATTCACGTAAGAAAATTTCTTTGTTAGAGTACAAAGAATGAATCATTAATTGGAGTAGTTGTTTGACTTCAGATTGGAAGCCGCGAGTTTCTTGATTTTGTGACATAATTTTTTCCTTCATAAAGATAAAAACTGAACGTCACAGATATAAGAATAAAAAGAAAGATTTCAAGGGGAATTTAAGAGGAAAAGTGCGGTAAAAAACACAAGGAATTTAAACCGCACTTTAAATAAAAAATTTCTTATCCCTCTTGATCGCTATAAATTTATGTATGTAATGAATTCTGTTTTAGATACTAGATAGTAATTTAATAGTAATGAAACTTGGCTAGTGCATTCCCCACTCCTTTCGCACTAGCCATTTTTTTGGGAATTTTGTACCATATCCCAACTTTTTCCAATCAACGATCCATTATGAATAATCTCGAACTTGAACAACTCATTAATCAAAAACTTTCTTCTGATAAAATCAATGACTATGCGCCCAACGGCTTACAAGTCGAAGGTAAAACAGAAATCAAAAAAATCATTACTGGCGTAACGGCGAGTCAGGCTTTAATTGATTACGCAATCAGCAAAAACGCCGATGCTATTTTAGTTCATCATGGCTATTTTTGGAAAAGTGAAAACCCTTGTATTCGAGGAATGAAAGGCAAGCGAATTAAAGCCCTTTTAGTGAACGACATTAATTTATATGGCTATCACTTGCCATTAGATGTGCACCCAGAATTAGGTAACAATGCACAATTAGCCAAACTGCTCGACATTGAAAATTTACAACCATTAGAAAAAGGCTCTGTGAGTATTCCTGTTTGGGGCGAATTAAAAGAACCGATGACAGGTGAAAAATTTGCAGAAAAAATAGAAAAAGTGTTAAATCGAAAACCGTTAATTTGCATTGAAAACGGACCGCACTTAATCCGAAAAATTGGCATCTGTACTGGTGGCGGACAAGGTTATATTGATCTTGCTGCAGAACAAGGCTGTGACGCATTTATTACAGGTGAAGTGTCAGAACAAACAATCCATTCTGCCCGTGAGCAAGGATTGCATTTCTTCTCTGCAGGCCATCACGCAACAGAACGCTATGGCATCAAGGCATTAGGCGAATGGTTGGCGAAAGAATATGGCTTTGACGTAGAATTTAAAGATATAGATAATCCAGCGTAAAACACAAAAGTGCGGTAAAAATATTTCTTTTTTAACCGCACTTTTATCTTCTGAAATTATCGTTTAAACATTCCGCCTAAACCGCCAAGACCGCCTAAGCCTCCGCCCATTAAGCCTTGCATTCCTCGCATCATTTTAGCCATGCCGCCTTTACGCATTTTCTTCATCATACGTTGCATTTCATCGAATTGTTTAAGTAATTTATTGACATCTTGCACTTGAGTGCCAGAACCTAATGCAATACGACGACGGCGAGATCCTTTGATAATATCTGGGTTCGCACGTTCTTTTAGGGTCATGGAATTAATGATCGCTTCCATTTTGACAAACATTTTGTCATCTACTTGATTTTTAACGTGCTCAGGCAAATTTTTTGCACCCGGTAATTTCTCAAGCATAGACATCATGCCGCCCATTTTTTTCATTTCGATCAGCTGTTCGCGGAAATCATCTAAAGTAAAATCATCGCCTTTCTTGAATTTTTGCGCCATTTTTTCCGCTTTTTCACGATCAACAGAACGTTCAAGATCTTCGATAAGAGAAAGCACATCGCCCATGCCCAAAATACGGGAAGCAACACGATCAGGATGGAAAGGCTCAAGTGCCTCTGTTTTCTCGCCCACACCCAAGAATTTAATTGGTTTACCTGTGATTTGACGAATAGATAACGCCGCACCACCGCGCGCATCACCGTCCACTTTCGTCAAAATAACACCCGTAAGCGGTAATGCTTCATTAAAGGCTTTTGCTGTATTTGCCGCATCTTGACCAGTCATCGCATCAACAGTGAAAAGGGTTTCGATTGGATTTAATGCAGCATGGACTTGCTTGATTTCGTCCATCATTTCTGTATCAACGTGTAGGCGACCTGCCGTATCCACAATCAACACATCGTAGAATTTCAGTTTTGCATCAGCAAGCGCCGATTTAGCAATATCAACGGGGTTTTGTTTAACATCCGATGGAAAAAAATCCACGCCAACGGATTGAGCCAAGGTTTCAAGTTGCTTAATCGCAGCAGGGCGATATACGTCAGCAGACACCACTAACACTTTCTTTTTATGGCGTTCACGCAAGAATTTTGCCAATTTACCCACGCTGGTGGTTTTACCCGCACCTTGTAAACCTGCCATTAAGATAACTGCTGGTGGTTGGGTTGCGAGATTTAAACTTTCATTGGCTTCGCCCATGGCTTTTTCAAGCTCACGCTGAACGATTTTTAAGAACTCTTGCCCCGGCGTTAAACTTTTATTGACTTCTTCCCCAAGCGCGCTTTCTTTTACTTTTGCGATAAATTCACGCACCACAGGTAAGGCAACATCGGCTTCAAGTAATGCCATACGCACTTCGCGTAAGGTTTCTTTAATATTATCTTCCGTTAAACGGCCTTTTCCTGTGATATTACGTAAGGTTTTGGAAAGGCGATCCGATAAATTCTCAAACATGGCTAACAATCCTGTTTTTCTTAAAAAATTGTGCTGATTATACCGAAATTTAGGCGTTTTTCATCATTTCAAATGAAAATGGATTTTTGAGTAGGCGATTTCATAAAGAAAGCATAGGAGATAAGGAAAAAGAATGATTATTTAGCCAATTTCGGGTATTATTCTGCCCACTCTTGGCTATTTGAGCAGCTATTTGATTTAGCAAAATCAAATAACAGGTAAAAAGTGCGGTGAAAAATGACCGCACTTTTTGTTGATTAACGAACAAAAGGATTTTCCCTTGGATAGCATTCCCCTTAGTACTTTATTTATTATTCTTATTATCTGTTTAGTTTTATCAGCCTATTTTTCTGGTTCTGAAACTGGACTACTCTCCCTCAATAAATATCGTCTTCGTTTTCTATCTGAACAAGGCAATAAAGGCGCGAAAAAAGCGGAAAAACTGCTAGAAAAGCCAGATACCTTGTTAAGTTTTATTCTTATTTTTAATAACCTTGTGAATATCAGCGCATCTGCAATTGCAACAGTAATTGGTATGCGTTTATATGGCGATGCCGGCGTGGCGATTGCAACGGGTTTGCTCACTTTCGTAATGCTTGTATTTTCTGAAATATTCCCCAAAACGGTGGCTGCAATGCACGCAGAAAAAGTGAGCTTTTTTTCAAGTCATATTTTAACTTCATTGCTTAAAATCTTTTATCCGCTCGTTTGGTTAATGAATATTTTTACTAAATCCTTGATGCAAATAGTAGGGTTAAAACTTGATATGCAAAAACAAGTAATTAGTAGTGAAGAACTGCGTAGTATTGTGTCAGAAGCGGGCGAAGCAACACCAAATGAACAACATCCACAAATGTTGCTGTCTATTTTGGATATGGAGACAGTCACTGTTGATGACATTATGGTTCCCCGCAACGAAATCGGCGGTATAAATATTGATGATGATTGGCGAGCTATTATGCGCCAGCTCAATCACGCCGCACACAATCGTGTTGTACTTTATAAAAGTAGCCTTGATGAACAAGTACTTGGCATTTTGCGCGTGCGTGAAGCATTCCGCTTGCTCCTTGAAAAAAATGAATTTACCAAAGAAACCTTAATTCGTGCCACAGATGAAGTGTATTTCATTCCTGAAAGCACGCCATTAAAAACCCAACTTGCAAATTTCCGTACAAATAAAGAGCGAATTGGCTTAGTTGTAGATGAATACGGCGATATTAAAGGGCTTGTGACGTTGGAAGATATTTTGGAAGAAATTGTTGGGGATTTTACCACTTCCACCGCCCCAAGCATTGACAAAGAAGTAATTCAACAGTCTGATGGTTCAATGATTATCGATGGCTCCGCTAATCTACGCGATCTCAACAAAATGTTTAACTGGGAATTAGATACAGAAGATGCTCGTACTTTTAATGGTTTAATCTTAGAACACTTAGAGGAAATACCCGACGAAGGTACGATTTGCGAAATTGATGGTTTGCTAATCACTATTCTTGAAGTGGGCGATAATATGATAAAACAGGCAAAAGTCGTCAAACTTTAATCATAAAAAACTCCGCCAAATTGAACCGCACTTTTGACTTGGATCATAAGTGCGGTTCTTTTTTGCGCATTTTTTAGAAAAGATTTTTATAATTCTTTCTAGGTATATTTTGATAGAGAACAAAGATATGGAACACGAATATCAACGGGCGGTGACTCGCGTGTGCGTACAAACGGCACTGCTCTTGTTACAACATGGGGCAGAAAGTACCGTGGTGGTACAAATGGCGCAGCGTTTAGGCGTAGCACTTGGCGTAGAAAGTGTAGAATGTGCGCTTACGGCAAATGCAGTTGTGCTGACGACCTTATCAGATAATCATTGCATTACTACCGCACGAAAAAATACAGATAAAGGCATTAATATGCAAATGGTCACAGATGTTCAGCGCATTGTGATTGCAGTTGAGCATCATTTGTATGAGTTAGAGATCGCACAAAGAAAACTGGATCAATTAAAACCGCTTAAATATAACCGATGGTTAGTGGTATTCATGATTGGCTTATCTTGTGCGTCGTTCGCCCATTTATCTGGTGGCGATTGGATAATTTGCGGCATCACAATATTTATGTTGAAATTACTCGATGATATGCTATTTGCTGCGATTCCAGCGGTGGGCTTTGCTTTAGTATTTAATGTGCCGCCCAAAGCCTTAAAATATTGCGCAATTTTAGCCGCACTTGGGCATGTTACACGCACATTATTACTGCATATTAATATGCCTATTGTATTTGCTACATTCTTTGCCACTTGCGTGATTGGATTTTTAGGCGTGCATCTTTCCCATCGTTATTTAGCCCATCCCAAAGCCTTCACCGTTGCCGCAATTATCCCATGTCTTCACGATCAAAAGAGGATAGAATTAATTGATTAAGATTATTTTCTTGAGAAAACTTAAAATGTGAGGCAATTTGCTGAACAGTTTCATTTTCAACTTTAGCTCTCGCTTTCACAAAATCAGATTGATTTAAAAAAGCCATTAATTGAGCGGATGAAGTAAGAATTTTTGTAAATTCATGATACGCAGAATCTGTCGCCTTACGCTCAATTTTTACCATATCAACGGCATCAGCATCACCACTAACTAAACTGTATGTAGAAAAAAGAGAAAAATAATTGCCGAGTTCATTTATTTTAGGGGCTTCAAACTGCGCTCGCACTTGCCATTTTATGGGATGAACATGCGCCCCTGCAAAACCAAGCCCGCCACAGATAAGCATAAACAGAAAAGAAAGCATAAATTTTCTCATAATTTACCTAAAATTCAGACTAACTAAATGGGGCGTGGATTCTAATACAAAGTGCGGTCAATTTTTCTTTATTTTTATACGTTGGCTTTTAAACTGGTTTATTTGAAGAAAGCACGCTAGAATAATGTTGTTTTCATTTCAACGAAAAAAGTAAGGAAATTCTATGATCGATCCAAATTTACTCCGTAATAATTTAGCAGAAGTCGCAGAAAAATTAAAAGTAAAACGCAACTTTATGCTTGATACGGAAAAACTCACTGCGTTAGAAGATCAGCGCAAAAACTTACAAGTCACTACCGAAAACTTACAAGCGGAACGTAATGCTCGTTCCAAAGCTATTGGTGCTGCTAAAGCGCGTGGTGAAGATATCGCACCATTATTGGCAGAAATGAATGATATGGGCAATCAATTGACTGAAGCAAAAGCACAATTAGATGCGGTACTTGCAGAAATCAATCAAATTGCATTAAGTATTCCAAATCTACCCGCAGATGAAGTGCCATTAGGCAAAGATGACACAGAAAATAAAGAAATCTTACGTTGGGGTACACCGCGTACATTTGATTTTGAAGTCAAAGATCATGTCACTTTGGGTGAAGAAGCAAATGGCTTAGATTTTGCTGCTGGGGCTAAATTAACTGGTGCGCGTTTCGCCGTAATGAAAGGTCAAATCGCTAAAATGCACCGTGCATTGGCACAATTCATGTTAGATCTTCATACGGAACAACACGGCTATTTAGAAACCTATGTGCCTTATTTAGTAAATCACGCCACACTTTATGGTACAGGGCAATTACCAAAATTCGGGGAAGATTTATTCCATACTTTAGCCTTAGAAGGCGAACAACCTTACGCATTAATTCCAACCGCAGAAGTGCCAGTCACTAATTTAGTGCGTGATGTAATTATTGATGAAGCAGAATTACCAATAAAAATGACCGCACATACGCCATGTTTCCGTTCTGAAGCAGGCTCTTACGGTCGTGATACTCGTGGTTTAATTCGTATGCACCAATTTGATAAAGTAGAAATGGTACAAATCGTTGATCCAGATAAATCTATGGAAGCACTCGAAGAATTAACAGGTCATGCGGAAAAAGTATTGCAATTATTAAATTTACCATACCGTAAAGTTTTACTTTGCACAGGCGATATGGGCTTTGGTTCTTGCAAAACTTACGATTTAGAAGTTTGGGTGCCTGCACAAAATACTTATCGAGAAATTTCTTCTTGCTCAAATATGTGGGATTTCCAAGCTCGCCGTATGCAAGCTCGCTGTAAAGCAAAAGGCGATAAGAAAACTCGCTTAGTGCACACATTAAATGGTTCAGGCTTAGCGGTTGGTCGTACTTTAGTGGCTGTACTTGAAAACTATCAAAATGCCGATGGTTCAATTACCGTGCCAGAAGAGCTACGTCCATATATGGGCGGATTAGACGTTATCGGAAAATAATCCTTCTAGAAGATAAAAAAGCGTGGATTTTAAAATTTCCACGCTTTTTTATTATCAAAGCCTTACAATAACTGTTTTAAATTTTTTGGTATTCAAGCCAATTAGGAACTTTATCCTATTATAAAATTATATCTATAACATAGAAAATTTATCTTTCAATTGACATCAATATCCAGAGCATTACTCTAAAAAACATATCAAAGTATCTAAATTGTTATAATATTAGTTCACTTTACGATTAAACAATAGTAAGAAGCAATTTTAATAAGTTAGATATTCCACGTATAAAACAGTATAATTCCATCAATAGCTCATAAACCAACAGGAGTATTTTATGAAATTATATGGTTTAATTGGTGCGTGTTCATTTGTTCCACATGTGGCATTAGAGTGGGTAAAAATACGTGAAAATGCTGATTATGAATTTAAACCTGTCACTCGTGAGTTAATTAAATCACCTGAATTTTTATCATTGAATCCACGCGGGGCAGTACCTGTATTAGTTGATGGCGATTTAGTTCTTTCGCAAAACCAAGCGATTTTGCACTATTTAGATGAACTTTATCCTAATTCAAAATTATTTGGTAGCAAAACCGTACGTGATAAAGCCAAAGCAGCTCGCTGGTTAGCATTTTTTAATTCCGATGTGCATAAATCATTTGTGCCTCTGTTCCGTTTGCCAAACTATGCAAAAGATAACGAAACACTTGCACACACTATTCGCCAACAAGCAGTAGAGCAAATTTTAGATCAACTTGCAGTCGCAAATGAGCATTTAGAAAGTCACATTTATTTTGGAGAAGATATTTCCGTTGCAGATGCCTATCTTTACATTATGCTAAACTGGTGCAGAGCAGTCAAAATTGATTTCAGCCACTTAACACAACTTTCGGCTTTTATACAACGTGTTGAGACCGATCAAGCTGTCGAAAATGTGAGAAAAATTGAAGAACTAAAAGTATAAACAGGAAGTTTCTACAAAAAATTGCCCATTTTTAACCGTTTGTATCACGTTAAGTTTAAATTTAAGTGAGTAATTTCGCTTCTTACCCAGCACAGCTAACCCATTGATTCTACTATGATTAAACTGGTTAATCCAATGTTGCAATGTTCTTGTCAAGTTGAAAATGTTTACGGATGAGTGAATGATTTTTACCATTTTGAATATAAAATTCGATGACTTGTTGTTTGAAAAGAGTGTTGTATTTGGCTATAAAAAATCTGCATCTTAGTTAGTTGCTGATTTAGTCTAATTTTTTGGGTGCAGATCAAATATGGGTCATTTTACCATTTATATGGTATTTTTATCTGTAAACTCACTATTTTTCTAGAAATTCATTTTTAAATACATCTTTTACAACTAAATCCATTATTCATAGATTATGACATTTACCTTTTTTATCCGTCATCTTACAATTAATTTATATAAGTAAAAATATCTTGTTTTTTTATCATCGTTAAATTTAGAATAGATATAAATAATTATCATTAAGATTTAAGAGGAATATATGAATATCATAATTAATAAACGTATCTTTTTATTAGTCACCTTTGTAGGTGTTCAACTCAATGTAACCGCAAAGCAAAATTCTTCTAATTCTAATAGAGAGGAGTTATTACCTATCATTGTGAACACTGACGAGGATAGTAATAAACTACCTGGTCGTTCAGTATTAAAACAGAAAAATATCGAACAACAACAAGCTGACAATGCAGCGAATTTAATTAATATTTTGCCAGGTGTGAATATGGCAGGTGGTTTTCGCCCTGGCGGACAAACATTAAATATTAATGGAATGGGTGACGCTGAAGATGTTAGAGTTCAGTTAGATGGAGCTACAAAAAGTTTTGAAAAATACCAACAGGGTTCTATTTTTATTGAACCCGAATTGTTAAGAAAAGTAACTGTGGACAAAGGAAATTATTCTCCTCAATATGGTAACGGTGGTTTTGCTGGAACGGTAAAATTTGAAACTAAGGATGCTAGGGATTTCTTAAAAGAAAACCAGAAAATAGGTGGTTTGTTAAAGTATGGAAATAATAGCAATAATAACCAAAAAACTTATAGCACTGCACTAGTTTTACAAAATGAACAAAAAAATATTGATTTATTATTATTTGGTTCTGTAAGAAATGCTGGCGATTATAAAAGACCCGATAATAGCAAAATTCTTTTTTCAAAAAATAATCAAAAAACTGGATTAATAAAAGTAAATTGGCAAATTTCACCCGAGCATTTACTCACATTATCAAGTGTTTATGGTATCCATAAAGGCTGGGAACCTTTCGCAGCGAAAAGAGATATTTTACCTAAACCAAGTTCAGATGATATAAAGCGTCATGGTACTGATATTGCTTGGAAACGTAAACTGGTTTATCGAGATCAAAAGGATAAAAATTACACTTTAAAATACCACTACCTACCTGAAAATAACCCATGGATTAACTTATCTACTCAGTTCAGCTACAGTAAAACCACACAAAATGATACTCGCCCCGAAAAAGCCCCTTCTGTATTTCTGGGTACACTCGGTAATCAAAGCTGGATAACTTATTCAGATCTTACTTTTGATATAAATAACACAAGTACTTTTAATATTAAAAGTACTCGGCATGAACTATTATTTGGTTTGCAATGGTTAAAAAACACAAGAAATACTTTAATGTACGATAAGAGTAAAGTGGGAAAAGCGGACTATAATTATGGCTATTTCCAACCTTATTATATGCCTTCTGGACGCCAGTATACACAAGCATTTTATTTACAAGATCAAATAAAATGGCAGAATTTCCTCTTTACAGGAGGGATAAGATATGACCATATCAATAATATAGGGCAGAAAAATTTTGCACCACAATATAATGATATATCTGTGGGGCATAATTATAGTCAGAAAAATTATAATGGTTGGTCTTATTATTTAGGTCTTAAGTATGATGTAAATCATTATTTAAGTTTATTTACGAATTTTAGTAAAACTTGGCGAGCACCTGTTATTGATGAACAGTATGAGACTCAATTTAAGAAATCTTCTACACTTACAACCGCAACCTCTTTAAATTTAGAAAAAGAAATGATTAATCAGACCAGAGGAGGAGGGATTGTTACGCTTAATAATTTATTTCAAGAGGATGATACCTTTCAATTTAGAGTTACTTATTTTTACCACCGTGGTAAAAATGAAATATTTAAAACCAGAGGAGTTAATTGTGCAGGCAATGCTACAGATACCGATAATAATGTTTGTCCTAAAAAAATCATTGGAAATTATCGTAATTTGCCAGGTTATGTTATTCAAGGCGCAGAGTTAGAAGCTTATTATCAATCCACTTATTTATTTGGTGAGCTAACATATTCTTATGTAAAAGGAAAACGTGACACCTCACCAAGAAACCCATGGGGTAAAACCTCAACATGGATTGCAGAAATTCCCCCTAGAAAGGCAACTGCTACTTTAGGTTTCAATGTCCCAAAATATTATCTCACAGTAGGTTGGCGTGCTGAGTTTGTAAGAAGACAAGATCGATCGCCATTATCTGGAGACCCCAAAGCATCATCTTGGTCATTACCAGCTTCAAGAGGATACAGCCTACATAACCTATTCCTTTCTTGGAGCCCTGCAAAAATTAAAGGTATGAATGTTAAGATTACAGTGGATAATTTATTCAATCGAGCATACAACCCTTATCTAGGCGAATTGGCTTCTGGAACAGGTAGGAATATCAAATTTAGCCTATCTCAGAAATTTTAAAATAAATAGCCCGATTGAATCTAATCGGGCTTTATCATAACTATAATTTCCTATACTAATTTTAGTATTCTTTAAAGAGCAAATTTAAATAATAAATCCAAATAAGTACGACATCTTAAATTATAGATAAATATCAAAATTATGTTTTATCTTTACCCTATTACTTTCCATAATAGAAACTAAACTTACCTAAAAATTTAAATATAATTTAAAATCTAGCATCTAGCTTAACAACAAAGTCAATACACATTTCTTCTAGTTTTCCTTTCTTTCCGATTAATATACCTCAAAAGATACCCTGTTGTTCTCACTGACTTTTCTACTATAGGAATATCATTAGCATAAGCTATGAAGAAGAAAGTTAAAACAGAGGCATTATGTAATATAAGTTATTTATATAATTTAAGTTATTTATATAATTTAACATAACTTTCCATATAACAACAACGCATCTTTATAACATAATTGCAATGTATTCTGTTTTAAATTTATAGCTATTACCTAAATAGTAAAGAGTACAAATAAAGTACATATAGGCTATTAATTACTTTAAAAAAATTAAAATATATTTGTAGATTTATGGACAATTACATTTATCCTTTAAAAGATGGTTAATCTAGAGAAATTTTTTATAGCAATACAACAAGTTTACAAGGAATTCAAATATTTTTAATTTTTAGAAAAAAACAAAAACCCTAGCTTTTCAACTAGGGTTCTGTTTTTATGTGATTTAGATTTGTATCTGATAACCTGGCGGTGCCCTACTCTCACATGGGGAAACCCCACACTACCATCGGC
>ERZ1023393.12-NODE-12-length-89271-cov-597.849399_pt1 | contig 89271 bp, 95 predicted proteins | sample MGYA00380503_ERZ1023393 | MGnify/ENA primary metagenome ERZ1023393 (study PRJEB33173, sample SAMEA4830379) | metagenome | study: EMG produced TPA metagenomics assembly of the PRJEB25223 data set... | reverse complement strand
AATAATTTTGCGAGTAATAAACGATTTCGTTCTCCCCCCGATAAGGCTTTAACTGACGTTCCTCACGCATCGCTTTTAATGCTCGCACTCGCCCTTCATTTCTTGTACGGCGAGCCTTGATACCTTGGCGAATCCACACTTCTTCCTGTGCAAGTCGTTTATCAAATAATTCATTTTGCAAGGCTTCAACGCGTAGATTTTCTTCTTTCGTGGTTAAATATAAATCGTAATTGCCTAGATAAGACTGCAATTGACCGCGATCTAAATCCACAATGCGTGTTGCCATTTTGCGAATAAAAGAACGGTCATGGGAAATAAATACAAGGCTACCTTGGAAATCCAGTAAGAAATTTTCCAGCCATTCAATGGCTTCCACATCCAAGTGGTTGGTTGGTTCATCAAGTAATAACACATCAGGATCGCACACCAATGCACGTGCGAGTGCCGCTTTGCGTAACCAACCGCCCGAAAGTGCGGATAATTTTGTGGTTCGATTTTGCATTATATTGCAGAAATTAGAAACGAATGTGGTAGTTATGCTTCTCACGGTCAAGATATAGAACACAAACAAATAAGTAGTGATCTTGCTTTATTTGTACTTCATTCAACCAATGCAATTTTAGGATTTATTCTACACTTTTACATTGCTACAAATGATTACCGTAGAAGTGAAAGGATACAATATGAAGATAATCAAAGAATCAACGAATTAATTGATTAGGCGTATGAAATGGAAACAATATATAAAATTTCATATTCACAAGTATTATTTGCTCAAGATCCTGATACCTATAGAGAAATGGTATTGGAGTTTGAGCAAATAGAATATGAACGGTTGATGGACACTCTCTAATTTCTTACAAGGTTCATTTCACTTCTGCCAAATCTCCCCTACCCCTCTTTGCTAAAGAGGGGGACTATTTGGAATGTTTAGCTGCAAGCGGTCGAATTAACAGAAAAATTATTCATGAAAACACCTAAACTAAAACTACGCTCAAGACCATTCCCCTCTTTTGTAAAGAGGGGTTAGGGGAGATTTAAACCATACACTAAGGAACTCATCATGCTCAACGAAAACGACATCGAACAACTCACTCTTCAACGCCTGAAATCCCTCGGTTGGGAATATCGCTACGGTAAAGATTTGCCTGTTCATTAGATAACTGAGTTAGATCCTGTTGCAAGATCGATGATGCGGAAAATTAACGCGGTAGGTTTCACAATATACTGGCTCTAACTCAATGGAAAGTAACTGGCGAAATCCAGCATAATCAAATCCTAGAGAAAGACCGCCAGCACCAGAAAATAAATCGAGATAAGTTAATGACATATAAAATTAAAATAATAAAAAACGAGAGATATTGTATTTCAGATAGAGCCTTTAACAAGCAACCAAGCTTACTTAAAAAACACTAAACTAATTTTAATCCACGAAACTGTGGATAACCATCTGGTTATATTCCACTTCCCATTATATTTCGTTGTTTTTTATGATAAACAAGTTGCCCCTAACCTTTCACTTAATCTTTTAATAATTTAATTTTTTCAATCACATTTGTTGTTGAACAACCATTTTCAAAGTTTAGCACTTTAACATCGCCACCGTTTGCCCAAACTTCTTTACTGCCTGCAATCTCTTCGGGTTTGTAATCGCCGCCTTTGACTAAAAGATCTGGTAGAATTTCGCCGATTAAACGTTGTGGTGTATCTTCAGTGAAAGGTACCAACCAGTCCACTGATGCCAAACCAGCCAGTACCGCCATACGGTTTTCAAGATTATTAATTGGACGACTTTCGCCTTTTAAGCGTTTAACAGAATCGTCGCTGTTTACCGCAACAATTAGACGATCGCCCAATTTGCGTGCATTTTCTAAATAAGAAATATGCCCTGGATGCAAAATATCAAAACAGCCATTAGTCATCACAATTTTTTCACCGCGTGCTTTAGCTTGTGCGACAGCATCTTTTAATTCTGCTTCACTCATAATGCCAAATCCAGTTTCAGGACGAGCATGAATCGCATTTTCAAGTTCAACTGTAGAAACCGTTGAAGTGCCCAATTTACCCACCACAATTCCTGCGGCAACATTGGCTAGGTAACAAGATTCTTCGAAAGAACGTCCATCTGCTAATGCGGTTGCTAATACGCTAATGACAGTGTCACCGGCTCCCGTCACATCAAACACTTCTTTTGCAACGGTTGGCAAATGATAAGGCTCTTGATTTGGGCGTAATAATGTCATGCCTTTTTCAGAACGTGTCACCAAAAGTGCGGTTAATTCAATATCAGAAATTAATTTTAAACCTTTCTCAATAATCTCTTCTTCTGTATTACATTTACCTACAACGGCTTCAAATTCAGACATATTTGGTGTCAATAATGTAGCCCCACGATAACGTTCAAAATCAGTTCCCTTTGGATCGATCAAGACAGGCACATTCGCTTTGCGTGCAATTTGAATCATTTTCTGAACATCTTTAAGCGTGCCTTTACCATAATCAGAAAGAATCAAAGCACCGTAATTTTTCACCGCACTTTCTAACTTCGCTAATAAATCCTTGCAATCTACATTATTGAAATCTTCTTCAAAATCAAGGCGAAGTAACTGTTGGTGACGAGATAAAATACGTAATTTAGTAATAGTTGGATGGGTTTCTAATGCAACAAAATTACAATCAATTTTTTGTTTTTCTAATAAATGGGAAAGTGCAGAACCAGTTTCATCTTGTCCAATTAATCCCATTAACTGAACAGGTACATTAAGTGAAGCAATATTCATCGCCACATTTGCAGCACCGCCCGCGCGTTCTTCATTTTCTTGTACGCGAACTACTGGCACTGGTGCTTCTGGTGAAATACGGTTGGTTGCACCGAACCAATAACGATCAAGCATCACATCGCCTAATACAAGTACTTTTGCTTGCTTAAATTCTGCTGAATATTGAGCCATTTTAAAATCTCTCTATTTGAATAACCAAAATTGTGGCGATTTTACCACAACTCAAATTTACGATAAACTACGCCCCTAACTTACGTGGAAAGAACAATGAAAAACGAAAAACTCCCTCAATTTCAACCGCACTTTTTAGCCCCAAAATACTGGCTTTTTTGGTTAGGCGTGGCAATTTGGCGAAGTATTTTATGTCTTCCCTATCCTATTTTGCGCCATATTGGTCATGGTTTCGGTTGGCTGTTTTCACATTTAAAAGTGGGTAAACGTCGAGCTGCCATTGCACGCCGCAATCTTGAACTTTGTTTTCCTGATATGTCTGAAAACGACCGTGAGGCGATTTTGCAAGAAAATCTTCGTTCAGTAGGCATGGCAATTATCGAAACAGGTATGGCTTGGTTTTGGTCGGATTCACGTATCAAAAAATGGTCAAAAGTTGAAGGCTTACATTATCTAGAAGAAAATCAAAAAGATGGAATTGTTCTCGTCGGTGTTCATTTCTTAACGCTAGAACTTGGCGCACGCATCATTGGTTTACATCATCCTGGCATTGGTGTTTATCGTCCAAATGATAATCCTTTGCTTGATTGGCTACAAACGCAAGGTCGTTTACGCTCTAATAAAGATATGCTTGATCGTAAAGATTTACGCGGAATGATCAAAGCTTTACGCCACGAAGAAACCATTTGGTATGCGCCTGATCACGATTACGGCAGAAAAAATGCCGTTTTTGCGCCATTTTTTGCGGTGCCCGATGCTTGCACAACCACTGGTAGTTATTATTTATTGAAATCCTCGCAAAACAGCAAAGTGATTCCATTTGCGCCATTACGCAATAAAGATAGTTCAGGCTATACCGTGAGTATTTCAGCGCCTGTTGATTTTACGGATTTACAAGATGAAACGGCGATTGCTGCGCGAATGAATCAAATCGTAGAAAAGGAAATCATGAAGGGCATATCACAATATATGTGGCTACATCGCCGTTTTAAAACACGTCCAGATGAAAATACGCCTAGTTTATACGATTAAAAGTGCGGTCGAATATCACCGCACTTTTTGATAGAATTTTCTCAAATTTAAAAATTAACGACTCATCTAACCATGACAACCAATTATTCAGCTCAAGAAATTACCGTTCTTAAAGATCTCGAACCAGTGCAAATTCGCCCTGGTATGTATACAGACACAACTCGTCCTAATCATTTAGCACAAGAAGTTATTGATAACAGCGTAGATGAAGCCCTTGCGGGTTTTGCCACAAAAATTGAAGTAATTTTACACCCTGATCAATCCATTGAAGTCACAGACAATGGTCGCGGAATGCCTGTGGATATTCATCCTACGGAAGGCGTTTCTGGCGTAGAAGTAATCCTAACTAAACTGCATGCGGGTGGTAAATTCTCCAATAAAAATTATGAATTTGCGGGTGGTTTACACGGTGTTGGGATTTCTGTGGTGAATGCACTTTCTGAACGTGTGGATATTCAAGTCAAACGCAATGGAGAAATCTATAAAATTGCCTTTGAAAACGGCAGTAAAGTAGAAGAATTGGAAGTTATCGGGACTTGTGGCAGACGCACAACGGGAACAACCGTTCACTTCAAACCGAATCCAAAATATTTTGACAGCGCAAAATTTTCCGTTAGCCGCTTACGCCATTTGTTAAGAGCGAAAGCGGTACTCTGCTCAGGGCTTGAAATCAAATTTATTGATAAAGTAAACAATACTCAAGACATTTGGTTATATGAAGACGGGCTTTCCGATTACCTTATCGAAGCAGTAAATGGCTTTGAAACGCTTCCAGAAAAACCATTTGTTGGCGAATTTAAAGGAGCAAATGAAGCGATTAGCTGGGCATTACTTTGGTTGCCAGAAGGTGACGAACTGATTGGCGAAAGCTACGTAAACTTAATTCCCACTATTCAAGGTGGAACGCATGTCAATGGTCTAAGACAAGGCTTGTTAGATGCTATTCGTGAATTTTGCGAATTTAGAAATCTATTACCACGCGGGGTAAAACTTACCGCTGATGATATTTGGGAGCGTTGTTCTTACATTCTTTCCCTTAAAATGCAAGATGCGCAATTCGCAGGGCAAACTAAAGAACGCTTATCATCACGCCAAAGTGCGGTGTTTGTCAGCGGTGTTTTAAAAGATGCGTTCAGTCTATGGCTAAACCAAAACGTACAAGACGCTGAAAAATTAGCAGAAATTGCCATTAGTTCTGCACAACGCCGATTACGTGCGGCCAAAAAAGTCGTACGTAAAAAACTTGTTAGTGGGCCTGCATTACCAGGAAAATTAGCAGATTGCGGCTCACAGGATTTAGAAAAAACAGAATTATTTTTAGTGGAAGGCGACTCTGCGGGCGGCTCAGCAAAACAAGCGCGTGATCGCGAATATCAAGCGATTTTGCCGTTACGTGGGAAAATCTTAAACACATGGGAAGTTTCCCCTGATCAAGTATTAGGTTCAACCGAAATTCACGATATTGCCGTTGCTCTAGGCATCGACCCTGACAGCAATGATTTATCACAACTTCGCTACGGTAAAGTGTGCATTCTCGCCGATGCTGACTCCGATGGACTTCACATTGCCACCCTACTCTGCGCCCTGTTCTTACGCCATTTTCCAAAATTGGTACAAGACGGTCACGTTTATGTGGCTATGCCACCACTTTATCGTATTGACTTAAATAAAGAAGTCTTCTACGCATTAGATGAAAGTGAAAAAGAGGCGATTTTAGAACGGTTGAAAAATAAAAAAGGTAAACCGAATGTTCAACGTTTTAAAGGTTTAGGTGAAATGAACCCATCACAATTGCGTGAAACAACAATGGATCCTAATACTCGTCGCCTTGTTCAATTAACTTATGATTTAGAGGAAGATCAAGGCTCAGATACATTAGAACTGATGGATATGTTATTAGCGAAAAAACGTTCCGAAGACCGTAAAAATTGGTTGCAAGCGAAAGGCGATCAGGTTGATTTATCTGTTTAGACTAAATTAATCTCAGCAAATCCGAATTTTAATAAATTAAGAATATATCAATTAACAGAAACAAAAATGACAAATATCAACTATGAAGGCATTGAGCAAATGCCTCTACGTACTTTCACTGAAAAGGCTTATCTCAACTATTCTATGTATGTCATCATGGATCGTGCGCTGCCTTTTATCGGCGATGGTTTAAAACCCGTTCAACGCCGTATTGTATATGCGATGTCTGAACTTGGCTTAAATGCCACAGCAAAATACAAAAAATCAGCCCGTACCGTCGGTGATGTACTCGGTAAATTCCATCCACATGGCGACAGTGCTTGTTATGAAGCCATGGTATTAATGGCGCAACCTTTCTCTTATCGTTATCCTCTGGTAGATGGTCAAGGTAACTGGGGGGCGCCAGATGATCCAAAATCTTTTGCTGCCATGCGTTATACGGAATCACGCCTCTCTAAAATCGCTGAAATCTTGTTGAGTGAACTCGGACAAGGAACAGTAGATTATCAGCCAAACTTTGATGGAACCTTGGCTGAACCACAATATTTACCTGCTCGTTTACCTCATATTTTATTGAACGGAACAACAGGTATCGCAGTGGGTATGGCGACAGATATTCCACCGCACAACATTAATGAAATTGCTGATGCGGCAGTGATGTTGTTAGATAATCCTAAAGTGGGATTAGATGATGTACTTGAAATTGTTCAAGGCCCAGATTTTCCAACAGAAGCGGAAATTATTTCGCCAAAAGCAGAAATTCGTAAAATTTACGAGCAAGGTCGTGGCTCAATAAAAATGCGTGCGACTTGGAAAAAAGAAGATGGCGAAATCATTATTTCTGCGCTTCCACATCAAGCTTCTCCCTCAAAAGTTATTGCACAAATAGCCGATCAAATGACGGCAAAAAAACTGCCAATGCTAGAAGATATTCGAGATGAAGCCGATCACGAAAACCCAATTAGAATTGTACTAGTTCCTCGCTCAAATCGCGTCGATACTGATGCCTTAATGGCTCATTTATTTGCGACCACAGATCTTGAAAAAAGCTACCGTGTAAATATGAATATGATCGGGCTTGATCATAAACCAGCGGTAAAAGGCTTATTAGAAATCTTAAATGAATGGCTTGACTTCCGTCGCACAACGGTCACTCGTCGCCTTCAATATCGCCTAGATAAAGTACTCTCTCGCTTGCATATTTTAGAAGGCTTGATGATAGCCTTTTTAAATATTGATGAGGTTATCGAAATTATACGCCACGAAGACGATCCAAAAGCAGAGCTTATGGTACGCTTTAATTTAAGCGATGAACAAGCTGATGCCATTTTAAATTTACGCTTACGTCATTTAGCGAAATTAGAAGAAAACCAGCTCAAAGCTGAACAAGATGAACTTGAAAAAGAGCGGTTAAATTTAGAAGCAATTTTAGGATCAGAACGTCGTTTGAATACGCTTATCAAAAAAGAAATTCAAGAAGATGCGAAAAAATATGCCAGTCCACGTATGTCTCAACTGGTCGAACGTGAAGAAGCCAAAATGATCTCTGAAAGTGATATGACGCCAGCAGAACCAGTTACTGTCATCTTATCAGAAATGGGCTGGGTACGTTGTGCAAAAGGACACGATATTGATCCTAAATCATTAAGCTACAAAGCTGGCGATAGCTATCTAGCTCACGCTTGTGGCAAAAGTAATCAAGCCGTTGTATTCATTGATAGTACAGGGCGGAGTTATGCACTCGATCCGCTTTCATTGCCTTCCGCTCGCTCCCAAGGCGAACCACTTACAGGTAAACTCAATTTACCCACTGGTGCGACCATTGAATATGTTGTAATGGCCAGCGAACAGCAAGAATTATTGATGGCTTCTGATGCAGGATATGGTTTTATTTGTAAATTTGAAGATTTAATTGCACGTAACAAGGCTGGAAAAGCCTTGATTTCTTTACCAGAAAATGCCAAAGTGTTGAAGCCTAAAACATTGATAAATTCTACCGCACTTGTTGTCGCAATCACATCAGCAGGCAGAATGTTGATTTTTCCAGCACAAGATTTACCGGTATTATCAAAAGGTAAAGGCAATAAAATGATCACTATTCCCGCAGCGAATGCAAAAGATCGTAGCGAACTATTGACAAAATTATTGCTTATTTCAGATCAAGCAAGTCTTGAATTTTATTCTGGAAAACGAAAAATTGTATTAAAACCAGAAGATCTGCAAAAGTTCCGCGCAGAACGAGGCAGAAAAGGTTCGACATTACCACGTGGATTACATACCAATGTTGAAATTATGGTAGTCGAGCCGTAACACAACACATCACTTAAACATAACTTAGGGAGATCCAATTTATGAGCTATACTTTTAGCACGTATGAAACCCTTGCATTAGCAAGCTTAGTTTTGCTATTGGGCTATTTTTTGGTTAAACGCATTAATGTATTAAAAACATTTAACATTCCAGAGCCAGTTGTTGGCGGCTTTATTGTTGCCATTGGTCTTTTAATTTGGCACAAAATTGATGGAACATCCTTTAACTTCGATAAAAATCTACAAACCACAATGATGTTAGTGTTTTTTACTTCTATCGGTTTAAGTGCCAACTTTTCCCGTCTAATTAAAGGCGGAAAGCCACTCGTTGTATTTCTATTCATTGCTGCATTATTAATCTTCGGACAAAACGTTATTGGCATTGCAAGTTCAATGGCATTAGGAATCCATCCCGCTTATGGTTTACTTGCAGGTTCAGTAACCTTAACAGGTGGTCACGGCACTGGAGCTGCTTGGGCGGATACATTTGCACATCAATTTAATCTACAAGGTGCAACTGAAATTGCCATTGCCTGTGCAACTTTCGGTTTAGTATTCGGTGGTATCATCGGTGGTCCTGTCGCTCGTTTCTTATTAAATCGCCAAAAACAAGGCGAAAATCCTGAAAATGATGAAGTTGATGACATTCAAGAAGCATTTGAACACCCAACTTATAAACGTAAAATTACTGCACGTTCATTAATTGAAACAATTGCAATGATTTCAGTATGTTTATTAATTGGTCAATATTTAGATGTACAAACAAAAGGTACTGCACTCCAATTACCAACTTTCGTATGGTGTTTATTCACTGGTGTTATTGTCCGCAATATTTTAAGCAACATTTTCCGTTTCCAAGTAGCAGAATCCGCTATTGACGTATTAGGTAGCGTAGGCTTATCCATCTTTTTAGCAATTGCTTTAATGTCATTAAGACTTTGGGAACTTGCAGGTTTAGCAATTGACGTATTAATTGTTCTGGCTATTCAAGTCGCATTTATGGCTGCCTTTGCAATCTTCATTACTTATCGAGCAATGGGTAAAGATTACGATGCCGTCGTATTAAGTGCTGGACACTGTGGTTTTGGTTTAGGCGCAACCCCAACAGCAATCGCAAATATGCAAGCTGTCACCAGCCGTTTTGGGCCATCGCACAAAGCATTTTTAATCGTTCCAATGGTCGGAGCATTCTTTATCGACTTAATCAACGCTGCGCTATTAAAAGTTTCATTTGCAGTTGTAAATATGCTCGCATAAAGTGCGGTTGAAATTGACAATGTTTTAGAAAAATGCCTTTATCTTGAATTGATAAAGGCATTTATTTCAATATAATCAATTATTTCAGCTGCAATATCAATCCTACTTGTTTTTTCAATCATTTCTAAGCCTGGGCTTGCATTCACTTCTAAAACCAATAATCCTTTTTTTGAACGAATTAAATCCACGCCAGCTACATCTAAACCGATAGCTTTTGTTGCTTGAATGGCTATCTGCTTTTCTTCATCGCTTAGGGTAATTTTTTCGGTTTTTCCGCCACGATGGCAATTCGCCCGAAACTCACCATTTTGCCCAATTCTCTGCATCGTTGCTATCACTTGATCACCCATCACAAAACAACGAATATCCGCATTGCCCGCTTCTTCGATAAAATCTTGCTGCAGCATAGATATATTGGTTTGCTTAAAAGCTTCCATAATGCTCACCGCACTTTGTGGTTTTTCAGCTAAAATTACCCCAATTCCTTGTGAACCATTTAGCGTTTTTAAAATTGTCGGCGAACTGATATGAGGTGTCGTCGCCTGAGCTTGCACTTCACTGCCACCTAAAAGTGAATTGGGAACAGGAACACCAGCCTTCAGCAAAAGTTGCAAACTTTTCCACTTATCACGTGCATTTAAAAATGCCTGAGATGAATTTAAACAAAAAATCCCTTTGCCTTCAAAATGCTGTAAGACTGAACATCCCATTTGCGTACTCGTTGTGCCAAATCGAGGCAAAACTGCATCATAATCAGACAATAAATAAGGTTTCGACTCAGAATTTTCTTGATAAAAAATCTGAAAGTGCGGTGGATTTTGCGAGAGTTTTAAGAAACAGTGATTCGGATCTAAAATATCCATCTCATGCCCTTGATGTTTAGCCGCTTCTTTTAAGCGTTGGCAACTATAAAGACGAGGTTCTCGGCAAAGCATTAATAATTTCATAACATTTAATTTATTATCTACGATGTTCCGTATATTACACGAATAAAAACGCTTTATGTAGATGATAAAAATCAGGTAGAATTACCTAGAATTTTAACTCAAAAAAGGAAATCTTATGTTCGTTACTATTTTTGGCCGTCCGGGCTGCCCTTACTGCGTACGAGCAAAAAACCTTGCTGAAAAATTAAAAGGCGAAGTTGCTGATTTTGACTATCGTTATGTGGATATTCACGCAGAAGGCATTACTAAAGAAGATTTATCAAAATCTGTTGGTAAACCAGTAGAAACCGTACCACAAATCTTTATTGATGAAAAACCAATTGGTGGTTGCACTGATTTTGAAGCATTAATGAAAGAACAATTTGGTATCGTTGCTTAATTTTTCTTTTTCATTTATACAAAAAAGCCACTTTCAATCGAAAATGGCTTTTTTCATAGAAGAGTTTTAACCGTTATAACGTTTAAAAATTAATGTCGCATTTGTACCACCAAAACCAAAGCTGTTTGACATGACAGTTTGTAATCCTGCATTTTCTTTCGTCTCAGTAACGATGTTGCAACCTTCAGCGGCTTCATCTAAGGTTTCGATATTAATACTTGGTGCAATAAAATCATTATCCAACATTAATAACGTGTAAATTGCTTCGTGTGCACCCGCCGCACCTAAAGAGTGACCAGTCATTGATTTAGTTGAAGAAATCGCTGGGATTTTGTCACCAAATACATTTTTGATTGCACCTAATTCTTTCACGTCACCTACTGGTGTAGATGTACCGTGTACATTGATGTAATCAATTGGGGTATCGACAGTTGCCATTGCTTGTTTCATACAACGCTCTGCACCTTCACCACTTGGTGCAACCATATCGTAACCATCAGAAGTTGCACCATAACCTACAATTTCAGCGTAAATTTTTGCACCACGAGCAAGTGCATGTTCTAATTCTTCCACAACCACAACAGCACCACCACCTGCAATAACGAAACCGTCACGATTTGCGTCATAAGCACGAGATGCTTTTTCTGGCGTTTCATTGTATTTAGTTGAAACTGCACCCATTGCATCAAACTCAGTAGCACATTCCCAAGATAACTCTTCTGCACCACCAGCAAAAACGACATCTTGTTTGCCTAATTGAATTAATTCAACCGCATGACCAATACAATGTGCAGAGGTTGCACAAGCAGAACTCATAGAATAATTCACACCACGAATTTTATAAGGTGTAGCTAAACAAGCTGAAACACTTGATGCCATGGTTTTCGTTACAGCGTAAGGACCAATCGCTTTTACACCGCGAGGGCCACGAACCGCATCACAAGCCACTAATTGATTATGTGCAGACCCCGTACCTGCACCAATCACTAAGCCAGTACGATCATTAGAAACTTGATCTTCTGTTAAGCCTGCATCTTCAATCGCTTCACGCATAGAAAGATAAGCATAAGCCGCTGCATCACCCATAAAACGGAACACTTTACGATCAATGTGCTCGCTTGGGTTTAATTTGATTGTTCCGGCAACATGGCTACGCATATTCATTTCTACAAACTCAGGCACAACTTCAATACCTGATTTCCCTGCTTTTAATGAAGCCAATACTTCTTCTTTGTTGTTACCGATACTTGAAATAATCCCAAAGCCTGTAATTACAGTTCTTCTCATTGCTTCTTCCTTATTGTTTTATATGTAAAAATAACGACCCAAAATTACTACGAAATAAAAATATTTCAAGCAATAATTCATTTGTTCGACCAGTTCAGAAAATCGCGTTATTATACGCAAATTTCATTAGGCAAGAAAGGAATAAAAAATGACCTTTAGCGTCCAACATGCTGAGATTCACTTCAACCAAAACCATATTCCCGTCTCAGATCAATTCGATGATGTCTATTTTTCTAACGAAAATGGATTGGCAGAAACCGATTATGTTTTTCTACAAGGTAATCAACTTTGGGAACGTTGGATAACACACAAAGAAGCTAATTTTGTCATCGCTGAAACAGGATTTGGTACAGGATTAAATTTCTTTGCGGTAACCAAATTGTTCCGTGAATTTCGCCAGCAACACGAGAATCATCCTTTAAAACGCCTAAATTTTATTTCCTTTGAAAAATATCCGCTAAAAATCACCGCACTTTTGCAAGCGCATCTTGCCTTTCCGCAGTTTGAAGATTTAAGCGCTCATTTGCAACGTTATTGGCCTTCATTGATTCTAGATTGTCATCGTATTCATTTTGGAGAGACAACCTTAGATTTATGGCTGGGTGATGTATCAGAAAACTTGCCACAACTTGGCGATTATATGAATGAACGTATTGATGCTTGGTTTTTAGATGGCTTTGCACCGAGTAAAAATCCTGAAATGTGGAATGATGATCTCTATAACTTAATGTTTCGTTTCACGAAACCCAATGGTTCTTTTGCTACCTTCACCGCAGCGAGTGCGGTCAGAAAAGGACTTGAATCCGCAGGCTTTAAGGTGACAAAACGTAAAGGCTTCGGCAAAAAGCGAGAATGTTTAAGTGGGCTAAAAATACAATCAAAATCTACCGCACTTTCGACACCTTGGTATCTTGCTCAGCCTGCGAAAATGGAAAAACAAGATGTCGCTATTATCGGCGGTGGTATTGCCTCTCTTTGTGCTGCTATTTCCTTAGTAAAACGTGGGGCAAAAGTCACCATTTATTGTGAAGATGATGCGCTCGCACTCAATGCCTCGGGCAATAAACAAGGCGCATTTTATCCGCAACTTAGCGATGATAATGCGCTCACCGTTGATTTCTACCTGCACGCTTTCAGTTACGGTCGCCAATTACTTGATTGGGCAATCGAACAAAACATAGCGTTTGAACACGAATTTTGTGGCGTGGCACTATGTGCTTACAACGAAAAAAGTGCGGTTAAATTAACAAAGATTTCTCAGCTTGGTTTACCGAACGAAATCTTCCAAATGCTGAGTGCTGAACAACTCAGTGAAAAAGTGGGATTACCGCTTAATTGCGAAGGCGGTTGGATTGAGCAAGGGGCTTGGCTTGCACCAAGACAATTTGTTCAAAATGCCTTTTCATTTCTTGAAAAGCAGGGTGTCATCATTAAAACCTCACAAAAAATTACCGCACTTTCTCAGCTAGAAAAAGGTTGGGAACTAAAAAATATGCAAGGTCAAAAATACTGCCATGAAGTCGTCATTCTTGCGAACGGATATAAAATTACTGATTTTGTTCAAACAGAAAAGCTACCGCTCTACCCTATCCGCGGGCAAGTCAGCCAAATTCCAACATCAGAAAACTTACTCAAACTGAAATCTGTGCTTTGTTATGATGGCTATCTTACTCCAGCCAATCAATTAAAAACCTCACATTGCATCGGCGCAAGCCATGTTCGTGATAATGTTGATCGCCATTTTAGCGAACAAGAACAACAAGAAAATCAACAAAAACTCCAGCAAAATATCGCCCAACCTTGGACGCAAGATGTGGATACATCAGATAATCTCGCTCGTGTAGGCATTCGTTGCTCTGTAAGAGATCTTGCCCCAATGGTGGGAAACGTGCCTCATTTTGAACAGCAACAAGCGGATTATTACAATCTATTTAACCTCCGCCGCCGTAAACAACCTATTCAAAGTGCAGCCAATTTTCAGAATATTTTCTTAACGGCAGCCTTAGGTTCTCGTGGGCTTACCTCTGCTCCACTCTTAGGCGAAACCTTAGCTTCAATCATTTATGGCGAGCCATTACCAATAAGCGAAGCTATATTACATAATCTTTCAGCTAACCGAGCTTGGGTAAAAAAGTGGTTGAAAGGTTCAAAAGTTGAATAAATTCATAAGATTCAGAGCCTTACAAAAATAACTTTAACGTGTTAAAATCAAACAAAATTTAAATATAAAAATGAATACAAAAATGCTATGCAATCAATCAATCAATCAATCAATCAATCAAATTGTAGGATTTGTTAAAACTTGCTACAAGCCTGAGGAAGTATTTCATTTTCTTCATCAGCATTCCATTCCTTTTTCCTCCATTGGAGGAATGACCAATCAAAATGTTCTACTTAATATTTCTGGAGTTAAGTTTGTATTACGGATCCCTAATGCCGTAAATTTATCACTTATAAATCGAGAATATGAGGCATTCAATAATGCTCAGGCATATCGTGCTGGCTTGAATGTAGAAACTCCCGTATTAGATGCCAAAAGTGGCGTAAAACTGACTCGTTATTTAGAAAATAGTAATACTTTAAGCCAGATACAATTAAACGAACAAAGTTGTTTGTCTCAAGTTGTGAATAATTTATATCGTTTACACAATAGTGAATTTGTTTTCCGTAATGTATTTAGCGTATTCGATGAGTTTCGCCAATATTTTTCATTGCTAGAAAACAAATCCGCTTTTTTTCAAGCAGATTCTAGAATGGATAAACTTTCAACCGTATTCTGGCAATTTGAAAATATCAATAAAGACATAATTTTACGTCCGTGCCACAATGATTTAGTCCCTGAAAATATGTTATTACAAGATGATCGGCTATTTTTTATCGATTGGGAATATTCGGGCTTAAATGATCCGCTATTTGATATAGCTACTATCATTGAGGAAGCTCATTTATCGAAAGAAGCTGCTGATTTTCTATTAGAAACCTATTGCAATCAGACAAATAAATATCACAAGACAGAATTTCAAATCGCTCACAAACGGTTAAAAATCCATCGTTTTTGCCAAAATGTATTGTGGTTTTTATGGACAAAAGTAAAAGAAGAACACGGCGAGAATTTTGGCGATTATGCGTTAAAACGCTTAGACGCAGCATTTAAACTGTTAGAGGAATTGCCATAATGCGTGGCTATCTCTTTGGCATACTGTCCGCTGTATTTTGGGCATTATCTGGACTGTTGTATAATGAATTGCCATTAAGTGAATATACTGCGTTAGGGAAAGTGATTTCATTGCTTTTTTTAATTGATTTTTGCTCGTTATTAGTTATCGGCATCACATTATGGCGAAAAAGTGCGGTAGATTTTCAAGGCGTTTTTTGGCGACCTGCGTTATCTGGCGTATTAGGTGGACCAATAGGAATGTCTGCCTATTTGTTAAGCATTCATTATTTAACAATCTATTATGCTGCACCGCTTTCATCTCTCTTTCCTGTTTTCGCTGCGTTAATGTCTTATTGGATTCTAAAAGAAAAAATTACCAAAACAGCCCAATTCGGATTCGCCTTGGCTATTATTTCTTCTTCGTTGCTTGCTATTGAAGTAGGACAAGAAATAACCTTTAATACTATCGGTTTTATTTTTTTAATAATTTGTATATTAGGGTGGTCATCTGAAATAGTGATATCCTCCTATACAATGCGTTCTCTCTCTGGACTTCAGGTGTATTTTTTAAGACTATGTGGTTCAACTATTGGTTATTTATTGATTCTATTTATTCTTTCCTTGAAAAATTTCTCACTAGATATACTTAGTTTTAATTATGTGCAAATTTCTGGTGTAATAATCTTTGGGGCATTATCTTACTACTGCTATTACCAAGCGATTTATCTGTTAAAACCAATCAAAGCAATGGCATTAAATATCACATATTCTGTATGGGCAATTGGACTTGGTTATCTTATCTATCAACAGCCAATTACGCCCATTACCTTACTGCTTACCTTATTATTAAGTGCAGGAGTGATCGTTACACTTTATTACAAAGGGGGACAAAAATGAATGCAATCATTTTAGCAGCAGGATTAGGCAGCCGTTTTAAAGACATCACACAAAGCACACATAAATCATTGTTAGATATTCACGGCACACCTAACTTAGAACGGACACTGGCGTTTTTACAGCAAGCGAATATTGATAAAATTGTCATTATTACTGGGCATTTGCACGAACAATTCGAGTATCTAAAGAAAAAATATGACTGCACCTTGATTTACAACGAAAAATATCGCGAATATAACAGCATTTATTCCTTTTCTCTGGCGCAAGACTTCTTTAATGATTGTTATGTTATTGATGCGGATGTAGTGCTTAATCGAAATATTTTTCTAACGAAACCATCACACAGCAAATATTTCACAGTTATTCGTTCGGACACTCATAATGAATGGCTACCGATTTTAAATAGCAATGGGCAAGTAATGCGTATTGAGATTGGATCATTAAACCAGCCTAGCTTGTCAGGGGTATCTTATTGGACAACTCGGGATTGCGATATCATTCTAACTTTGCTCAAAGAATACACAAGTGAAGTGCGGTTAAAAAATCCAAAACTTTATTGGGATACCATTCCGATGGAATATATAGAGAAATTGAATATCTATACGGAACAACTTAACAGTGATGATATATTTGAAATGGATAACCTTGATGACTATCACCACATTTTACAAAAATTGACACCAAACAAGGAAAAATAATGAAAAAATTGACTCTCAGAGAACAACAACTCGTTTGTCTCAATATATTAGATTATTTCCACGCATTATGTGAGCGACACCAAATTCACTATTCTCTTGGTGGTGGAACATTAATCGGTGCTATACGCCACAAAGGCTTTATCCCTTGGGATGATGATATTGATGTTTATATGCACCGTGATGAATATCAAAGGTTCGTTGATGTTTGGTTTCAAGAAACTCACGAATACTACAATATAGAAACAGTGGAAGATATCCTTGCTCAAAAGACTGGAGAAATGGCAAAAATCTTTGATTGTCGTACTCAAATAACCGAAATTGCTGGAAAAAAAAGTGCAATGTTTATAGATATATTCATCTATGATGGGGTGCCAAATGATCCAAAGATCATCTGCTCTTTTATGAAAAAATATAGAAGAACTCATCGTCGTTTCTATTCTTGCAAGAAAAGATGGTTAAAGGCAAAAGAAAATACCTTATGGAAAGCAATACTTAATAAATTGAGCCATTTAATATTTTCCAAAATGCAAAAAAATCTAGAGCAATTTCAAATAACATATCCGATAAAACAATGCGATTATATTGGTCTTGTATTATCTGATTATGACGATTACGGAGGATGGCAAAAATCTTATATGCCGAAGGAATATTTTAACCATGTTATTTATAAAGAATTTGAAGGACGACAATTTCAAGTAATGAATGGATATCACGAACACTTAACACAATATTATGGAGATTATATGAAGCTTCCACCAGAAGAAGACCAAAAGCCACATCATATTCAAGAAGCGTATATTTTGTAAACGAAAGGGCAGATTTAATTCTGCCCTTTTTCAATTATTACTTCACTTTTCCACAATTCAAACAATACAAATACTGACCTTTAGGATCATTAAATTTAGTTAATACATTCAATTCTTTTTGTAATTTTTGAATTGGAGCAGGCAAACCAAGCCATTTAACTAACTGCTCTTGCGCCCCTTTTTTAGTATCGCGCAATAAGGTGCTAATTAAACTAACGTTATCATCTGTAAACCATTCCACGCTAAAATCTTGTACGGCAGTATCTTGGCGTTGATTCACTAATTGCTCTGCTTTATTGACCGCTTCATTAAAAGAACCGATCTCATCCACCAAACCATTTTGGAATGCATCACTGCCCAACCAAACCTGCCCTTGAGCCAGTTTATCTACTTGTGTTTTAGAAAGCTGGCGACCTTTGCTGACAATTTCTAAAAATCTGTCATAACCGTGCTCAATTTCTGTTTGATAAATATCTTGCACGGGTTTTGCTAATGGAGAAAACGCAGATGTATTAGCTAATTCAGTGGTTGAAACACCATCTGCATGCACGCCTATTTTCTTAATACTATTTTCGAAAGTCGGGAACATCGTGAAAATACCGATAGAACCCGTAATTGTATTTGAATCGGCAATAATATAATCTGCAGTGGATGAAATCCAATAACCACCTGATGCTGCCATTGCACCCATAGATACGATGACAGGCTTACCGATTTTCTGTAAATTTTCTGTTTCTTGACGGATAATTTCAGAAGCAAAAGCACTGCCGCCAGGTGAATTAATGCGTAGAATCACGGCTTTCACAGAATTGTCATCGTGGGCTTTACGAAGAATTCGCGCAATGGTGTCGCCACCAGCATTTTCTTCATCACTTTCTCCATCAATAATCGTTCCTTCAACATTCACAACCGCAATTTTATTCGGTACGTTGTAATGTTCTAAACGATCAGGCAGTTGAGTCAAATAATCATCAAATTCGATAAGGTTCGCTTTTCCATCACTTCCTTTGCCAAAAAGTGCGGCTAGTTTTTTATCTAAATCCAAACGAGTTACAACATCAGTTACTAATCCACGTTGTTGTGCGTATGCCGTACTATTGCCTTTTAACACTTTAAGTTCTGCAAGATACTGTTTCGCATTCGGCAAAACGTTATCTTTCTTAATATTACGATTTTCACTGACGGATAAAACATAATTATTCCACATTTCGCCTAACCAACGTTGCATATTTGCTTTTGCCTCAGCCGACATATCGTTGCGTAAAAATGGTTCAACTGCTGATTTATAAGTCCCCACGCGGAAAATATGTGGTGTAACGGCTAATTTGTCGAGCATCTCTTTAAAATACAAATTCTCTTGCGATAAACCGTGAATATCCACACTCCCAATTGAATTTAAATAAATTTCATCAGCAAAGCTCGCTAAATAATATTGTCCTTGTGAATAATTATCTGCATAGGCGATCACTGGTTTCCCTGCATCTTTAAAGTGACTGATAGCTCCACCAATAAAATCTAATGCGGGTAAATCCGCCCCTTCAAAATAATTAAGATCGAGCACTAATCCTTTAATTTTAGGATCATCTTCCGCTTGTTGAATGGCAAATACCACATCAAAAGTCGAAATTTTTCGAGGGACGTGCTCGCCATTCAATTCGCTTAACGCATCTTGCCAACGAAGTGTTTCATCTCGGTTGTCCGCTAAATAACCATCTAAATTGAGCAATAATGCGCCTTCGCTCGTTAATGCAGTAGATTTTTTCCCGCCACTTGAAAAGCTAATAATCGCCACTAGCAATAGTACAAAGCCTAAAAACACAACATTCATCACAAGATCACGAATGAAACACAGCACTTTCCAACAAAATTTTAATACTCGAAACATACAAATTACCTTTAAAAAATTTGCACTAGCGTATCACAAAGCCTTGTCAAAAACTATGCTATAATCCACCGCACTTTTATTCATAGGGAATAATAAAATGGATGCACTTACACTTTTAACCACAAGAAAATCAAATAAAAAATTAACCACACCTGCACCTAATGCAGAACAGCTTGAGCGTATTTTCGAAGCAGCAATGCGTGCGCCAGATCACGGAAAATTACATCCTTATCATTTTATTGTAATGGAAAATGAGAGCTTAAATAAATTAGAAACGCTACTTAAAGCTGCCGTTGTAGAATTTGATCTTGGGGAAGAAAAATTGATGAAAGCCGAAAACCTAGCAAATCGAGCACCTATGGTTATTGGCGTGGTAGCCAAAATCGATCCAACTATCGCTAAAGTGCCAGATTGGGAACAAATGTTGAGTGCAGGTTGTGCAACTTATGGATTACAACTGGCTGCACAAGCACAAGGATTTGATAATGTGTGGATTTCAGGGAAATGGGTTAATGGCACTGCATTACGAGAAGCGTTCGGATGTCGTGAACAAGATCGTGTGATTGCGTTAGTCATGATTGGCACAAGTATGGAGAAAGCAGAACGTGAATGCCGAGTTATCGATACAAAAGATTTTGTAACCTATCTATAAAATATTGCTTGCTTTCCTCAATACTTAGAGGAAAGCAAAATATTGCCTACTCTTCTTCCAATTCATCCGCCATTGCCGCCAATATTTCTCGTGTAAGAAGGGCCAATGCACGATAAAAAGGCAAAGTTGCTTGATTTTCTACTTGAGTTAAAAACTTCGCTGCACAAGGCAGTAAAAAAGTTTCAAAGAATTCTTGTTGAGCCACTAAAGAATCCGAATTATCTTCAAGCCAAGAAGCAGTGAGCAATAATAAAGCAAAATGATCCGAATTTTCCACCTCTGGCATATTGCGTACAAGGCGAAAATTCACAAATTCTTCAACATCAATGCCATAAGCTGAAATAGCCGTCATCACTTTCCCATTCGCACCAAATAATTTTTGATACTCTTCGTTCAATAAATTGAGATCGATTTTAACTTGCAAGCTATTCAGTGCTAATTCACTTTCTTTATCAGTATCTAACGCCCAAACTTGACTCAAACCTTTTTGTTGTAACCAAACAAATGCGTCAGCGAGTACTTTATCTGTTGGAGAACGATAAAAAAGATTACCGAATAATCGACTAATTAATGAAAAATTATTAATTTGTTTTTCAGACATTACTCTTTTTCCTTTAAAAGTGCGGTCAATTTTGCTTGAGTTTTTTGAGCAGCAAGTTCAATCATCGCCTTACGAGCCTCATCATCAATTAAATGAATATCTCCAAATAATTCAAACTCGACATTTTCAATTCCACAATAATTGAATAATCCATTAATCAAACAATGATTAAGCGATTTATCCACACCAAATTCTTTATATTGATCAACATTACTGCCAATCGTAATAAATTGCTGCATTTGCTTATTTTTTAGCAACCCCACTGATTCGCCGTTTTCCGTTTTATAGGCAAAACCGTGACTTAATACGCGATCTAAATATCCTTTCAAAATTGCTGGGAACCCCATCCACCAAAGGGGATAAACCAACGTAATTAAATCTGCTTGAAGAATAAAATCATGCTCTTGCTGAATATCTTCTGGAATAATACCTTTGTTAGCATTCTGCAATTCTTCATGAGATAAAATTGGATTGAAATTCATTTCATAAAGATCACGAAAAAATACATTTACACCATTTTCTTGACTAATTTGCTCAATACGATTGGCAATCGCTCGCCCAAAACTACGCACTGAATTAGGGTGAGCAAAAATAATTAAGTGATTCATTTTTCTTACCTATTTGTAGGGAAATAAAACGTGACAGAAGTCTATCAAAATAGAGCGCACTTTGCATATAAAATCACATAAAAAAAAGCGGGCATAGCCCGCTCTCTTATTTGCATCATCATTATGCTGCGTTTTTACGTTCTTCTTCCATACATACTGCCGCAGTAAATAATACGTCAGTTGATGAGTTTAATGCTGTTTCGGTTGAGTCTTGTAAAATACCGATAATAAAACCAACACCGATCATTTGTGCTGCTACATCATCAGAAATACCAAATAAGCTACATGCTAATGGGATTAATAATAATGAACCGCCCGCTACGCCAGATGCACCACAAGCACAAAGTGCTGCAACAATACTTAATAAAAGCGCACTAACGAAGGAAACTTCTAAGCCTAGTGTATGAACTGCGGCTAAAGTTAAGATAGTAATAGTAATCGCCGCACCCGCCATATTAATGTTCGCACCCAATGGAATAGAAACAGAATAAGTTTCTTCATCAAGATTTAAGCGTTTTGCTAATTCAATGTTCACTGGAATATTTGCTGCAGAACTACGAGTGAAGAATGCAGTTACCCCACTTTCGCGTACACAAGTCCACACTAATGGGTAAGGATTACGACGGATTTTCCAATAAACTAAAATAGGATTTACAACAAAAGCAGTAAATAACATCGTACCAATTAATACAGCAAGTAATTGCACATAACCGCCTAATGCGACTAAACCTTTATCAGATAAGGTTTCAGCCACTAAACCGAATACACCAAATGGTGCAAAAGAAATAATCACGTGAACAATTTTTGATACGCCTTCTGCAAAATCAGATAATACGTTCTTAGTTGCATCAGATGCATGACGTAAAGCCAAACCTAAACCGATAGACCATGCTAATACACCAATAAAGTTTGCTTTGAAAATTGCATTTAATGGATTATCTACCACGTTTAAGATAAGGGTAAATAAAACTTGGCCAACAGCTTGCGGTGCTGAGCTTGCATCTTCTTTGGTTGCAAGTACAACTTCCGTTGGGAATACGAAACCAGCAATAACAGCAACAAATGCAGCTAAGAATGTGCCTAAAAGGTAAAGCACAATTATTTCTTTCATATTGCTTTTCGTACCAATTTTACGGTTTGCAAGGGCAGCCATAACAAGAAAGAAAATTAAAATTGGTGCAACGGCACGCAGAGCTTTTACAAAAATCGTACCTAATACGCCAACTTTTTCAGCAAGATTAAAACCAATGGTTTCTTGTAATGGTGCTGAAATCAATGCAACAACAATACCAAGAACCAAGCCAGCGGCAATTCGTTTTACCAAACTACCCTGAAATAACAGACTAAATAGACGTGATGTGTTCATATTTTTATCTTTCTTTTAGTAAATTTAACTTCAGATTGTTACCAATCCACCTAGGGGGAATTAAAGATAGCGTAAAATTTTAATGAAAGAAAATATTTTTATTATTTTTCACTCTAAAAGTGAACTTTTTTCTAAAGTTATTAGATATTCTCTAAAAACATACTTATAAAAAAATTTTTTATTTAACCTATTGACACCCTGTATGAAATATCAGTAAAATTTAACTGTACAAAAAAACAAGGTAAAAGGTTATTTATCCATATTATTTAACAGGAGATAAGAGAATGAACAACCAAACTTTGGCTACACAATATGAAATGGATTTTTCTTATAATCCACTGCCTTTTTTCAGTGATATAGAAGATAACCTTAAATTCAACAAAAAATTAGATTTAAATCTTTACTGTATCAAACGTCCAAAACAAACTTGTTTTATTCATATAACTAACCCAAATATGTTGGCTTGGGGAATTGAAAGCGGCGATATGTTAGTCGTCGAAAAAAATGACGATCTTTATTCTGGTGATCTTGTTGTGCTAGAAGAAAATAACGAATTTCATGTCTATGAATTTATGGCGCATAACGGCAATTATCTTTTCATGGCATTGGATTCCACAACACCAAATATAAATACAAAAGATTGGTCGAATTTACCTATTATCGGCACCGTAACCAATACGATTCATCAAATGAAACGTCGCAATAAAATGAAATGGGCAGCGTAGTTAAAAGCAAATAAAAAAGTGCGGTGAAAATCAACCGCACTTCTATCTAGTATCTAGATTATATTTCAATTAATTACTCGTCGCTTTACGTCTAGCAATAACTGCATCAGAAAGTTGTTGCAATAATCTTTCAGAATCTTCCCATCCAATGCACGCATCCGTAATACTTTGTCCATAAGTCTGTGCTTTGCCATCAACTAAATCTTGACGACCTTCCACTAAATGGCTTTCCACCATTACGCCAAAGATTTGTTTAGAACCAAATGCAATCTGATTACATACGTCTTGGCAAACATCCATTTGCTTTTTATATTGTTTACTGCTGTTTGCATGGCTAAAATCAACCATAACGTGTGGAATACGCCCTGTTTTTTCAATATCAGCACAAACTTTTTCTACATCTTCAGCACTATAGTTAGGGCCTTTATCTCCACCTCGTAAAATAATATGGCAATCTTCATTCCCTTTTGTAGAAACAATTGCAGAATGACCAAATTTAGTGACAGATAAGAAATAGTGGGGAGCTTCCGCCGCACCAATTGCATCTAAAGCGACTTTCACACCACCATTAGTGGCATTTTTAAACCCAACAGCACAAGATAAACCTGAAGCCAACTCACGATGAACTTGTGATTCTGTTGTTCTAGCCCCAATCGCCCCCCAGCTCATAAAATCTGCCAAATACTGAGGTGTAATCATATCTAAAAACTCGCCCGCTGCAGGCACACCAAGATCATTAATATCTGAAAGTAATTTCCGTGCAATGCGTAACCCATCATTTAAACGATAAGTATCATTCAAATATGGATCATTAATTAAACCTTTCCAACCCACCGTTGTACGCGGTTTCTCAAAATACACACGCATAATAATTTCAAGGCTATCTTTGTATTTTTCACGTAATGGTTTTAAACGAGTCGCATATTCAATGGCAACTTTCGGATCATGAATAGAGCAAGGCCCAATCACGACTAATAAACGATCATCTTTACCATGAATAATATTATGTGCCTCATGACGAGTTTGCTTCACTAACGCCGCAGCATGTTCACTTGCTGGGTATTTTTCTAATAAGGCAATGGGTGGTAACACCTGATCGACTTTTTCAATTCGCGTATCGTCGTTTGCCACGACAATTTCAATTTTCTCTTTAGCCATATATCACTCTCCAAACTTTCAAATGTTGTGTTTTAATTATGTAGCTAATCTACACTTATTTTTGTACTAGCAAACTAGTTCGATATGTTTTTTTTAGAATAAAACCTACGAATTCCCTATTAAACTATCTTTACAACTCTCTTGCAAGCTGAATAAAACGAAATAATTAAGTAAATAAAAGATAAAAAAATACCGCACTTTTGTGCTGTACTCTCGAAATTAATGGCTACTTAATACTTGTGCAGGTTGTAATTTAGCAGCTCGGCTTGCTGGATAAAGGCTTGCCATTAAACTCAAGGCAAGTGCAGCGATTAAAACCATCAAAACATCCAACCAATGTAACTCGCTTGGCAAGAAATCCACAAAATACACATCGCCCGATAATAATTTCTTACCGATAACCCACTCAATGCCTTGAATAAAAGTTGTAAGATTTAATGCAAGTATAATGCCTAACACAATTCCAATTAAGCAACCTTTCATTCCTGCCTGTAAGCCATACCAAATAAAAATACGTTTGATAAACGCATTATTCGCCCCAAGCGTGCGCATAATGGCAATATCGCCTTGCTTATCTTTTACTGCCATAATCAGCGTAGAAACAATATTAAAACACGCAACACCGATCACAAGCACCATTGCGATATACATTACGGTTCTAATAAGCTGAATATCGCGATACATATAACCAAATTTACTAATCCAATTTTGCATATATAGCATCTGCGGATAATCATTAAGCATTGATAAATCCAGATTTCTCACAGAAAAAGGATCATCTAATTTCAATTCAACACCTGTAATTTGATCAGGTTGATAAGTCAAAAAGGTTTGTGCTTGAGCAAGCGGCAATAAGGCATAACTATAATCAAGCTGACCATCTAAGCGTAAAATAGCGGTAACTTGCACTGGCTCACGAGTTGGTTGAGCAAATTGTTCATCGCCGTTTTGCTGAGAAATAAGCAAGGTAATCCAATCCCCTACTTTTACATCAAGTTCTTTAGCGATACCCGCTCCCAAGACCAATCCGCCTTCTTTCTCAAATTTGTTCCAACCTTGCTCTTGTACAAAATTGCCAATTGAACTTACCTTATCTTCTGCTTGTTTTTCAACACCTTTGACCTGAACAACTTTCAATTTTGAGCCATTTTCTACCAATGCCGTAAAGCTAACAAAAGGAGAGATTCCTTTAATTTGTGGATTTTGTTGTAGGCGTTTTTCTAAATTTTGCCAATGATGAATGGTGGGATCTTTCGCTTGAGGCGCAGAAAAAATCTCAATATGTGGCACGACTGCCAAAATCCGTTGATTAAGCTCACGCTCAAAACCATTCATCGCACTTAAACCAACAATTAAAACTGCAACACCCAATGCAATACCAATTACAGAAAATTTTGCAATTAACGCGACTAAAGGATTTTTTTGTTTGCCACGTTGATAACGCCAGCTAATAAAAAACGGCGTATTCATCACGCCCCCTCCTTCAAAAGACCATCTTGCATAACTAAACGGCGTGATAATTTTTCCGCAAGCCCCATATCGTGAGTGACTAATAAAAAAGCAATATTTTGCTCTTGATTAAGTTGTTGAATCAGCTCAAAAATACTTTCAGTGGTCTTGTGATCGAGATTTCCTGTGGGTTCATCCGCTAAAACTAACGATGGATTATTCACTAAAGCACGCGCGATAGCCACACGCTGACGTTCCCCACCAGAAAGTGCAGAAGGACGATGGGTAATTCTATGACTTAATCCCACCGCACTTAGCATTTTTTCAGCGCGATCTTTCGCTTCAGTTTTATTTTGATGACCAATCAACATCGGCATCATCACATTTTCAAGTGCGGTAAAATCCGCCATCAAATGATGGAATTGGTACACAAATCCTAAATAACGATTACGCAAAGCAGCTAATTCATTAGCCGATGCTTTTTGCAAGGATAGTCCATTAATAAACACTTCCCCACTACTTGGCTGATCAAGTCCCCCTAAAGTATGTAATAAAGTACTTTTCCCTGAACCTGAACTTCCCACAATCGCAACCAATTCTGCAGGTTCCATAGAAAAAGAAACGCCTTTTAACACTTGCGTTTGATTTTCTCCTTCTTGATAAAATTTATTGATATTTTCGCATTTTAATAAATAGTTATTCATTTTTTACTCGTTTTAACCGCACTTTAGCGGCAGATAATCCCATCAAAAACTTGCGCGAGTCTATCACACTTTCCCCTGAGCTTAAATTTCAATACACCCAAAGTATTCAAATCCTGTTTCAGGAAAATATTTTTTAAGATAACGTTTTACATAGCGTTGGGTTTCTTGACTAATAATAGGATCATATTCTGGGTAACCGTTATACATTACACTTAATACTGAAATACCTCGAGTACGACAAGCCTCTAAACTTAATAATGTATGGTTAATACTACCTAATTTTCCCGATGTTACTAAAATCAAAGGGTAATTGTTTGACTGGATATAATCTAACGTCGTCGCCTCTTCACAATAAGGCACCATTAACCCACCGGCCCCCTCCAGCAACACATAATCATATTTTTCTGCCAAAAGTGCAGTGGATTTTTCAATAATTTTTTCATTAATTTCTCGCCCTTCGAGCTTTGCCGCTAAATGAGGAGAACAAGGATATTCAAAAAGATAAGGGCAGGTGTCGCCTTGTAAATCTTCTGCTGTCAAATCAATCCCTTGAATCTTTCGATGCACAAGCAAATCATCAGCGATATTTTTACAGCCTGTTTGAATCATTTTTTGTGTAATAACGGAACAGCCTTGTTCCATCAACTTTTTAGCATAAATGCCTGTGGCGATCGTTTTTCCCACATCAGTATCAATACCCGATACAAAAATAACCTTGCCCATAAATACGCCTTACTGATTTTTAGCATGAGAATAACGTGCGATAAAAAACAATGGATGATAAGTTAACCGCACTTTACCCGATGGCAAACTAAAAGCCTTCAAGTAATCATCAATAAATTTGTTGAGATTTTTTCTTGTCCAATTTTTCTGGTTAGTCGCTGTTACACCGGTATATTTCAGATGTTTGAGTACATCCAATGGTGTATCAAAGTCTAGTATTACATTAAAATCGTCACACCATAAAAGCTCAAAATCAGTGGCCAACCAAGTCTGCCATTGGGATAAAGTCGGGTAATTTAAGCCTATATTTGTGATCTGGCGGACTTCTTTTAAATTGTCTTCGCCAAAGGTTGCAACCGCCAATAATCCGTTTGTTTTCAAGCCTGTTTTGCAATGGGCGATAAAAGCGTCGGGTTGGTGAAACCATTGCACGGCGGATGCGCTCGCGATTAAGTCAAATTGTTGCAAAAAAAGAAAATGTTCGGCATCGCCGCAATAAAAATCAAAGGATTGCGGCAATTTTTCAGCCAGTTGGGTCTGCACATCGCACAAATCATTAAATAACCAATAATCCGCTGAAATCTGTTTTTGCAACAATGAACTCAACATACCAGACCCGCAACCAAGCTCCAAAACACTATCTAGTGACCCATTTGGTAAATAATCTTGCAAATGTGTCATTAACTTAATATTCATTTTTTGTTGAATTAACGCATGTTCATCATAGCTATTTAAGGCTTTTTGGAAGGCGTGTTGAATACGCGATTTATCTACGGAAGTTAATGATCCCATAATGCCGACCAGTGGGTAAATCTTGAAAACACATAATGCTCACCCTCTATTTCCTGAACTGCACAACGCAATGCCCAATATTGGTGCTGATTAGCTGGCGTAAAAATTTTATCGCGAGAACTAACCCATGCATTTGCCCAGTGAATAAGATCTATGCGTTTATCCTGCTGAATCATCGCAAAAAGTGCGGTAAGTTCTTGATGAATTTCGTCAAACGGACGAGCTGGAAATAGTTGGTAACGTTCAAAAGATGCTTTATCGCCACAGATTCTGCGTTCAAATTTTAAACGGGTATTTTCTGTGAGATTCTCTAGCGTACCTTTAAAAATAGCGTAGGGAATACCGAAGCTATCATCACAAGGTAAACCTGTGCCATTCACTGCCGTTGCGGATTTTAATCTTATTCCTTGTAATACTCGCTCTGCCACCCAAACGCCCATAGACCACGCCACCAAACGGATGTGCCGATAAGCGGAAAGATCAAAATCCAAATTTAAATCTTGATAATCATAGCAAATCAATAAATCGTGATTTTCCGGCAAAATCAAATGATTTACAGCATCGGGCGGCGTTCCCCAACCTGCAAAATACAGGATTAAATGTTCGCCTTGGTAATCGTAAAATTTCGTTTTCATATCATATATTTATAAATGCACCGCAAACTGCCGCACTTCATCTGCCGTCATATCGGCAGTTAGAGACAGGCGGATTCTGGATGTGTTTTTGGGTACTGTCGGCGGTCTGATTGGCAAGCAATAATAACCTTGCTCTTGCAGATCTTTCGCCTTAGCAAGGGTTGCTTCGTTCTCGCCTAAAATATAGGGAACGATGCAAGTTTGGCTTGGCATTATTTGCGTTCTGTGTTCCACTTCTTGGCGTAAAAATGCACTTAACTGCTCAAGATGCGTTCTTTCTTTTGAAAGTTGTGGTAATCGTTCAAAAATAAAATGAGTCCACGCCACATTAAAGGGCGGAAGTGCGGTTGAAAAAATCAATGGACGCATTTGATTAATCAAACATTCTTTTAATATTTGATCACAGACGACATAAGCCCCCATTGAAGCTAAGGCCTTGCCAAAAGTGCCAACCAACAAATCTATATCAGCTATCACATTAGCTCGTTCGGCAATACCCAATCCGTTTTGCCCATAAACACCGACGGCGTGGGCTTCATCCACATAAAGATAAGTATTGGGAAATTGTTTTTTTAATTGAACAAGCTGTTTCAAATCCGCCACGTCGCCGTCCATACTGAAAACAGATTCGGTAACGATAAAAGTGCGGTCAAATTTTCCTACGTTTTTTTCAAGCAGATTTTTCAAATGTTCATAATCATTATGACGATAACGAAAGAACTCACATTGGCTTAAACGAATGCCATCAATCATGCTGGCATGCACTAATTTATCTGCCAAAATCAAACTTTTCGTCGTCGTCAAAGCAGGCAAAATGCCGATATTGGCGTGATAGCCGCTGTTAAATAATAACGCACTTTCCCGTTGGAAACGTTGTGCGACAAGCTCTTCCAAATCGGTATAAATAGGAAAGTTGCCCGTTAATAAACGCGATGAAGAACTGGTAAAAGAGGGAAAATTACCGCCATATTGCTGTAAAAAAGACTGGCGCAAGTTTTCATTTGATGCCAAACCTAAATAATCATTAGATGACATATTCAGCATTTTGCGATTTTCTCGCGTAATATATCGTCCTTGATGAACTAAATCTGGAATTGAACGATATTGATTTTTTGCGCTAAGCTGTTCCAGTTGCTGTTTGAAAGCATCCATTTTTTATCCTAATGTTCATATTCCTGAGTTAAAGCCAGAATCATGCCTTCCGTTAATTTCTGAAGTTCATCATCTTTAATCACAAATGGTGGCATAACATAAACCAATTTTCCGAAAGGCCGAATCCAAACACCTTGTTCCACAAAACGTGGGACTAAAGTTTTCATATTTACCGCACTTTTCATTTCAACCACCCCAATCGCCCCTAATGCACGAACTTCTTTGACGTAATCTTTTTCAGATAAAGGCGAAAGCTGTTGTTTTAAGGAAGACTCAATTCTCTGAATATTTTGCTGCCAAGGGCTTTCCAACAATAAACGGATAGACTCCGCTGCAATTGCGCAAGCCAACGGATTTGCCATAAAAGTGGGCCCGTGCATAAAGCATTTAGCCTCACCGCTACAAATAATTTGCGCAATTTCAGTGGTCGTAATAGTTGCCGATAAAGTTAAATAACCACCCGTTAATGCTTTACCGATACACATAATATCTGGCGAAATGCCTGCGTGTTCAGCTGCAAATAATTTCCCTGTTCGACCAAATCCCGTGGCGATTTCATCAAAAATCAGCAAAACGCCATATTGTTTACAAAGTGCTTGCGCTTTCACTAAATAAGTTGGCGAATAAAAATACATACCGCCTGCACCTTGCACAACAGGTTCTAAAATCAGTGCGGCGATTTCATTACCTTTTCGTTCAAGTAAATCAGCTAAAGGTTCAATGACACAATCATTCCAAGATTCATTAAATGGAATGTTGGGTTGAGGAAGAAAATATTGTACAGGCAGGCTATGATGAAATAAATGATGCATCCCTGTGGTTGGATCACACACTGACATTGCATTCCAAGTATCGCCGTGATAACCAGAACGAATAGTGGCAAATTTTTGTCGTTGCACTTCTCCTTTAGCGTGCTGATATTGAATAGCCATTTTCATCGCTACTTCCACTGCAACAGAACCACTATCAGCAAAAAAGATCTTATCTAATCCATTGGGCAAAATTTGTACCAATAATTGAGCTAATTCCACCGCAGGGTCATGGGTAAATCCGCCAAACATAATATGGCTCATTTTTGCTAATTGATTCTGTGCCGCCGCATTTAAACGAGGATGATTATAACCGTGCAACGCCGCCCACCAAGAGGACATACCATCAATCAAACGACGACCATCTTTTAAAGTTATCATCACGCCATCAGCACGTTCCACCGCATAAAGCGGCATATCAGAAGAAACTGAAGAATAAGGATGCCAAATATGTTGTGTATCAAAAGCTAAAAGTGATTGTTCATCCATCATTTATTTACCATTTACTCGTATCTCAAAGCTGCTGCAGGTTCTACTTTCGCAGCTCGATAAGCAGGATAAAGGGTTGAAAGCAAGGAAAGTAACAGCGAAAATCCAATGACAAAAATCATTTGAACAAAGGATAATTCTGTCGGTAAAAAAACACCTTGAGGATTTACCGCACTTACAATCTCTGTTAAGTTCAACGTAGCTAAAACACCTAAAATAGCACCGAGCAATGTGCCAACAAATCCCACCAGTAATCCTTGATAAATGAACACCGAACGAACTTGGGATTTTGTTAAGCCCTGAGTTTGCAAAATCGCAATTTCCCCTTGTTTATCCACCACCATCAAACTTAAAGAGGTGACAATATTGGAAATCGCCACGACAATAATCAAACTAATCAGCAAACCCATCATATTTTTTTCCATTCTCACTGCTTGGAAAAATTCGCCTTTTTGCACACGCCAATCTGTGATTTTTTGTGTCGGGAAATGTTGTGGGAGTTCTGTAATTTGGAACGGATCATTCAGAAATAAACGATAGCCCTGTGCTTGCTGAAGTTGAATACGCATTAAGCGACCAATATCTGTAATATTAGCAAAGGCTTCGTAACCAGATGCTTCGCCATAACCATAATAAATATCGCTAACAGTAAACAAACGCTGCATTGGCACGCGACCAAAGGGGGTATATTGGCTATTTTCCGTAATCATCAAACGGATTTTATCCCCAATATTCACGCCCAGTTTTTGCGCCAGTTGATCGCCAATGACCAGTTTAAACTCTCCTCTAGGCAAAATTTCATTAAATTTAGTCTGATCAAAAGATTCAACCAAAGGATCATCAGAAAATGATTGAATACCTATAATTTGTCCTGCACTTACGCCTTTTGCCGTTTGATAAATCACATTTGTTGTATTGATCGGCACGGCTTTTTGGACAAAGTGCGGTAAATTTTCTAGCGTTTTTTCTGTAGAAATAGGCTGCTCTTCGCTCACAATCGCATGAGGAATAGAAGATAGCACCTGTTGTTTTTGGTAACCTTCTAATCCATTCATCACCGAAAGCACGATGATCAATGCCATCACACCTAGCACAATCCCCAGGCTTGCAAGATTAGTCACTAATCGCCCAAAACGATCCGCACTTTTCGCACGCCAATAACGTAGTGCAATATAAAGAGAAATAGGGAAATTCATTATTTTTGATGTAATTGTTGTACAAATTCTTCGATGTTTTGCATTACTTTGCCAACTAATGTTGTCACTGCACTATCACTCGCCCAAGCAATATGTGGTGTGATAATTAAATTAGGCATCGTTTTGGCAGCTAAAATTAACGGATTATCTTTTTCTGGTGGCTCTTTTACCATTACATCCAAAGCCGCTCCGCCTAAATGCCCCGTTTTTAACGCATCAACTAAGGCAAGTTCATCAATCAAAGGCCCACGCCCTGTATTAATCAAAAATGCGCCTTTTTTCATTTTGGATAAGGTTTCTGCATTAATTAAATTCTTTGTTGTTTCCGTTAATGGGCAATGCAACGTCACAATATCCGCTTGTTTTAATACTTCATCAAAGGGCGTATAACCTTCACGGCAAACAGTAGCATCTTTATGTTCTGCATAAAGCACTTTCATTCCCACGGCATTAGCCAAACGCCCCACTTCTGTTCCTAGGCAACCTTTACCAAATACGCCCAACGTTGAACCGCTCACATCTGTAATTGGATAATCAAAATAACAAAATTGTTTGCTTTCCGCCCATTTTGCTTCCGTTTGATCGCGTAACCAACCTGCCAAACTGTGTTTTAAAGAAAAAATCAGACCGATTACGTGTTCTGGCACGGTTGTACTGGAATAACCTGTCACATTACGCACGGCGATGCCCATTTCTTCTGCAGCCACAAGATCAACATTATTTGTACCTGTCGCAGTAATCGCAATCAGCTTTAATTTTGGCAGTTGTTGCAAAGTTTCACGATCAAAAATCACTTTGCTGGTAATAACAATGTCCGCATCTTTCGCTCGCTCAATGGTTTCGGCAGAAGACGTATGATCATATTCAGTCCAAGTATGTTCAAAACTTGGGCGAGGAATTGAAATATGTTTAGGAATAGCCGTGCTATCTAAAAATACGATTTTCATTAATTGCTCCTTTTTTATATACAAAGTGCGGTCAAAATTAACCGCACTTTTGATGAAATTTAAATTGAAGTATCCAATTCTGGAAAAGATTTTACTAAATCATCGATGGCTTTCATTTGGGAAACAAAGCCTTCAAGCGCAGAAAGTGGCAATGCAGAAGGGCCATCACATTTTGCTTGATTTGGATTTGGATGTGCTTCTAAGAATAAACCTGCAATGCCTACTGCTAAACCTGAACGTGCGAGTTCCGTTACTTGCGCACGACGACCACTCGATGCTGCCCCAAATGGATCACGGCATTGAAGTGAATGGGTTACATCAAAAATAACAGGGCTACCCTTAGAGGCTTTTTTCATTACACTAAAGCCAAGCATATCCACAATTAAATTATCGTAACCAAAATTTGTTCCACGATCACAAAGAATGATTTTATCGTTACCACATTCTTCGATTTTTTCCACAATATTACCCATTTGACTTGGGCTTAAAAATTGTGGTTTTTTCACATTAATCACTGCGCCTGTTTTTGCCATCGCTTCAACAAGATCTGTTTGACGCGCCAAAAAGGCGGGAAGTTGAATAATATCGACAACATCAGCAACGGGCTGACATTGATAGATTTCGTGTACATCGGTAATAATTTTTACCCCGAATGTATCTTTTAATTCTTGGAAAATTTTTAATCCTTCTTCCATGCCAGGTCCACGGTAAGAATGAATAGATGAACGATTCGCTTTGTCAAAAGACGCTTTAAACACATAAGGCACGCCAAGTTTCTCTGTCACTTTCACATAAGCTTCGCACACTTGCATTGCCATATCACGACTTTCCAGCACGTTCATTCCGCCAAAAAGCACGAAAGGTTTGTCGTTTGCAACATCAATATTGCCAATTTTTACAATTTTATTTTGCATAAATTTTCCTTAAATCAATGGAGGGGAAAAGTATCTTTATTAATCTCGCCTTTAAGTTCTAAAAGTTGCGTGCGGATAAACGCCGCCGTTGGATCTTTTGGACAATGTTCCACAAAAAATTCTAAATCTTTCAATGCTGAAGGATAAGCCCCCATTTGAGCTAAAACTAAGCCACGGTCACGGATATGATAAGGATTTTCAGCATCAGTAATCATTAAATTCTTAATATAGTGGTATGCCATATCGTTATGCTCTTCACGAATAAGCGCATTTTTCGCCAGTTGCTCAAAGCGAGAATAAAGTAAAGAAAGATCGGCTCTATCAAGTTCTTCGGGTTGAATTTTCGCCCCAAACCCAAATGCACCTTCATAAAGTTGCTGCAATTTTTCTTGTGAAATATAAGTGCCATCCCAAGGATCAATAAAAGCCACTTCATCTCTGACTTCAGCACGTAAAATTAACTGTGTTGGGAAATTTACTGGGTAAATTGGCAAATCCAATGCCTCAGCTAAATAAAACACCATTGCCCCAAGAGTCACTGGCATTCCTTGACGATGTTCAAACACATAAGGCAAATATAAATTGCGAGCATAAAAATAATCTTCTGGATCGCAATGAAAGCCCCAATCACCATAAAATAGCTGTAGTAACTGATGAATCTGCTCTTCTTTCGGCCAATCTGGCGAAATTTTTTTACGCGCTTTACGCACAAGCCCACCCATTTTTCCCCGAAGTTGTGCTTCTGAGCTGCCATCATCAGAGATAACAAGATAAAAATGCACAAATTTATCGTATAACGCACGTCGATAATATTTCATTACTTCTTCCAAAAACCTAAAGTGATGCGCTCATTGTCGCCATAATCACGCACGGTTTCAACCATTTCCCAATGATTTTCTTGGAAAATTGACCGCACTTTTTCGCCTTGTTGCCATCCGTGTTCAAGCAATAATACGCCATTAGAATTCAAATAACTCGATGCTAATTCAATAATATGACGTAAATCAGCATACCCCTCATCATTGGCAACTAATGCGGAAAGCGGTTCAAAACGCACATCGCCTTGACGTAAATGTTCATCTTGCGCATCAATATAAGGTGGATTGCTGACAATAAGATCAAATTGCCCTGTTATATTTTCAAACCAACGGCTCTGCAAAAATTCTACATTTAGCTGATTTCTTTCCGCATTAGATTGGGCTAACGCCACAACATCGGGCATAAGATCAACACCAATTATTTCCAGCGGAATATGCCGCTTTTGGCAAATGGGTGCAAGCTCGGAAGCCAAAGCGAGGGCGATTGCGCCTGTGCCTGTGCCGAGATCAAGAATACGAAAGTTCGGTGGATTTTGTTCCAGTTTTTCCAAAGAAATTTGTAATGCCTTTTCCACCAATACTTCTGTATCTGGTCGTGGAATTAAGGTGCTTTTTGAGACATTTAATGGCAATGACCAAAATTCTTTTTCGCCAAGAATGTAGGCAATAGGTTCTCCGTTTAAACGGCGATCTAAAAGTGCGGTCAATTTTAACCGCACTTTTTCATCAATCTCAGTATCATCAAAAGCAAGGATTTGCGTACGCGGTTTGCCAGTAGCATATTGAAGAAGCACAAGCGCATCAATTTTACTATTTTCAGAGGGATTTTTTTGAGCTAAATCCGCCTTCGCTTGTGCCAGCCATTCTTTATAATTCATTAATTTTCGTCTTTTAACACAATCGTGCCAGCCACTAAATCAGTTAAAGAACGGCGGTCATCTCGCACCAGTGCAACAATACCGCTAATAATCAATAAGAAACTCGTCCACGCCAATAAAATATCAATAATTTCGCGACCGATGTATTTACCAAATTCAACGGGTTGATTGGTATGATAATTAAATACACGCAAGCCTAACCAGCGTTTTGCCATTGTTTGACCATAGGTTTTCATAAAATATAACTGAAAACCTATATATACCATCGTCCCTAATACACCAGCAAAATCTCCTAAGGCAAAACTGATACCAACCATCAGCGAAAGCACAAGCCCATTAATTATACTGGCAAGCCAACGTTTAAAACGGCTGGCTTGAGTGGGTTGAGATGGCTGGAACGCGGAAGAAAACTCCGCATCTTTTTGATTTTCAATGATCATTGTATTTCCCTGTAAAGTTAAAAAGGACATCTGAAATCAGACGCCCCCTATCATTCATTAATTCTGTTCAGATAATGCCGCCAACTGATCCGCTTGATATTCGGTAATAATCGGCTGAATCAATTCATCAATTTTACCATTCATTACTTCATCTAAACGGTAAATAGTGAGATTAATACGATGATCAGTCACTCGACCTTGCGGATAATTATATGTACGAATTTTATCAGAACGATCGCCCGAACCTAATAAGTTACGGCGCATATCTGTTTGTTCTGCGGCTTGGCGTTCTTGCTCTGCTTGAACAATACGTGACGCTAATACCGACATTGCTTTCGCTTTATTTTTGTGCTGTGAACGCTCATCCTGACATTCCACCACAATACCTGTTGGAATGTGTGTAATACGCACTGCTGAATCCGTTGTATTTACGTGCTGACCACCAGCGCCTGATGAGCGATAAGTATCAATACGCAAATCCGCAGGATTAATTTCTGGCATTTCAGATTCTGGCAATTCTGGCATTACCGCAACGGTACAAGCAGAAGTGTGGATCCGACCTTGTGATTCTGTTTTTGGTACACGTTGCACACGATGACCGCCAGACTCAAACTTTAACTGACCATACACACCTTCGCCACTTACTTTTACGATCACTTCTTTATAACCGCCCTGCTCGCTTTCGTTGGCACTGAGCATTTCGACGCGCCAGCGTTTACTTTCTGCATAACGGCTATACATACGGAATAAATCACCGGCAAAAATACCCGCTTCATCACCGCCTGTTCCAGCACGGATTTCTAAATAGCAGTTATATTCATCATTAGGATCTTTCGGTAGTAAAAGAATTTGAAGTTGTTGTTCCACTTCTTCAATTTCCGCTTTGGATTCTTCGATTTCCATTTGCGCCATTTCTTTCATTTCAGGATCATCGAGCAATATTTCAGCCTCTTCAATATTTTGATTTAATTGCGTCCAACGATTAAAACATTTCACAACTTCTTCAAGTTGTGAATATTCTTTAGAATACGCACGGAATTTATCCTGATCACTAATTACAGAAACATCGCCCAATAAGGCTTCTAGCTCCTCATAACGTTCTTTTAAACTTTCTAATTTTGCAATAATGGAATCTTTCATCATTTATAAGTCACCGAAAATAAAATCGGCGTATTCTAGCCGATTTTAGGGAAAATTGACAGCGAAAAGGAAATTAAGAATCTCAGACGCTTTATTTGTGATTTACCCACTATTTATTGGTATCTTGTTTTTGATTGAGCTCACGATATTTATCACACCCTTCTTGGCTACGTAAATCGCAAGCATCTCCAAAGTATTTTTTGGCGTGCCTAAGCCTAATAAATAAAAGCGTGGCTAGATCTTGGTAAATATCAAAATCTACACGTCCAAGTAATAGTGGAAAAAAATCAGATGAATTATTTATTTTTCTGTTTTTTAACAAGCTCCTTCACACCACTAATATGATCTTTATCAAAATGCGAAAGCACTAATAAATCAATATTCCCTTGATTTTTATCAGAATTATATTTATTTACTGCATTTTGAATAAGTTTTTGGCTTGAACTTGTGCCACAATCATAAACCCAATGGAAAGCCAGAGCGTCTCCCATTTGAATACGCCCACTTGAAAATAACCCTTGCCCTACATTCCAAAATTCGCATTGTAATTGCGGTGAGCGTGATAAAGGCATTAGAGTTCCCCTCTATTTAGCTTGCCATAATATTCACAACCAGATTGACGACCATTATCACAAGCCTTGCCAAACCATTCTTTAGCTAAAGATTTATTGAATTGAACGCCTTTTCCTAAAAGATATGCGAATCCTAATAGAGCTTGAGCATGTGCATTTCCCTGCTCCGCCGCTTTGCGATACCATTTCACTGCTTCAAAATCATCTTGTTTGACGCCAAGTCCATCGTCATACATCACGCCCAAATTAAATTGAGCCTTTGCATCCCCCTGTTCTGCCAAAGGCAGCCAAAGTTTAAAGGCGGTTTGATAGTCGCTTTGCTCATAAGCGGTTAAATCTTGTTGGAATTTCTGTACAGGTGTATCTGCCCAAGCGGTGGATTGAAAAGAAAATACGGAAGCACCTAAAAGTGCGGTGGTAAGAAGTGTTTTGGTAAGTTTCATATTATTTTCCTTTATATAAATTCAAGATGTAACATTTTTTGTTTATTCACCAGAATTGGATTGTATGGAAGAAAATCGCGTACGACTTCATCGTGTGGATGTTTACAATCTTTACGAGTTTCATCTGCTGAAAAAACACTGAGACTAGGAGAAAGAACCGCTGCAACGCCTTTAAACCAATTATCCCTTGAACCATGGTGCATTACTTGTAAACAATAAATTTGTTGCATTCTTTCACTTCCCATAGCAGACTGAAAATAACTTAATAATTGATGATTGTTAAAACTACCATCTCCTGTATATAAAATACTGCTTTTTTCTTTAATACTTGAATATGCAGTTATTACATTTTTCTCTGGAAATTCAAAAATATCAAAATGATTTAATAAATTATAGGAAATAGGATTATTATTTTTACAATATCGAATGTATAAATGCTGAGAAATAATGTTCGCATTACTGCTACCAAACTCTCGTAAATATAATTTCTTCAGTTCTAAACTTGGATTGTTTGGGTAAGATTGAATAATAGACTCAACCTGCTTTTGAAAAGCGGTCAAATTTGTTGGCACTTTTGCAAGCAAATGAAATGGCACGTTATATAAAACAAATTCAAACTGCTCTTCGCCTTTTCCAAATAAAAGAGCTTTATCAGGATTAAGCCAATGTACATTTGGTTCTAATTGTTCTAAGTTATCAAATTCATTTGATAATTTTTCAGTAGTTTCAAAAGAAAGTACATCATCAAAACTACTTGGATTAAGACTTATCGAAATTTCACTCTCATTTTTTTTTGCAGGTAATAAGAGAAATTTGGTTTCTTTTAACTCTTCCGCAAAATAAGTTTTGAAATATTGAATAGGGTTCTGATAAAACGCCCATTCTTCATCATCTGGCTGAATATCTAAAAGTAAAGCAATCACTAAACGTTGCCATAAAGGATAATAAGGCACAACCCAGTGTTTTATTTTTCGCCTATTTTTGAGTAGTTCCTTTATACCACTAATATGATCTCTATCAAAATGCGAAAGCACTAATAAATCAATATCAGCATTATTTTCTTGCTGGTTATATTTTTGCACGGCATTTTGGATAAGTTTCTGACTTGAATTCGTGCCACAATCATAAACCCAATGGAAAGCCAGAGCGTCTCCCATTTGAATACGCCCACTTGAAAATAACCCTTGCCCTACATTCCAAAATTCGCATTGTAATTGCGGTGAGCGTGATAAAGGCATTAGAGTTCCCCTCTATTTAGCTTGCCATAATATTCGCAACCCCGTTGTTCACCATTATCACAAGCCTTACCAAACCATTCTTTGGCGAGTGTTCTATCTTTCTGAATACTTTGTCCTACAAGATACGACAGACCTAACTTAAACTGGCCATTAGCACTACCATTTTCTGCTGCTTTCTTAAACCACTTCACGGCTTCGGTATAATCTTGTCTTACACCACGCCCTGTAAAATAAGCCGAACCTAAATTAGCCTGAGCATCTGCATCCCCCTGCTCCGCTGCTTTGCGAAACCACTTCACCGCTTCAAAATCATCTTGTTTTACACCACGTCCATCAGCATACATATTGCCCAAATTTAATTGAGCCTTTGCATATCCTTGCTTCGCTGCTTGGCGATACCATTTCACCGCTTCAAAATCATCTTGTTTTACGCCAAGTCCATCGTCATACATCACGCCCAAATTAAATTGAGCCTTTGCATACCCCTGCTCCGCTGCTTTGCGAAACCACTTCACCACTTCAAAATCATCTTGTTTGACGCCTTGCCCCTTAGCATACATCACGCCCAAATTAAATTGAGCATCTGCATCCCCCTGCTCCGCCGCTTTGCGATACCATTTCACCGCTTCAAAATCATCTTGTTTTACGCCAAGTCCATCGTCATACATCACGCCCAAATTAAATTGAGCCTTTGCATCCCCCTGCTCCGCCGCTTTGCGAAACCACTTCACCGCTTCAAAATCATCTTGTTTGACCCCTCGTCCCTTATCATACATCACGCCCAAATTATATTGAGCCTTTGCATCTCCCTGCTCTTCCATAGGTAACCAAAGTTTAAAGGCGGTTTGATAGTCGCTTTGCTCATAAGCGGTTAAACCTTGTTGGAATTGCTGTTCCAGCGTATCCGCCCAAGCGGTGGATTGAAAAAAAAAGATAGAAGCACCTAAAAGTGCGGTAGTTAAAAGTGTTTTTGTGAGTTTCATTTGTTTTCCTATTAAATTGAATGAATGGATAATCTTTTATTTTTATTCACTAAAATTGGCTTTGAACCATGATGAGGAACTTGCAAACCATAAACCCAATGAAAGGCCGGGGCGTATCCCATTTGAATACGCCCACTTGAAAATAACCCTTGCCCTACATTCCAAAATTCGCATTGTAAAGTTGGCATTAGAGTTCCCCTCTATTTAGCTTGCCATAATATTCGCAACCCTCTTGATAACCATTATCACAAGCCTTACCAAACCATTCTTTGGCTAAAGATTTATTTACTTGAACACCTCTTTTTCCTAAAAAATATAAGAATCCCAACATAGCTTGAGCATTTGCCACTCCCTGCTCCGCCGCTTTGCGATACCATTTCACCGCTTCAACATCATCTTGTTTGACGCCTAGTCCGTTTGCATACATACTGCCCAACATCAATTGAGCCTGTGCATTTCCCTGCTCCGCCAGAGGTAACAAAAATTTAAAGGTGGTTTGATAATCGCCTCTCGTAGTGGCTTCAGAACCTTGTTGGAATTGCTGTACAGGTGTATCTGCCCAAGCAGTATAATGAAAAGAAGCAAGTGAAAAGCCAAGAATAGCAGTAGTAATAAGTGTTTTTGAGAATTTCATAGAAATTAGTCCTTTATTTTTGTAAAAAATTATAAAACAAACTATTGTTTAGTTGATAATATTGATTACACTCCCTGTAAAAAGGGCAAGGAATAATATAACTTTAAATGCGTGCCACATCAAATTTACTTAAATCAATACGATCTTCTGTGCCATAAAAAATAGCAAGAGCATGACGTAGCGTTTCAGCTCGTTTTGGTAAACCTTTTTCCGCATAGGTTTTCACTTGCTCATACACAGCTTGTTTAAAAGGCTGTGTATCGCCTGGATTGCCATTCAAATTATCCGCACTGACAAAATAACGAAAACCAGCCGCCGTTGCCAAAATCCACTCTAATGCTTGCGGTTTAACTTCAACTTTTTCAAAATCACGCTGACGTTCTTCTGAACGTCCATCTGGCTCATACCAATAACCAAAATCTTCTAGTTTACGGCGTTCTTTGCCTGCCACTAACCAATGGGCTATTTCGTGCAATGCACTGCTATAAAACCCTCTAGCAAAATAAATCGCGTTATAAGGCACGTCATCATTTGCGGGTAAATAAATGGGTTCTTCACCGCCTTTGACTAAGCGAGTGTTGTATTCATCTTCAAAACATTGATTAAAAATTGCAATAATATCTTCTAATTTATGTTCCATTCTATCGACTCCTAAAAAACCGCGAGATTATATCACCAGAGGCTCATTTGTTCTTGTTTATTTTCTTCGGGTAAATTGACATGTAGCCCAATCAAACGAATCGATCGCCCTTTTGCTCGCATAAAAATTTGAGGAAGTAATTGTTGATTTTTAAAATTTAAGGGGGTATATTTTAGTACGCACTTAGAAAAGCGATGAATCTCCCAGATCGCAAGCGAAGAGGTGAAATAGACTCGGGACTGTGTGTAGGTGTGGGGAGCCCTACCTAAGTGCGTAATCCTTTTCTAATAGCTTTTTAAGCTCCTTGTCTTTTATTCGTCTAAACGACAGCACAAAGATTTCTTTTGGTAATATTTTCACTACAAGCATTTTCCCTTGTCGAATAAAGGTGTAACGATCTGCAAAATCTTTCACTTGTAGTAAATGCTCGGGAGCATTGATAATATCTGGCAACGCCTCATACTCATCAATCCCAAAATCTTGCCCATCACGGCTATTAAACTGTTTAATTAAAGTATCATCAGAAAGCCACACTGTGCCAGTTTTGCTTTTCAATAAATCCTTACTTTCCGCACTCAAGACACCTGCCGCAAATTTAAAATTTTTGGTAAGACTATCTCGCACCTGTAACATTTGATCAGCAGTGAGTTTTTTTCCATCTGGGCTGAGCGTTTGTTTCATCTCCGCCATATGCTTTGCCAACAATTCAAAATCGTGCTTAAACTCCCCACCTTTCATCTCAACCTTAGCAAACGCATGCGCCAGTTTTTCAGGATAAAGATCCAAATTAGGCTTGTAGTTTAATCGCCCTACATTGTAATCAAAGCCTTTATCCGTCACACGTATCGTGCCATCAGGTAATTTAAACCCTACCGTCTTTTCACGATTACCTTGCTTATCCGCAGGGCGTTCTACTTCCACCAAAAATTCAGAACTATCATCAGGCTTATCAATTCCACGGCGTTTCAAATCTCTTTCGCCTAACCTTCCTGCGGTTCAGGAATCCCTAATTTATCCCGCACCCAACTTTCCGAAATCTGCACGCCAATGCCCGTAAGTTTAGGGATGGCATCTGCAAATACCGATAAATCTTCATATTCTTTCGTGTCAAACTCAAAATAAGGGATACGATGTGGCGCAATATTCGGATCAACATTAATTTGCAAATACGGCAAAATGATTTGTTGAGTGATGGTTTGCGCAAGGTGGCGCAATGACAAAACGTGGTGATCAGCCGATTTGTATTGAGTATGAAGAATGCGAACCGAATAAATACGGTGAGATTCGTAAGAAAATTGTGGGGGTAAAAAACAGATTCACAGAAAAGAAAATCATCACCAAATTAAAAAACTGGGTGATTAAATCAGCGAAAAGTGCGTTGGGTTCCACCGCACTTAATTCGGAGTCCACCGAAACAAACAAGGCGCATCGCGCCGCTTGGACTTGTGTCAATAACTGTAACCGTTCAAAAATTGAACAGCAAGCTAATTTATTGATGTTGCCTATTGGTTCGCCATTAAAACCGTCACAAATTGACCTTTTAATGAGCCATGGACGGTTACGGCTTAATGACTATCGGTGGATTTGTTGTGAAAACGATGAAGTTTTCATTAAAGAAGAAAAAATTCCGTTGGCTCAAGCCTTTGGTTGGGGTCAGATCATAACCCGCCTTTGTTTTATAGCCGTTGAGCAATTTCTGCCATATCAGGTGCGTAATAAGTATTTTGCAGAATACTGAGATCTCTATGGCCCGATATTTTGGCTAATACCATTACATCCACTTTTTCTGCCAATCGTTCACGGCAGGTGTCGTGAAAATGTAAATTGGCGTTTTCAAGCCCTACCATCTTTTTGAGCTTGCGGAAGTTGTGATCCAGTTGGCGTGCTTCCATTTGGAATACTCGCGGATCACTTTCTGTTTTTACCGAAGTAAGATGTTGTAAAATCTCTATTGCTTTTACCGAAAGAGGCACCGTGCGTGAATGTCCATTTTTAGTAATTGGCAAAAAGGCGGTGTGCTTTTCAAAATTAATATTATTCCAAGTTAAACTTGCTATTTCCCCTGCTCTCATTGCTGTCTCTATAGCAAAAAGAAATGCCGCCCCCGTGCAATTTTGTAAGGTTTTTGGCGGTTCAATATGTTCGACATCATAACCTGACACAAAAATCAGACGCTCAATTTCATGTTCATTATATCGACGAGTTCTTGGTGCTGGCGCTTTTGGTTTCTCAAGATATTTTAGGGGGGGTTCTGTTATAAAATCCCATTCAATCGTTTTGGCCATTAGAGCAGAAAGCGAACTACGTTCACGCAAAACTGTTGCTGGAGAGACTTCTTTTAATCGTTGATTTTACCACTCACGAAAGTGTGCTTTTCCTATTTCGTGTAAAGATATTGCGGCAAGCGGAGTTCGAGAAAGACGCAGTAGTCTTATGCGCTCTTCACGTTTCCTGCACTTGGTTACAGTGACTTCTTTTAGATACTTATCAATCAGTTCATCCAATGTAATATCAGGGATTTCATTATACTTTTCTGATTCAATTTGTTTTTCGAGCATTTCAGCCCATTTTTTGGCGTCTGCTTGAGTCAAAAAAGTGGCTGATTTGCTCACGCCAAACTTGTGCACTTGTGCGTGCCAACGCTTGCCATTCTTGATAATTGTCGCCATTGTTTATTCCATAAAAATGTGTGCAATGCTCGTGTGCAAAAATATGTGCAATGGAGTATAGAACAGGTCAAAATCGTTCCCTATCGGTATAAAAATACTACCTTTTAGGCGATTTTGATATAAAAAAGAAGGTATGTTTTAGTGTGTGAAATTATATAAGCTATTGTTTTTACTTATATTTTATCTATTTCTATCTGAAAATTGGGGAATATAGAGATGGTGCGACTAGCTGGATCAGGATTAATTAAATAACATATTGATTTAAAACGAAATTTATAAAAGAAACATCATTATATATTACCATTCATAATACCATTATATTTAATGACCTACAAATCTAAAAAGGTTAAAAGCATTTGCATTACTATACTTTGCGCTTCCCTCCAATAAATATTAGCACATCATTATTAAATAAATAAGGAAGGCGAGAAAAATCTCGCCTTTTGCTTTATAAAAACTACTGAACTTTTAGAATGTTCGCGGAATAAAAGTTGATGATTGATACTGTGTGCGTTTTTGCGCCCAGTCTTTAGCATCCGCTGACGCTTTGGAAAACTGCAAACGAGCGGCATCTTCACTTTTCTGTCTTGCAATATCTGCTGCCTGTTGTGGAGTGAGATTATTTACATCAATCATATTGCGCACAGGAGGAGCGACAGAAGATTTAACATCCTCAGCTACCGTTTTACGCTCCACTGGTTTCGAATGGTACAAATCCATATCACCATTAGCGGTCGCATAAATCGCGTCCCCAATTGGTCCTGCCTTCTTAAGTTTAGCGATTGTATCAGGGTGTTTCAAAAAATTATTGCGTTCAGCATGAATAGTTTTGATTCTTGTAGCAATCTCATTTCGTTGCTCTTTATCTTCTGTTTCAGACAATTTTTTGTCTAAGGCATTTAATTGGTTATCATAAATACCAAGCGCTTGAGTTACACCGAGAAGGTTTTTTTGCGCTTCTGATTCACCGCTATGAGAATAACGCGCTGAAATTCGAGCTTTTGCAGCCGCGGCTGAAATCTCATTACGCATTCTGTGATCTTCAAGCTCAAACTCATGCTTGTATTTTTTATCAAGCAATTCACTATCAAAAGCACGTTGTTTGTCGGCTTCTGCCGTTTTCCAATCTAACAACTTTTGAGTTTCTTCATCTTTCCACCCTTGCTCAACATTTTTGACAATACCAGTTCCCAATCCTTGTGTCATCGCACCTAAAATTCCACCCCATCCCATAATTACGCCCCTTGTTGTTGCATTGGTTGTGATTGACCGTTTTGCACTTGCGTACGGCGTTGGCTTTCCATTTCAGATACTTTGTTGATCATATCAACGTATTGCTGTTCTTCTTCCTGAGGTAATGCACCGTGCGTTGCTTCGCCAAATTGCTCAAGCGCATTCATTAAAATATCAATCAATACATCATCAATTTGCTCTTCTGGCACACCAACTTGCTGTAATAATTGCATAGCTAAATCTTTAGCAACTTGCATCATCACTTGTGGCGGAATAGTTTTGCCATTTTGTTGCGCGGCCTGAAGATTTGAAATCATCGCTTTTGCGACTAAATCTGCAATACCTTCTTCGGGACCTTTTTCTTGAATACGTTGTTGCGCAACATTTGCGATAGCATTAATGGAATTTTGCATCAACATTTGATACATCTGCGCCATACTTCCCTGTTGTTGTGAACCCTGTGGATTTTCGACCGCACTTTGTTCTGTTGTCTGCGGTTGTGATTGTTGTGTCATTGAATCTAAAATGCCCATGAATTTCTCCTATGATACGATGATATTTGCCCAATAATTTCTTAGGTTAGGAACGTCACTCGTTTTGACCTGTTTATCAGGCTCTATATTTTGCATACGATTATGCATAGTGTTCAGTATGCCTTTTGGTTGTGTATTGTCACTGCGTAAATTACGCCCAGCCATAAATTCTTTATAGGCTTGACGTTCTTTTTTAGCTAATTCATTTTGTTGTGCGATATGGTTATTTAATGCGTTAGAGTTAAGCGTCTCTGTTAAATCACGTAATGATTTTGTCATCGTGTCTTTTTTGTTGATCGCTTTACCTAATAAACCAATCCCAGACCCTAGCATTGCACCAGGAGGCCCTAAAGCAGATAAACCGACTTGTGCAGCTGTAATACCTCTATCAATCCATTTATCGTTCGTTTCATATTTTTCCCGAGCATTCTTATAGGACTTATTGATGAAATCTACTCTTGTATCGTAATACGCTTTCCCCTCTGGAGTGAGGCTATCATAATACGCTTGCTCTTGGTTGCTTTTGAATTGTCGAGATAAATCCCCAACGTGGGAAAGCCCAAAATTTGCCGCACTTTCAGCAATTTTGCCAACTGGCGTTGTTGCTGCCCCGCCCACCCCACTAAAAACGCCTCCTACAGCACGACCAATTAAGTTCAATTCTTCGCCCCGTTTAATACGGTCGTAACTATTGATGTCCGCCCGTTCTCGAACGGATGAATATTGGGGATCGCTTGACCATACATCGCCGTTATTTAATGTCATTGAACCACGTATGTTTCTATCAAATATAGAAGGAGTGCGTTCAGAATAAGGCGCATTGGAGTAACTTTTTCCAAACAAACCGCCAGTGAGTGTTTTCTGATCTTTTTCAGGAACGGCGGCGCTCATTTGCCCATTAGAAAGTGAATGATATTTTTCACTAATTGTTCGGCTAATTGCGCTATGACCACCGCTCCAACTAGAGTTATTTCTTCGCTCATTAAATGCATCAGTATAGACTTTGTCTTTTCCGTATCTAGATTTGTGGTCATTCCATCTATCTGACGTACTACGATAACTATCACTACTGTTATCTTCTCGCCAACCACCTCCACCGGAAAAGGATGAATCAGAATCACTAGCTCGCTCATAGCCAGCTTTTTCCATTGACTCACCAAAACTATCATGCAACTCTGCCATTGTTAGCCCCTTTAGTTTCAGAACGTTTCTTCATTTCAGTCAAAATACCGCCATTTGCCAATCCAGGAGAATCATCCACTGTCAAACTTTTATACGACCAATCCGCATCTGGTACGGCTGAATATTTTGATTTCATCTGATCTTGCAGATTTAATAACTCACGTTGCTGATTGATCAAATCTTTACCAGCTTGTTTTTGCGCAAAGTAACCACCAGCACCAGCAATAACATTACCGATAATATTACTTGCTGCTTTATGGTTGTCCATCCAATCCATTGCACTTCCAGCTGTTTCCCCCAGCCATTTACCAGTGCCACTAATTGCATCCCACGCACCATCCCAAAACGCCATAACCTTTCTCCTCTTAACTAATTTGAACTGACGGAACACCTAAGCTAGGAAATGACGACCAGTTTTGTCGCGTGGTCGGAATTCCCTGCATAAACTTACTCATAAATTGAATCTCTGAATCTCGACTTGCTTTTAGCTGCTCAATAGCCTTTGTTTTATCCTCAGCTTTCATATTCGAGTTATTCAAGATCGTGGCTATTTGCGCATCGAAGTTACTGGTGATTTGCATGGTGAAATCAATGGATTTACCAATAGTGTTCGCCGCAACTTGCGCATTTAAGTTCTTCATCTCATTTTGATGATTCAAATTCGCCATATCTTTTTGTTGTTGCCGTTCAAGTGCAGTTTGAGATGCGGTAAACTGATTCTGAGCCTGATTCAATCTGCTTTGATTGTTATAAGCTAGGTCAGATTGTAATTGCGCCATTCCACGCTGATGACCGCGTTCTAATTCTGCCTGCGATGCGGTGAATTGATTTTGTTGCTGATTGAGCTTACTTTGGTTTTGGAAATTTAAATCAGCTTGTAAGCGAGTTTGTTTTTCCGCAAACGCATTTTGCGTATCTTGGCTTGCAATTGGTATTGCCGCATCAAGCATTGCACGTTGAGCAGATTCCACACCAATGGTTGAATTTTGCAAGCCGCGATTAGCTGCCATACGTTCTCCTTTAGCAGCCGCGCTATTCATTAAAAGTGAATTGCTATTTAATAAATTAGAGACATTACCTGCCATTGTCTGTGATGTATCTTTTGTCGGAGATTGAGTGGAAATTGTTGGGGCTTGCGGTGTTTTAGTTTTATTCACCGCATCCGTCATAGAACCTAGAATTGACATATATTCTCCTAAAAAAAAAAAGACCGCTTATTTCGCAGCCTCTTGTTGAAAATTTATTTAATTATTACTTACGGTGGTAAAAGCAACAGCAAGCTGATTCGGACTAAACCGCCAGCCTTCATTGCTATTTTTAATGCAATTAAAACACCATTCACTGCAAAAATATTTTGATCGTTTTTGTTTGATGCCGAGCACAATCCCGACAGCACCCCACCAGTCGTATTTACAGCCCAAAGTGCGGTCAAAATAGGCTTTGATTTGTGCTTCGGTTACACCGTCGAGCGGAATTAAATCCCATTTTTCTCTATCATAAACATCAATTTGCTTGCAACGTACACCGCCGTCTTGCACTGATGATGAGTAACAATCCCATACGGTGTGATGTTCGTAATGATGCCCATTGGTAAACTCAATGCGTTGCACGGCAATTTCGCAGTGTGAATAACCGCCTTTCGTGAAAAATCGAGTAATGCGGTCGGCGATTGCTTTAACTGGCTCTTTGCACCAGTCTCGTTTGTGCTTGTACATCGCCAAATAAACCTTAGCCATTTTGGTATGCCTCCATCAAGTTATCCATTTGTTTGATAATGTCATCATGGATTGATTGCATTTGCTCAATCGTGAGATTAGGAGCTTTGAGCTCATACTTACGCATACGCTGCACCGCGAGTTGTTCTTGCAGTGTTCGTAATCCTTCAGCCTGTTTTAAAATTAGCAATGTTGCTGATTTATTATCAAGTCCTGCGACAGTTGCAAAACTTGATATATAGATGCTTACTTCGCCAGTAAAATTCGCTTCTTTAAATGCCAGAGCTGCAGATTCACGTTCTTTGTATTCCTCGGCAAATCGAGTCCACTTCGCACTAATACTAGCTGCCGTATCATCAATGCTATCAACTAGTCTTTTAATGAGTTCACGCTTAACTTCAGTTTGATTCTCCTCATCAATAACCCAGCTATTTCCATTCCATATGTGTAATTCCGTTGGCTTTTTATTAACAAGAATATACCCATTGCCATTTTTAACTAGCTGTTTATTATCAAGCACCGCTTCGTTTTTCACTTCTATTTCTATAACATTATTTATGTTTTGAGGCGGTGGAAAAATTTGATAGTTGTTTAAATTATCTTTAAAAAAATAGACCTTCATTTACCCTCCTATCGAATGTCAATACGTTTTATAAATCGACCAGCAAGTTCTTCAATTTCTATTGTTGTACCCTTTGTATCAACAGTCACAGCGAATGTCTTGACTTCTACATGACTTACCGCATTATATCTAGGGTTGTATACAATTACTTCACGAATATCATGCAAATAAGCTCCGCCGCCTCTTTTACCTTCAATTTCTGCCCCTACTTCAAAACTGACAATTTCAATATTGTTATTATCATCAAGCCTGTGGCCTGATGATGACTGAAGATACAAAATAAGTGTTTTACCAAAACACTTTTCTGAAATATCAATACGCCCAGAACTTACATTACCTTGCCACACTGTTTTTAATGTACTAATTTGAGATAAACTCTCTTGCGCCTGTAAAAATTTCTGATTTATATCAGCTTTTGCATTGTTTATTTCTTGTAAAGTAGATTGTTTATTCTCTTCTATTTTTTGTTCAACACTTTGCATATTTTGCGCAAGTGTACCCGCATCTAAAGCCCCAGCATTTTCAACAACACCGAAAGCCTTCACCCAGAATTGCACGTCATCAAATGTGTTTTTTGCTTTGATGCATAATTTGAGGATTAATGATTTAGGGCGAGTTTCATTTCCACCTGTTGCCATTGGGCTATCTAATAGCGGATGCATAAATCCATTATCACTGAGATTATCATCGGTTGTAGTTGCAGTGCGTAATCGTGAATCTATAACAGTTTTCGTTTTGTCATAAAAAATACTACTATCAGATGAATCAGCCCAGTGTGTTCTCACTCTGTGAACGTGCTTTTTAATTTCGTCACTTTGTGTCTGACCGATATTTAATCCATTCCCTGTATTTCTAATAAATCGGTCTTCCGCAAGTGGTACATTTGAAATAGAACCATATTTACCGACTAAGTGACGATATAACTCGGGGTAATTTTGCTGTGTAACGGTTGTTCTGATTGAATCAAAGGCAATCCAGCCTGCAGGAATGTTATCCACGGCAAAATAAGCCGTCATGCCTGTGTCGCTACGAGTTAAATCAGGAAGTTGGTTGCTGTCGCCCAAAGTGCGGTATAAATCGGGAAAGGTTTGTTGGTTAAATGTCGTGCCATCGGCTTTTAAAAAACCAACGGGATTAGTTACCGCACGAGGAAATGACACCACCGCACCAATAGGCACGCCGTCGCCGCCTGTCTCTTTCCATTCTGACCAATTTGAGCCATTAAAAAAGCGTGTTTTGATTTTGTTATCATTCGCTTTACGTGCAATTTGACGCACCGCATTTGTTGCCCCACCGCTCACTACTTCAATATGCCATGCCCCATTTTCGGGTAGATTTTGACCGCTTGCTAAGTAATAATTGCCATCGGTTTTATAGCCATTAGCATCGCCTTGCCCTTGTTCTACTTTGAAATTCCCAATACCATAGCCTGCAAGTGTATTAGGTTTGTTTATAATATGTTCGTTAAAACGAGGTTTGTAGCCCTCATGGAAAAGATGATAATTATTATACGAAATACGATGATTTGAGCCGTGTAATCTCAATGTATCATCGCCAAATACCAGATGTGCATTATCAGAATCTGCACCAATATAGACTTGATACCCATTATTCCAGTGTCCTTTATTTGCAGAAATCAACACGCCATTTTGGAATTTAGTCTGGCTACGGAATAATTTATCCCCCGCTATTTCTTCATTGCCACTTAACCCCACTTTACCGTCCGCCGTAGTTTTGGCTTCTACTGCTTTGTCATAGGCGGTTTTCACGGCTTTTGATGTTGCAGCTTCGGTTTCGCTGTTGCTGTTAGTAGCTGAGCTTAGTTGCACGATCCCTTCGGTATTAATGTTTGAGCGTGGTACATTAAGCACCTTGGCATAATCAACCTCTCCAACAGCAAGGCTTTCCGCTTTTTTGGCTGCTTGCGTCGCTTCCTCTGCTTTTTGTGTAGCAATAGTCGCACTTTGTGTTGCAGATGATTTCGCACTTGCTAAATTTACGGCTAATTGTGCTGCTTTTTGTGCATAATGGTAAGCAGAATATTTTTCATCTAAAACAACTTCATTTTCAGGATTAGATGCCCATTTACGCGCCATATTTTCTGATTCATCCGCAGATTGGCTGCTTGATAATGCAGAAGTCGCAGCTTGTTGAGCCGTTTGTGTATTGGTCGCAGTGATTTGGGTGTTTTTTGCAACCTCTTGCGCGGCTGATGCAACTTGTTGTGCTTTTTGGATGACATCATCACGTGCATTATTCACACTGGCTTCTGTTTCCGTTAGCATTTTGAATGGAACAGGATGATTTGGGTCGCTAGGTTCGGGAATTAATGGACTGGTTGCAAAGCCTTTTCCATCATCACGCATTGTTGGGATACGCTCAAAGCTCGCTTGGATGGCATCAAATTCATCAGAAACTGCCGTGCCATCTGCCTTGGTGTAAGGGGTAAATTGATGGGTGCGTTGATACCACGTTCTTTTTTCATCAGACACGATAATTTCTCCGAGTTATGTAGTTGAGAATAAGCCCACTGATTTCAAATTGTGGGGAGTAAATAGATGAACCAGAAAATGACAGTGCGATATTGCGACTGTAGCCAGATAAATAGAATGTTGGTGTGGAATAATCTTCCGCTGACCATAGGAAATCATTCCAAAAGGAATCATTCCAACGCCCACCGCCACCAGCGATTTGCAAATCCTTGCTCAATGTTGATGCATGGTAGTTAGAATTGTAATCAAGATCGAAACGATAACTTAATTTAGATTTTCCCTCTGTAGTCGCTTGCAATTCTGAGCTATGCCAACTTTTAATCAATGTTGGCGACCCACAATGGTTAAATGCCATTTTAATAATCCAATCAATTGGCTTTCCCGAAAAGGAATAACATTTATCAGATTGGCGATATACCTTACCGTCATCAAAAGCCAAGTAAACTTGTTCTGGTGATTGCCATACCCCACGTAAAATCTCAGGATAAGTAAAAAATGTACTCCGTGTTGATCCATCAGCTTGTAACATCATACAAATATGACGACCTTCTTTGGAATAGAACCGAATCTGATTTGATTTCGGTTTTGTGGAAGTATAAGTAATGTTGTAATGTTGCTTGTCGAAACCTAGTTTACGATTGGCATCTACTTCACTTAAGCGAAAATCGCCAAATTGCTCAGTTTGATCGATGCGTGTAATACCATTTTTACTAATAGCTAAAGGAACGAATGTTGTTTGTAATGTTTCAGGTACAATGCCGATAGAAGAAACTTCTTTTAAAACCCAATCATCACGCCCTGAACCATAAAGCCCCGCTATTTTATTGCGGCAACCAATAATTAATACCCCACCAACAGTGGAAGAAAGTGCAGTGATTTCATCACCTAACCCCAATTGTTCTGAACCGAGTAAAACCGACCATTGGTTAGGACGCCCCACTAAAGCATGTCCTAATTGCCCACCTGGGAAAGAGGCAAATAAGTGATTACGGTGTGCACAGATATATTGCGGATTATTACTATTCACCAAAATTGGAACGATTACCCCATTTGGCCGCACTTCAATGATTTGCTCTCCATTACAGCCGTAAGCATAAAATGTATCTGCACCGCCATAAAAATTGTGATAAATAAAGTGCCAAGACAATCCTTTTGATAATTTGACTAACTCGCAGTGATCAATGGTTGCAACAGTCTCCCCTTTTATTTGTAAAGGTTGATTTTCAATAACCGATTGAGAGAGAACCACGTAACCAGATAAATTATCTGGGGCAAGCGTGACTGAATGGATAATCCCACGACTGCTAGCGGATATAAACTCAGCACCATTCAGTAAATTCTCAGGTTTTACCACGTTTTTTAGTTTAACTAGATAGGTATTCGGTATGGCTGACCATCCTTGACTTGAGCTGATAAATCCACCGCACTTTTCTCCGTTATCTCGAAAGGCAATGACTTCGTTATTGAGTTCTAGTACGCCACGAATTGGGTTTTCTCCTGGTACGGTAAGCACATGGTCTACGCCCAATTGAAAAGCGGTCGCACGGTAGCGTAAATCATCTTCTAACTCTCCTTCTGTAGAGCTATGCACGTAGTGAGCTGTGAAAGATGTTCCCTCTACGCTAAAAACATTGCCATTGGCTAAATTTAATGGGCGTAATGCTGCAACAACAAGTTCTTGCGCTAACACATCAATAATTTGATAACGTTTTCCTTGATGGTTGAAGGTTTTATTAAGAAAGGATTTATCTTGAGGAATTTCATTAACCACTAATACTGCATAATCCATCTCAGAAGGAATCATTTCTCCGTCAATGCATTCATAACCTTCAATGCGTGAAAAACCCCCACCATAATTAGGTTGCACATTTAACGCGATAATCGCTTCACTGTTCGCCTTTGCAATCGGTGGCGTAGTTAAATCCATGCCACCGCTGATGGCGATAAATTGTGATTGAATTCGTGGAAGTTGTGACATTATTTGCCTAATGATGGAGTGGGTAAGAATCGTTCGCAAAGCAAATGAAGATATTTATCCCATTCATTTTGCCCGCGGATAACTAGCTCTTGCGCATTTTGTGACAGGGCTTTACTTTGCATAGCGTAATACACAATCGCCACGTGGAATTGCTTAGGAATAAATGGTGTATCAGAGGACGCTTCTAATTCTTGAAGATTATCACTATCAAAACCATTTTCCCAAAATCGCTTGTTCCACGGGCGTAAAGATTGAATATCTAACCATGCTTCACGAATAGCATCAACATACTCAAGGTTACGACCAGTTTGATTGGTAACATTATGCGGGCCTTCGCCTGTATCGTTCATTTCACGACGTAACCGTTGAGCAAGCCGCAAGTAATTCATTAGGCATCACCTAATACAGTAATTGAATAGCGAGGAGCAAAGTATTCGCTATAAGTACCGTCTTTGTTTTGTTCAAAGCGATGTTCGCCAGCTTTAGAAAGTAAAACATAAACAGATTCGGGTACGGAAACTTCTTCTCCGCGTTTAATTAATATATCCAAATCATTAAGACCAACATACACATCACTGTTGTCAGTTTCACTTGGTGCAATGATAATGCGCACACGTTTAGGCAAATCAGCTGGAGGCATTTCTTTTGACTTGTTTCCTGTTGGCATATCGGGGCGCACCAAACCACTGGAGCTTTCAAAATCAAGAATAGCTTGAACAAGCTCTTCTTTCTTGCCATCTTTTTCCACGCCACATTGTTCGCGTAAATGCGCAACCAATTCTTCTTTTGTGGCTTTTTTCAGATCAATAAATGGATATGACATAGGTTTCCTCATAAAAAAAGAAAGCCCTCACGAGGAGGGCTTGAGTTTCAAATTAAAGTGCGGTTGCGGCAACTTCCAAACGAACTAACCACGCATCATTTAAGATTTTACCAGCCCACCAAGTTTTCCAACCAACGGAACCAGTTTGGCCAAGTTCATCGCCTTTTTCAGCTTTACCAGGATTGCGTACCAAAATTTGTGCTGCATCTTTGCCTTTCAACGGGCAAACTGCATAGGCTTCTTGACCAAAGATCGCAATTTTGTACACGTCCGCATTTGAACCGCCAGTGGATAACACTTTACCAGTAGCGGCTGCACCTGCATTTGCTGTTGGAGTAAGCAATGGCGTGGTAATAAAACGCACATTTTCTACCGTACCGAACTCTTGTGGAACGATTGGCTGACGAGAGCCATATTCAGCAACTGAGGTAAAGCCTGGCAAATTGCGAATATCCGCTTCCAAGTCTGTGTGGCAAACAGCAATATAGGCTGCTTCAATCGGTTTAGTACCGTATTTGATTGAACCATCCAAAATATTAGTTTTTTTCTTCGCACGGTTGCGTTGTAATTTACGCACGGCTGCACGCACGTGTTCTAATTTCAAAGCTGTATTGACTTGTGAAGTTGCCGAACCGTTGGCAAAAATCACGTTAGTACCACCGCTGATTGCCCCCCACGTTGCAAGCTCAGTGGTTTCTGCTGCTTGCTCACCAGAAAGCATGGTCATGTCGGACAATACAGGATCTTCGTGAGTATCTTGAATCACATCAGTGATTTCAGTCCACGCACCAAATTGTTGTAAACGACATTCCACATCTTCATACACCATTTTTTGGGATTCAGGGCGAACACCTTCAGTTAATGGAGTTAAAGCCGGTGCAAACGGTTTTGGACGGCGGAATTTAATCACTTGGGATTTGTTTTGTGGGATTGGTTTGGTTTGACCAAGTTTAGTCAAAATCAATACCGGTTCAGCATGAGCTAACATTTTAGCTTCTGCATACACTTGTGTGCGTTGGGAAATATCCGTAGATTTAGTTGTAGCCATAATAATTTTCCTCAAATGAACTAACTATCGCTGCTTAGCAAATTGAGCAGCTAATTGATCGAATAACGCATCTTCATCAATTTCATCACCGCCTTTTGGCGCACTGCGCCCCGTTGGGAGCGACATGGCGGATAATTGTTGAGAACGTTTATTACGTTGCTCAGTGATGGAGGATGTTGCACGTTTGTACTCGTTGAGTAAATAAATCGCATCTTGCGGATCGTCAGAGCTAAACATCGCTTTAACGCCATTTGGTTGCGTATCTACCCAGCGATGGAACATAGGATCGCGCAAGATATTGTCTGCATCAGGAACGGCTTGAGTAACTAAAGAAATAGAGGTATCAAGTTGTTGCTGTGCAAAATCTTGAACGTTGGCTTCCACCATTTGAGCGATTGGGGCAGAAACATCTTCAAGGCGTTTATTTTGTCCGGCAATAATGCGGGACAATAACTCTGCAACTTCAGGATAATCAGCACGCAAACTTTCCAATTCTCCATCAAAGGAAGGTTGGTTTTGTTTGAGCTGTTCTAGAGCGGCTTGTGCTTGTTGATATTTCTTTGCGAACGCACCAGCACGACCACGATGAGATTTAGCCATGTGTTCGTAGCGTTCTTTGTCTGCTTTCATTAAGCGGAAATGCTCTTTCACTTCGTCCGTGGCATTTGCTAACCATTCAGGCTCTTCCTCTTTTGCTTCCGGCGCTTGCGGGTTACTTTCTTGAGGAGGATTTTCTCTACGCTGATCGGGCGCATACTGATTGTTGTCATTTGCAACAGACGGCTCGTTGTCGGCAGTTAGTCCACCTGATTCAAGTTGATTAGCGGCTTCATCAAAAGCGGCATCAGCATTAAATTCTACGGTGTCTTGATTTTCCATGTATTACCTCTTTAAGCAGCATAAAGCGGCTTGTGATAATGCGTTAATAAAAAAAGCCCGCTGAAATTAGCGGGCCTGTAATGTTGGGTCGAGTTCACCAACAAGATCTTGCAGTTCTTTGATTCTTCCTCGAAGAACATTGTATTGTTGCGGCGTTAAACCTTCACCGCATAAATCTTGTTTATACTCAATAATTCGAGTATTCAGATAAATAATCAGAGATTTTTTATCTGCTTCATTTTGCAATTTTAGTTTCTGCATGAAAACTCCAATAAAAAACCGAACTGTATTTCTACAATTCGGCTATTGTGGGAAATTCTACTGCAAAATTTTTTATTGTCAATAGATTAATTTGTGTTCAATCCCTCCATTATACGGTATTTACGTAACATTTTTGCTTGTACTCTGCTCATATCTTTATTGTAACGCTTAATCCCATTTTCATAAGCAATTGCACTAATTTTGCCTGAGCGCAATGCACGAGTTAGATTAGCTTTTTCACTTCTTGCTTTCTTAACAATACTCTCTTCTTGCTCATGGAATTTAATTAGTTTCATCTTCTCGGCATCTAGCCAATTACCTAACTCATTGCGTTCTTTGCGAGATTTGTATTCTTTATAAACACTTCCAGCCTCTTCGCTTGCCTCATAGTAACGGCTTTGAATAGCAAATTCGTTTGTTGTGCCAATGAATTGATTTAAGAATGGCGTACGTGCTTTTCTTCCAAGCTCTTCACGATTAGGATTTTCCACAAATACAGTATTCAACTCTTTAAGACTACCAAGCATTGAGCTGTAACCGTCAAACAAGTTTTTAATTTGCTCAGGGTGCATATCAATACCCATTGTATCGTTTAGATTAATCGCCACATCTTTCCAAAATTGAGCAGTTGTCGCCTTAGATTGTTCTGCTTTTAATTTATCATCACGCACATAGTTAGTTGTGATCTTATTACCAAAAGCAGATCGATTTACAACGTTTTGCATAATTGGTTGCAAAATAGTTGGCGTTGCGGTTAATGCGATTTTTTCCATTGGATATTTTGCTGCTGAAATTTCAGATGGAGATACTGGAGAAAATGTTTTCAATGAATGCACTAGCATATTTGCACCAGCCTCAGTCAATGAAATATCACCAACAGCACCTTTTACAATATTTGTTGAGAAGTTCCAAGCCATTTGTGCCATACCAAAACCAACTGGAATTTTAAAATATTTCCCCTCACCTAGTGGAATCGGGATGTATCGAGTGATGTCGCCAAGTTGATCCATTTTATTCCCGCCCTCATCCTCATCATCCATTGAACGCAACACAGTATAAAGTGAAGTCATTACCGCCATATATCCAATAAAGCGGATTTGCCCTTTACGAGTTGATAGATAACGCATTAAGTTGGCCGCACCCATTACAGTCGGTTGCGAGAACATATACAAGGCTTTAATACCACGCATTTTTGATCCAGTTTTGCGGAAGTTGGTTAATTCGAGCGTTGTTGCGGCTGCTTGTTTAGGATCAATTCCGTTTTCTATCAGCGCTTTATATGATGCCAAAGCAGAAACCGTATCAAACGTTTTATTATAACCCTCTAGGATTTTTCCAGCTTTCTCAAGTTTGCTAGCAATAGGATTATTTTCCTTGCGCAATTTCTTAATTAAATCAACTTCTGATTTATCGAGATAAGTGCCATAGTTTGAAATTCCTCCTTCTCTTAATAGCTGTTTAAGCATACGTTCTACCGGAACGCTATCACGCAATTCTTGTCCGAACCCTAATCGTTTTGTTGCGTTCCACACTTCTTTGTCAGTGAGTGCGTTTTTAATGGTATCGCGACCGATTTTATCCATTGTTTTGCTATCGACTAGACGATTGTTTTTATCGTAAAGTTTTTGCACTCGGATAAATTCTGATTTTTCCCAAGTGTCACGCAACATATTCATTGGGGCAAACGTAACCGTCCATTGAGTAACACCACGAGCATACCATCCTGTCGGCTTAGAAATAACTTTCAAGAAAGCGTTGGCGTGTTCAACGTTGTCATTACGCAATGATTCCATCGTTTGAGTTGGCAATTCATACTCATAATAATCACTGCCCTCTTTACGGATAAGCACGTTGTCGCTTGAGCGTGTTAAGCCTTGCATTTTACGTTTGCTAATACCTAAATTTGCGGTTGCTTGTTCTCTTGCCTCTGTGTCTGAATATCCTTTATTTTTCAATAAAGCGACTTCTGTCTCAAACAAGTCGTCAATCTTCGCTTTAAATTCAGCAAAGCCAGCATAGGTGGTGGATTTACCGATTGACTTCCAAACAGCATCAATCGCATCTTCAGCCTCTGAGTTTATACGACCTTTCAATGCTTTATCTCGAGTGATGTTAAGTGCATTTGAGCCAGCACCTGAGATAATATCAATATCTACATCAGCATTCGGATCACCAGTTAAAGGGACATAATGGCGATTGGCTTTGTATTCCTGATATTCTTTCTCCGTGTAGCGACCACTAGCGCGATCGATATCTAAGCGGGCTTGATTCAAGTCATAAACCATCTCAGCAATCGATTCTAAATTAGATTTACTAATACGTTGTTCGGTGTTCTTCATAATCAATTCAGCCTCAGGAATTGACCAACCGCCAGCAACCCCAACTTTAAAGCGATTGCCTTTGTTTTTGTAATCCGTGTTGTAAATATCAGCCTTACGGTTATCGTATTGCTCTTTCGCTTTTAGATAAGCCTCATTTAAACGGCGAACTTCTGTACTTGTACCGTTTTGTTTAGCATTATCCAATAAGCGTTTTGTATCACGCATTACTTTTTCATCACGATTTAGTAAATCAATGTTTTTCTTAATGGAATAGCGAGCTGAGATCCAGTTGCCGACCAATCGTTTCATTGTTAATTCATCGATCGGACGTTTACTTTTCTTAGTCTCTTTAGATAAAGCTGCAATTTTAGATAAGATAGGTTTTAAATACGCCTGTTCTAATTCTGAATTTAGCGCATCACGTTTACCCTTAGCGGTGTACATCGCATCTTTCAATCTGCGTTTTTCGTGATCTCGACTGCTCGTATTCCCTGTTTGATCTTCAAGATGCATTGAATCAATCCAGTCATTCACCGGGCGCAAGCTATCAGCGAACCATTCGTCCACTTTGCCCGCTACCCGATTAAAGCGCTCTTTAAATCCTGAGAAGTCTTTGGATTTTAAGTTATCCCATACACTAGGCTCACTGTCTGCTACGCCTGTCATTGCTAAATCAAGAGCGGATTGCATTGTATTTGCACGAGAGAATAAAATATCCCCACCACGCTCTTCATCTAATTGATTTGTCGCTTGCTTAATTGCTTCAATTCTTGATTTAGGATCAGTAGAATCATAGGTAAAGATTTTCACCCCTGATTTTTCCAATACATCATAGGCATTTTTAGCAAGATTATCAGGAACAACAGCACCAGCAAAGTTACTGAATTGTGTAATATCTTTAGCCTTACCCTCAAAGTATTCAGTTGGCAACGCTTTGAGTTTATTCAAAAACGTATCAACCGCCATTCTATTTTCTTGAGTGTCTCTGATGCCGGCATAGCCAAATGCTTTTGAAGTGTTTTCATCCACCGCATTCCATAGCACATCGTAAATATCTAAAGTGCTTACACCTAATTTGTTCGCTAATAAATCTCCCTCTTTTTTAAGAGTATTTTTTGCAATTTCAAATTCTTCTTTAGATACGATTCGATGTTTATTAGCTTGAATATCAGCAATGGATTTAAACTTAGGCGTAACGGCCGCACGCACGTTAGGCATTCCATAATTAAATGATTCGCCGCCTCGTAAATCTTTTTTTAGTTTTTTCACAACATTTTCAATGGTATGCGCAACGTATTTATTGCGGCCATGACCATCTGTACCATTCCAAATTTTCTCTTTAACTGGTATGGTTTCAACGATACTATCAACATAATCACGGAAAGCATTTTCATGCTCGCTAACTGCCTTGCGCATATTTGATAATGTTTCGACTGAATCTAATACTTTTTTAGATTCTTGTAATTTCAGCCCCTCTTTTACTCTTGATTCAGCGAATGTGCGAACAGCATATTTATCCCCATCCAAGGCTTGTTTTGCACGAACAATAACATTCTTGAGCGATGGCGATGGAGATACTCTACCCTCAATATCTTTGATGTAATCCTTGATAAATTCTCTGAATAATCCCTCAAATTTATCCGCACTCTCGATGGATGAAATATCTTCCTCGCTGATGCCGGCTTTAATTGCTTTTTGAATGGACGGATAATCAGCGTGTACGCTTTTCGGAATATCTTGATGGGCTTTTTTATACGGAATATTCTGCTCTTTTAAGAATTGATATTTAACGGCATCACTATCAAGCATAGCTTGTCTTGCGCCGGTATCTTCTAGACCTTGAGTAAAGTAATAATCAAAACTTCCATCTCCAACCTCTTTAGCAGCTTTCTCAAAACGGTTAAATAATACATTTTTATCTTTAGCTGAATACTCATAGCTAACTCGAGGATAGCGAGGAGAATAAATATCGCTGCCGAAAACTTGAGCTTTATTTACACCTTTAGGATCAATATAATCACGACTACCAATTAAAGTGACTTCGCCAAAATTGGTTAATGGATTGCTTTGTTTTGCTACTGCAACAGATGCCAGTGGCAATCCTCCCATTTTATTGGCGTGCATAATGCCGTCTGCGCTGATGTTGTGTGTCACAATTAAATCACGTTGATATTCTGAATTGTTTTTCCGGCTAAAACGAATATCATCATTCTCTTTGGAGAATGCACCTGTGTTATCGGTTGCGGATTTGATTTGGTTGGAATTAAAGGCGACAATTTCTTGTCTGTTAGGATATAAAATGCCATCATAACCGGCATCTTTTAGTATTGAACTGAAAGCTCCAGCATATTGGCTTCTCACAGAAAATGAATTTCCTACATTGAAAATAAAAGGATCAACTGTGTAATCTTCGTAACCTTGTTCAGAGAGTTTATTTATTAAATGCTCAGCAACTTCCTCAGCAGAGGTAAAATCACTAGGTCTAAATGGATTCTTTAATGATACATACGCACCAATAATTTTTTCTCCATACGATTCTGAGGTTGTTCTATTTGGAGAAAAGTAGAACCCTTTTCCTCTTAACCCTTTATCATTTCCTGCGCCCGCTTTATTCTTGTCAAATACATTAAATTCCGAACCTGTTCCGTGATACGCAACCAATGGCTCACCCGTTCGTTCATTCACCACTTTAGACGAATTTTCAGGATCGTTTTCCCAATCCCCAAACCACGCTTTAAATTCAGGAGAGCGAACTTGTTTCCATTGATGAAAAGTAAGTTCTGTTTCGCCATTTCCCTTGGCTTGGTTGTAGTGCTCTTTTGTTAGCTCTTCGTTTCGACTAAAGCGAACATCGCCATTTTCATTTAATTCCCCGACCGCACTTTCTTTGATTTTAGCAACCAAATTCAATACATCTTCATCGGAGAATTGTGCGGCACGTTCGGCACCAAAGATTTTTGATAAGAATTCTTTAATTCGTTGTGCGGTCATTGCTAACCATGATTTAGTTGATTGTCTTTGACCTTTTTTAATCTCTACACCGTAACGGCTTTCAAGCTCATTCCATTTGCCAGTTTCGTGTGCGGCCATCACTTCTGCAATGGCCTCTTCAATCGCCACTGCACGATTGGTTGCGGCTAAATCATCTGTATTTTTGCGTTGGACTTGAATAGCATCGGCAATTTGACTAACAACTTTATTTTCGCCAACCTTAGCCATGAGTCTATCGTAAGTACCTTTATAACCAACATTAATTCCACGATGCGCCATTTCATGCCACGCAACGAACTGCAAACGTTCTTCTTTGCTCATTGTTTTAGTTGCATTGATGGTATCTGCGATCAATGTAACCTTGCCTGTTTTAGGATTAAACCAGCCCTCTACATCAGAAGTGATAAGATTCTTCACGTCTTTTGGTGGGTTAGCAAAGGTGATAACTTCAATATGCTCAGCGGCTTTACCTAGATTTTTCCGTAGAATGTCTTGTGCTCGTTGGATTTCTGGATTAATTTGAGTTTCTTGATTATTTTTTGCGCTTTGATATTGACTTAAATCGGCTTCAGTCTTAATATTGAGAGCAGAAAGGTTCACATCTGACTGCATATGTGACGGCAATCGAAGCCCGAAGGCAGTTAAAAATTGTGAACCTTTTGCTTTATTCCAATAAAGCAAATCACGCTCTAATCCTCTCTGAATTTGAGTGTTGCTTCTACCATAAACACTTGCTATTGAGATTAATTCTAGCCCTTGATTTGTTTTCTTTAAATGTAATGCGGCAATAACTGGTTTATCCTTCCCGCTTTCCCATTCTACCAACTCAGTCAAGACTACATAACCATTCTCTTGCGTGCTTGATTTCATTACTGCCACAGGGTTATTAATTTGATTCGGTAATTGCTTCAATGTTTCTTGTGTAACATTGTGCTTACCACGCATTACCTTATTTAATACCTGCCCGCTAATTGTCACACGAACATCGGGTAGTCCGAGTATTTTCAACACGCTTGGCGTTGTACCGACATTGATATATTTGGCTACAGCTTCACCACTCGCTATTTTATCCACCGCTTTCGCAAAATCAGAATCAGCCGATTCATTAAGACTTAATCGAATATCTTCATCAACATTCTTCGCTTGCTGCAATGAGCCTAATTTATCGAATGCCATATCACCAAAAATACTGGCTTGTGATAGATTGCCCTGTGTTTTAGCCTGATCGAAATATGCACCTAACACTTGCGCAATACGCTTTCCACTACGGCGATTTTCATCAAAGATGGTTAAGATTTCTCTTGCTTCTGGTGATAAATCGCCAACAAAATCATCCTGTGCAAGATAATCATTGATTTTGTAACCTTGTGCATTGAGCTGATTGTATTTTTCTACTGCTTGGATAATATCGTGAGAAATACTCACGTCAGAAAGCACGCCTGAATTAATATCTTGTTGAGTTTGAGCCACTTTAGGTGCCAGTGCGGTTAAGGCATTAAGTACGTTTTTAGCCCCTTGGTCAGTGTTCTCAATCAATCTTGATAATGTTTGACTATCGCCATAGGCTTGATAAAGCATTGCATTACGAATACGTTGAACGCCTGTTTGGCTCAAATTACCTTTACTGTCTAATAATTCATTTCGGAGGTTTTCTGGCTGATTTTGAACAAATTGACGAATGAATTGCTGATTATCAGTAGAATTAATTTCACTGTGTTCATCGGCAACAAAAGAGTCCATACTTGGTAAGCGGCGAGCATCGACTTTTGCTTGCTCCAATTCAGACATACGCATTCCACCTTGCTCGTTGGAATTAATTGCGACTTGTGCAATATCTACTGGCGAAGTTAAGCGGCGAACAAGCACAGGGTTTTCCACGGCATCTAGCTGAGCTGAATCAACACCAAAACGATCGGCATTATCTTTTAAGAATTGGCGATAACCTTCTGCACCGCCTTCTTGATAGGCTTGGCGAAGAGCCATTGAGCGACCATTACCAGCAATGATAGTTTTACCGTCTAAAGCAAGCAGTGGAGCACCAATATCCATAGTTGGGCTTGCAGCCAATTTACGTGGATCTAAATTACGTGCAATGTTGTTAATTTGTGATTGGCTTGCTGTTCTGTCACGATCGCGGAATTGGTTGTTATCTTTTTGTTGCGTAGGGGAAAGTGTAGTCGCATCTACCACTTCATATTGGAAAGGCTGATAGTTTCCATTACCCACATCAATTTCATCGCTCACGCCCTCAATAACGCCCTCACGACTCGTTGGCGCGATATTTGCCTCAGATTGTAGATTGTTTGTCGGCGCATTAAAGTGCGGTTGATTTTCACCGTATTCTTTCGCTTTTTCTGCGTAATCCTCTAGCCATTGTCGCATGGCCTTTCCATCTTGCGGATCGATACCGTAAGACTGTGCAATATTGCGCACTTCATCAAACGCACGACCGATCACATAGTCTTTTTTCGCTTGAACATTATCGAACACCATTGGAGTATCCATAAATTCATTCGCACGAGAAAGATTATTATTGCGGAATTGCCCTAAGATTGAGTGTAATTCAAGCGCACGTTCTAATTTAGGATCGACTTGGAAGGCAGAATTTACATCTTGAGCTTGCTGGGTTTCTTCTCCAAAGAAATCTGATTCAAATTTTGCTTTTGCTTGTTGCTGTGCCAACGCATCTTCCGCAGCTTGTCGCGCACGTGCATTAATAATACCAGCATTATTTAAAGCCTGAACACGACTTGCGGAAACAAGATCGCTCAATTCTGTTGCACCTTGATTGAGCATATCTACGTAGTTTCTTAATTGACTATCTACCGCTTCATTACCAGTATCAATATGGTTGAGCAATACGCGTTTTTGTTTATTAAATGCACGTTGTTCCGTATGTGCGTCCAATCCACCCATTGCCGAGCCAAACACGCCGCCAAGCACCGCACCATTGATAACATTGTCAGTCATACCTTCGGTTAAATCTTTATTCGGATTGTAATAGTCTTTTTCAGCTTTATTTAGCGCATACTGTTCCGCAATACCTTGAACTGCTTCCGTACCCCCCTCAACCATTGCACCTTTCAATAAACCACCTTTGATGGTTTTCGCTGGGCTACTTAGCCCTAAAAAACCACCACCAAGACCGCTTACAGCATTTGTCACTAAGTCAGTAGCGATTGCGGTCGGATTTAGTGCGGCTGCACTCCCCACCTTATCAGCAAAGGAGGATTTAGCTAAATCATAAATTTCCTCAACTGTTTTGCCTTTGCCCTCTTCACTATCAGCAATCTCATAATACGCATCAGAAAATTGGGGAATTTGCGCAAGCTGTTCATTGCTCATACCCATCACTTCATCGCGTTTTTGACCGTAACGACTGCCACCCGACATTGCGGACATTGCAGCAGTCACGCCAACCATATTCCAGTATTTTTGAGGAATACCACGTTTAGCGGCTTGTTCTACAGCGGTTTTCCCCACTTGTTCAGCCGCTTCTTTCTTCAAGAGCAATTTACCAGCTTGTTTTATACCGAATGTTGCTGCTTTACCCGCACCAAGTGTTAAAAAGGTATCAAGGTTTTGACCAATCAATGAGCCAAGATTACCAGCCCACCAACGAATATTACGCACACCTTGATCTTCTCCATCGAATGCATTTTGATTAAGGGCAGTTTTCATTTCATCGGACATGGTTGCAAGGTTTTCATCCGCACCTTTTGCTGCCCAATCGCCCACATCGTGCAACCAATCCATCCCAGTTAAAGCACCTAAACCATGCGCAATGTCGCTCGCCCCTTTCCAAGCCCCCATTTGTACCGCATCAATGGTATCTGCAACCAATCCTTGTTGATCAGGCTTTTGCTCAGCCATCGGCATATCGACATAAGCACTAGTAATATCATTTTTCTTTTTACCACTTGGATTGCCGGTCATAATGCCGATCATGTTGTCATATTCTTTCTGCGGGAGGTAAAAGTTACTCATTTTATTTGCCCTTAAATTGGTGATAAAAAAAGACCGCACTTTTTAAGTTGCGGTCTGTTATTGATCTAATCCGTAGTTACCAGTTGGATTAACTACTGGCGCATTTTTCAATGCCACTTCCGTCTTGAATTTTTCCAAGTCTGCGGCTTGTTTACCTGTTTGGAGTTGAATATCGGTAGTGAGTTTCGCTGTTCCTAATTCCTTGTCTAAATTCAATCTTGCCTGGTTCGATTCTTGATGCATTTGGACTTCTAGGACTTTAATTTCAAGTTCTTTTTCACGAATCTGTACTTTCATTTGCTCAATCTGTAACTGAGCTTGTGTGCGCATTTGCTCTAACTGCATTTCGTGCTGTTGTTTTTGTTGTGCGATCTGCATTTGTATTTGAACTTTAAGGATTTCAGGATCTTGTGGTTGTTGTGCCTGCGCTTCTTGCATTTCCTGAAGTTTTTGTTCGTACTCTTCACGTGGAATTAGCATAGTCTGCGTTCCCATACTCATAGACTGCATAAGAGTTTTTGCACCATCGTACCAATCGAACGCATACATTAATTGAGGGTGCTGACCGAATTTTTGGAAAATGTCGATGATTTGTGCGGTTTGGGTTTCTTTCACAAGTAAAGCTGACGTGCCACGTGCTACAACTTGCATATCACCTTTGATAGATACGTCTTCACTCATATTCATGTTGTACTCGTAGAATCGACGAATAAGTGGTTTAGTAACAGCATCATCCCATTCTTTAACTTGTCTGCGTCGAACTGCATTAGCGGCATTCATCAACATAGACATACCGCCAAGCGTAGGCGTTACCTGTCCTTGTTCACCTTGAGCAATCATTGGTAAGCCACTTTCTTCATCCATAAAAGATTTAGACAGTTGAATAATATTCGCTAATTCTTGCTGACGACTACCAATATCAAAGATGCCAAATGCACGTTGCGCCTCAAATTGAGCATTAGCAGTTGCACGGTCATTAGTTTTCCATAATTTGTATGGTGCAAGTTCCCAGTTTCCATCCACTGGAGTTAATACACTACTATTGACTACTGCTTGTGGCCCAATTCCTAAAATTCCGTTATCAATCATTCCACGCCAAGCAGTATTGAGTATTTCTTGTGCATCACGGCAAAGATAAGGTATGCCAAAACCAAATAAACAGCAAACATCAGGCTCACAGGTATAAACTGAATAAGGAAATTCAGCGGTATCAAGTGGATTGAGGTTTACACTCAAGATTTTACCGTTGCCCGCCATCACAATTACACCTTCAATTTCTAAGTTGGCAGCATGTGATTCTTCATCATCAGGAATATTTAACTTGTTGTCTTCACCTAACAATTCATTTGCGCCTGACAACACATTCAACGGAATCCCACCGTGATAAGTCCACAACTCATAGCGGTTATCCTTACTCTGTGTTTCAAGCCCAGAAAGCGTTCTGAGTGTATCGACATAGCCATCCATATCATTGCTTGCCGTACGCGTATCCCCACCATCAAGCTCACACAATTCCAATACGCTGTCTTTCAAGTAGTACGGATTTTTCGCAAGCGCCTGTAATTGTTTTTTGGTCACATGACTACGCTCAAAAACAAACTGACAATCTTTGAGCGTTGGTGCGGTCATATCTGGCACAAAATCCCACGGAAGAACTAAACGCGCAGCGGGAATCGTCTTATTAACAATTTCTCCCACCCAATTTCCTAGGCTGTCTTGTTTCCATGCTTTAGATTCCACAACATCCACCACTGGCGCACGTAAAATACCCGTGCCAAGCACGGCAGCATAATGTAAACATAAGCGAGCTTCTGCCACATAGTCGCACTCTAATAACTGATCATCAATCAGCTTTTCCATCGCTTCCGCACTTTCTTTTGCTTGCTGCATAATGGCGCGAGCATTGGAAATTTGATTGCGCAAATTCGGATCTTCACTATCGGGTTGTTTCGCAATGTTCGCAATTTCTGGCATTGGTGTTGGACTAATTCCGTAGTTTTTATCATCGCTAGGGAAAAGCATATCGGTCATTTGTGCTGTCCACGAATCTGTTTTCGCTCGAGTGTAGCCTACAAAAACTTTCGATTTATTTGTTTTAATACTTTCTTCATACTGATTGCGATACTGATACATATCTTTCACCCAACGTTGCACGATCGGTTGGCGTTGCTTTAAATGTTCTAATAGCTTGACCTTTAGATCTGCCCCAAAAGTTGTGATAGCTTCTAGAATTGCGGATTGTTCTTCTGCCATTTTTAATATCCTGTGATTGAGCTGATAGCTTGGTGTGGTTTAACGTTGATGATTTGTTGTTTGAATAAATCAGGCATAGCACCTAAACATAAATATTGGTTTGCATCGTGTGGATGTGAATAGCGATTTTTATCGGGCATTTCCGTATATTTTTCTTCACCGCTAATATTTAACTGGCGATAGGCATAACCTGTTTCATAGCCTTTAATTAAAACTCGACAATGCGGGCTGATAATCATCGCAGGTTGCCCCTTTCCAACCAAACGAGATAACCACCAGCGCACCGCTTCTAATCGTCCTGTTGTATTGTTCGTATCTGCTGGACGTGCATTGAATCCGTTTTCTAACAAAATTTGAAAACAGGTTTTTTCATCTGTTTGCGCACGTTGAACGCCAGCTGGATCACCAATCACTTCCACTTCGCAACCAGTATATTTGGAGCGAATTAAAGGCGATAGCTGATCTTGAATGAATCGCTGAATCCCCATTCCTGTCGCCACAACTTCATCGGTAATACGTAACTGACCGATAGGTGAGACTTGACCGATAATTGCAGCTGGCGTTAAACCAAAATCAAGACCAATAAATGTTGGCCAGCCTTTAATAGGTAATAATTTGTCTTTCGAGACGTGTAAATCTTTGTTGAAGTGATCCATATAGACGGGTTTGCCTGTTTGAACGGTCGCAAATTCGTTACAAATACGAGATTTAATCCAGCTCAATGTTTGTCCTTGAAGGTTATCGAACCAGTAGCCATAGCCTTTTTTATGGTTTTCTACGTTTTCTGCTAAAGGATTGGCGACAAATCGGTGTCCGTGATAGTCCACATATAAGCCGTTTTCGATATTAGCTTTAACTCCATTAGATAACGATTCAAACGGAATGCCTGTAATATCAATTAACGCCCCTGGTTGCGTAAAGAACTCCCAATTCTTAGGCGTAAGGCTTTCCCCTGTTTCTTCATCGAGTGCCATTTCAAAGGTATGCCACCAGTGATCGTCGTCAGGCGAGTTGGTATCCATAATCATGCCGTTCCACGTTGCACCATCAAACCCTTCCGAAACTCGCTTTTCAGGAAAACGACCAGTACGTGTTACCGCTTCTGTTACCAGCATCACTGGTAAGAATTGAGCTTCATTGATCCAAATACCAGTCAATTCAAGTGACATTAATTTTTTTACATCCTTTGGTTTATCCATTGAAAGGAACATAAACTCCGCTTCTACTGTCGTCTTACCATCAGGATGATTAATTTTCATCATTCCAGAAATCGGGCTATCATATTTAATCGGACAAATACTTTCAGGAATCCACGCTTGAAAGGTCTTGATTACCGTGCCTTTTAATTCAGGATAAGTGTTTCGCACACAAGCCCAACGAGTACGACGAACTCCATCAGAATTAGGTTCTTGATTTAAGCAAATTCGGAACATCTCCATAACGCAACCTACGGATTTACCACTCCCAATCGGGCCACGAATAGCTTTCACCAATGCGTTCGTTTTATGCACTCTACGAAATGTAGCAGAGGCGCGATAATTAATCTTCATCGCTCTCTTCCTCGTCATCGTAGAAGTCGATGGCATATTCGACTTTGTGTTTACTTGCCACTTTTGCACCAAGCTCTTGCGCCAATTTATCGGCTTTAAGTAAGGTTTCTTTTGTTTGCGCTTTTCGTAATTCAATCGTTTCAAGCGTAAGCGCAATATTATTGTTAGTATGGTTTAAGCTCTCAATACGAGCCACAGCGCGGTCTAGTGCATTTTGAGCAGAATGAATAAGTTTATGGATAATTTCTTTATCCTCTGCCGTTTTGCATCGTTCTAAATCAGCAGTAAACTTTTCAATGCTTTCAATGGAAGAAATAGCCCGTTGGCGCATCAGGTCAATTTCATCTTTAAGGCTAAAATCAACGACAACATCAAAGGCAGATTTATCTTTAAAATATCGAGCGTAGCCACCATGCTTTATCATTTTTGCGGACTGCTTTACTTTTGTCGCAATTTCTTTCGCGGTTTCGCAGTTCTCTTGGATAACTTTCGCAGTTTTGTTCACACTTTCGCAGTTTGTTTCGCAGTTTTTATCCAAATCTTCTTTATTTTCAATAACTTCCGATTTAGTAGTTTTATTCACACTTTCGCAGTTTTCAAAGATCGTTTCAGGCTTTTTGATATACCGTTTAGCAGTGGCAAAATTCAATCCTTTCCGTCTGCACCACTCCATAACAGACACACCAGTTTTTGCATAAGTCTTGATGTACTCTATTTGTAGTGCGTTCCAATCTTTTTTTGCCATAAACGAGATATAAAAAAGCCCGCATTAAGCGAGCAAAGGTGGTGAAGAATAACCGCGCTTTATTGCACGCACGGTTTAGGTATTAGATTATTTTTCCATTTTCTCACGTTGCCATTCACGGATTTTATCAATCCGATTTAAACAGACATCACGTTCGCGTTTGAGTATTACGGCATATTGCGCGACATCCCCATAGGTTGAACCGCTAAATGATGTTTTATCTAAGTGAGCAAGATACGCTGCTGGAATAGTTGGATATGTGATGATTTGCGGTTTATTTGCGCAAGAAGTTAAGCAAGCTAATAGGAGCAACGGCATTATACGCATTGCTTTGTTTATCGCTGTTTGGAATTGAATTGATAATCGCATTTTGTTCCTCTCTCGCTTCGCTTTCAGCCTTGGATAATTCAAAGGTGATGCGTTGATTTTCAGCAACATCCGATTCTAATTGGGTGATTTTAGTGGATTGCTGAATGATGGTTTCAGCTTGTTTTGCCTTTGTTGCTTCCAAGTCTTCAATAACGCCAGACTGGTAACGCAATGCGCCAAACAAAACCACTACAACAGCCCCTAACGCTATGTAAATGTACTTAGTCATTATCAGTTACCATTAATGCTCGATAGAGCTTGCAACGCTCATCAATGCCATTTAATCCACCATTAATTCTTCGAGTTACTTTCTCTACAGAATTAAGATTAGCCAATTCACAGCATTTCCAATACCAAATAGCCGTCTTAACAGATAAGTCTAAATTACTAGCCACATCTTCTGGCTCAATATCTCTACCTAACCATTTTCTAAACGCTGCATAATTATCCTTACCTGTAATCTGAATCAGTCCACGACCACGATACTTCCAACCATCTCCACTTTTCTCATCGCCATTACCTAAACGATTAGCATAAACACGATTAGCAATAAGTTCAGGCTTACGCTCATATTTCTTCGCTGTAAGTGAGTCTGGGAAATATTTACGAAAAGTTTTAGAAAGCCCAAGCCAAGAATAATTTAGATTTTCTTTAAATCTTGTAAATCCGCCACTTTCGTGTCCACATTGCGCTAGAAACATCGCTTGCTGCATCTTAGTTACACAACCTGCTTTTTCTATCTGTGCTGAAATAGCTTGATAAACACCTTTAACTGCGTGCGGAAAAATTTTATTGAATGTCACTTCGGAAATCATCATTGTCATCTTTTTCAATTCTCCGATTAATGAATTTAAATAAGAATTCGCGAATTTTTTCAGTACCAACAAAACCAATCATCGTACCGAGAAATGAAGAATATTCTGTATGCCCAAATAAATGCGTACATATCGGAACAGCCACCCCCGCAATAGATGCACACATAGCTGCATCAATTAAAACATAACGAATAGCTGGCTTTTTACGCATAAACCCAAATCTTAAAAGAGAAATAAATAACGCCCAAAAAGCACTCTGTGCTGAGCTAGAACTAAGATTTGTTTGCAACCAAGACCATATTAACGCCCACACATCAGGCTCTTTGATTGGCATATATTTTCTCCCACCTGTTTTTTAGGCAATAAAAAAAGCCCACGTATTAACGTGAGCTTGTGATATGGCAAAGGCGTAAGGATTTGAACCTTAATTAACGGTTTTGGAGACCGCCGTCTTACCATTAGACTACGCCCTTAGAATGAAGATAACTTGATCGGTTTAGTACTACGGCAAACATCAGAGGTTATCCCACTGTTATGGTATGCCAGCTTACCCCACAATTAGCGAGTTATCTTACGTAATCATGGAGTCTGATGAACCGGCAATAAAAAACCGAGATGTATAAACTACACCTCGGCTATTGTGGAGAATTTTAGTGCAATTTTTCGGCAAAGTCAATTCTAACCATTCTTGAAATTAGTTTTAATAACCGCATAAATTATAAACAGGATTCCAAATACACCAAGCGTCAAAAATATAGTTTCTGATGAATCCTTTTTATAAGCCTCCAGCCACTTATTAATTAGACCATCTAAAAAATCTATTCCACATACGAACCAATATAGCAAAATGCCAGACACAGGCAAGATTAATAAATCAAGAATTGAAAAGCTTTCATTTGGGTCATATCGACTGGCAACTGCATTACTTGAAAATATCAATAGCAAAACACCAAGATAGCGATTCAAGAACAATATATCCGGCAATTTTTTCATGCTTACCATCTATTAATATTTAAAAGATTTCCTTTGTTATCATTGCACATAGTAGATGGCCCAACCGACATACAATTTACAGTATTTGTTCTTGGTTGAAACATTTGCCAGCCTTTAGAAAAATCTAATGGTGGTGAGATAGCGTTTAATTCCCTGGTTTTATTATATTCTTCAATATATCTATTCGTATTACAATCAATACCTAAAGTATTTTGTACAGCAAACATATCTTGCAAAGTAATATAGTTACCAAAACTTGGCATACGCGTACTATCTCCCTTAACGTAGCCAGAGTTTAAATCAGAACAAAAAGAATCAACCCCACCAGCCTTAGATACAACATAACTAGCACACTGTTCAGGACGAATATTTCTTCTACTTATTTCTTGAATAATATTTTGTTGAATCTGGGATTTTGGGATCTTCACTTCGGAAGTAAACGCAGTAAGACATAAAATCTCATCGGAAACAGACTTATCATTAACAGGCAATTCTCCAATAAGAATATCAGTTGAAGTAAAAGAAGAACATGATGTAATAGTAAATAACGCACAACTAATTAATAAAGTTTTCTTCATAAAAAACTCCCATAATCAATTTTTACCAATTATAAGAGCTTTATTATTTTTCATCTGTGATCTAATTCACAAATTCAAAAATTAATCAGAAATTTCTTTATTTAATCTCTGCTTAATCACTCTTTCCGCCCCACTCATCTCTTCGTAGCAATGCTGTTCAAAATCCACTACAAGCGCATTGAGATAGCGTTTAAAGTAAGCCTCAGTGCAATCAATAGACTTCATCAAGTGATAGATATTGGCGCGTAACTGCCCTTTTCCGCGACACTCAGGACATTCACGTTTTTGCACTCGCCCCACTTGCCCTGTGCCACGACAGCGTGGACAAGTATTTGATTTACGCAATTCATTAATTTCACAGACTCTTAATTGACGAGCTTCCGCACCATTAATCGACAAACCATTTTCTTCGGCAATTTTATTCACCTTTTCAATTGTTGGGAGATAAGCATATTGCGATCGTAGGTATCGTTTTCTAAGCGCTTTGATATGTTTAATTTGGCTTGGTAAGGGCAGATCACAAACCATATCAACTACGCATTTCATTGCTTCCGCTGAGTGTTCAGGGAATCCGCGATCCTCGCACCAGCTTTCAATATAGCTATTCACAAATTCACGCGAGAATGGATCTTGGCGATATTTACACATCAACAAGTGATAGCCGAACATGTATTCTTTTTCTGCTTTGGCAAAAGCGCAAATAATTTGATCTTGATAAAGCAACGCAGCACCACCGCGACCCACAGTTTCCACGCTCACGCATTTAGGATTATGTAATTTCACCAACAATTCGATTGATTTACTCATTTTCAAGCCCTCTAATTTTTACTACAACCATTCCACCTTTTTTGGTTCCGCAATTTTTACTGCGAAAATCTTTTATCACTTTGTTGTTGTCGTCTTGTATTAATCCTGAGGCGACTAAACTATCGAAAAGCCCTTTGTTTATATTATCGGGATCCCGATTTCGGTTATCGGGATAATAAACTTCAAGATGCACTGCAACTGCACCGATAAATGGATTGAATTGTTGTAAAATTTGCAATGCTTCGGCTTTAAATTTTCTCCCTGCTTCGCTGATATAATGCCGTCCGCTTCTTGTGTGTCGCCAATAGTGATTGACTGATGGCGGGTAAGGTAAGGCAATCTCTAGCCAATCACTCATAACTTGCCCTCCTTGTGCAAAATTTGCTGTGTTCGCAACACACCTTCAGCATGTGCTAGGCGGACATATTCAGCATCCATTTTTCTAGTTCTACGGTCGCATTCATCATGGCAAGATGAGCATGCCCAAGCACCAAAAATATCATCGGGCTTCATACCAACTCCATTTAATCCTGCCATACGATAATGTGCTAATACGGTCGTTTCAGGATTATGATTACAAATACCAGGCAACCGCACTTGACACTCTCTCCCTTTCGCTTCTTTTCTCAAATTACTCATTATCCAAACACCATCTGAAAAATTACCCAAACTGCCACAATCCAAAGCACGATTTTTAACTCTAGAATCTCGTCATCATTTAATTTCATTTTCATCCTTTACTTGTGTGTATGCTTGTGTATAATTTATCGTGATTAAGACGACAAGGAGGAAGCATGCGATCCAGCGACTTAATCAAGGAACTTAAAAGTGCAGGTTGTACTTTTGTCAGGCACGGTAAAGGCGATCATCAAATCTGGCAATCGCCCATCACAGGGAAGACGTTCCCCGTACCGCATCCAAAACAACACGTACCCATCGGCACATTAAGATCCATCAAAAAATCGGCAGGGCTTCTATAGCTCTGCCGAGCTAACCCACAAGGAGCGACTATGTTATTCACTATCGGCATTGAAACCCCAACAAACGAAAATGAAGCCTACGGCATTACGGTGCCAGCATTATTTACTGAAGAATATTCCTGCTTTAGTGCCGCTGATACCCTTGAGGAAATCCCAACGCAGGTGACTGATGCCATTCATTCCATCTTAGAAATGATGTTTGAAGACGGAATAGACATCAACGAACTTCAAGATAAAGGCTATCGTCACTACCAAACGCAAGAAGATTTCAACTATTGCGATACTTGGTTGTTGCTTGATGTAGATATTTCCGCATATCAAGGCAAACGCCACCGTATTAATATCAGCTTGCCTGAATACCTTATCAAACGTATTGATAGCCGTGTTGCAAGCAATCCAATCTACAAAGACCGCAGCCACTTTTTAGCGATTGCCTCACAAAAAGAGCTACGGCAATAATTACCCAAAAAACGCATACAACTGATTTAACGTATTTTCATCGGTTGTATCGTTAAAAATATGCTTGATTGCTGCACTAATTAACGCTTTGTAACAGCTTTCAAACTCTGCTTGCTCCATATTCCCATAACTCAAGGATTGCGCCTCAATCCGCAAATCCCCTTTAATGTTGTATGTAGATTCGTAAAATCCCGCCAATACCGTTAGATGTTTACGAAAGGTGTCAAATTGCTTGCGCTCATCAAAGTGTTCCCATTCTGTTTTATCTGCAGCCCAATGGTTAAAACAGAATTTAAAAAAGGCGAACACCTTACGATGGAAAGCGGGATTGCGTGTACGGATGATTTCAATTTCATACTGCTCGCCATTTTTTAATGATTTCAATTCTTCTGATTCCAGTTCATCAAGTGGCGCAAGCACACCGCCTTGTAACTTAATCATCTGAATTTTTAACCGACCTTCAGTTCGTTTCCCGTGTGCTTTTTTAATATCATCAACACTACAAGCCATTAACCTATTTCTCCATGCGGATATACCCACCAACCTTTTTAATAAAATCAAGGCTAATTGAACGTGTGACAAAGTCTTCCATTGTTGGATCAAAGACTACGACCATTTGCCCTTTGCTATACCCCTTGATTTCTTTTCCTGTTACAGGGTTGATAAATGCAATTCGACCACCTGTAATATCAATCACTTCATTTGCCACGCCTTGAATATGGTTTTGATACCATTGAGTAGATTTATCATTGTTGAGTAACATCACGACTAAATAACCAGCATCACATAATTCTTTCGCACGTTGTAAATATGGTGTAACGTTGGAATAAGGCGGGTTCACATAGATTCTTAACGGATCCGAACAACGTTCTGCGACTTCGTCCAACAATACATCTAACATTTGCTCAATCGGCATTAGAAAGTCATCTGCGATTGATTGATGCTCATCATTGTCTGAATTAGGTTCGCCGATATAGTGACATGTCAAGGCGTTGTTTGCTGTTGCGCAACCATCAAGATCGAACAACCCGAAACGTTGAGATAGCCATTCAAATACATAGCACGGTGTTTGCCATGTATCTTTATCAAATTGTTGTTCTGTCATTGTAATGCCCCTTTCATCATTGCCATCAAGCTATCTCGAGCTTTATCAGCCTTCGCTTTATCGTAAAAACTTGGCTTTGCTGGAATCATCTTCGGAATATCCTCAAAAGGAAAATTCGACCGCACTTTTTCCGCCGCTTCTGTGAGTAATTTCGGAATAGTTTTCAACGTGTCCTCTTCCGATTTTTTCTTGCACTTTTCATACAGATTTTTAAGCAACCAAAATTCCACTTTTGAACGATATTGAAATTCATCCCGATTGAATCTGGCATAACCTAAGAAAGTGTTATAACGTTGGTATAATTCCGCTTCGTTCGGTAAACCTAGTGCGTGATAGTCGTAGGCTTTGCACCAATAAACAAACAACCCTACGCTAGGTAAAAATTTATCAAGCGATTTTTCCGCTTCACAAAGCCCGTTCTCCAACTGAGGTCTCGTAATTTTTTCTCGTGCCAACACACGCAACCAAGTTTTTTTGGCAGAGAGATAATCCGCTTCGGTTTCAAAGGCTGCACGCCAACCAGGAAAAATTGATTTAAGCTCTTGAAAGAGCCAGTTAATCGTCTCTTCCGCACGCTGTGCGCGTTCTGGTGGGAGCGTGTTAATTTGGTTTTGTGTTATGGAATTTGCCATTGTGTACCGTCCACTATGAAATTCACTCCTGCAGACCAGCCTGTCTGCGTATCGTCAAATTTGGGTTTGTTTGGGTGTGATTGCCCTAAGTGCGGTAAATTTGGTCGCAGTTTCTCATCACGCCAATCCCACGATGCGTTAAATCCCTGCCAGTTGCGTTCGATGCAAATTTCCACCGCTTCACAAATCGAAATCCCAGCCTTGTCCGCCTGTTTTTGCAGACGGTTTAGCTGTGTTTGATTAATTACGCCCTTTTTGGCTTTGCGGTGTGCGATAAAATCTTTCGCCAGTTGTCCGGTAATACCGAACTGCTCAAGCAACATTTCGGATTCGCTTTTTTGCGTAGTTTTTTTAGGTTCATTGACTGGTTCTAAAGAGTGACTGGTTCTGGGTGAAATATTTTCACTACCCCCTAGTGCAAAATTTTCACTACCTAGTGAAATATTTTCACTACCCAGTGCAAAATTTTCACTACCTTGTTCAAGGTGTAAAAAGTATAAATTTGAGATGGAACCATCTTTATTTTTACGTTCTTTTTTGCTTACTAATCCCATTTTGATTAAATATTCAATGTGATTGATTGCACTACGTCGGGTCATCTCGCATTTATCGGCAATGTATTGATAACTTGGGAAACAAATTCCATCATCATTGGCATTATCTGCTAGTTTTAAAAGCACAAGTTTTCTAGCAGGATTACCAACCTTACAATTCATTGCTTGAACCATTAATCGCATACTCATAACATCAACTCCGAAGCATAACGTGACGCAATAAATTCAATGCCTTTGCTTGTTACACGTGTCTGTGTGTAATTGTGACCGTGTTCAGCGGTACCTGTTTTAACCGTAAAAAGATCTTTGGTGCGTGCCGATTGATAAGGCAAAAGCACGCCAGATTGACGATACAAATATTTATCTTCCACCAAGCGATTAACTAATGCACGCTCAGGCATTTTTAAAATCTTCGCCGTCTCACGAAATGATTTACTCGTCCCTACTTCCACATAGTGATCAACAAAAGCGACTTTAGGCGCATTACGCTCTTTTTCTGCTTGTAACTGAGCGGCTAACATCAACGCCTCAGAAAAAGATTGCGGAATAAGTGCGGTTGGTTTTTGTTGATTTTCCAACGCTTGCCAGCGATCGACAATTGCCGCAGTAAATTCAGGACAATTCTGAGCAACAACAATTAAACTATCTCGTTTGGTTAGATGGTACTCATAATAAGTCTGACCGTTCTGTGGATGGGTGTAAGCCATTGGCTGATACCCCCAAATCACCTCTTTTGCGATAAGTCTTTCGATTGAACGACACAGATCGCTGTGGTTTTTATTGATTAATTCCGCAATTTCACGACTACTCATCGTCAAAGTGCTTGTGTTTTCTTTCGAAATCGTTAATAATTGATTCATCTGTATATTCCTTAATGAATTAGCCACGAAATCTCCTCGTGGCTTTTTTTATTTCTTGTGTAACACAATCGCACATTCAATCGAATGTTGCGTCGCTGCCAAATGTTTACTCAATGCTTGACGTATTTTGTCTTCTTCTTTCGAAGTGATTTCGCCGTCTTCTAACGCTGTTTCTAATGCAGCAAATAACAAGCCTCGTGCGGAAAGCTCGTGCAGTTGTAAATTAGCAAGCTCAACCTTGTCTAATTCATTCTCTGCTACATCAGGTACAAAACGCCCACCAGCCAAACGGCATAGTTCATCAATAAATTGCGTGCAGCCATATTCTTGCTGAATCGCAATTAATTCTTCATTTTTGAATCGCTGTCCCTTTGTTTGATAAAGACGATTGTTTAATTCCGCCTCCGAAAATCCGAGAAACCCTGCAACCGCACTTTTGCCGCCAGGTATCTTTTCAATCATTTCCATAATGACTTTCTTCATTGCCATAATTTTTGCCTTATTTTTATGGTTTTCTTTTCCGTTGGTCTTGTTAAATTAAATTCCGTAAACATCAGGTAGGATTTCAGATTTTTTAACTTGTCTTTTCGTGGCTTTTTCAATTGCAACCGCCACGCTTGGAGGTGCTTTTGATTTGCCCGAAATGATTTGCGAAAGAAATGATGGAGCAATACCAATTTTTCTTGCGAAATCAGCCTGAAATCCACGAGGTTTATCGGAAAAATATGCTTTTAAACTCATATAAATCCCACCATTTAGTAAAAACTAAAGTGAGTTTAGTTTTTATTTAGTATTTTGTCAAGAATATTTAGTTTTTGCTTATTTAGTTAATGCTAAATAAAATCAAAAAAACGGAGGGCGTATGAAACAAATAAGATCGCAAATGGCGGAAATAAGACGGGCAAACCTTAAAATATGGTTTTCCGACAAACAGCTACCGGAGAAAGATAAGAGCTTTATTTCGCAGTTAATAAGCGGCAAAACGGAATCTTTTGGCGAGAAAGCCGCTAGACGATTAGAGCGTGATCATGGTATCCCTGATTTGTTTTTAGACAACCCAAGCATAGCCAACACTGATTTGAGTAACACTAAATTTAGCGGCGGTACAGTATCAATTACGACCGCTAATAAAATTACACATGGCGGCCAGTTAATAGCGCAATCAGAACTAGACGGAAATTACAAACACCGAATAGATTACTTGGACGTTAGAGCGGCGGCGGGGCTGACCGGATTTGAAAACTCGGACTACCCCGAAATAGTATCAAGTCTATTTTTGTCTGATGAGGGGTTATTGCAGATCATCGGTCGTAAGTCTGCCGTCGGCATTAAGATTGTCAACGTGCCAACAGATAGTATGGAGCCAACAATCCGTAAGGGTGATTGGGTGTTTTTGGATACCAATATTGATTATTACAACGGAGACGGCGTTTATGCTTTTGCGATAGATGGTGCACTATTTATCAAACGCATACAAAAACTTGTTGGTGGCGGGTATAGATTGCTCTCAGACAACAAGGACTATGATCCACAAGATATAACAGACGAGATCTGCCAAACTGCAAAATTTGTTGGTCGGTTTATCAAGACAATCCATATTGATGTTGCAACGTTATAAAAGGTCAAAGGGGCAAGCATGCGCGCGGTAGCACAAAGAATAAAACAAGAGCGAGAAAAACAAACTAATCCTCGAGCGCATGGAGCACCTAAATGAAAAGATGGATTTTTTGCTAACAGTTGGCGAAATCACGCCTAAGGATATTAAATGAGTGAAGGAATTTTATCTTTTACAATCGAAGAACAAATTAAGTACAATACAACAGGTGGAATACGCATAAAGGACTTGATAAAGTCACTTGAATCTTTGGAGGAATTGACTAAACAAACCAAGGGTGCGTTATCCGATCTCTTGGGCGTTAAGGTTAAAAGCATTGATCTTAAAGTGTCCGAAGTAAGAGAAGGCAGCATGATTGAAACAATCCATGCAGAAGTAAAATACTACAACGAAAACAAAGATGATGTAGATCAACAAATAAATAAATTCGTTAATAAGAACAAAATGAAAGTAGGTGTATTCGGAGCGGTGTTAGCTGGCATAGCGGCTTTTGGGGTGTGGCATTATGTTACAACCGATTCTGCGAAAAATATTAATGTTAACGTGTCTGGCAGTTATAATAACGTAATTGTGAGCAGCGCAGGTGCCGTTGGCGTGCCTGCCGATGAATTTAAAACCATGATCGAAAAAAGCCCAGTAAACAAAAAAACACTTGCGAAAAGCGCTATAGGATTTATAAACCCAGCAAAACAAGAGAACGGTAGCACCTCAATTTCATTTAGCGACAATAATGTAACAATCCCGACGGAACTTGTAGAACAAACCCCGACGGAATATGTTGCACAAAGCGAAGAAAAAAGCGTTGATCTAAAAGATATTACGCTAAATATCAGAGCTTCCGACCGCGATAGCTACGATAAAGGCTGGTATGGTTTTATTGATGGTATCTTTACTAAGCGGGTGCGTATTGATATACCGACCACAATGGATTTAACCGTATTATCCAAGCAAGAGTCCGTCAAAGCCGATGTTGTTCTTTATTCGACACAAAAAGGCGACAAAACAGACTACAGACATATTGAGCTTAAAGCTATTCACACAAAATAATTTAACTCTGCCAAAACCGCCTAACTGGCGGTTTTTTATTGCTCGTTAAACGCTGCGATCAACTCCTCTAGCACAATCCTCTCCTGCTCATTAGCGTGCACCACTCTCAACTCATCATCTAGGCGCGACACTATCTCATCAATCCCTAAACCATTAATCCCCTCACAATCCAAAGAGATTAGCCATTTTTTAAATTTTTCTTTCATAATTCGCACTCCTTATCGGCAGAGGCATAATAAACCAATCTCAATTTAAACCAATTATCGCTACCAAAACTTGCGATCGGCATCGCAAAAATCTCAAAAACACACCTAAAAACTCAAACTTTACTTGTAATTGATTAAAAAACAAGCAATCAAGCACATTTCTTGAAAATTTATTTCTTTAAAAATCAACTAAATACTAAATTTTATATAAATTTATTCAATTTTTACTAAATAAACCATTTACAAATTGTTTAGCCTTTACTAAACTACACACATCAAAACAAAACACCCATAAGGAACCCAACATGAACATTAATAGCCCAGCAGAATTAAAAGCCTTTTTCATTACCGAAGTGTTAGAGCGTTACGCAGAGAAAACAGGAAAAGCCTTAGAAGCCTTAGCAGATTTGTTTATGACTAATGAAGATTTCAGAAATCTGATTATGGATGAAGTTGAAGTAGAGGCAAAACAAGTTGTAGCACATATTTAAAAATGTACCCACCGCAATAGCAGGCGTAAGCCGAGAGATAAGCAGAGACGGCAGTGGGATTTAATAAAAGAAGAAGAAAAATAAGAACAGTCACTTAAGTTTATCGCCTAAAGTTTTTACTAAGCCCTTTGAGAAGGCCTTGAATAAAAATTTTAATTGCTCTTTAACAAATCGAATCACCCACGAACCAACATCAACATTGGGAATAATGCGTAACTTGAACGCGTGGGGCTGAGGCAATCAAGATAACGCCATTTTTAACCGCACTTTTCTCTTAATGCAGCCGAAATCGATTTGACGGCGACAGCGTTGCGGAATCTGACAGATTAAGCGCATTATCACATTAAAGCGCGGTTAAAAATGGTACACAAACAAGGAGCTAACTATGGCAACTATCATCGTAAAGCGTGATGCAGGTTCACGCAAATTCACCGAAAAAGGCGAAATTTTACAACGTGGTAAAGCGGGCAGATTAGAAAGAATGTTCGATAAACAACGTCGCATTAATGCCGCGTTTGAAAAAATGGTAGAAAAAGAAAGTACGGTGGACCGCGCAATTAAATTTGCAGCCAACCGCCAAAAAGAACAACTTATCGACATCGCCAACTACCACCACTACAAAGGTAAACCTGCTGGCACAAACACCGTGCACGCAATGCAGAAGCGCAGACTAGGGGTAAGAGAATTAATACGATAGCCTCGGCTTGAGCCTTACAAGCATAAAAAAAGCCACCCTATTCTAGACAAAAATTTCGTGATTAGCGGCTTTTAGTCGCCAATACCACTGATTGTTTACACCTTTAAATATTTGAAAATACATATAGGTAATTCCTTATGCAAGATGAAATGAAACGCTATGCGATTTCTTATTACTTCGACGGCAAAAGGTGGGCGACAGATGTTTACGCCCATTCATTCGAAGAAGCGGAAGAAAAGCTAAAAGCAATGTCCCAAGGTACTGTTGACGGCGAGATTCACCTTTCAGTTTACATTCCTGAAAATCCGCTATCGAAAGTATCAAGGTTGATTACAAGAATAGCTAAAAAGTTTATGTAAGTCAGTGACTTTCATCACAAATTTTAAACAATTTGGTTAAAGAAACTCACTCGGCGGAAGCGCAGACGGAAGCCCAACGGTGCTAAGCGGTCGTTAGATTGAAAGCCCTAACCTACTTAGTGAAGAGTGAGTTTTAAAGTCTGCCCATGCAAAGCCAGTGAAAAACGGTGCAGTTGCCGAAAGTGGAGCTCAAGCAGGCGAATATCCCAATGTGGATATTTCAAAACACATTTGCTAGTACAGAGACACAACGGCACGTGAAACCGTTGCGAATGATAGATGAAGTGTGTTTTGAAATGGTAACAATAAAACAAACGAGGTTAAAAATGGAAGAAAAACAAGAAAAAAGCCTATCTGATAAAGATAAAAAACTAATCAAACAGGCTGTATTAGAAAGTGCAGCAAAAAATACTAATTTTCCCCCAGATAAACTAGCCAAATCAATTTGTGATGCTATTTATCTGATTGATTCTTATAAGCATTGAGAATATGAGGAAGTGATACGCTATCATCTAATGCTTCAAAGCGTTTTGATAACATCTCAACAAAATCAGCATAGACTGATTGCACTACTCCAGTTACAGCTCGAAAGGGCGGTTTTTTAAGAGTATTTAAAATGAAAAATAAAATCACAGACTTAAACAATCATTTATTTTCCCAGTTAGAAAAACTGCTTGATGAAGACTTAACCGATGAAGAACTTAATCGAGAAATTAAACGTGCCAATGCCGTATCAGGCATTGCGGCAAATATTATCGCAAGCAATGCGATTTCGCTTAAAGCAATGACATTGTTTGAAAATCGTCAAATTGAAAGAGAATCCCCTGATTTTCTAAGAATATCTAAGGCGCAAGGCGATGACCTCTAATGCGGAACGATTTAAATTCACCGATGAACATATTGCGTTTATTCGCTTACATTGGGATAAAAAGCCATCTGATCTAATTAAATTGTTTCAGCAACAGTTTGATTTATTAATAAATCGTAATGTTTTCTATAAATTAAAAAAGAAACACAATATTCCAAGCCTTAAGCATGCTAATCGTTACAGCAAAGAAGAACTTGCGTTCATTAAAGCGAATTGCACGTTAAATGAAAGAATCTTGGCTCAAAAAATGGAAGTTTATTTCAATAAACCATTTAATCCACACGCGTTAAAGGTTTTGCGCGTGAAGAGACAATGGCTAACCGGACGAAGCGGTCGATTTGAGAAAGGTGAAAATTTAAAACCGATTGGCTTTGAGCGATATTGTGAAAATGCAAAATGTTGGTTAATAAAAGCAAGCATTAAACGTTATGAACGGAAATCGCATTATCTCTGGCGCAAAGCCGGTAGAAAAATTCCGCGTGGACATATTATTGATTACAAAGACGGCAATTCAAGAAATTGCACCCTTGAAAATCTCGAATTAATTTCACGCGTTGAAATGGCTTGGCGAAAGAAATTACAGTATCACCAACTCAATGATGAAATTAAACCCACCTTTTCCGCCTTTGTAAAACTCAAAGAAGGCATAAATCAACGTAAAAAAGAGAAAGATATGGAAGAAAATCAATCCCCCAATATTGCCACGCAGGAACCGACAACATTTACGTTTGAATTTACCGAACACGAATTGCAAACAATGGCGTGGGCGTGGTTTGTGCTTATGCGTAATATGGAAACCTTCCAAGCACTCTATCCGGCAATGGAAAAAATAGGCTCAAGTTATGCGCCGTCAATTTATGACCAAGCCTATGAATATCGCCCCACAATTCGTGATATGCATAAAATCATTGAACGAATTACAAGTGGTTTTAAATTTGATCAAATGACAAATTGGCGCATACTAAAACGCATACGCCATTTTAACCCAAAGAAAATGGAATTTCTCAAAATCTAACGCCGCACTCAGTGCGGTATTTTTTTACCCAAAATTCAAGGAAACCCAAAATGAAACGCTCAAAATCCGCATTCTTCCAAGAAAAACAAAGCTTCACGCATTTTATGAAAGGCAGTGAAAAATGGCTAACTCGAATCAGCTATTTTCTCGCCGCCTTGGTTATTGCCCTAATTGTGGGCGGCATTAGCCTAGATGCCAATGCCAACCCCACCGACTGGCACGATAACGAATTAAGCCAACAAATCCAACAAGAAGCCCGATGTGAACTGAAAGGGGGCATATATGAAAACGGCGTATGTTTACCGCCCAATCTTACACTGGCAACAGAAAAAGAACTGCAGGATTACACCGCACAAAAACAAGCAGAAATTAACCGCACTTTAGGAGAAAAACAATGAAACCCTACGCTGATTACTACGCTCAACTCGATGCTGCACACCAACGTAAAGTGGATTGGCAAGCAGGCTATGAAATCGCCTTAGACGAAGTCGCCACGGAAATTGACAATGATTTACAACAAGGCGACCAAACACATTATCACGAACTCACGGAAATGTTGTGTGATAACGATAATTTCTGGCTTGCCATTGGTAGCGGTGCAAGTTATGAGCCTTATAGACAAGAGGCGATTAAGAAAATCGCCGAGCGTGAATTAAACGACAGAATGAATGATTATGACCCAGATTAATGGAGGGCGAGATGACAAACCAAGTCCAACATCAACAAAATAAACAGCCACCTGCGCTTAAAACATTTTTTGAAAGTGCGAATGTGCAAAATAAGATTAAGGAACTTGTTGGCAAAAATGCGGCAACCTTTGCAACAAGTGTCATGCAAATCGCCAATAGCAATGCAATGCTAAAAACAGCAGACCCAATGAGCATTTTTAATGCTGCTTGTATGGCTGCGACACTGAATTTGCCACTACAAAATGGTTTAGGCTTTGCTTACATAGTCCCTTTCAGAAACAACAAAGAAAAGAAAACCGAAGCGCAATTCCAAATTGGCTATAAAGGCTTTATCCAATTGGCACAACGTAGCGGGCAATTTAAACGCTTAGTCGCATTGCCTGTGTACAAAAAGCAACTTATCAAAAAAGATTTCATTAATGGTTTTGAGTTCGACTGGGAGCAAGAACCTGAGCAAAACGAAAACCCAATCGGCTATTACGCCTATTTTAAACTGGTAAACGATTTTTCGGCTGAACTCTATATGAGTCACGATGACATCGTCAAACACGCTCAACGCTACAGCCAAACATTCAAAAAAGGCTATGGCGTATGGCACGATAACTTCGAGGCAATGGCATTAAAAACTGTAACTAAGTTATTGCTATCAAAACAAGCTCCGTTATCGGTTGAAATGCAACAAGCCGTATTAGCCGACCAAGCCGTTGTGAAAGATGTAGAAAATCAAGAGTTCAACTACACCGACAATATTCAAGAAGCGGAATTTTTAGCGGTTGTTGATGAAGCCACATTCGAACAATGCAAACAAAGCATTACCAATGGCGAAACCACCCTGCAAGAACTTTGTGATAGCGGGGCTTATGAGTTTAGCCAAGAGCAGATTGCGGAGTTGGAGGAGATTGAGAATGGAAATGTACCAACTCAAAGCTAAATGCTCTGGCTTGGCTGATTTAATGGTAAAGCCTAAAAGCGGTAATGGAATATCTGCTACAGCAAAAAGTGCGGTGAGAAAGATAGTGAAATTTGATTTATTCGGTTATCGAGATTTTGAGGGGAATAAATACACCGAGAAAGGTATCGCACTGGAAGAACGAGCCATTAAATTAAGCGGTCGTAAACGTGGCTTACCCCTTAAAAAGAACACGGAAAGACGCGAAAACGATTGGATTACAGGCGAGTGCGATATTTATGTGCCAAGCCGAAGATTAATCATAGACACTAAATGTTCTTGGGATATTGGCTCACACCCTTTTTTTGCTGATGAGGCGGAAGAAAAAGCCAAAAAAGCGGGGTATGACGCACAAATGCAAGGCTATATGTGGCTATGGGATTGTGATGAGGCGCAAATTGATTTTGTCCTCCTCCCCACTCCTTATGACCAATTATCAAGCTATGACGACCCAAACAGATACATTGACTTGGTTGAGCAAATCCCCCAAGAAAAGCGTATCACCACCGTCACAATTAAACGTGATGAGAAAGTCATCGAGAAAATCAAGGAGAGAGTAGAAATTGCTCAAGAATATTATCAACAACTTATACAGGAGATGCGCTAATGGCACGTAATACCAACACCGTGATATTAGTCGGTCATTTAGGCAGTGACCCAGAAATCCGCCAATTCCAAAATGGCGGGCAAATTGCCACATTTAATCTTGCTATCGGCGATGATTACCGAGATAAACAAGGTAATACAGTTAAACGTACGCATTGGATACCTATTGTGGTGCATGGCAATTCTGCTGATGTAGCAAGACAATATCTGCAAAAAGGCTCAAAAATCTGTGTAACAGGAAAACTAGTACAGGAAAGCTGGCAAGACCAAAACGGCAATAATCGCACCGCACTTAAAGTAGCGACACAATCCTTTGAAATGCTAGACAGCAAGGCAAACAATGAAACACAACAGCCAACCAAAGACAAAGAAAAACCTGACCCATTAAACGCAGCAGCAGAACAAGATGGGTTTAATGATGATATAGAAACAACCGTTCTGAGTTACACCACAAGCCACTAACCAATAGTGGCTTTTTTATTATCTAAATTTGAGAGGCAAAAATGGCTGAAGAAAACAAAGAAATTATAGCTTATAAAGGGTTTAAGCAAGACTGGACTTGTCGAGGTTATCAGTATGAGGTAGGCAAAACGTATGAGCATAAAGGTAATGTTAAGGCTTGTGAGAGTGGATTCCACGCCTGCGAATACCCGCTTGATGTGCTTAGCTATTACAGTCCAGCGGTAAGTAAATTTGCTGTAGTTAAAATGAGCGGCGAAACATCAAAAGATAGTGATGATACAAAAATTGCATCTGCAAAAATCACGATCGAAACCGAAATTAACTTACCGGAAATGATAAAAAAAGCCGTTGAATGGATAAAAGGTAAAGTTGATTGGGATGCTGCCAAGGTGTCCAATACAGGCTATCGGTCGGCAGCGACTAATACAGGCGATCAGTCGACAGCGACTAATACAGGCGATCGGTCGGCAGCGACTAATACAGGCTATCGGTCGGTAGCGACTAATACAGGCGATCAGTCGACAGCGACTAATACAGGCGATCGGTCGGCA
>ERZ1023393.9-NODE-9-length-92924-cov-5.382151_pt1 | contig 92924 bp, 97 predicted proteins | sample MGYA00380503_ERZ1023393 | MGnify/ENA primary metagenome ERZ1023393 (study PRJEB33173, sample SAMEA4830379) | metagenome | study: EMG produced TPA metagenomics assembly of the PRJEB25223 data set... | reverse complement strand
ATTTTCACGATTTAATAAATTATATTCCATTTGTACAACATCTACCAAGCCATCTTTATTCGCTTCTTTTAATTGTTCTAAATTGAAATTGGACACCCCAATCGCTTTGATCTTACCTTCATCTTTGAGCTCTTTTAATGCTGCGACAGCTTCATTCTTAGGCGTGTCCTCATCCGGGAAATGTATATAATATAAATCAATATAGTCCAACTGCAGACGTTTTAAACTTTGCTCAACCTGATCTTTTAAAAATTGAGGATCATTTGAATATTTTACATTACCATCATCATCAAAATAGTGTGCGCCTTTAGTAGCAATTGCAAAATCATCTCTACCAAATTCTTTGACCGCTTCACCAACGAGTTCTTCTGAACGCTCTGGTCCATAAATATAAGCTGTATCTATCAACGTTATACCATTTCTCACTGCGGTACGTACAGTTTCTTTACCTTGTTCTTCATCTAAATCATTATAGAAATTATGTCCGCCTACTGCATTTGCACCTAATGCGATAGGTGTTACTTCAACATTTGACTTACCAATCTTTGTTTTCTTAGTCAATCTAGCCCAACTCCTTCTATAATTCTCTTATATTTTACACATAGCGATGTATGTGCTATCCACAGCAATTGATTTAACCATATATCACTGTTATTTTTACAAGTAGTTATACTCTACCCTCTTTCTTTATATTTAAAATAAAAACGTAAGTAATAGATATTATCTAATATGATATCTATTTAAAATTTAGCATGATTACGCTATAAAACTAAACATATTTGCTTGATTACGACATCAAATTTTCATACCTATTATGTTTTTTTAAAAGCGTATATTGTAAAAATGGGATTACGGCATCAAATATAATTTGTTGATTTCGTAATCCCATCCACGTCGGGCTTTTGAACTATATAGTATTTATTTTATTTTCGTACTTTATTTTATTAAAGCCTTCCCAGCTATTATTTATGTTTTCTTTGCGCTAACTTTTCTTTTAATTTTCTATCTTGTTCTTCTTTACGACGTTTACGTTCTTCATTACGTTTTCTTAATCGTTCTTCTTCTTCAGGGTCTCTCGGTTTCTGTAATTGTTTTTCCACTTTTTCCATAAGTTCATCTTCTGTGAGTGCAGCGAGTGGACGATTATTAACAAAAGCAAACGTTTTTCGGCGACCCGGTCCACAATACGACTGACAGCCAATTTCTATTTCAGCTTCAGGATCTAATTTCGTTAACTTTTTTTCTAATGACTTACAGTTTACTCCTTGGCAATCATCACAAATTAAAAATTTATTTTGCAACTACACCCATTCCTTTCTTATGGTTTACAGTTTATCAAAACAGCTTAAATATCATTTCACAATGTAAACATTCATTTATATGTATCATCATAAGGTTTATGATGCCTTACTTAATATGTATTTTAGATTTTACAACTCTAATTATTTTACTCTATTTTATTAAAATTTCAAGTTTATATTCTTTTAATATCAACATTCAAAGGGACAAGTTAGTATCATCACAATGTAAATGACGATACTAACTTGTCCCTTTATACTTAATATAACTATTGATAGAATTTACGTCCACCATAAATCTGGTGCATGATTTTCAATATTAACCGATTTCAAATTATTCACTGCTTTATTAAATCCTTCTTCAATTGACATAATTGGATCCTCATGTTCAATGCTCACCACATAATCATAACCATTTATTCTTAATGCACTAATCATGTCTCCCCATTCTTGAATATTATGACCATATCCTACTGTTCGAAATGTCCAGGCTCTCGTTTGTATATTGCCATATGGCTGCATATCCGTTAAACCGTACATATTCACATTCTCTTGATCAATATATGTGTCCTTTGCATGAAAATGATGAATTGCATTTTCTTTTCCCAATATTTTTATTGCAGCTATTGGATCAATACCTTGCCACCACAGATGACTTGGATCTAAATTCGCACCAATAGCATCATTAGTTGCCGCTCTTAATTTTAATAGTGTATGCGGTGTATGAACTAAAAAACCAGCATGAAGTTCTATACCAATTTTTATATCGAGTGACTTTGCATAGTCAGCAACATTTTTCCAGAAAGGGACAAGTTTTTCATCCCATTGCCATTCTAGAATATTAGTGTACACTGTTGGCCATGGTGTAACAGGCCAATTAGGATACTTTGCTGAGTCATCCGAACCAGCCACTCCCGAAAACGTATTTACCACTGGTACGTTTAACAGCGACGCTAATTTTATCGTTTTGTATAAAGTATCATGCGCTTCTTGAGCTTCTCTTTGATCTGGCGAAATAGGGTTATTGTGACAACTCAATGCACTAATTTCTAATCCACGCTGCTGAATCGCTTCAATAAATGATTTTCTTTGAAATTCATCATTTAGTAGGTCATCTAATGCACAAAACTGGTCTCCTGGATTGCCTCCTGTCCCTATTTCAAGCATTTTCACACCTGATTTTGCTACGTAATCTAACATTTCTTCAAATTCTTTGTCTTGAAATAACACGGAAAACACACCAATTTTCATAAAAAAACCTCCATAAAAGTTATACCTTTGCCAGTCGAACACTTTGTCCAATTTTGCTACTTTGATAAATCGCGTCTATCAGTATATTGATTTGCATCGCTTGCATTGGTTGAACAACAAGAGACTCATAACCAAGGCAACTATCCACAAAATTCTTTGCTTGTCGTTGTGCAGCTATTTCTTCATCATGTTCTGCTTGTGCTTGTTCAATAAAATAAGTGCCTAGTCTGGGTTGATAAATTTCAAAAGGATATAGATTTAAGCCACCATCTACACCAGAAATGCTTAAATGTCTCATATCTTCTTTAATATTGGCTGACCAAGAACATTCAAATAAAAGCGTTGAGCCATCATTAAAAGTAATATAACTTGTCACGTGATCGTCTACATCAAATGATTCATTATCAAATGCGCCCCAATCATTTATTTGATTGGGTATTTTACTAAGTCGATTGTATGTTTTTCCAATCACTTCTACTGGTGCGATATCGTTTAATAGCCAAAGTGATAAATCAAGCATATGACATCCATAATCAATTAAACTACCTCCACCTTGTAGTGCTTTGTTTGTAAAAACACCCCATCCGGGTACTTTACGTCTACGCATTGCTTGTACACGTGTTACTAATGGATCGCCTAAAACACCCTTATCAACAGCATTTTTGGCATTGATTGCAGCATCTGTAAAGCGATAATGATAGCCTATAGCAAGTGTTTTATTGACTTTTTCTGCAGTATTTATCATTTTTTCACATTCTGATGGATTCATAGCCATTGGCTTTTCACAAAATACATGTACACCAGCTTCTAAAGCAGCAATGCTAATTTCTGCATGATATTTATTAGGTGTACATACAGCGACAGCGTCTACATGTTCAAATATAGCGTGATACGTTTCATACACATTTTGAATTTGATGACTTTGAGCAACGCTTTTAGCTAATTCAAAATTAATATCTTGAACTGCTACAACATCAGCCAAATGATTTAATTGTTGAAAAGCTGGTATATGCCTATTACGTGCAATACCACCACATCCAATAATACCTATCTTTAATTTTTCCATAACAAGATGCCCCCAGAATTATTTTTCTGATATTTTCTCTAACGGTATCGCATTACCATACTCATGTTTAGGTGTCCCACTACTGTAAGCCCATACTATGCCATTTTTTATAACTTGTTGGACATTCGTATTGTAATATGTTGGGTAGCTTTCGTGTCCCGGCCTGAAATAAAATATTTTGCCATTACCTCTTTTAAACGTTACACCACTTCTAAATACTTCTCCGCCCTCAAACCAACTTATAAATACTGTTTCATCTGGCGTTGGAATATCAAAATGTTCTCCATACATTTCTTCTTTTTCTAGTTCAAAATGTGATTCTATGCCTCTTGTGATGGGATGTGTTGGATCAACAACCCACAAACGTTCTTTTTCATCTGCCTCCCTCCATTTTAAATCACACGACGTACCCATTAAGGATTTGAAAATTTTTGAAAAATGTCCAGAATGTAAGACTACAAGCCCCATGCCGTCTAATACACGCTGCTTCACCTTCTCTACTATTAAATCCTCTACTTCATCATGTGCCTTATGCCCCCACCAAACAAGTACATCTGTCTGCGATAATACTTCGTCAGTCAAACCATGTTGTGGTTCATCTAATGTTGCTGTAGTTACGTTATGCTCAACATTCAAAAACGATGCGAGCGCATGATGTATACCTTCGGGATAAACTGCTTTTACTGTTTCATTTTCTTTCTCATGTCGATATTCATTCCAAATTGTAATATTCATAAAATGTCTCCTATTCATTTGATTTATCGTTTAAATATACAGCTTTACCTGTTTTCGCTGATTCATATATAGCTTCTAAAATTTGAGTGACAACGAAAGCCTCATGTGGTTTAACTATGGGTTCTGTATCGTGAATGATATTATTTATCCAAGCACGTGCTTCTTCCTCTGCTTCGTCTATTGTTTCACCTTCATAAAAATCTACCCCTGTATTTTCTAATTCAATTTCAGATGTATACAACGTTTCTAAATCTTCACCATGAATACGTAGACCATTTTTCATATCTGCTCCACCATCTGTACCTGATAAAGAACATTTAGCTTCATCAACTTCTAAGGAATTAAGCGCCCAACTCGTTTCTAATATAATCGTGGCACCATTTTTCATTTTGATAAATCCAAATGCAGAGTCCTCCACAGTAAATTTACTTGGATCCCATGGTCCCCATGCATTTGCTGCATTCGCATGATTCCCTAATTTATGGAATGTTGAGCCCATCACCGATTCAGGTTCATAATTATCCATCATCCATAACGTTAAATCTAATGCATGTGTCCCGATATCAATTAGGGGGCCACCACCTTGCTTTTCTTCATCTAGAAAAACACCCCACGTTGGAACTGCGCGTCTGCGAATAGCATGAGCTTTACTGAAGTAAATTCCTCCTAAATCTCCACGTTGTGTTACTTTATGCAAATACTGACTGTCTGCTCGAAATCTATTTTGATAACCTATTGTCAATTTTTTATTATTACGGACTGACGCATCAATCATTGCCTGCGCTTCAATAGAAGTTTTTGCCATAGGTTTTTCACACATTACGTGTTTACCTTCATCTAATGCTGCAACTGTAATTTCTTGATGTGTATTATTCGGAGTACAAACATGTATCACTTCTATATTGCTGTCTTTTAATAATGCTTTATAATCTTCATATGCCTTTGCATTATTGCTACCATAGTTTTCTGCAGCCTTATATGCTTTAGCAATGTCAATATCGCAAAAAGCAACCATCTCTACTTCAGTGATTTTTTCTAAACTTGGTAAATGCTTTCCATTAGCTATACCGCCACAACCAATAACACCAACTTTTATTGTCATCGTCTCATCTCCTATATAACATTAATCAATTTCTTTGAAGTAAACGCTTACAAATAGCAAGAAAAAAATATACTTTTAATAATTTAAATCTAAATTAAGTTAATAGTAAATTAAATAAGTAAAAACACCAATAAATTTGACATATTTAGAATTTATATATTAACATTAGAATATATTTTCAAAATTCGGAAATTTTTCCAATGAATAGGTGGCATCTTTTTATATGGTTCTAGATCATCTTATTAATAAACACTTTGAACAACTAACAGAAAATGATTTACATATTATCAATGTTATTAGACAAAATATTGATCAAATTTCAAATATGAAAATTCATGATTTAAGTAAACTGACCCATACTTCCATCTCCACTATCCATAGACTTGTTAAAAAAATGGGATTTGAAGGTTATAGTAATTTTAAATTTTATATAAAAATGGATTCAAATAATGAATCACCTCAACTTGCAAGCGCCAATCCAATTATTGAAGATGTGAGAAGAACCGTAGAACATCTTGAAATGTTTGACTATCACACGCTTAATCAATTAATCGAAACTGCTCCATTTATCTATATATTTGGTACTGGTATGGCACAGCAAAATGTTGCACGTGAAGCGCAACGACATATGTTATCTATTTCAAAAAGAGCAATCGTTATAAATGATGAAACCGAATTGCGTTTAGCCATAGATCAAATGTCTGCTGATGATTTACTGTTTATCATCTCATTATCAGGAGAAACCAAGAATTTAATTGATCCCATACAACTCATTAAATCTCGTGAATTGCATTACGTATCTATTACGACTTTGCATGATAACTATATCGCTAAAAATGCTGCGTTTAATGTATATGTTAATAGTGCACCTATTCAATTTTTTAATACTACAACATACTATAGTTTTACACCTTACTATGTTGTATTTGATTTTATAGCTAGAACGTACCATAACTATAAAATCAATAATAACTCATTCCTGTAATAATTCATCTAAGTCTAGAAAACATTATAGATGTATATGTGTTTTTCTAAATAATATAGGCTACTTTCACTCAAGGTGCCATGCTTCATTTCAATAAAGTGTAAGAAAAGAAATTGATCAAGTTGATATTTCTTTTCTCACTTCCACTAACATGTACACTTTAGTGTTTAGCAGTTTTATTAAGTAGTTGCTCTACTTCCTCTCTTATTTGAGGAACTGAAAGTCCAACAATGACCTGAACGTTTTTACCACTCTTCACTAATCCATGTGCGCCTCCATTTGATTTAAAGTAATCATCTGCCGCTACTTGTTCAGGGTTTGCCACTGTTACACGTAATCGCGTTGCACAATTGGTAACATCCACTATATTTTCTGTGCCACCTAAACCTTCAATATATACTTCAGCTTTTCTTTGATATTCGTTAGAACTATTAGAGACGTTGCTTTGATTTTTATTTTCACGATAATCTTTTTTCGTATATAATTTAGTATCTTGATTGTCGTCTTTTTCTCTACCTGGCATCGGTATATCAAACTTCAATATGATAAATCTAAATAAATAATAGTAAATAAAGATAAAAATGATACCAATGATAAATTGCGCTACATATGTCCCCCAATGTGAACCAAATAATGGAATCCAATTTGTTGCTGCAATTTCAATAAAACCGCCTCCTAAGTTACCAACTAATCCAAATGCATGCATAGTCGTAACCATTGTTGCCCCTAGTATGGCATGTATTAAAAATAAGAAAGGTGCAATAAAAATAAAGGTAAATTCTAATGGTTCTGTAATACCAGCAAATACTGCCGTCAATGTAGCTGCTAATAATAACGCACCGACTTCTTTCTTTTTATGAGGTTTGGCAGTGGAATATATTGCAAGTGCTATACCTATTGATCCAAATATTTTAGTATTCCCTTGTAATAAAAATCCGCCGCCAGGGAAGATGTCTTTCAATGATTTCTTGGTCTCTGAATATTCAGTAAGGTGCGAAATCCAATATGATTTAATGCCACCATTCACAACTGCAGGTCCATATTCAAATGGCGTATAAATAAAATGATGTAATCCTGTTGGAATTAGTATTCTTTCTAAGAAATGAAAGAGCCAAACCCCAACATAGCTAGATGAAGCAAGAAATACTTGTAACGATGCGATCCATCCTTGAACTATTGGCCATCCCCAACTTGTTAGAAAAGCCAAAGGAATCATGCTAAAGAACGCAAGCATTACCACAAATGGAGAACCTTGAAATATACCTAAAGATTCAGGTAACTTCTTATCGTAATACCGATTATGTAACCATATGGCGATACCAGAAATAATTAATGCACCAATGATATTAGTATCTAATGTTTTAATACCAACTAACTCAGTTATCCCAGTTACATCGTCAGGACTACCTTTAAAATCCACACCAAAAGCTGGCCCCCAAGTTGTTAATATGCTATTGATAAAATAATTAAACATCATATAAGTAACCACTGAAGACATGACCGCATGCCCCGCCGATTTCTTCGCTAATGAAATAGGTAACCCAATGACAAAAATAAGTTCAATATTTTCAAATACAGTCCATCCACCATTTTCAACTAGCGACCATACTTGAAACCATAAACCTTCTGGATCCGCAAGATGTCCCATTATGGCTTCATTTTTGAAAAGTGTAGCTATACCTATAATGATTCCAAAGAATGGAAACAATAATACTGGAACAATCATTGCCCCGCCAAATCTACGTATAGCATTACCAAAATTCCGTCCAATGTTCATAATAATCACCCTTTTTCCACGCAGTTAATGTAAGCGTTCTCTTAAGGTGATGATATGCTTTAGTTTATATAACATCAATATAACTAGGGGATTTTGACACTATGTACCTTTGAATGATTTTATTTTCATTAAAAGGTAATTTTTCCTGAATATCGTTTTCTAAAACTAAACTTTTAAATAACAATAACAAAGAGAAAAATTGGAATAATAAAAACAGTACCTAATCTGTAGATTAGTATACTGCTCAAGTTGTCATGACTTTATTGACCATGATAAATATTAAATTCTAATGGTTTCACTTCATTCTCTAACCATTCTTGATATATCAATTTCTTATTAACATCACTATTTATAATCGTAATACCACAGTCACCGCCACCTGCACCAGAGGTTTTAGCAGCACCGCCATATTTTTCTGCTACAGAACACAACACTTTGAGATGTGCCGTTTCTATATCTATCGTAGCTTCTTTATCCATAGATTGAATAATTTCGCGATTGGTACGAATCATTTGTTGTACACCTTTAATATGGTTTGTTTTAAAAGCATGGATCAACTTTTCAACACATAGGTGGGAACGTTCTAAAAACTTACCATAAAACGTTGGATCTGACTTCAAGCGTTTCACTTCACTCACTAAATGATGAGACGATGCAGGAGATCCTGTCCAACCAATCAATACTTCCATATTTTCCGGTGGTTGCAACGGTTCAATATGCAGACCTGGCCAGTTTTTATTCAATACTTCATTAACAGATGTATCTTCAATTTGTTGAGAGACCCACTCATGATCAAATGTACTGTACGCTAACCAACCAGTGTAAATACTAACAGCGATGTCACCACATGAACTTAAACTCTGCAATTTCATATTCGCGATTACCGCTAGTTTATAAATATAAAGATTTGATAAATGCGTTTCATAAAACTCATTCAATACTTTAACTACAGAAACAAGCACGGCTGCACTTGAACCTAACCCGTATTTATGGCCATTTGCGTCATCTAAATTACTATCAATCGTTAAATTGAAATGTTTTAAACTGATATGGTTACTGCGCACATATTGTTCAAATACTTCAATTGCTGTAATGACATATTTAAGTTGTTTAGCTGCATGTACATCGGATACGACGATTTGATCTTCTCTTCTTTGAAAAGTCACTGGATCATGATGTAGTGTTTTAGAATGTATGGTACCTTGAGGGGCATTTGAGTCTTCAATTGAAGCAGTTACAAATCGATCAACCGCAATTAATACGGATTTATATCCTGGTTCAGTAACTGCATATTCACCTGCAATATAGAGTTTACCTGGTGCTTTTACTTGAATCATTTTATCTCTTCCTTACTCAATAATTTCAACGCCTGTACTTATAATGTCACTTGCAATAATTTGATCTTTATCAAAAGATTTATGTAGCGCATCAATAACTGCTTGTTGATTTTTCTTTTCTACTAAAATTTTCACATTAGGTCCTGCATCCATTGTAAAATAACATGGATATCCAGCTTTTCTACACTGATCAACAATATCCATCGCAAGATAGCTCTCCTCAACCATATAAGTAAATGGAGGTTGTGCACCTAAATTGGTTGCATGCATACGTAAACCATTAGCTTCAATGACTTCACCCATTTGCATAAAGTCTTTTCGCTCAATGGCATGCTTAACTGACGCTATGTCTTCATCTACATGATTTAACCAATATTGATAAAAGCGAGATGTATCACGTGTATGTGACATACCGGCACGACTCGATACTTTTTTTGTTTTATTATTAATAACTACAAAAATCATTGCCAACTCTTGTTCCCAATGATCTGCTTCAATGGGAAAACTGTACGATGATTCATCATCATGCCCTTTTTCCCATTCTACAAAGCCACCGTAGATACTTCTTGATGCTGACCCAGAGCCTCTACGTGCTAACCTAGATAATGCTTTACCCGTTAATCCAAGGTTTAAAGCCTTGTCACAAGCAGCTGCTAATGCGGCATACGCACTTGCTGATGATGCTAAACCAGCAGCAGTTGGAACATGATTGTCGCTCTCTATATATGCAAACATTGTTGTGCCTGATGTCGCTCTAACAATATCCATATAACGACTAATTTTAGCTGATTCACTTGCAGTAACTGTTTCACCATTTAGTATAAGTGTATCTTTCGTATAGCTTTCATCAAACGTAACTTTCGTTTCAGTATAAAAGCGTTCTAACGCAACAGATAAACTATTATTCATTGGAATAATATATGTTTCGTCAGCCTTTCCCCAATACTTAATCAGTGCAATATTTGTATGTGCACGTGCCTTACCACTATTCACCAACTTCATTACCCTCCTAAATATTCAATCCATGTATGATGCGCACCTAATTGCGTTGCACTTTCTGCAATACGCTTAGCTGTCTCTTCATTAGTTGCAAGTACAATCATACTTCCACCACGACCACCGCCAGTTAGTTTACCTGCAATCGCACCTTGCGCTTTACTGGCATCTAATATTTCTTCTATTTTGTCATGACTGACTGTAAGTGTTCTTAAATTTTTTTGACACAGATTAAACACCTTAGCTAATTGTTCAAAATTATGATGTTCAATTGATTCACTTGCTTCATGTACAAGTTTACCAATATGTTCAACATATTGCAGATATGTACTATCACCTTCACATAATTGGTGTACATCTTCAACAGCTTGTTTAGTAGAACCACGAACACCAGTATCGATAACTACCATATAACCATTTAAATCTAAAGGTTTCAATGTTGTAACCTTACCTTGTTTGAACCATACGGGTTTATTTGAGACGATTGTTTGTGTATCTATACCACTCGGCTTACCGTGAGCAATGCGTTCAGCCCAATTTGCTTCTTCTATTAACATTTCATCCGATAGTGGCTCATCCAAATAATCAAAACTTGCGCGCACAAAAGCGACTGCCATCGCAGCACTAGAACCTAATCCTCTAGAAGGTGGCAAGTTCGTATCGATTGAAACTTTAATAGGCGTCGCTATATTATATTTTTCAATAAAACGTGTAATGACTGCTTTCAAATGCTCTGGTGCCTTTTGTAATTCTCCATCGTATACATCACTTTTTATATATGAAGCGTTTGTTGTCTCTAGAGATTCTATTTTCGCTTTAACTTTTCCAGTTGTAAATGGAATTGCAATAGCTGGTTCGCCAAATGTAACAGCATGTTCGCCTATTAATATTACCTTTCCATTCGCTTCCCCGTATCCTTGTTGTGCCATATTTTCAATCACCTTTAGTATTTTCTTTAATTTTATATTTTCTGTGTACTACACCTTTTTTGTGTATACCCGCATCTTAATTCTGCTTATGCAATGAACTATATTCCCTGGGAAATAAACTGTTTTCACAGCGTTCAATAACGATGCCTCTCTTAATTATTTAAAGCATCTTTAATATTCATTCTAAAACAATCGTTCTTTTTCTATTTTTGCACATACCATTACACATTATCTCATAAATTTCATATATTACCATACGACTCTAGTCATAAATGCATTATTTTAGCAAAGGACTTGAAATTAATGATTCAAATGCACTGTAAATCGTTGTTACAAAAAGTTAACACCAGCTACTAATTATTTTCAATACTTCCCTATTATAAAACGCACTAGCCATATATTCAAAAAACTCACGTTAAATTCAAGGAATTTTATTAGTACTGCATTTTTAACCATACTTTCACTATATTACTTATTTCATTTCTATAATTCAACAGATATAAAAATCCATTACCACAAATTATGCTGAAATCCGCAAAACAAAAAGAACAGGTGAATTACTTCGATTTGAAGTATCTCACCTGTTCTTTAATTAACGTCAATCCATAGAGCGGTTTATTTTCGCATTACGTTCAATCATTTTTTCAAAATAACCTTCATAACTTAACCATTCTTCATCGGTAATAGGGTCCATATTCAAACGGCCACCTAAATCTTTAATTGCGTATAATAATTGAAACATGACATCTTGCACAGTAATCGTTCTGCCTAATAATGTTTCAAGTGAGGCCATGCATTGCGGTTCAATGTCAGGGTATGTGAATTTTGTTTCTTCACCTTGTAACGCACGCGCATAAAATGATTTCATCATATCAGCACGTTCACTACCATCACCTTCCACACAGAGATAAACTTGCACTGCTATTCCACCACGGACGCGTCTTTGAGAAATACCAGCAAATTTCTTACCATTAATACTCAAATCAAATTTACCGGGACAATAGGATCTTTCGATTTCATGTGTGTCGATATCTACATCTTCATCTTCAAACATTTTTGCAATTAATAAATACATTACAGTAAAAGCTTCATCAATGGTAATATCATGTTTACCTTTAAAGAGCAGCGATATATTAAGTACGCCTTGATCTAATACAACACCAAGACCTCCAGAATTTCTAACGATTGCATTGTAACCGCGCTCTTCTGTGAGGTAGCGAATCCCCTCTTGTAAATGAGGCAATCTTGAATCATGGATCCCCAGTATAACAGTATGCTGATGTACCCACGTTCGCACTACACTACACGATAAATCTTTTCCAACACTTTCTGAAAAAGTATCATCAAATGCAAAAGACTGCATTGGTTCTAATCCTGAGGAATGATCAATATAACGCCAATCTATACCATTAAAATATTTACTTGCTAAATCCATTATTGTAATGATTGTGCTGCAGTAATGATTGATAAATTATACACGTCTTCTTTAGAACAGCCACGTGATAAATCATTCACTGGAGAATTAAGACCTTGTAATACTGGACCTACTGCATCAAATCCGCCTAAACGTTGTGCAATTTTATAACCAATATTACCTGCTTCTAAGCTTGGGAATACGAATACATTTGCATCGCCTTGAATTTTTGCATCAGGTGCTTTTTTCTTAGCAACTTCAGGTACAATTGCTGCGTCAAATTGGAATTCACCATCTACAACAACATCTTCTAAATGATCTGCTTCAATTTTCTCTTGAGCTAAGTTAACAGCTGTTGCAACTTTTTCGACATCATCTGATTTTGCAGAACCTTTAGTTGAGAAGCTTAACATTGCAACGCGTGGTGACATGCCAAAGCTTTTAGCAGATTTTGCACTTTCCACAGCTATTTCTGCTAAATCTTGTGCTTCAAGTGTTGGATTGATTGCACAATCTCCAAAGATATATTGTTTATCGTCTTTAATCATGAAGAAAATACCAGAAGTTTTAGAGACACCTGGTTTTGTTTTGATGATTTGTAACGCTGGACGTACCGTATCACCAGTTGAATGTGCCGCACCACTTACTAAACCTTCTGCTTTACCAGTATAAACAAGCATTGTCCCAAAGTAGTTAACATCTTTCAACATCTCTTGCGCTTGTTCTTCAGTCGCTTTACCTTTACGGCGTTCAACAAATGCAGTAACAAGTTCTTGTTTCAATTCGCTTGTTTCTGGGTCAATGATTTCTAAATCTGAAATTTCTAAACCTTTATCACTAGCTAAGGCTTTGATGTTCGATTCATTTCCTAATAATATAGGAGAAACATAATCAGTACCTTGTAATTGTGTTGCCGCTTCTAATACGCGCTCGTCTTCACCTTCTGGTAAAACGATTTTCACGTTTTTTCCCGTAAGTTTTTCTTGTAATACATCTAATAAAGTCATTAGGGGCCTCCTCAAATTTCTTTTCTTAATTATTTTACGTTTCTCATTATACGTTATTGTTTCTTAGAATTCCATGTCACCAATTTGTAATCATTTACTTATGTTTTAAGTGTTCCTTTATGGTAGAATTTTGTAGTGAAGACATAGAATTTTTCATGAAAAAGGAGCGATTTAAATGCCACAAGCACCAGAAACGTTAGATGGATGGTATAGTTTACATTTATTATACGCTATTGATTGGTCAAGTTTACGCTTAGTTCCAACAGAAGAGCGTCAAACAATCGTAGATGAATTACAAACATTTTTAAATAAACATGAAGAAGCGCGTACAAATCACGTAGGTGATCATGCTTTTTATAATATTACAGGTCAAAAAGCAGATATTCTTTTATGGGCATTGCGTCCAGAAATGAAAGATTTAAATGCTTTTGAAAACGAATTTAATAAATTGAAGATTGCAGATTTCTTAATTCCAACCTATTCTTATGTATCAATCATCGAATTAGGTAATTATCTTGCAGGAAAATCTGACGAAGATCCTTATGAAAATCCACACATCAAACCAAGATTATTCCCAGAATTACCACAATCTGAATATATTTGTTTCTATCCTATGGATAAACGTCGTAATGAAACTTATAACTGGTATATGTTACCGTTAGAAAAACGCCAAGAATTAATGTATGCTCACGGTAAAATAGGTAGACAATATGCTGGTAAAATCAAACAATTCATCACTGGTTCAGTGGGCTTTGATGATTTTGAGTGGGGTGTCACTTTATTTGCAGATGATCCATTACAATTCAAAAAAATTGTTTATGAAATGAGATTCGATGAAACAACTGCACGTTATGGCGACTTCGGAAGCTTTTATGTAGGTCATATTGTGACTAAAGATAACTTACAAGATTTATTTGCTTTATAAAATCATTCAATGGATTTATCATATTTCTCAAACTAAAGAAGGTAGCGGCAATTGATGTCGCTACCTTCTTTATATATTTTTTCATACATCTTCTCAATTTCCGATGTACACGTGTTATCAATTCACTTTAATCATAGAATTCTCAAATTTTATTAAGTGTGAATCAGCGCAATAAACAAAGGCACGCTCATCACATAAATAAGTGTGCCTTTGTTGAATGTAGTGTGTTTGGGAGAACTTTTAATCACTACTTAATTTAGTATTAACTGTTGTATATTGTCGCTACTCAATACATGTCTGTAACAGTTAACTAATACTATTCTAACCTATTTGAAATATTTGAAACATAAATGTATTGAATTAATTGCACAAAATACAGTTTTCCTTCATTTAAGCACTTGTTCCAATTCAAATAACAAATAACGATCATAAAGTGTTACAATAAAAAATATTACTTTAGCAACTTATACTCAACCTGTAGGCAGTGATTGTCAGGGTTGCTCAAATAAATATTAATTGGTGATTAAATGACAATATATAATCAAGCTATAGAAAGTTATGATGAAAAGATGGCAAAAGATGTCATCATGTTAGCAGGAAGAATATTATTAGAATCTGGTGCAGAAGGCTCTCGAGTAGAAGATACGATGACACGCATCGCTATCACTTTGGGACACAAAGAAAGTAATAGCTTTGTTACAAATACCGTTATCAACTTCATGCTTCATGATGAGTCATATCCACGTATGTATAGAATTAGAACGCGCGATACGAATTTACACCGCATTTCCAGAACAAATGGCATTTCTAGACGTTTGGCGCTCGGTAACATTTCTTTAGAAGATGCATTTCAAGAACTTCAAAAAATATATCAAGAACAAAGTATAAAAAACCACTACCTTTTTTATAAATTCATTGCTGCTGCCGTCATATCTGTCAGTTTTTTATATTTACAAGGCGGCCATTTAACTGATGTATTAACAGCGTTATTAGCTGGTTCCTTCGGTTATATTGTAGTCGAAATATTACAACAAAAATTGCATGCCCAATTTATCCCAGAATTTATGGGCGCATTAGTTATTGGATTAGTCACCATTATCGGTCATAATCTCATACCCGGTGGTTCAATTTCTACCATTATAATTGCAGCAGTCATGCCTATTGTACCTGGTGTATTAATTACAAACGCAATTCAAGATTTGTTTGGCGGTCATATGTTAATGTTTACCACCAAATCATTAGAATCGCTCGTTACTGCATTCGGTATTGGAGCTGGCGTTAGTACAGTACTTATTATATTTTAGGAGTTATGTCTATGTTTTGGATATTAAATTTTATATTTAGTTATACCGCTTCCCTATTCTTCGGCGTTATATTTGATGTCCCAAAACGCTTATATAACACGGTAGGTATCGTAGGTGCATGCGGTTGGATGGTCTATACCATATTTTTCGATGGTTTAAATACACATACAATTTATTCAAGTTTCTTTGGTAGTCTTGCATTAGGCTGCTTAAGTCATATTATGGCACGCTCTAAAAAAGAACCTGTCATCATTTTTATGATTCCCGGTATTATTCCACTCGTACCTGGTGGTTTAGCATTTGATGCTACGAAAAATTTAGTACTTTTAGAATTTAGTAAAGCCATTAATACAATGCTTGAAGTAACGCTTATTGCTGGTGCTATCGCCTTAGGTCTACTTTTTGCAGATCAAATTTCTAAACTAATTATTTCAGGTACAAAAATACGTAAAAAAAGAATCTAATATTTATATAAATAGCCACACATGCGTTGAAAAGAGTGCATGTGTGGCTTATTTTATTAAAAATTTATTATAAATTCATTTAGTCATAAATTATTAGCTATCAAAACCTATATGTTTCATTTATGACACAGATTCTTCTGCAAACTGTGATTTATTATCTTTTTGATGGATAAACCAATTTATAGATTTAACCCAATAAAAAACAAGCAGCACACCGTAAAGGAATACTACTTGTTTTAATTCACTATTTATTAAGTTTTCTATGCTTTATTCATAAAATAATCACAAGAAAAACTATTTATTCGTGTTTTCAGCCTTGTTCTCATTAATTAAATCTACAACTTCACTTTCCGAACGGTTTAAGATAAGCAAGCTCAATTTATTATTATCCATGCGTTTTAATTTTGGATAACGCACAATAAAGAAGATTAAACCAATCACTAACCAGCCGCCTAATGCGATGTATGAAGGTGCTGAAAGTGACGCCGGAGAACCTGGAACTAATAATAACAACAAGAAGATAAATGATACAATTGATCCTAAAATCGCAAATGTTTTATAAATAGGTCCATACGTGTTACTTGATTTATTATAACTAAATAATTTAGCTGCTGATAAACAAGTAATGAAATAAGCTATTGATACACCTGTAGAAGACATATCAACAATCCAAGTTAGTGCTGTACGACCTAACCAAGGTGCAATTAATGTAATGGTTACTAAGAAAATAATTGCTATATAAGGCGTCTTATATTTTTTATGCAACTTGCTGAATACAGAAGGCATAATACCTGAACGTCCCATTGAAAATAGGAGACGGCTTGAACTCATTAAGAATCCATTTAAGCCAGTAAATATACCCATAATAATCGCAATTGCTAATACAGCTAAACCAATATAACCAAAGGCTTCTTGCGTAACAGCACCCGTTAACCATAAATTACCGTTTAGGCTTGTTGATGTTGTACCTAACCAACCTGTATATAAAATCATTAAAACATAAGTAAATGCAGCTGCTAATAAACTATATACAATTAATTTAAACGTCTTATTTGGTGCAAAATCAAATTCTTCTGCCGTTTGTGGAATATTATCAAATCCAACATATGCCCACGGTGCGACAGCAACAATCATAATGATGGAAGTAAACCAACCTTCTTTTTCATTGGTTAATGGTTGTAAATTATCTAAAGAGAAATTACCTCCAAAGAACGAACCAAAGAACAATAGTAATATAGTAATAACCATCGCTACACAGAAGTAGTATTGTAGTGATCCTGACACACTAGCACCTTTAATCGCTATAAACATAAATACAATAAGCAATAACGATGCAATGAGAATTTCAGTGATATACACGTCCCAACCTGCAATGGTATATAATTTTCCTGTTTCTAAAATATCTGGCAGTAAAAATTTAATTAACAAACTAAACGCAGTAGCATTTAATGCCACTACACATATGTAACCAAATGTTAAAAACCAAGATGAGAAGAAACTTACATATCTTCCGAATCCTAAAAAGCTAAAAGCAAACGCGCCACCCGAAACTGGGAATCGTTCAACTAATGCACCGTAACTCACTGCAATAAGTATCATTAACAATGCACCTATGACAATACCAATCGCTGCTGCAATTGGTCCCGATTGTCCTATCCAGTCACCCGGTAGAATAAATGCACCCCAACCGATACAAGACCCGTAAGCAATCGCCCACACAAATTTTTCAGATAGATTTTTCTTTAAATCTCCTCTATCTACTTGCTGATTATTTTGACTCATAAAAAATTCACCTCATGGAGTGTATTATACCCACAAGATGAATTCTATAACAATTATAAATTTATATTTTAAACGTACCTATCACTAACATTAACCAACCTACAATAAACAGTACGCCACCAATAGGTGTAATTGCACCTAGTATGCGAATTTGTGTTAACGCTAAGATATATAAAGAACCACTGAAAAATACAATTCCAAAGAAAAGTAACCAACCCGCCCAATTTACATTGATCGAAGTTGTACCACTAATAATACCTATGACTAGTAATCCAAGCCCATGATACATTTGATAAGTTGTTGCTTTTTCCCATACTGATAAATATTTTGCAGACAGCTTATTTTCTAATCCATGTGCACCAAACGCACCGGTACCTACAGCCATCATTGCATTTAATGCGCCTAAAATAATAAACACTTTCATCATGATCTATTCATATCCTTTACTATTTAAAATTATTTAAAAATCAAAAATGGAATCACCATTGCCTATTTCATCATCTGTTACTAATTTATTCGCAGTAAGTGATGAATTTGTGCTTGTATTAGATGAAGAAACACCTGATACTTTTCCACCCATTGCGCGAATCTCATCCTCAGATACACCCTGCTTAGATGAGACATTCTGTGACTTAGACGCTTTAAAAGAAGAAGACACATTAAAACTGTTGTCACTATATACTTTCTTATTAGATGAACTGTCACTCACTAATGACGTTAACGTATGAATCGCATAAATATGCTTTTCAAATTCTGCGTTACTATTTGCTTCATCTGCTTGTACTAATTCTTGTTCAATTAATTGAATAATTTTATCTTTTTCCATTTTTAAACCTCACTCTCGCACCAATTCACGGGTTGTTTACCATTGGCTTGTAGATATGTATTTGCTTGTGAATAAGGCTTAGAACCAAAGAATCCTCTATACGCTGACAATGGACTTGGATGTGGTGATTGAATAATATGGTGTTTCGATGTATCGATTAATTTAATTTTTTGTTGTGCGGGTTTTCCCCATAATATAAACACAACGTGTGTTAAATGTTCTGATACAGCTTGTATTACTTCATCGGTAAACGTTTCCCACCCAACATTTTTATGTGAATGTGCTTCACCTTGTCGTACTGTCAACACAGTATTTAATAACAATACACCTTCGCGTGCCCAATCTTGCAAATGCGGCGATTTTCTAATACATCCCACATCATCTTGCAGTTCTTTATACATATTTCTTAAAGAGGGCGGAAATTTCGCATCTGGTTGCACAGAAAATGCTAAACCATGTGCCTGGTTCGGTCCATGATAAGGATCTTGCCCTAATATAACCACCTTCACTTGTTCAAATGGCGTTAGATCAAAGGCTTGATAAATATTTTTTCTATCTGGATAAACAATTTCTGTAGTATACTCTTTTTCTAAAAAATCATGCATTGCAGCAAAATCATGTCGCGTAGTTATTTCATGAAAAACATCCGACCATTCCATATACCTCTCACCTCATTGATATAATAACATAAAGCACTACTTTTTTGCTTCGCAAAAATTATTAGTGGAACTTCTTGCTTTAAGCAAGTTTAGTACCACTTACATATGAACTTTAGTTCATATGTTCTTAGACCGTTTGCGCTTTAGCTCAGGTAATCTTTTATTCGTTACTTTCTCGACATCGAGATTATTAGTCCAATTACTTCTATAATAATATCTTTTTTCAATAGTGATAAATTTAACTTCACTACAAACTTCCTTTATTTAGAATACTCGACAAACGTGGTATGATATATGCAAAAGATATTTAGGAGTGAAATTCCATGGCATTGAAAAAAACATTAACAATTGCCGGTTCAGATACAAGTGCCGGTGCTGGCATGCAAGCCGACTTAAAAACTTTCCAAGAGCTAGGCACATACGGTATTGTAGCCCTAACTTCAATCGTCACGATGGATAAAAAATCATGGTCACATGATGTAACACCGATTCCATTTGATGTATTCGAAAAACAATTAGAAACGGCGATTTCCATTGGTCCAGATGCTGTTAAAACAGGTATGCTAGGTACACAAGAAATCATTAAACGTGCTGGCGACGCCTATGTTGAATCTGGCGCAGATTATTTTGTCGTAGACCCAGTCATGGTATGTAAAGGGGAAAATGAAGTACTTAACCCAGGAAATACGGACGCTATGATTGAATACTTACTACCAAAAGCGACAGTGGTCACACCAAATTTATTTGAAGCTGGTCAACTCGCTAATTTAGGAACATTAAAATCAATTGAAGATATGAAAAAAGCTGCTGAAGTAATTCATGAGCAAGGTGCTAAGCACGTTATCATTAAAGGTGGCAAAGCATTAGATCAAGATAAATCTTATGACTTATACTATGATGGTCAAAAATTCTATCAATTAACAACAGACATGTTCCAACAAAGTTATAACCACGGTGCTGGTTGTACATTTGCTGCCGCTACTACAGCTTATTTAGCAAATGGCAAATCACCGAGAGAAGCCGTTATCGCAGCTAAAGCATTTGTTGCCTCTGCAATTAAGAACGGTTGGAAAATGAATGACTTTGTCGGTCCAGTAGACCACGGTGCCTATAATCGTGTTGAACACATAGACGTAGAAGTGACAGAAGTTTAAATAATTTAAAAAGCCCATCGTTAACTTGTAATGTTAACGATGGGCTTTTATATTCCAAATTCTATTTATGGGTTATGAGAGCGTTGCACTTTTCACGTAACCATTACTTACATAAAATACAATATGACCTTTGCCTACATCATATCCGTATAAGCCATCGCCACTTGCTTTTTTCTCACCATTCATGGGTTCTTGATATTCATAATTTTGACCATATTGCACACGTATATCTTTAAAACTTACTGCTTTATTTTGTATATCAAAAGTTACACTATTCGCTTTATTTCCATTAATTTGTTGGAATGTTTGATCATATATTGTTTTAGTCGCTGTATCAGAAGTATATTGACTATTCACTTTAATACCATTAAATTCAACATTACCTGCTTTTAAACCATTATAAAATGATTGATCTAGTACAAAATCCCCACCTTTTGAAGTATAACCACTATACTCATACCAAGGTTGCGTCGTTGCTGCTTGTGCTTCGGTTTGTGATACACCTTCATTAGAAACGCTTATGCCTAATGCAGTCCCAAATACAATGCTACCAGCTACAAAAGTCTTTGCTATCTTATTCATTTGGTATCACTCCATTTAAAGATTTTTTGAATCAAATTACGATTCGATTACAATGTTACAGAAACATTACTAAAAGTGCAAATTTAAACTAAATATACGATTTATTATTTTGATTATTAGATAACCTAACTTTTGTAATTGTCTAACAAATCATCAGAAAACGCTTTACATCAGCCTTTCTGATGTTATACGACGTTAGACTGATAAAAAGTTGATACTGTAGACTCATGTATTTCGCATGAATTTCTATTATTATATGTAGTGTAGAGAGATGAAGGAGGGAAACTCAACATGATTATCTACAAACAGGCTTTTGAAAATGGTAACCCAATATATGAAATTATCACCAAGACTTTCAAAACGATTTCTGTTAAGTTCGATGAAAGCTTCAACACGAATGAATTATATAAGTTACTCTCTCTACTAGAAAATGATGTTGATAACATGAAATTAAGTTATTAAGTTATTTTCGACTCATCGAAGACAACACAGAAGATGCAATAAATTGAAATTAGAAGAAACGATATACAATTAACTCCCCTTATTAAGAAATATGAAATTAAAAAAAGTATGTCTAAGTTGTCCCCTTAAACATACTTTGAATAACACATCCCTATAAACACACACCCTAAGTGGTACACAGTTAGACAAAGATTGTCCCCTTTGTTTGCTTGGAGAGCAACCTCGAAGCAGTTCTAACTGATGTACCACTCTTTTTATACATACAGTAGCTTAAACTCTTCACAAACCATCATTGAAGTTTCATTAAAATCGATTTCTAATGATTCATAATACGGTTTAAAGAATGCTGTGTGCGCTTCACGCCAATATGTTAACGATTTATCTCCTTCACCTTCCAAGAAAGCATGATGTTCTGTCACCTCATTGAACGGCGTTTGGTATACACGTGTCGTCTCAATCACACATTGTGGATGACCTTTCTCATTTAATACAACACTGACATCTCCTACTTCCGGTAGCGGTTCACCTTCTACTTTGTATGTCTCATAACCACTGGTTGTTGCTGTTTTTTCACCTTGTTTTACTAAATTAGCTAATTCATCTTCATCAACACCAAAAGACCATGCTTCAAATTGTACACCTTTGTATTTTGGAAATGCTTCAATAAATTTGCGCCAATACTGCTCTACTGTCAAAGCCATATAAAATCCCCCATATTTATAAATAGTTCGTTACTATTTAAAAATAACACAAAACGAAAAAATCTTCGCGCAGACATTTTGAATGTACAAAGATTTTTGTATTATTATATTAAATTAGAAAGATTAACCTTCTAATAATTCTGCTTTATCTACTGTCAATCTATCTCGTAATAAGTAAACAATGAGCATCGCAGCCAAAGCACAAATTGTTTCTGCAATTAATAATGACCATACGATGCCAGTTAAACCGAATAATCCATTCAATACAAATAGAACTGGGATAATGACTACACCTTGTAAAATAGCCATGATCGTTGCACCACGTCCTTGACCAGTCGCTTGCAACATACCAGTAAATAAGAAACCAATGCCATTTAATAATAATGAGGTGATTGTTACTTTCAACATAAATGTCGCCATTCCTCCACTAGCCGCATCATTAGAGAAAATACCTATCAATTGATGACCTGTCGTAAACACAATGACCATGCACACTGCAAAAATCACAACGATTGTCATAATTACGACTTTAATAATATTTTTCATACGTGCTTTATCAGACATAAAATTGTAAGCAATTAATGGCACTACACCTTCACATAGCCCCATAATAATCAATTCAGGAAACTGTACTAATCTAAATGAAATACCATAACCCGCAATGGCAAAGTTACCATAGCCAGCTAAAAATAAATTTAAAACTAATCCTGTAACGCCCATTAAAATACTCATTAGAAATGCTGGAAAGCCTACTTTAAAAATTTCTACTAATATTTCTTTCGTCGGTCTTACATAGTTCAAACTCATTGTAATTATGTCACTTTTTCTCAAAAAATAAATGATAAAAAATAGCGACGCAACAACGTTTGAAATAGCTGTACCTAAAGCAGCACCTACTACATTTAAATCAAAACCAAATATTAAAATAGGATCTAAAATGATATTCAAAACCACACTAGCCAACATACCAATCATTGAGATAATTGGTGCACCAATGGATCGAGCGAATTGTTCTAAGATAAAGAACAATATGACAAATGGTGCGCTTAGGAACATTACTTTTAAATATGCACTTGTAAAACCAAGTGTTTCACCACGTGCACCTAATAAATGAGCAATTTGTTCAGTAGCGAAAATAGTCATTAAAATAACAATAACTCCTAATATAAGGCCGCCATAAATAGAAAAACTACTCACAAATTTCGTTTTCACATAATCTTTCGCACCTAATAACCGGGAAATATAAGTTCCTCCACCGATACCAAATAAATTACCTAAACCCATTAACACTGCAAATATAGGTAAAGTGAGTGAAATGGCTGATATCATGTGACTATCACCTAAAAATCCAATAAAATAAATGTTTAAAATACCATAAATTACACTTAATAAACTTCCTATCATCATAGGAATTGAAAAATGCATCATCGCTTTAAATACTGAAGATTTTTCAAAATAATATAACTGTTCGTCTTTCATTTCTATATTACTCCTTTTTATTTAGACACCTAATAATTAGATATCTAACTATATATTCAAAAATATGGTGGCTGTTAATTTTTCAATTTATAACAGCCACTTATAGTAACTAATCTTCTAAACTGCTAAGCATTTTAGATAGATTTTGTTTCATTGTTTCATTCTCTGCTTCTGATAACTGCGCACACATGAGTGCTTCAATCTCGTCAAATACACCTGTAAACCCTTCAACTAATTTCCTACCTGATGCAGTTAGACCTAAATTTTTTCGCCTAGTATCATCCGCGTCTACATAACGGTATATGAGCTTCTTACTTTCTAAGTTCTTAAGTAAATTACTTACTGTTGAACCTTTACGTTGTAAGGCATTCACAATGTCGTTCTGTGTAAGTCCATCCGCTTGGTGTGCATACAAGTAACCTAGCGCGTGACCTTGTTCGTTTGTAATATCATACATTTTCAAACGCTGATCTGCCTTGCGTTTCATCTCATGGCTTATCATTCTAAATAAATATCCATATGACTGTTCCAAACAAGCACCTCATTTAATTAGATATCTAACGATAATAATACACTGTTTTTTTCTAGTGTCAATTGTTATTTTGATATTTTTTAATTTAAGAACAATACTATCATCACTTTGATTTAAAAATATTGACTCAAGCGGCATTTATACAAAAAAGCTGCCATAAAGTCGCTAAACTTGATGACAGCTTAAAATTCAATTTTTTAATTTAAAAATATTTATTTAATTAAACACGTTTGTCTTTTGCCCACCACATTGCTTTATCAGGATTATTGGCATAATACTCGTACTCTTCATCACTTTCAACATTAGGATAAGAACCTTTAAGTGATTTACCAGAGGTACTTACATGTAATAATGAGATAACGATAATACCAACAATACTTACTGCTGTTAGATAATATGCTGGAGATAAAGGATCTCCTGTCTTCGCTACAAGTGATGATGCAATTAATGGCGTTGTACCACCAAATAGTGATACAGATACATTAAATGTTACTGCTAGTGTTCTATATCTTATATGTGTATAGAACATTGTAGGTAAAGAACCTGGCATCGTTGCTTCGTAAGTTGATAAGAAGAAACCTAAAACGAAGATACCAACGATTACAAAGATAATTGTTGTTGTTTGAATTAATGCAAAGGCACCAATACTCAATACAGCTGTACCGATAAGACCAATTAAGAATACTTTCTTCTCACCGATTCTATCTGCAACGCGTCCAAACATTAATGCTAATGGAATCATCACTGCCATGACTACAGTAATTAATACGGATACTGTTGTACTATCTAATTTCACAATTTCTTGTAAATATGATGGCATATATGAAGTTAACATATAGTTTGTACAGTTAAAGAACGCAACTGCCACAAAACAAACAATGATGTCTTTATAGTAGTATCTGACAATTGTTAAGAAACCAATATTATCTCTCTTCGGTTTCGATGCAAGTTCATTTTCATAAACAGGTGACTCTTCTAATTTTCTTCTTAAATAAAAACCAAATATACCTAAGAATAAACCTAAGATAAATGGAATTCTCCAACCCCATGTTGCCATTTGGTCATCACTTAAGAAGAAGAATAATAGTCCACTTAAAACAGACGCTGCAATATAACCGGATAATGTACCGATTTCTAAGCCACAACCTAATGTATTTCGTTTTCTATCTGGTGATGATTCTGCTACATAAACCATAGCACCTGCGTACTCTCCACCAGTTGAGAAACCTTGTAATACCCTACCTAGTAAGAGTAATATCGGTGCCCAAACGCCAATTTGATCGTATGTAGGTAATAATCCAATGAGTAACGTTGAGAACGCCATCATAATAATAGTTGTCGTTAATACGACTTTCCGACCATATTTATCTCCAATCATACCGAAGATAATACCACCAACGGGTCTAAGTAAAAATGCAATCGCAAATGTCGCAAATGTAAAAATAGTCTTGAGTTGATCATTTTCAACCGAACTGAAAAAATTTTGCCCTAGTATGACCGCTAAATAAGAATACAAACCAAAGTCAAACCATTCCATCGCGTTTCCGATACCTGTGGCAAACACAGTTTTTTTAGCTGCTTTAGGATCAACCTTATTTATATTACTTTTATCAAAATCCTTTTCATAATCCATGAATGTGTCCACTCCCTTAACATGTTATATAATTATACGTAGTTAATTAATATTGTCAAATTGAATTAAGTTTTACAAAGGATTTCTAAATCATATTTATACAAAAAATGTATATTGATGATTGCAAAAATTCATCATATGCATTTGATTTTTACAAATAAATAAAACTAAAATTAATGGATTATTTTTTTAAACTTTAATTATTTTAATTAGGGTTTCATCATGTTGATTTAAAATAACTACGATACTTTCGGAAATCATTTGGAATTGTATCAACTCATTTATACCAACAGTTTCAATGTATTTAACGCGATATGATGTCCACTGTAATCGTTGACTTTGAAGTGCCATTTGCACAATCATTTGTCCAGGTACAATATGTGCATGAATCGGATTTTGGTCATTGATTAATTTTAAATAGGTGTTTATTTCTTTAGCGTTTATACTTAACATTTTAAAATTTCTCCATAAACGTTTGTCTGATAGTTATACATTTAGATTTATTTTTATAAATTTGCAATTCCAAGACATATTTCATAAATTGGCGTACCTTTTTCTGCTCTATCACGCACATTTGTGCTAAATAGTGTATATTCACCTTTATATCGTGTATTTGAGTAACTTGGGTTTCTCTAAGTATGATTTCTTTTTTTTGAAACGGTTGAAATAACGTAAATTCGGGCCATAACTTGGCGCAATAAAGTGGTTGAACGACATCTTCTTCCGAAATATTAAAAAACGCATTATATTGCCGTACTGCTTCAGCATTAAATATGATTACTTTTGTCTCATAACCATCTTTCAAATAAGGCTGCATTGCCCATTCCTCCTCCAATACCCATTGTTGCAATAGTACGTTTATCATTTTTCATGTGAAATAAGCGAGTTACAAGTGCAGACCCACTTGCACCATACGGATGACCAGTAGCAATAGCACCACCATATTTGTTCAACTTATGTGCTGGAATATCCAAACATCTTTGACTGGCTACTACTTGAGACGCGAATGCTTCATTTAATTCTATTGCGTTGATGTCTTCTATCGTCATCTTGTTTTTGCGAAGTAACTTAGAAACTGCAAGTACTGGACCCATACCCAGCAATGTCGGTTCTACACCTATTGTAATGCTATCTTTAAATATTAAGCCTTCCTTAAATTTATGTGCTAAAGCAGTTTTTTTATCCATAATCATAAGTAATACTGCCCCATCATTTTTCATACAACAATTTCCAGCAGTAACTGTCCCCTCTGACAATAAAGGTTTTAAGCGACTTAATGTACGTACGTTTAATCTTTCTTTGATGCTATCATCTCTATTAAATATTTCACCTTTAGCACTTAAATTTATAATTTCTTGTTGAATGAAATTGTTTTCATAGGCTTCTATTGTTTTTTTATGACTATTTAAAGCATATTGATCTTGTTCTTCTCTTGTAATTCCATAGGTTTTAGCAACATTTTCTGCTGCTTCAATCATTGATGGGTCTTGTCCATCTGGTGCAAACGAAGCACGTTCAAAGAATTCCGGTAAATGTGTATCATAAACCGATTGTGGCCTTTTAATTTTCCATGGTGCTCTACTCGTACTTTCTACACCACCTGCAATATAAATATGACCTGCACCCGCTTGTATCATTCTACATGCATGAATGACCGCTTCTAATCCTGAACCACACTGTCTATCTATCGTTAAACCTGGTATATGTTCACTTAACCCTGCTTCAAGCAAAGCTTTTCTAGCAATATTTCCACCATTACCTACTACATTTCCAAGGATTACATCATCAATATGAGCCATCGCTTCTGAATAGGTTTCAGTTAAATGACGAAATAATGGTTTTAATAATGCTTCAGGTTCCAAATGTTTTAATGAACCGCCATATTTACCAAATGCCGTACGTTTCGCAGCCACAATAACAACTTCTGTCATAGTTTAAAGTGCTCCTTTCATATAACGCTGTTTCATAGTTTCACGTGCAATTTTCCCACTTTGGGTATGTTCCATTTTTTCTATTTTTAACAGTTTGGAAGGTATTTGATATCTCGCTAATCGCTTCGATAAAAATGCTCTTAGTTCGCTGTAAGTCACGTGTTCTGTGCCTGTATATAATAAAACAGCAATTTCTCCAAATTTTGTATGCGGTGTACTAATCACTAAAACCTCATGAAAACTTTCGAAATCTTGTACAGCACGTTCAACCTCTATTGGATAAACATTTCTCCCACCAATAATCATGCGGTCATGCTCACGACCGTGTAAATATAGATAGTTATGGGCATCCATAGATGCAAAATCACCTATGCCTATCCAACAATCACTTTGATGTGCATCATCAACATATCCACTAAAGACCATGTTACTCTTAACTTTTAATTTACCAATACCTTTGTCGTCAGGCTGCTCAAGATCAATTTTCACATTTGGAAATAGCTTACCCACCGAATGGCTAGGGGCTTCATTATCATAGTTATAACTTATAAAACTTGCTTCCGATGTTCCAAAGAATTCTATTAACGTTGCATAAGGAAAATGCGTAGCAACACGATTTCTCAAACTATAAGGTAATTTATCACCAGTAGAAAAAATATATTTAATTTGTTGTATTTCCAATTGTCCAGATACATAGGCATCTAACATTGTTGGAACTACAAACAAAGCACAATGATGGATTGTATGATCATTTTGCATCATGTCCGCTAATGTCTGAGCATCAAATTGCTGTTGTCCAATAAACGTTCGTCCTGTGTATAGCGCAAAGACACACACAAATAAAGATAATGAATGTGACAAGGGGCCAGGTGCAATCATAGTATCTATTTCAGTTTTCATTAATTTTTCTGTTTCTTCATAAGAATATATCCAAGATAATTCATTTCTATAATAAGCTTTAGGCAAACCTGTCGTTCCAGAAGTAAAGCCAATATGTAATACATCTTCGTGCCACTTGAGTTGTCCCTGTTCATTTTGCGTTTTTATCACTTCTAATTCACTATTTATTAAAAATGGGATGCCATAATGATCTATCAGTGTTTTAATCTGTTCTTCTGACCAACGATAGTCCAATATACAAGGAATACATTGATGATGAAGCATGGTTAAATATAATTCTATGGTGGTTAAAGGATCTTCAATTAGTAACCCCACATAACTATATTGTGGTATATGCTGAAACTGTTGTTTATACCATTTCATATTTTGTACTAACCCTGCATACGTTTGTTTATCTCGTCCAAAGTCTAAAGCATATTGATTGGGTTGTTTTTTCGCATAATCATCCATTTTCTTTAATAATTCCACTATGATTCCCCCACTATTTGTTAACCTTCACAACAAATATGTTAACATTAAAACTGCTAAATAGCATGAATCTTTCCTTGTGGTAAATATGAACTTATATTTTCCATTTTCACCTCAATTAAGCGTTCATTTGGGTAATGATAAGTCAATATTCGAATTACATTTCATTAATTATGGGGAGTCATCCCATTTTGGTAATCAACCTAAAATAACCACTCTAAACCGTTGCATTTGTGTCACTAACTTGCAAAACGATTAAATACAAAATAGTAATTAAAAATTGTTTAAACCTGAGCATAAAAAAGTCGACAAAGCATTTATAACTTTGTCGACTCTCGAAAATCTAAGCAACACTGCTTAAATGTTTAATCGCTACTCAATTATTCTAAATTAGCGTGATTTTGTTGCATTGTTTCTTCATCCACGTTCAGTTCAGACATTAAATCTAAAACAATACTATCTAATAATATCTGTGATGCCTGTTCAAAAAGACTACCTAAAGGTTGCGTTGATCCCTCAGCATCATATTTCGTGCCAGCTGGTAACTCAATCACTGCATTTGCAAGTTTACCAATCGCTGAATTAGGACTTGTCGTTAGTAATACAACTTCAGCTCCAACACTTTTAGCCTTTTCAGTTAAGATACGCAAGTGCTCTGTAGAACCAGAGCCAGAAATAACAACAAATAAATCATCTTTCGTAATCGATGGTGTTGTTGACTCTCCGACCACATGCGCATATTTGCCTAATTGATTTAAACGCATAGCAAAACTATTCGCTACAAATCCAGAGCGACCTTTACCCGCTACAAAGACTTGATTCGCTTTGACTACTTGTGCTAAAAAAGCTTCCGCCTCATTATCTCTGACATGCGATAGTGTATGGTCTAATTCATCTAAAATTAATCGATAATTTGTAATTTCAGTCATATTATCTGCCTTCAATCGCATCTTTACATGCTTTTGCAGCTGCTACTGGATTATCTGCATTAGCAATACCGCCACCTACGACAACTAAATCTGGTTCTTCTGCTACAACCTCTTTAATTGTATCTGGTTTGATACCACCAATAACAGCTACCTTAGAATTATTAATAACTGATTTAACTTGGCGTAAGCTTTCTAATGGTGATTCACCTTCAGCTTGTAAATCATAGCCAGTGTGTACAGCGATATAATCTGCACCTAATTCATCTAATTCTTTAGCACGTTTTTGTAAATCTTGTACTGCAATCATATCCACTAATAGCTCTTTGCCATTTTTATGCGCCTCTTCAATTGCACCTTTGATAGATGCATCTTCAGCAACACCTAAGATTGTTACTACATCAGCACCAAATTTAACTGCTTGGCTTACTTCATAATCTGCTGCGTCCATAATTTTTAAATCTGCTAAAACTTTTACGCCATCAATATTATCGTTTAGATATTGTACTGCTGGTAAACCTTCGTTAATCACAATAGGTGTACCAATTTCTACGATATCTACATAATCTTTTACTTTATTTGCAAGCTCTGCCGCTTCTTCTTTATTTAATAAATCAATTGCTAGTTGTAATTCCAAAATGATCATCCCTTCTTGAATTAAATTATCAAAGCCATAACATGGCTAAACTTACTGATTACTCATTAAAATCATTTACTTAAAATGTCTACCCGTTTCATAAAATTTAAAACGAATTTCTATAATCGAGGTGCCGCTTCGTCATCAACATATATTTCTACATTTGGATGTGCATGTAATATCGTAGCGGGCACATCGCTGTTCACTTCATTTTCTGCTAATTTTTCAATAGCAGCTCTTTTTTTCTCACCAAAAGCTAATAAAATAATTCTATGCGCTTTTAATATGGTAGATAATCCCATAGAAACTGCTTGTTTGGGCACATCTACTTCGTTATCGAAATAACGACTATTTGCATTAATTGTACTTTCTGTTAAATCAACGACATGCGTTGCGCTATTAATATCTGTGCCTGGTTCATTAAAACCAATATGACCATTTTCACCAATACCTAGAATTTGAATATCTACTGGACCTTTTTGATTAATCAATTGTTCATAGCGTTTCGTTTCATCGTTTAAATTGTCGGCATTCCCGTTTGGTATATGAAGTAATGATGGATTAAAATAAGGATATTGTTTAAATAGCATCTCATTCATATAAGTATGGTAACTTTGCTCATGCTGTGCATCGAGTCCGACGTATTCATCCAAATTAAACGTTTCAATTTCACTAACATCTAATTTGTTTTTTCTTAATAATTGCACCAAAAAACGATATACGTCTACCATCGTGCCACCTGTAGCTAGTCCTAATTTACTATGATTTTGTTGGCTCATTTGTTTATATAATTCACACGCCACATAAAATGAAGCATATCCGCTTGTACCAAGATTTGTTATTTTCATATACGTGCCCTCCCCGTAAATAAATACAAAACGACTCTAATCTATCCATATACTTACATATACTTACACTTACTTATTATACGTGATTATCTTATTTTTGACAGAAATCGAATTCCTACATCATACTTAACAAAAAATTATAAAATACTTACGATTTATTGAGCATAGAGATACATTTATGATGTACTTTTTAGTAGAATGGAAAGATAATCAAAAAATACAATCTTATCTATAAAATTTACTTTTCAGGTAGAAAATGTATAAAAGTCGGTTTACACTAAGATATGGACTGATTTATTAATGAATACGATACCGAAAAATGATTTCAATAAATGAATTTTGTAAAATTAGGTTCTGAAAGCAAGGAGGCAATGAATTTGGAAGAGATCGATTATGACAAAGTACAAACTTTACTTTCATCATATGAGCATAAACCTGTATACCTTCACGTTGAAACGACAAATGGTGCATATGCTACCCACTTCGACCAACGCGTATTTAATGCCGGTACTTTTTTAAGAAATATTCAAGTTACTTATGAACATGCGCAACTCAAAGGTGGTAACAAAGACCCTTATCGTGTTGGACTCAAACTAAAAGATAATGGTTGGGTTTATGTACAAGGATTAACGCATTTCGAAGTCAATGAAAATGATGAATTTCTATTAGCTGGATTTAATTATGAAGGACAATTAGCCGCTGCCTTAGAAATCAGTACAACACCATTAAAAGCGTAAGGAGGGCATACCATGTCAGAGGAAAGCCAAGTATTAGTCATTTTTCCGCATCCAGATGATGAGTCATTCTCATCTGCAGGCACATTAGCACGATATATTGATCATGGCGTACCGGTTACGTATGCATGTTTAACATTAGGTCAAATGGGCCGTAATTTAGGTAATCCGCCTTTTGCAACACGCGAAACACTTCCGGATATTCGTGAAAAAGAATTAGAAAACGCAATGGAAGCCATAGGCATAACTGACTTGCGTAAAATGGGATTAAGAGATAAAACGGTGGAATTCGAACCCCATGATGAGATGGACGCAATGGTTCAATCGCTAATCGATGAATTACACCCATCTGTTATCATCTCATTCTACCCGCAATTTGCTGTGCACCCAGACCATGAAGCGACTGCAGAGGCTGTCGTTAGAACAGTTGGTCGCATGCCAGCATCTGAAAGACCACGTTTACAACTCGTAGCATTTAGTAATGATGCACCAGAAAAACTAGGTGCCCCTGATATACTAAATGAGATCAGTGATTATAAAGAGGTAAAACTTCGCGCATTTGAAGCCCATTCATCTCAGACAGGTCCTTTTTTAAAACAATTAGCCACACCTGAAGTATCTGGAGAAGCACAAAGTTTCTTAGAAGTAGAACCTTATTGGACTTATAACTTTGAATCTTAAGTGGAGGCAATAGCATGACAGAATTTGACTTATCTACACGTGAAGGTCGTTGGAAACATTTTGGATCCGTCGACCCAATAGAAGGTACGAAACCAACAATAAAAGAAGAAATGAAAGATTTACAAAGCACCCATAAAAACTTCTTATTTGAAATAGAAGAAGTCGGTATTAAGAATCTGGTTTATCCAGTACTTGTTGATCGTTTCCAGACTGCTGGTAATTTTAGCTTTTCAACTAGTTTAAACCTAGACGAAAAAGGGATTAACATGAGCCGTATTTTAGAAAGTGTTGAAAAACATTACCATAACGGTATTGAATTAGATTTTGATGCACTATACCAATTATTACGCAGCCTACAAGAACGTATGAATCAAAATGCTGCAGGATTAGACGTATCAGCAAAATGGTTTTTTGACCGTTTTAGCCCAATAACACAAATTAAAGCAGTTGGACATGCGGACGTCACTTATGGTTTAGCAGTTGATAAACAAAATGTGACACGTAAAGAAATTACGATTGAAGCAGCGGTAACGACACTATGTCCTTGCTCTAAGGAAATCAGTGAATATTCTGCACACAATCAACGTGGTATTGTAACTGTGAAGGCATACATTAATAAAGACATTGAGCTGATTGATAATTACAAAGATGTGATTTTAGATGCCATGGAAGCCAATGCAAGCTCTATATTATACCCTATCTTGAAAAGACCGGATGAAAAGAGCGTAACGGAACGTGCATATGAAAATCCTAGATTTGTTGAAGACCTCATTCGCTTAATCGCAGCAGATTTAGTCGATTTTGATTGGCTCGATGGCTTCGATATTGAATGCCGTAATGAAGAATCTATTCATCAACACGATGCATTCGCAAAATTAAAATATAGAAAATAATCATTATGACTTAGCATATGTGTAACCCTCTTGATTCGGTTGCGCATATGCTTTTTTGTCATTTTTCATTTAATTTATTTTCATTCTAAATTCATCTCAATTTTTATCAAAGTAAAATTTTAATGTGTTATGCTAAAATTTACACCCTAAATTTTGCAATAATCTATTAATATTAAAACAATAGATATTAATAATTAAATTTCGCTGATGTTCTATAGACAATTTACATATTAAAATTATTATGGCAGTATTTCTATCTCAATTTAATCATACAAATTGTTGATAATAATAAAATGGATTATGACCAAACATGGCATCTCCTTTTCTAGGAAAACTAATCCATTTTCCTAAAATTACTTATGAAAGCAAATGCGTTATGACTCTATACATTCATTAGCGGGTTTAAAAAGAAATGAGAGGTTAGATATGAATACAATTTTATATGAAAAAAACAGAAACATCATAAAAAAGGCAATCAAGAAAGATTTAGGTTTAACATTTTTAGAAATTATTATTTTAGAACAATTGAAATACTTAAATAAAGACAAAATTGATGCAGTAGAACTTAAAAGACATTTAAACATTGACAATACACCGATTTCGATTCAAATAAATAACCTGAGTAACTTCGGTTTATTTACAAAATCACGCCATGAACATGATGAACGACGTATCTATTTACATAGTATTGATTTTGACAAAATCACTAAAATTATACGACAGTATCATTCGATTGTTTCTAATATCTTAAAAACAAACAGTTAATCAAAAGCGCCTATAGATTACCTATATCTGATAGATAACCTATAAGCGCTTCTTTCTTGCTTATTGAACTGGCTTATTTTAAATGTTCATATGGACTGTTTTTTACAAATGAAATAATTTGATCTACAAATAAACGCGCACGTAATTGAAATTCTTCATTAGCTAAATAATATGTACCATCATCTAATTTTTTAAAATCCGTATCATGTGTAGCAATTTGTGTAGGTACTGCAATACCTAATAACGAACGTACAATTAAACGTAAGTGTGACAATGGTTCAGAACTGACAATACCACCACTATTACCTATTAATCCTACTGGTTTCATTTTAAAATCATCCATTGTTAAATGGTCTAAAGCATTTTTTAAAATACCTGAGTAAGAACCGTGATAATTAGGACTACCTAGTACGAAAAAATCAGCTTCTCTTGCTTTAGTTTTTAATGTTTGTAAATTATTTTTATAACTTTCACTTGGATTAGATGCTCCAGAAACATCAAGTTGGTGGATAGGTTGCTCCGCCAAATCAAAAATTTCAGCATCAAAGTCATGTTCTTCAAAATGACCTTTCAAATATTGAGATAGTGCTGTTGTATGTGACCCCACTTTAGCACTACCAACTATAATTAAACCTTTCATTTATTACTTCACCTCATACTATTTTTTGTTATTTTCTTGAAGTAGTTTCATAATCGCTTTACCGACACCACTTTCTTCATTTGAATCCGTTGTGTACGTCGCGACTGCTTTTACTTCTGGTGCTGCATTTGCCATGGATACCGAATAACCTACTCGCTCTAACATAGAAATATCATTCATGTTATCTCCAATGGCCATTACGTTTTCCATATCAATATTTAATCGCTCAGCAATTGTTTCCAATGCAATGCCCTTTTGAGCATCTGAATGTGTGATTTCAATATTACCTCTAGATGAGGATGAGATGGCAAGACTTTCTGATTGTGCTAATTTTTCACTCACACGATCAATCTTTGCTAAATCACTATCAAATGCCAATATTTTCATCACAATTTCACCCGGTGTATCCTCAATTTTGTCGTAATTATCTACAACTTTTAATGTGCCATTATCAATACGCTTTTGAATACCTGCTTTAATCTTTTCAACATCCGCTTTTTGACCTGCACGTTCTGCAATATCGATATAGATTTCTAAATCTCGTTGAGGGTTTTCAGTATAAATACCTAAATTTGTATATACTTGATAATATGTATCTTCTGACTTTAACTCATTTGTAATTCGATTAATCAATTCACGATTTAAATTGGATGTACTCATAATATTAAATGATTCATCTCTAACTTCGGCACCATTCAAGCAAATATAAGGTAGTTTTAAATCTGTTTGATTTACCGGTGAATTCGCCTCATAAAAAGCACGTCCTGTTGCTATAACAACTGTAATACCTTGGGATTGTGCATACTTTATAGCTTTTATATTTTCTTCCGATATTTCATGTGCAGCATTTAGTAACGTCCCATCCATATCTGTAGCAATTAAATTTATCATTTGTTTACCTCTTTCCCTTCTAAGATCGATAACACAAAATCAATTATATATGATTCTCATTTGCCATAATTTTGTAACATATTCATATTCTATCAAATGTTTACTTTTTTGTATTATCGGCTGTTCGAATGTTTTTTTTATTTTTTCTTATATTTTTAAAAAACGCAGTTAATAACTGACTACATGATTCTTCTAAAATACCAAATTCTACTGTTGCCCGATGATTAAATCTTGGTTCTTGCAACAGATTCATTAGACTACCGGCACACCCACCTTTGGGGTCCTTAGCTCCATATATCACAGAAGGAATACGACTCATCACTATACTCCCCGCACACATCACGCACGGTTCTAAAGTTACATAAAGACTACAGCCTTCTAGTCTCCAACTTCCTAAAGCAGCTGCGGCGCGTTGAATCGCAATATGTTCAGCATGTGCAGTTGGATTTTGTTCAGATTCACGTAAATTATGCGCTCTAGCAATAATTTCATCATTTTTTACAATAATTGCACCGATAGGTACTTCACCTATATTGCCAGCTTTTTTTGCTTCTTCAATCGCAACTTCCATATAAAATTCATGATTTGTCATGTATCTCACACACCTCACATATGGTACAATATTTATTGTCTATTTTAACATTGGAGCGGTAAATATGAAAAAACAATTTATTGCTGTGGAAGGTCCGATTGGAGTCGGAAAATCTTCTTTAGCACATAAACTTAGTCAAACTTATAAATATTACGAAGAAAAAGAAATCATCACAGAAAACCCATTTTTATCAGATTTTTATGAAGATCTTTCCAAATGGAGCTTTCAAACAGAAATGTTCTTTTTATGTAATCGATATAAACAATTTCAAGATCTCGCATTAATTGAAAACGGTATTGTCAGTGATTACCATATTTATAAAAATAAAATTTTTGCAAATAATACCCTAACTACAACGGAATACAATAAATTTTCAAGAATCTATGATATTTTAACCGAAGATTTAGAAATGCCTAATATGATTATCTTTTTAGACGCTGATTTGGCGACACTAAAATCACGTATTGCGCACCGTAATCGGAGCTTTGAACATCAAATTGCAGATGATTATTTATTAAATTTAAAACGTGATTACAATGACTATTACGAATCTTTAAAGAACGATGGTGAACGTGTCATACGTATTGATACGACACACCTTGATTTTATGAAGTATGAAAACGATTATAATTATATTTTAGAATTAGTGAAGCCACTGATTGGAGGACATGAGCATGAATAATTACGGTATCCCGCAAGATGCTGTCATTACTATCGCCGGAACTGTAGGCGTTGGTAAATCAACATTAACAAAAGCTTTAGCAGAGCGCTTTAATTTTAGAACTTCATTTGAAAACGTAGACCACAACCCTTATCTGGATAAGTTTTATAATGATTTTGAGCGTTGGAGTTTTCATTTACAAATTTATTTTTTAGCAGAACGTTTCAAAGAACAAAAACGAATGTTTGAATATGGTGGCGGTTTTATTCAAGACCGTTCTATTTATGAAGATGTCGATATTTTTGCGAAAATGCATCAAGAACAAGGTACGATGAGTCCTGAAGACTTTGAAACTTATTCTGAATTGTTTAACGCAATGGTCATGACACCTTACTTCCCTAAACCAGATGTATTAATTTATTTAGAGTGCGATTATGACGATGTCATCAATCGTATTAAACAACGTGGCCGTCAAATGGAAATTGAAACGGATACCGCATACTGGCAAAAATTATATCAACGTTATGAAGATTGGATTAGCGAGTTTAATGCTTGTCCAGTTGTTCGAGTCAATATTAATGAATATGATCTGCACGAAGATCCTGAAACACTCAACCCAGTTATTGAAAAAATTCGCAACGTCATCGAAACATATCGTAAAGTCGATCAACGTTAAATTCAATATATTAAAAAAAAAGTCACTCCACTAAGTTTTGGTCGGAGTGACTTTTTATGTATATAGCCGTAAATTACTCAATATGGCTACGGTAAATAATTTTTTCAATTTCATCGTCTGTCACATATTTACTGTAATAATGTTCATCCGTTTGTACTAAACCAAAGGTACTTGCCTTATCTTGGTCTTCGGTTCCGATATATAGTTGTCCTTCCGTATCTTGATACAAATCAAAAATTGCGCCACCGTATCGCGCTTCTTGATATAATGCGTAAAGCTCATCGATATCATCACGTGCTACTTGTTTAAAATATAATGTATGTTTAGAATGTTTTATTGTTTTAGCTTCAAACCCTAAATCTAACGCTCGTTCATCTTCAGTAACCAACACCACATCATTACTTATCATTTCCACAACTTTAAACGTCTCGCCATGATAATCTGCATACTTCCCATCAATCATTTTGATCACCTCAATATTTAAAATTAAATATTAAAAAAGTCATAATATACGTTAAGCATATTATGACATAATTTAGACACTGCGCCTATTTTTTTAATATATTTACGATATCATTTGCTGTTTCTACAGTATAATCCGCTTGGGTAAATTCCTCTGCTAATCCTACACCAGTTAACACCGCAACTTTTAATCCGAGCTGTGCATTAACACCGGTTTGCATATCATTTGCAGTGTCACCAACAATAGCGACGTCTTCAGGAGCAACATCATATTGATTAAATAATGGATTTAATACTTCTGGATTTGGTTTTTCGACTGCATTCGCTTCGGTTGAAATAACGACATCAAAAAAGTGATTAAATTGAGTAATCTCTAAAAATTGCTCGACACCTTTCTTCGAATCACTTGTAACAATGCCCATTTTATATCCTTGATTCTGTAATGTTTTTAACGTATCCTCGATACCTTCAACCAATACATTTTCAGGCACTCTATTATCTACTAAGGTTTGACTGCGTGCTTGTGCCCATTTCGTGACATCTTGACCAGCAATATCACAAAACGCTTGCACCATTTCATCCAGTGCACCTGAAGCCATGATTGTACCCGGCTGTATTTCACCGTCAACCACACCTAAATGTGCATATGCTGCTGACTTATCATCAATATCTTGATCATACGCTTCCATAAAATCATCTACTAATTGTAGACCAATCTTCATCCAACTACGATCAAAATATATAATCGTGCCATCTTTATCAAATAAAATCCATTTCATGCTTGAACAGCTCCTATAATTTCGCTTAATTAAAATAATTCATGCTTTATATTTTAGTACAAAAATGTCACACGAAACAAATATTGTAACTGAATTTGATTTAATTGCATGTATCTGATACTTAACTTAATTTGCGTTCTATACGTATTATGTTATCATAATGACGACAAATATAAATTCTGCAAAACATTTAAATGTTACAAGGGGGGTTTTTAAAATAGGTTACTTTATAGTATTTGTAATTATTGCAGTATGTATTGGTATCTATTTTTCAAAAAGAGATAAGCCAATGTCACCATCCAGTTGGTTTAAAGGCATCGGTGTCATTGCATTTGCCATGGTCATTGTCAGTGGATTCTATCATGTAGATGACATTAAGCAAGGTGGAGAAAATGGCGAGCATAAAGCAAAAAATGAAGAAAAAATTTAAAAATAAAAAGTTAAAATCATTTCATACATATTAATAAAGGGGTAAGCGTATCATGATTTATGCAATTACTTTTATTATCGTTAGCATTCTAATCGGCGTTTATTTTTCAAAACGACAAAAACCGATGTCACCATCGAGTTGGTATAAAGGCATTGCCGTCATTATCTTATCCTTATTTGTTGTTAGCTTTTTTGATAGTTTTGATGCAGTAAAACAAGGTTTTAAAGAAGGCATCAACGAAGATGTCTTTAATGACATTTCAAAAGATTAACATCGTTCAGCGGCTGTCATTCAAATAAATATCATCATAAAAAAGGTTGGTAACGCGCATGCGTTACCAACCTTTTTAGGATTAATTTTAATATCTTGGTACTACGACTCTCCATCCTTGTGGATCATTAAGTTTACCACTTTGAATGCCTGTATAATGATCATATAAGTTTTGTGTGATTTCACCAGTTTCATTATTATTAATTACGATTTCTGTCTCACCGTATTTTAATTGGCCTACTGGAGAAATGACTGCTGCTGTACCTGTACCGAATACTTCTGTTAATTCGCCCTTATTGTGCGCTTCAATCAATTCATCGATAGATACTTTGCGTTCTTCCACTTCATAGCCTAAATTTTGAGCTAATTCAATCACCGTCTTACGTGTGATACCCGGTAAAATACTACCATTTAATTCTGGTGTTACCAATTTACCATTTTCAACGAAGAAGATATTCATACTTCCGACTTCTTCCACGTATTTTTGTTCAACACCATCTAACCAAAGTACTTGATCATAACCTTGAGCTGAAGCGTTAGATTGCGCTAATAAGCTTGCTGCATAGTTACCTGCAACTTTAGCATAACCTACACCGCCGCGTACGGCACGCACATATTGATCTTCGACATAAATTTTAGTTGGGTTGAGAGATGCACCACCATAATATGAACCCGATGGAGATAATATAATTAATAATTTATAAGAGTATGAAGGACGTACACCTAAAATACCTTCTGTCGCAAAAACATATGGACGAATATATAATGATTGTCCTTCACCTTCCGGTACCCAATCACGTTCAACATCTACAAGTTGTTTTAAACCTTCTAATACCACTTCTTCGTCTACTTGTGGCATATCCAAGCGTGCCAACGATTTATTAATACGCTTGAAGTTCTCTGATGGACGGAATAAATCAACTTCTCCATTATGTTTATAAGCTTTTAAGCCTTCAAATACAGATTGACCATAATGAATACCTTGTGCTGCTGGAGAAATTTCTATTGGACCATAAGGTACAATTTTTAAATCATGCCATCCTTGATCGATATCATAGTCGAAACTCAACATATAATCAGTGAAGTATTTCCCGAAACCTAATTCACTTGGATCCGGTTTTTCTTTAAGTGTTTCACGCTGTACAAATTTAATTTTTTCTGACATGATTGCTTCCTCCCAATGTTTATTCTTAAGTATTATATTAAATTATACCAATCCACTAGTCTGTGTTCAATAATTTTCAAAAAATTTCAAATAAACCAACAATATGTATCTTGGATAATCAAACCACTGTTCGTACATTAATTTATGGTTTAATTGCTCGCATTTTGTATTAAAATCGCTGTTATTTAAACAAAAAAGAAGCCGAACCTATAGTCGACATACACTTCGTTAATGTCATCACCTAAAATAGTGAAATGCTTAACAACCGTATATCGAACGAAGTTCTATCTTCAAAAAATAGATGATTTATTTTACTTCTGCTTTCTCTTTGCCTTCAATAGCATCTAGCATCACTTTAGTCATTGCACTTAAGTCATATTGAGGATTGAAGCCCCATTCTGCTCTCGCACAACTTACATCAATACTATTAGGCCAACTATCTGCGATGGATTGTCTAACTGGATCTACATCGTAGTCTAATTTAAAGTCTGGATAATATTCTTGAATCGCTTCTTTAACCATTTCTGGTTCAATACTCATCGCACTTAAATTATAAGCATTTCGATTAATTAATTTAACGCCGTCTGCTTCCATTAGTTGGATAATCGCATTAATGGCATCTTCCATAAACATCATATCCATAAATGTATCTTTCGCGATAAAGCTTGAGTATTGCCCTTCTCTAACTGCTTTAAAATAAATATCTACAGCATAATCTGTCGTACCGCCACCTGGTTCTTTAATATGTGAAATCAAACCTGGGAATCTAACGCTGCGTGTATCTACACCAAATTTTTCAAAGTAATATTGGCATAGTAATTCTCCAGCAACTTTATTCACACCATACATTGATGTAGGACGTTGAATCGTTACTTGGGGTGTATTGACTTTAGGTGTTGATGGACCAAAAGCACCAATAGAACTTGGTGTGAAGAATTGTAATTTATATTCACGTGCTACTTCTAATGCATTCATTAAACCACCCATATTTAAGTCCCACGCGAATAATGGATTTTTTTCAGCAGTTGCTGATAATAATGCAGCCATATGCATCATTGTGTCTGGTTTGAATGATTCGACTAATTCATCCATACGTGCTTTGTCTGTTACATCTAAAATTTCAAATGGACCATCTTTCAATGCAGAGCCTTCTTCAGGTTCTCTAATGTCAGTGGCTAAGACATTGTCATTTCCATATAATGTTCTACATTTTACAACTAACTCAGTTCCAATTTGTCCTAATGCACCAGTAATCATAATTTTTTTCATATTTCTATCTCCCTTGTATATTACAGAAACTGTAATGTATTTCCCTCGTGGACAATAACCTTATTTTCACCTATATTATATTATAAAAACGCTTTATTGTATATATCGAAAGAACATTTATTTTAAAAATATATAGTCCACACAATAATTGATTGCGATTTCAATATTATATTATTAAACCGGATTTGACACATAAACGATAGCCTGTTATAAGATAATTATTAAACATATATGGAGATGATGATATGTTGCACAAAAATGCTACATTATTAATACAAAGTGTTCGATTAACGTAGTCGATGCTTTGTAATTTAATTCCTTATCACAAGGCATCTAACTTATGCATGTAAGCTATATTTATGTGAGAGGAACTAATAAAAATGGAAAAACAACTTTACCCTTATCAATTTAACTATATAAAAGAACGCGTTGCACATTTAGTCAATGCTTATAACTCGGTCAACGATCCCAATACAATCGCTTCAATCAAAGATGTCACACGTGATGAAATACTTAGTACATTTAACTCAAGAGACACTACCATTCGTTCAAACGTTGAAAAGCTCATGAATGTACAACTTACCAAAGAACAAGCTCAAAAAATTTTAACGACCATACAAATGTATGTTAAGCCATTTGAACATCCGAGTAATAAACAAGTCACTAACCTTTTTAAAAAAGTTAAAAAGCTAAAAACACCACTTATCAGTGATGAAGTGCTACAAACAAGTACGTATATCGGTTGGAATGATATTGCTTCAAATAGAAAATTCATCATTTATTATGATAACTTTGGAAAATTAAACGGTGTATACGGAGACATTTCTAACCAAACTGTCAAAGGTTTCTGCTCTATTTGCAATAAAGAATCCCGTGTTGCTCTATTTATGCGAAAAACACGTACTGGCAATGATGGTCAATATACCAAAAAAGGTGACTACATTTGTTTTGATAGCACCTTATGTAATCACCAAATATCCGATTTATCGCACTTCCATCATTTTTTGAATAAGATTCAATAAACCAAAAACGGGCCCTATTATTAGGGCCTTTTTTTGATATAGACAACCCCACCTATTCATTTGTGGCAGATTTGTCTATTGTTATATTTATGTTATTACTTAAAATAACTATCAATACCTTTTAATTTATGGCGTATCATGTTTTTCATATCATAAAGGTAGTTTTTAGGGACGACTTCTGGAAAAAACGCTAACCGAAGATTACAGGCTAAGGCGGTGCCTGTGGAAAGCGTGCACAAAAAACTGCCGACAAAGTCAGTTTTTATTAGGCCTCCATACTCACTTTCTTAAATAATCAATAAACGTTCGAATCGTTTGTTCATTTGTTCTATCTGAATGGGTGATAGCAGTAAAATAAATATAATAGTCAAAAGGCGCGCCAATAGGTAACATTTCAATAAGACCATTTAAAAGAAACGGATCATCTTCAAGCATCAAACTAGAAACAATACTGACACCTAACCCTTCAGATACTGTTTTTATCAAAACGCTAGGATTATTTGTACGAAAAACAATTTTCAGCGGACCATTTTCATCTTCAAATTGCTTAAAATTATGATGATAAAAATTGCGGTCATATAATACAAATGGATATTGTTGAATAGCTTCCATTTCAACCGTATCTTGTAATGATAATTTAGATTTTTTAGGTACAATCAATCTGAAATTTGTAGATATATTAAGCGAATTAGAGACGATGGTCTGCCCGAATGTTTCACTTTCAGTCTTCCCAATCAAGCCAATATCCACCTCATTGTCCTTTACCATTTTCATAATTTTGTCTCTGTCACTTTCAATCACTTCAACCTCAATGTGTGGATAATCCTTTTTAAAGGTAGACAATGCTTTCGGTATGATTTTGTTAAATAATGTCGGTATCGTCGCAATTTTAAGTGAGCCTACAATATTTGAATGCATGGCATCAACCTCTGATATTAAATGTGCTTTTGCTTCTAAAATATCAATGATTAAAGGGATTAATTTTTTACCTACCTCAGTTGGCAACGTGCCTTTTCGAGATCGATCAAACAGTTTATAGCCAAGTTCTGCTTCTAAATTTGCGATCGATTGACTCATTGCAGATTGACTAATATGCATCGCTTCCGAAGCATGAACGATGGATTCCGTTTCATAAATTTTTTTAACATAAGCTAATTGTTCAAAATTCATACCTTCACCCCTTTTTACATAAGTGTTTCTTATATAAATATTAAAAATACTAATTTTACATTAGCACACATTAATCATTATAATAAATAGTGCATGAAAAAATTAATTAAAGGACGGTCTTCTTATGTATGATAAACTCTGGTCTAAAGATTTTATCTCTATTACCTTTGTGAATTTTTTAATGTATTTAATTCATTATACATTAATTGTTACCGTAACTATATTTACCATTGATAAATTCCATGCATCCGAAAGTATGGGTGGCTTAGCTGCAGGTATCTTTATCATCGGTATGCTTTTCGGTCGTTTAGCATCCGGGCGCGTAATTGACAATCTACAACCTAAAAAAGTATTGCTCTTCGGCATTATCTTTTCAATTATTACTGTTGGCTTATATTTCCTTATTAGCAGTCTATTTTTATTAATGCTTGTCCGTCTCTTACATGGGATAGCGTTTGGTTTGGCTTCGACAGCAACTGGAACAATTTCATCAAGAATTATTCCTGAAAAACGTAAAGGCGAGGGCATCGGTTACTACGCCCTCAGTGTTACCACAGCATCAGCAATTGGTCCTTTTTGTGGCATTGTATTAAACCAACGATTCGGTTTCGAATCTATTTTCATTGTTAGTTTAGTTATCATCATCATTGCATTCATTGCTGCACTATTTATTAAAGGACTACCAAAACCACCTGTTGAGAACAACAATGAAAGAGAAAATAAAGGAATTCGTGCATATATTCAAAAAGAAGCACTACCTATTTCATTTGTCGTTATATTCGTCGGCATTGCTTATTCAAGTGTATTGTCTTTCTTTACTGTTTATACGGAACAAATATATTTAGCGACTGCATCTAGTTTCTTCTTTATTGTTTATGCAGTCAGTACATTTGTTACACGTCCATTTACAGGAAAAATTTATGATGCCTATGGTGAAAATAAAGTCATGTACCCTGTCTTATGTAGCTTTGCAATTGGCTTAGTACTGTTAGCAATCACACACACAAGTCTATTGTTACTTATTTCAGCTATATTTGTAGGTATCGGTTATGGAACGATTGTCCCAAGTGCGCAAGCCATTGCCATTCAACAATCACCTGTTGATAAAATTGGTTTAGCAACCTCAACATTCTACATGTTTGCTGACTTTGGCGCTGGTATTGGTCCATTCGTATTAGGCATCATGGTGCCAATCATGGGATATCGTTATCTATATATCACGATGGCTATTGTAGTCATTGCATCCATTATCCTTTACTACTTTATGCATGGTAGAAAAGCGATACATTACACAAGCACCAGCAATTGATAAACTTATAATCATTAATACATCCAACAGAAATCAAATGATTAAAAGTAACATATAACAATGGAGTGCCACAAAATAACATTTCTGCGGCACTCCCTATTTTTATCCAATATTAGTTTTTTAATTTTTTAACAAGTGACGATTTCAATCCAACTAGACCAATCTTATCCACTTTAGCATCAATATCGTGACCATCTTCAGGTTCTACGATACGGATACTTTTCACTTTAGTACCTTGTTTTATGACAAATGAAGTGCCTTTTACTTTCAAATCTTTAATCACAGTGACCGAATCACCATCTACTAGTTCATGACCATTCACATCTCTTGTAATTTGCGCTTCCATATTTTCTTTATTTTCAGTTTCAGACCATTCGTGACCACACATTGGGCAAACAAGTAGGTTACTATCTTCATATGTGTAACTAGATTCACATTTTGGGCAATTAGGTAAAGTATATTCCATAATTAAACCTCCGATAAGTTATTATTTAGCTGATAATCTACCATATTATAAAATATAAACTCTATTTTCTCCACTTTTTTTATTAAAGTTTGTTCTGTTTTTTTATTTTTTCTTCAGCCATCCACAACCGCTACAAAGCTTATTTCATTCTAAAAATAAATTCAAATTCAATTTTTATTTTTATTTTTTAAATTCCCAAAAAATAATCAGAAAAATGTTTATTTAATGATATAAGTGGAAAAGTACTTGTGTCACAAATCATAAAGGAGGCTTTTATAATGAGTAAATTTGATGATTTTAAAGACCAAGCAAAAGACAAAGTAGACGAAGTGAAAAACGACAAAGATAAACAAAAAGAAGTTAAAGATCAAGCTCAAGATAAAGCAAAAGACTTAAAAGATAAATTTTAAGCTTTCTAAATTATCTTGAATCTAAATATAAATAAAAGCATCTGTCAGTACATTAATTGTACTGACAGATGCTTTTATTTATATTTAAGAATTATTTTAAATTTAATTTTTCTGCAATTTCTTGCTTTTTACTATCAAAGTCTAATGCTTGTTGATCTATAGATGATCCAGTTTCAGCAACCTGCTTAATGTTTTCCATTTGGAACTGCCAGCCTGCAAAATCAAGTATAATATGTGGAAATGCAAACGGTAAACATTCATCGAAAATCAATACCGTTTCTTTACCAGTATCATGTAAATCAAACCTTACTGTACCAATATCCCATGTATAGCCAATTGTTTCATTTTCTTCAAAGGCTGTAATTTCCATTTCTTCGTCGTCTTGCCCATCCATTTGGAATTTCATCTTACCACCAACTTGACGGTCTTCAAATGATAATTGTGGAAACCATTGTTGAATACCTTCTGTTGTGCTTAAAAGTTTAAACACTGTTGCTACATCTTGTTCAATGATTATTTTTAATGTTTGATATGCACCTTGTTCATCTTTAGAATATACAGCTTCCATATGAATATGCCCCTTTCGATTTACAATCGCCTCATTTTGAAACACATATGAATTGATAGTACTGCTATTCCCATCTTATTTTATTTTAATCCTAGGTCTGATTGGTTATTCACTTCTAATTTTCGCGCTTTTCTTGTATATCTTAAATAAATCAAGCCAAGTAAGATAAACCACAGTGGTGATAATACAACACCCATTCTTGTTTCTGGTACAACAAGTAAGATAATCAATACGAATACAAAGAATAGCTGTACCATTCTTGCCATATGAATACCACCGGGCAATTTAAAGTCACTCTTTTTATGTAATTCAGGATGTGTTTTAACGTATTTTGCATAGGCATGAACAATAAACATCCATACAGCGACTAATAAAATTGTTGAAATTGCTGTGACATAAAAGAACACTTGTGTTGCGTTCGGTATTAAATAATTTAATAACACCGTAATAGATAACAAAGCGCATGTTACCAATATTGCTATATAAGGCACACCTTTTTTATTTGTTTTCATTAATAAATGATGTGTTTGTTTTTTCTCAGATAACCCAAATAAGATTCTACTATTTGCAAATATACCACTATTACATGCCGATGATGCTGCAGTTAATACCACAAAGTTTATTAACCCCGCTGCAAATGGCACACCAATAAGTGCAAATAAACTTACAAATGGACTATTATTTGGATCAATATCTTGCCATGGAATAATGGACATCATCACCGCTAATGCACCAACATAAAATAATAATATTCTGATTGGTACACTGTTAATTGCTTTCGGTATCGTTTTTTCAGGATTTTTTGTTTCTCCAGCTGTTATACCTAATATTTCAATACCTGTAAATGAAAAGACAACCATTTGGAATGACATGAAAAAGCCAGATGCACCATGAGGGAACCAACCACCATTATTATAAACATTAGAGACCCCCGTCTTACCAAAAGGTGTTTGAATTGCAAATACAATCATGACAATACCAATAACTATCAATGCAATGATTGTTACAACTTTTATAATTGCAAACCAAAATTCTAATTCACCAAACATTTTTGTACTTGTTAAATTAAAGGCCATAAGAATCAAAATACAAGACAAAGATGTGATCCAATTTGGTAAATCGGGTACCCAAAATTCTACATATTTTGCAACTGCAGTAATTTCTGCCATCCCTGAAGTAATCCAAGTTAGCCAATACGTCCATCCGGTTACAAATCCTGCAAACGGACCAATCTGATCGTGCGCAATATCTGCAAATGTTTTATATTCTGTATTAGAAAGTAACATCTCACCCATTGCACGCATAAACATAAACAATACAAAACCGACAATAATATACGTGAGTAAAATCGATGGCCCCGTTAAACTAATGGACTGACCAGCCCCTAAAAATAAGCCAGTTCCAATAGCTCCACCAATCGCAATAAGTTGAATATGTCTATTACTCAACTCTCTGTTCAAAGTATTTGTCATAAATCTTGCCCCAATTCCAATTGTTTTAAAGCATCATTAATATATCGCCTTAGCTTATTAACCCCTTTGTTATCAATTAATAAACTAATGTAATGATTACATGCATATATCTCAATAATGCTTGGTTGTATAATATTCTTTTTTTCTGAAAATTACAACTAATGCTATAAATCATTTTTGATAATTTTGTATTTTTACATTTTTGATTTTTTAACTCTTTAATTGATTAAAATAATAAACTATAATCTCATTTTTAATATTTGAATTTCTTTTTTAACCATTAAATATCATGTGCCTTGATGAAATAAAAAATGCACACTTTTATTACTTAACGACATCGTTAAAACAAAAAGTGTGCTCTGATTTCACATACGATGAACGTACCTTTGAACAAATATTTTATAAGCACTTATTGCGTTTCTATAGCCTCTTTAATAGATTTAATGTTCTCTGGTGTTGTTTGACAACACCCTCCAATAATCTTGACGCCTTGGTCTAACCAATCAGGTATTTGTTCAACAATTAAACCTTGATTACCTACACTTTCCCATTCTTTCTCCACTGCATTGTACTGTGCACCGCCATTAGGATAAAGCGCTATTGTTTGAGGTACATTTTTCAGTCCTTTGCTTATAGCTTTATTTATACCCGCGACGGATGAACAATTAATACCAAACACCGGTATGCGTTCAGCATATTGCTTAATATAAGCACATAACTTTTCAAATTCTGTGTCATCAGATAAATCACCGTCTTCATTAACTGTGACAGATAACCAAAATGTCTGATTTGTATAATGTGGCACAATATATTCAACAATCGCTTTAATTTCCTCGAAATTAGGCACGGTCTCAAATACAAAATCATTGATACCTCTTTTAACCAATGCTTCTATACGCGTTTTATGGAATTGAAAATAATCTTCCTTACTTAAATCGTATGCACCTGTGTACTCAGAACCATCACTTAAATAGGCACCGTATGGCCCTAAGCTACCCACGATAACTTGTGTATCCGTCGTGGCTTCCATAATTTGATTTACTGCAGTATTATATAGCTGATCTATTTCAGTTGCCTTCATCCCAATATCAGAAAAAGTTTGGTAACTCGCTTGATACGTACTTGTAAGCAATATGTCTGCCCCCACATCCGTAAATGCTTGATGTGCTTGTTTAATTTGTGTAGGGTTATTTTTTAAAACTTCACTGGACCATAATGAAGTTTTCAAACTACAGCCTGCTTGTTCTAATGTTGTTGCCAAACCGCCATCTAGTACCAATGGCGATTGAGCTTTCAATTTTTCTAATAACCGCATTTAATTACCTCTTTTCTTATGATACTTAATGAAATAATATATGAGTGCTATGACAGCGAATGGTACACCGAAATAAAGTGCAGGTGCCTGATTAGAATCAAAAACCATTCCTATACATGAAACTAAACATAAAATAAAACCTATAATAGGTATAGATTGATGAATTTTAAGGCTAGGATCATACCTTTTAGCATTGAAATAAGCAACACATATACTCATCCACACGATGACTACAGCGAGTCCTGCAATGGACACCAGCACAACATAGAGTGAATCCGCTGCATAGATGCTTGATAATAAAGCCAACAGACCACCTACCATACTAAATAATGTTGCGTTGATAGGCATGCGATATTTATTCAACTGTCCGAACCATTTTGGAAATACCCCTTCATTGGCTAAACTCCATATCATTCTACTTGCAGCATATAATCCAGAATTAGCGGCAGATAATAAGGCTGTGATAATGACTAGATTCATGATATCTCCAGCGTATGGTATCCCCATTTTTTGAAAGATGACTACAAATGGACTTTCCAAAGATTTCCCTTGATAACTTGGAATTAAAATAGAAATAATAACCATTGTACCGATAAAAAAGATAATTAAGCGCCATAAAGTTGCACGTATCGCTTTAGGAATGACTTGTTTAGGATTTTCAGTTTCTCCCGCAGCAATACCGATCAATTCCGTGCCACTAAATGCGTAATTCACTGCTAACATCGTTAAGAACACCGCACCTATACCGTTAGGAAAAGTAGGATTCGTATATCTGTTAGTCACTGTATGTATTCCTTCATAACCATTGTAATGTATCAAACCTAAAATGACGCATATGCCTAAGATAATAAATACAATAATAGTAACCACTTTAACTAAAGAAAAATAAAATTCAACTTCTGCATAAAAGCGTGTCGATATGATATTAAAAATTAATACTAATATAATTGCACTTGCAGCAAAGATATATTCAGGTATTTCTGGAAACCACCTTTGCATCAAAATACCCACTGCTGTAAATTCAGAACCTAATGCTACTGTCCAGGTCAACCAATAAAACCACGCAACAATGTAGCCAATAGATGGATGTATATATTTACTCGCATATGTATGAAAACCACCTGTCACAGGGTGCTTAATAGCCAATTGTCCTAAACAAAGCATGACGAGATAAACAAGTATTGAACCTACTATATAAGATAAGACAGTCCCTAGAGGTCCAGCTTGTTGTAAAGTATACCCAGAACTTAAAAATAATCCTGTACCAATAACACCGCCAAAGCTTAATAACATGAGATGGCGCTGTTTCATGGCACGTTTAAATGATGTTTGTTCCATTGAATGTGCTCCTTATCTTTAAGTACTCAATATAGATTTTTAATATAATTAAACATTTTATTGATTTCTGAAAATTTAGTCAATAGTAAGTTATAGTATCTTTGATATCCCACTGCTAAATTATTAATTGGGTTTATTCATCCAGCTTAAAAGAAAGCGCTATCATATTAACTGAATTTTCAAACTTTTATAAAAATTCAGTTTTTATATTGCTTTTCATTCTCAACGCTATTAACATAAACTATGTATCACTTAAAATATCTAAGTAATAAATAGAGGAGTTTTATAATGACAGAATATAATGACTTAGTAACTTCTACTCAAGAGATTACCAAAGAAGCTTTACATAAATTAGGTTTTGATGAAGGTATGTATGAACTTATAAAAGAACCTTTAAGATTTTTAGAAGTCCGCATCCCTATTCGCATGGATGACGGTACTGTAAAAACTTTTACGGGCTATCGTGCCCAACACAATCATGCTGTGGGTCCTACTAAAGGGGGTATTCGTTTCCATCCTGATGTTAATAAGGAAGAAGTCAAAGCACTATCTATGTGGATGACTATGAAATGTGGTATCACTAACCTCCCATTTGGTGGCGGTAAAGGGGGTATTATTTGCGATCCACGACAAATGAGTAACCAAGAACTAGAGCGTTTATCTCGTGGCTATGTTCGTGCAATTTCTCAATTTGTTGGTCCCGAAAGTGACATTCCAGCACCAGACGTTTATACAAACCCCCAAATTATGTCTTGGATGATGGATGAATATAGTAAGATTAATCGCTCAAACGCGTTTGCATTTATTACAGGTAAACCACTTTCATTAGGCGGTTCACAAGGACGAAATCGTGCAACTGCATTAGGTGCAGTAATCACAATTGAAGAAGCGACCAAGCGTAAAAACATTGACATTAAAGGCTCTCGCGTAGCAATTCAAGGTTTCGGTAATGCGGGTAGCTTTATCGCAAAAATTTTACATGATATGGGCGCTAAAATTGTAGCTATTTCTGAAAGTTTTGGTGCATTACATGATCCTAATGGGTTAGATGTAGACCGACTCGTTGAACTAAAGGAACAACACGGTCGCGTTACACATTTGTATGACAACGTTATTCCTAATGAACAATTATTTGAAGTCGATTGCGATATTTTGGTCCCTGCCGCACTTTCAAATCAAATTAACGAAGTGAATGCACATCATATTAAAGCAAAAATTATAGCAGAAGCCGCAAATGGCCCAACAACACCAGAAGCAACACGTATTTTAACTGAGCGAGGCGTCTTAATTATTCCAGATGTGCTTGCGAGTGCTGGTGGTGTGACAGTATCTTATTTCGAATGGGTACAAAATAATCAAGGTTATTATTGGTCAGAAGAAGAAGTAAACACAAAATTACGCGATAAAATGGTTGAAGCGTTTAATACGATATATGATTTAGCAGAAGATAGAAAAATGGATATGCGTTTAGCTGCCTATGTCTTAGGTATCAAACGAACTGCTGAAGCATCTCGTTTCCGTGGTTGGGCGTAATTCCTATAAATCAAGGGACTATATCCGACGAATAATCAAATGATGTATTGTTATCAATCAAATTTTCATAATATACTTAACTTAGCTATGAAGTCATCTATGACACGAGAGGACTTCATAGCTTTTTTAGTTATAGCATCTAAGCGTTTTACATATCCGCTGTTTTATATTGCGCTTCATTGTTATATCTGAGGCTCACTTTTTTATTTTAAGCTGCTCCATCACACCTTCCTTTCTATCTCCTTAATACTAGTGCATACCTTCGCTTTTCAAAAATTAGAATTTTCTGATTTATTTGAAATACAAATTAATAATCTATATACTTATTTACAACAAAAGGGAGGATGTACAATTATGAAGAACAATATTTATGGTAATGTACCGTGTTTTTTAAATAGTAAGAATCTCAATCAGTCAAATACATTAGATACAGATGTCATCGTTTATGGCGCACCATTTGAAGGTGAAAGTACTTGGGGCGACTATACGGGTGTAGAACTGGGTCCGAAACAAATTCGTGTTTGCTCAGCTCGCTATAGTCAATATCTACCTGAGCTCAATCACATTGATATCAGTGAACACCTAACGATGGGAGACGTTGGTGATGTGCCCTTTGTAGCACACGATAATAAGCAAAGTTACGACAATATTAGTGATTTTGCTAAAAAGCTTTGGGATAGTGGTAAATTCTTAGTTGGCTTTGGTGGAGAGCATGGTGTGACATATCCAATACTGAAAGCACTAACGGAAACAGGCAAAAAAGTAGGCATCATTCATTTAGATGCGCACTATGACAACATGCCTGATTACGAAGGTGAACCTTATGCGCGTAACACCCCTTTTATGAGACTTTATGAAACGGATGGTATACGCAATGAAAGCATTATTCACACTGGTATACACGGTCCTAGAAATAAGCCTGAAACTGGTCGCTTTGCTCAAGAAGCTGGTGCAGTAACTTTAACTATTAATGATATTCGAGCGGCTAAAGACTTGAAAGCATATGCACAAGAAATCTACGAGCAAGCGAGCAAGGATGTGGATGTTGTCTACCTAACTATCTGTAGTGATGTACTTGACTTCGCCTTTAATCCTGGTGGTCCTGTCGATGGTAATGGCTTATCTTCTTATGAACTTCTTACGATGATTCATGAATTCGGAAAACTAGGCCTTTGTGGCATGGATTACGTGGAAGTATATCCTATGATGGATGCCAATCAAAACTCAGCTCATTTTGTCTCTACAGCAGTGTTATATGTACTTGCTGGCCACGTCGCTTATTTAAATCAAACAAAATAATTTGAGGAGTGGTGCTATTGTTTAAAGAAGCTGGGAAGATTTTAAGATCAATCGGTCCAGGAATGATTATCACTGCCTCATTTATCGGTCCAGGTACAGTGACCACAATGACACAAGGTGGTGCCGGTTTCGGTTATAGTTTATTGTGGGCCGTTGTATTTTCTATTGTAGCCACAATTGTGCTGCAGGAAATGATCATTCGCTTATCTCTCGTCACACGTGAAGGTTTAGGTGAAGCAATACAAGATTTATTTAAACATAGAATCGGTAAACTTATCATTGTATGGTTTACATTAATAGCAGTTACAATTGGTTGTGCTGCCTATATCAGTGGTGACTTAATCGGGACTTCGTTAGGTGCTTCTTATTTATTAAATTTACCAGAGCATTGGGTAGCACCTGTCATCGGTATCATCATTTTACTCATTGGGTTATTTGGAAACTATCGTTTTTTAGAAAAAATTATGCTTGTGCTTATGGTTATCATGGGCATTATCTTTATTACCACGATGATAGTAATTCAACCAGATATTGTTGGTATTTTAAAAGGTGTGTTTGTGCCTACAATTCCAAACGGATCTATTATCACAATCATCGCACTGATTGGGACTACCGTGGTTCCATACAATTTCTTTATACATTCAACTGCAGTACATGAACGTTTTGGCAATATTAAAGAATTAAAATATGCACGTTGGGACACTGTCATTTCAATTTCTATTGGTGGTATTATTTCATCAGCTATATTAATTGCTGCTGCTACTTTAATACAAGGTAAAGAAGTGACAAGTGTGATTCAACTCGCTGGTCCACTTGAACCTGTACTTGGAGATGTAGCACCATTCGCAATCAGTATCGGATTATTTGCAGCTGGACTCTCTTCAGCTATTGCATCACCTGCAGGCGCCGCCGCAACGATCAGTAGTTTGTTAGGTTGGCAAGGCGGTATGCAAAGTAAGAAATATAAGACTGTTTTTACGATCATCATCATTATCGGTATTATTACTTCAGCTTTAGGCTTTGAACCGCTTCAAGTGCTACTTGTGGCCCAAGCATTAAATGGTATTATCTTACCTATTGTGGCCATTCTTATTTTCATCATAATTAATAAGAAAAACTTGATGGGTCATTACGTAAATACGCTATGGCTCAATATAATCGGGGGTATTGTGGTACTTGTCGTTACATTCTTAGGCCTTTATAGCTTAATAGATGCGATTTCGAGTTTTATGTCTTAAATATTCAAAAAGCCCAAGTTAAGTTATTGAAAACTTAACTTGGGCTTTTAAATCTCAAATTAGGCAAAACCTATTACCTTCAACTTTGTCACTACTTATAAGTACTTTCTAAAAGTGACTTCACTGTAAATATTAACCTTCACATAGTTGTTTTAATCGCTCAAACATCAAGTTATAGCCTGTTTCCATTTCTTTTTTGACTTCTGTCTTATCCGCTTCGAAATCGTTTGTGTCGCCTTCAAAAGGAACTTTGATGCCTTGGTTAAATTTAACTTCTGTTGCTCCTGTTAAATCAACAAATTCAACAGTTATGATATCTTCTAACTCACTAAATTGAGGCATTTTAAATGAAAACGTCAATTTATAAGGACTGACAATATCTATATACGTGCCAATTGCTCTATATTCAACGCCCTCTCTGACATCGATAATTTCCCAGTCTCCATTGATTTCAAATTGATTCTTGGCAACTTTATTCGTTTCTTCTGTTGTCATAAACCACTGTTTAAAAAGACTCGGCTTAGTCCAGGCACGAAACACTTCTTCTACTGGTGCATCTACTTTAAACGTCATGTCTAAATTTACAATTTCCAATTCCATTATCAACATCTCCTTCAAGTGTAATACGTTATTATTTAATTACCTCTTTTTCAGTGCACAAACCAAAATGATTTTCCATTCATGATTGCAGTCGTTGATTTTAGTCATATAAATCTTATAAAAACTTACATTAATGCGCTCACATTACGCATAATGCGTGCTTTTTTATACCCCAGTAAATCATGTAATTCTTTATAGGCATTGAATAATTTTTTATAAATTAAGACCTGTGCATGATCTGGTTCTACTTGATATAAAACAGGTTCTTTCATTGCTTGGATAGCTGAAGAAAAATTAGGATGCGCACCGCCACAAATCGCACCTAAGATGGCTGCTCCGATAGCTGGTGCATACTCACTATCAATAACTGTAATCTTCTTGTTCAATACATTTGCGTAAATTTCCATTAATAAATGATTCTTTTTAGGTATACCACCACAAGCAAAAACGCGTTCCACTTCCATTTGCCAACCTTGATATTGTTGCATAATCATTTTTGTTCCAAATGCTGTTGCTTCCATATATGCACGATATATATCTTCATGTTTCGTTTGTAAACTTAAGCCAAATAGACTCCCTTTCAAATTACTATCACTTAACACACTCCGATTCCCATTATGCCAGTCCAAAGCGATCAGACCACTTTCTCCAGGATAACACTGACTTGCTTTTTCATTAAGTAATTCAAAAATTGAAATTCCTCTATCTTCTGCCGTTTTTACATATTCATATGGGGATTGATTAGCTACATATTCAAACAAATCACCAACTGCTGTTTGTCCTGCTTCGTATGCATATAAATCTGGTATAATGGCACCTTTAACTGACCCCGAGATACCAGGTACTTTATGTTGCTCTTTATTCAGCATTAAATGACACGTGCTTGTTCCCATAACCATTGTCATTTCCTTATCTTTTTCAGCACCAATACCTAGTAAACTTGAGTGCGCATCTATAATGAATGGACTTACCACCGTTTCAGGTGAAAGCCCTAATTTATGTGCCATCTCTGTACTCACTGTACCTACACTTTCACCTATACTGACGATGGGCGCTTCTACTTTCGTGCGCACAATATCTGATAGATTGTCATCCACTTTATCAAATAAATCATAATGAAAGCCTGTAGATGATTCCCAAAAAGACTTAAAGCCCAAACCACAGTTAGATCGAACATTTTCACCAGTAAGTCGATTCACAATCCAATCCCCAGCTTCCATAATATCAGCCGTTTCTGTCATGACTTCTGGCGCTTTATCGTTCACTTCCATGATCTTAGGAATCATCCATTCGCTACTCACATTAAATCCATAGTATCCTAACCAGCGATTCTTCTCTTCTATCGCAGTATTAAACAATAGATCTGCTTCTGCCTGAGCGCCATGATGCTTCCATAATTTCACATAAGCATGAGGATTGTTATAAAATTTAGGATTGTTATGTATTGGTTCCATCTGGTCATCTACAAATATGACTGTGGAAGAAGTGAAGTCTATACCTATACCAACAATATCCTTTGCATCTATATTTGTTTTTGCCAAAATTTCTGGTATCCCTGTTTCAATGACTTCCATATAATCATTCGCATTTTGTAATGCATAACTTTGTGGCAGCTTGTGTCCATTGAGTTCACCTTCAATTGTGCCATGGGCATATGTTTGTACATATTGACCTATGATTTCTCCATTCTCAGTGTTCACCAAGAACACTCTTCCTGAGCCAGTTCCAAAATCTATCCCTATACTGTAAGTCATAATTTATCCTCCAGTTCGCTATAAGAAAACGCTTTCCTAAATCATAATGAAGATAGTTATAAAAATCAACACAAACATTCATAAAAATACATAAAGAAACACAAAAAAGCATTATAATCATTGACAAAGCATTATGTAAGCGTTTACTATTAGCCGTACAAACATAAATGAACATAAATATAAAGGAGTTGCGCAAATATGAAAATCGAATCGAACGCTTTTCGCTTAATCGAACCTGGCGTATTCAAAAAAGATACCCTTACGCATGATTTCGAAGAGAAAGATATTATCGTTAAACCTACAAAAGCAAGTGTCTGTCATGCAGATTTACGTTATTATACTGGCAATCGTCGCCCAGAAGCACTCGCAAAGAAATTACCTATGGCACTCTTTCACGAAGGTATCGGTATCGTAGAAGATTCTAAACATCCTGATTTTCAACAAGGAGATAAAGTTGTCATTGTACCAAATATCCCTTCTCACTTACGTAAAGGTACATATCCAACGACTTCATTCCAAGATAATTATGATGAAAACGCCGTATTTATGGGCAGTGGATTTGATGGTATATGCCAAGATCGCATGGTGGTGCCTGGCGATAATGTCGTAAAAGTTCCAACAGATTTAGATGAAGATGTCGCATTACTTGCTGAGTTATGTTCAATATCACTGTTTCCAATCAATCAACTTGACGAGATAACAACTGAAACGTCCCCACAAGTTGCGATCTTTGGAGATGGTCCAGTCGGTTATTTAGCAGCAACTGCCTTACATTATATTTATGGTATTGATAAAGCAAATTTAATTGTATTTGGTGCAGTTCAAGAAAAACTAGCTGCCTTTGAAGACTTTGCCACAACACATCTCGTATTTGACTTCGATTTCAATCAGTATCGAGGCGTACATACCGTTTTTGAATGTACAGGTGGTAAATTTTCAGAATCTGCAATTAACCAAGCCATCGATTTGATCGATAGACAGGGGCATATTGTATTAATGGGTGTCACGGAAGAACGCGTTGGTATTAACACCAGAGATGTTCTTGAAAAAGGTCTGACATTTTCAGGTAGTTCACGTAGTACAAAACGTGAATTCGAGCAACTCATTCATGCCTTTAGTAATAAACAGTACCAACAAGCATTGAGACAATTGATTCCAGAGGCTTACTATCATATTCATGATACTTCAGATTTAAAAGAAGCCATGGATGATACTGCAGCACACAAAGGATGGAAAAAAACTTATTTACAATATCATTGGTAAACAATGACTGAAAAGGTGGTATATAAATGAATCATTCGAATTCGATTTTAGGCATGCCTCGACAAATTGTATGGGGCTATATTGGTATTATCATCTTCATGATGGGTGATGGTTTAGAAATTGGATGGCTAAGTCCATGGCTACACGGTCACGGCTTTTCGGTTCAAGAAACAAGTTTACTCTTTTCTGCATATGGTGTAACAGTTGCATTAGCAAGTTGGCTTAGTGGTGTATTTGCCGAAGCACTCGGCGGTAAACGAACAATGATGCTAGGTTTAACCTTCTATATTATTGGTACAATATTCTTTGTCGGATTTGCGATTCCATCACAAAATCTTGCACTCATGTTACCTGCATACGCACTTAGAGGTTTAGGTTATCCGTTGTTTGCTTATTCCTTCTTGGTATGGATTTCTTACCGTTCAGAACAAAAGACACTCGGTGCAGCCGTTGGTTGGTTCTGGTTTGTATTTACCGGTGGCTTAAATGTATTAGGTGCGCTTTATTCTATTTGGGCAATTGAGTATCTCGGTCATATCAATACATTATGGAGCTCATTATTCTGGGTGGTACTCGGTGGATTCTTCACTTTAGTTTTGAACAAAGACAAATTACCATCTAATCAAGGAAGTTCAAAAGAAAAATTAAAAGAAATACTTAAAGGCATAACGATTATGAAAGATGAACCGAAAGTATTATTAGGTGGTATCGTTCGTGTGATTAATACGACAGCACAGTTTGCCTTTCCAGTCTTTTTACCAATCTATCTTTCATCATTTGGCATACCCACTTCGAAATGGCTTGCGGTATGGTCAACGATCTTCGTTGGTAACATTATCTTTAACTTAATCTTTGGTATCGTCGGAGATAAAATTGGTTGGCGTAATACCGTGATGTATTTCGGTGGTATTGGCAGTGGTATTTCTGTTTTATTAATGGGTTATGTCCCTATTTGGACAGATGGTAACATTGTCCTATTAACTGTAGTCGGATTCTGTTGGGGTGCATTTATCGCTGCTTATGTACCATTATCCGCATTGATCCCATCACTTGTTAAACAAGACAAGGGTGCGGCTTTGTCTGTACTTAATTTAGGTGCAGGATTACCTGTATTTGTCGGACCGATGATTGTCTATTTATTCATTGGCAGTATACAAGCAATTGGTGTGATTTGGGTACTCGCAATTCTATACTTTATTAGTACGATTCTGACTTACTTTATTAAAATGCCAAAGCATATGCAAAGTGGCGAACATGAAACAGCATAGCTATTTGAAAATTTAATCATCATTTAGGAGGCGTCATCGATGTTGCCAGCTGAACGCGAACAATTTATCATTACTTTTTTAAAAACCAATAAAAAAGCGACCATTCATGATCTAGCGCTTGAATTCAATGTACATGAAGCGACCATTCGTCGTGATTTAAATAAGTTAGAGCAATACAACCAGATCAAGCGCACGCATGGTGGCGTCGTGTTGAACGATTCAGAAGTATGGGATGAATTGAATTTTGATGATCGTGAAACAAGTTATTATGATGAAAAAGTAGTAATTGGTCTTAAAGCAGCGGAATTCGTTGAAAATGGCGACACCCTCTTCATTGATGCGGGATCGACGACTATTCACTTTGCGCGTGCGCTTACACAAAAAAGTAATTTAACAATCATCACGAACGACATTCACATCGCTTCGATTTTAAAATCAACTGCCAATCAGATTATCGTCACTGGAGGCATTTTATATCAAGATAATTATTTACTTAATGGCATGATTACAAACGAAACATTAAAATTATTTAACCCTTCTAAATTATTTTTAGCGACGCCTGCAATTGATTTAGAAAAAGGGATTACACATTTTAATGACACACTTGCTTCTACTAAAATACAAATGGTGAAACAAGCTAAAGCCGTTTATGTGCTCACTGATAGCTCTAAATTTGATAAAGTATCACTTTACAATGTTTGTTCTAGCGATACAATTGATGTCCTAATCACTGATCAAACCAACAAGAACATAGATTGGCAAGCTTACGATAACCACTTCAAACATTTAATTACGGTTCATGCAGAAGCACATCCTGAGTAATTTTGCTGAAGCATAATTAATAAAGTATTTTATAAAAATTGAACGCATAAGGTATAAATATCTAGGTTCATCATAAAAAGGACTCATCCATAATTTTAAATGTACTGAACCCCAAAAGTTGTACTTTGGTTTAGTGTAATATTTCAAAGGTTTGTTTCCTAAAATTTTTAGGAGACAAGCCTTTTAATTTTGATTTAATTCTTTCATCATTATAAAAAATAATATAGTTTTGAATAGCTTGCTCCAATTGATAAAAATGATCAAATTTTTCTCCATAAACATTTCTTGCTTCAATAATCCAAAAAAGTTTTCCATAACTGAATTATCGAGACAATTTCCCTTTCTTGACATACTTTGAAACACTTTATTTTCTTTTAAAATATTTCCGTATATCGCATTTTGATAATGCCAACCTTAATCGTATTGGCAATATCTAAAAATGATGCTGCATCATCTGTACGCATGACTGCGATATGTTGCCCTTGTTGAATTGCTTTCATTGTCTCTGTAGATTTCATCTTGTCATTCCCTTGATAGAATTTTAATTTTTTGAAAATAACAACGTTGTTATTAATGTTCAAAAAAATATTGTAACGCTTACCTCTATGGTATAATTAATTCTAACTTCAATCAATCTATTTCAAGGAGAAATTTTATGGCAGTAACGTTAAAAGATGTTGCCGAAGCCTGTGGCGTAAGCTATTCCACAGTTAGTAAAGCATTAAAAAATTCCCAACTTGTTAAACCAAATACAAAACAAATGATTCAACAAAAAGCGCTTGAAATGAATTATATTCCCAATCACTCCGCAAGAGCACTCGTTTCTAAGAAAAGTGGTACGATTGGATTGATATGGCCATCTGTCGACCGTGTTGCCGTAACTCACCTCATCACTGAAATTAATTTAGCCATTAAATCCTTAGGCTATGTCATGTTTGTGTCGATTGATGATGTTGCTGCCGCTTCGAAAAAATTTGTCGAATTTGGCTGTGATGGCATTGTCATTTTTGATGAAGGTGAAACAACGAACTTACCTCCAGAAATTTACAACAATGTACCTGTCGTAGCATATGGCGTTGATCGTGATATTCCTTATCCAATTGTTAATGTAAATCACGCAGAAGCAATGATTATCGCCATTAAGGAATTACTCGCAAAAGGTATTGATCGTATAGATTATATCGGTGATATTCGCACCAATGACGCGCGCCAAATTACTAAAAAAGATGCCATTGCAAATTATTGTGAACAGCATCGCATCCAATATCGCATGATTGATTCGAGCGGATTAAATGCGATTGAAGCCGAGACCTCAGTTAAACACTTTCTTCAAGAATCATCGTTGGCACCTGGCGTTATATGTGGGAGCTACGATATCACAGTAGGGACGATCAACGCTATGGGATCTGATGAACAGCCAATCATATACTCTTACGATAATATTCCACAAATTAAAAAAATTGATTATCCTGTACAGGCAATTGGTGTACCTACTGCCGAAATTGCACAACAAGTTGTTGCTATCTTAGATAAAGTAATTAAAGGGGAACCGATAGAAAATACCTATCACCTACACCCATCACTAAGTCATAATCAATAATTGAGTTTACCATTGCTAACATCACTCATAAATAAATGAGCCCAATACTACATGGACAGTGTAGTGATGGGCTCATTTATTTGAGAAATATTTATCATATCTAGAGGGTTATTTCTTTTTTATCGCAACAAAATATAAGTTTTAAAATATTTACATGCCTAACTTCATTTTGGTTAAAGTACGTATGAGACATTGACCGATGTGTGTAGCAATAACTCGATGGATAACCGTCACATACCCAAATATTGTTTTTTTACATATAAATATTAAAATAAAAGCTGTCTGTATACATATGAAAGATAACATTTGTAGATCCTATCATGTTAAAGACTAAAGGTTGTATCGAAACATAGCCACCAATGATCGTTTTGGTTGAGGGAGTTTAAGTTTTAATTTTGGGAGAAAACTTAGGTTATTTGGTTTCAACTTATATTTCGTGAACATGATATTAACAAACATTATCCAGACCTCGATAATTTCTTCGCATAAGGGGTTACAAAGCAATATCAAATTTAATGCCATCACACCGTCTCTGTGTCATGCAACATTCATCCGTTTCATCATATGCTTACAAGCTTACTTAGTATCTTTTTTAAGTTATGGAGTCTGACATGTATCACGTTTGTTTTATATACTGTGTATCTATGCTGTTTGACGTCATAAACACTTCGTGAAGACTTACGTTAAAGTATTTGTCTGCTTAGGTAATCAGTGCACATAACCCTCTACAAACCCTATTATAATACGCCACGACCTATGCGCAAAATACATAGTTGGAATAATGAAGATTCCCTATCAGCATACGTAATTTTTGATGATTTCATATCACGTTAATTATATGGCATTATCTATAACTTTTTAAAAAGTTAATCCATTCGCGCGTGACATAATTGATATAACTTTCCTTTTTCCAAATGATACCTAAGTTCCAATTCACATCTGCACCCGTTATTTCGATACCAGTGATATCCTTATTTAAAATACTTACAATACTCTCAGGTAAGATACTCACTCCGATACCATCTAAAATCATATTTTCAATAAACGTGATTTGTGCCATTTTCGCAACCACTTTTGGATGGAAGCCTACTTTTCGACAGCTTTCAATAATTTGATCTTTAATATAATAATCATCATGAAACATAATAAAACGTTCATTCTTCAAATCTCCTAAATATACGGCGGATTGCTTTGCATACTTAGAATTTTTATCAACTACGAGCATTAATTTCTCCTTATATAAAGGAACTGCGTGATAAATGTCATCGTCGACTGGCAATGTTGTAATACCAACGTCAATTTCATCATTATTTAAATAAAATTCAACCGCTTTACCGCCGCCTTCAACTACTTCATACGTCACATTCGGGTACATACTGTGAAATTGATTCAAACTTTCTGTGAACAAACGTACATCCATAATTGCTGAGACGCCTAGCCTAATATGACCACGCTCTATGTTTGTGACATCATCCATTTCAAGTGATAAATCATCTAATATCGCTAATGCTTCTACGCACTTATCGTAAAATATTTGACCGATATCGGTTAAAATAATATGTTTCTTTCTTCTATCAAACAACGTGACATTAAATTCGTCTTCAATACTTTTAATATTTTTACTAATTGTAGACTGTGCAATATATAAATGTTTTGAAGCCCGAGTCATGCCACCATTTTTTACAACTTCAACAAAATATTTCATTTGCTTAATTTCCATTTTAATCTCCTCTGAATTACCCTTTGTTTAACTTATAATTATACGCTTTTATTGCGCTACTTTAAATACTTAATCACTTCTCTGGCAGAATCTGAAATTACTTTATCATTAGGTTTCGCATCTTTTTGATCTTGTTTGGAATAAATTGCTAAAATAATTGGCTTATCCTGTCCTTTAGGATAAATAAAAGCGAGGTCATTACGTGTTGCATATGTTAAAGCTTGTCCGCTTTTGTCACCAACTGTATAACTGTTAGGCATGCCCGCTTTAATCAAAGTATCACCTGTCTTATTTTCTATCATTGTTTGTTTTAACAATGATAAGTTAGATCCATTCATTTCATTACTAGTTAAAATACTATTTAACGTTTGTGCGGCAGCTCGTGGTGTCGTTGTGTCTGCCTTGCTATTTGGATCAAAATAATTTAATTCTGGCTCCAATCTTTGTGGTTCCGAAACATCATCACCTAATTGCACCAACTCATGTTTTAAACCGTTGACGCCACCCAATTCTTGCATGATTTTATTATTTGCCGTGTTATCACTCTGCAACATAGATGCTTTAATTAAAGCCTTTAATGACATTGTTTTACCTATGTATTGTTCAGTGACTGGTGAATTTGCCACAATCTCTGATTCATTGATTTCAACTTTTTTATTCAATTCTGATGGAGCTACTTTATTCAATAATATACCACTGGCTATAGCCTTATATGTTGACGCAAAAGCAAATCGCTCATCCGCATTATGTTGATATGCTTTGCCATTTTCCGTATTAATCCCATAAATCCCTACTTTAGTATTGTATTCATTTTCTATTTGATCTATGTCTTTAGCAAAAGTTGTATTATGCATCGATGATAAGCCTATTAAACATACACCACTCAAAACAAACGCAATAAACCATTTCTTTATATATTGATTTATCATTGAAAATCCCCTTTTTTTAAATTTAAAAATTTTTATCTATTTATAATTATAACTTTAATATCTTTATTAAGAAAATCATAAAAAGCGAGAAAGAAACCAAACATTCACATTTGATTTCTCAATCTCGCTCATAAACAAATACTTAAATGACTCGTATGTGACTTGGCCTTTCCGTTACAATCATTAATCTTCAAAATTAATCATTATCTTCATTAATTTATCATTTTTATCAAAATATGCTGTGTATATACCTGCATTGGTTTGATATTCTAAGAATGTGCCTTCGTCTGCTTCACCTTTATTAACAATTTGATTAGAGACATGTGCTTCTTTAAATGTATCCTTAGATATTGTATTAGGTTTTGTTAAAAATGTAATACCGACTACTTCATCGCTACTATTGAAATCAACAGTTGTATCATAAACTTGTTCACTTCGAACAGGTTCTCTATCTGTATGTGGATTAACCTTGTAGCCATTAATTGTCACATTGTCATATTTTAATGCACGCACAAAATTATAATCTTGCGTGAAGGACGAATCATAAGTCGTATAACCTTCGTAGCTATACCAAGGTGTTTGTGCTTTCAAATCTGTTGTACCTTGTGTACTCGCACCACTAGCGCCACCTTCACCATGCCCCCATTTTTGTACTTGCTCTGCTGCTTGCGTATCCGTGTTATTCGTTGAAATATAAGCTGCTGAAGATCCGACGACTAGTGTTGATACAACCACGGTTGCTGAAAGTAATTTCCCTACTTTGTTCATTTAATCTCACTTCCAATCATTATAACCATTGTTTAGATGCTTTTACTGTCCAATTGTCACTTCCATTAATCTGTCATTTTGATCAAAGAATGCTATATAGAAACCATCATTCGTCGCATATTTGACATATGAACCATCTTTATTACCTAATTTACCTTCCTCGGTAATTTCATTAGATGCATGTGCTTTTTTGAATGTCGCTTTAGATACTGAATCTGGTTTCGTGAAGAAAGTGATTTGTATGACTTCGTTATCACTATTAAATTCTACTGTCGTATCATAAACTTTCTTATTATGGTCAAACTCTTTCTTAGCATCTGTATCTACTTTATAACCATCAATTGAAACGTTGTCATATTTTAATGCACGCACGAAATTATAATCTTGTGTAAAGGATGGATCATAAGTCGTATAACCTTCATAGTTATACCAAGGTGTTTGTGCTTTTAAATCTGCAGTACTTTGTGCACTTGCACCGCTTGCACCACCTTCACCATGCCCCCATTTTTGTACTTGCTCTGCTGCTTGTGTATCCGTACTATTCGTTGAAATATAAGCTGCTGAAGATCCGACGACAAGTGTTGATACAACGACGGTTGCTGAAAGTAATTTTCCTACTTTACGCATAATAAATCACTCCTCATTTTTTGAATCCCTTTTGGCGAAACATGAGCAATACATAATGCATTCAAACACTAGTACATCAATTCATCCCTATTAGCAAGTTAACTTTCATATTACGAGAAAGAAACCCTAAGCAAAGTTACATTTACATATGATATAGACACATACAATGGATACGATTTCTATAAGAAAATAAATTAATTATTTCTAAATCACCCCTTAGTTTGTATTTCCCTATTGACAAAGGTGTAATAATTCACTTTAATCATACACCAAATATATATAATTGCAAGAATATATAAGATATTTAATCAACTCATTCACCTTTCCTATTATTATAATGAAAGCGGTTTATTGTCATTATGATTAATTTTTTTTAAAATGAATCTCATAGTCTGAATTAATTTTTTTAATAAATCATATTTATATATATTTTATCGATAAACACAAATCGCTCTATATCGATACTATACATAAGGGGGAGCTTCAAGTGACAACACAAGACTATCAACTATTGATTATTACAGTGATAAGTATTTTATTTCTCATCTTTTTAATCACTTCAAAATTAAAATTCCATCCACTACTTGCACTACTACTAACCGCAATCTTTGTCGGTTTCACTTCTGGATTAGACATTGATAAAATTGTTGAATCTATAGAAACTGGGGCTGGTTCAACACTCGGTGAAACGGGCGTAACTATCGCGTTAGGTGCCATGCTAGGTAAGATACTTTCTGATTCAGGTGCCAGCGACAAAATTGCATCTTCGATACTACACAATGCGTCTTACAAAAAATTACCATGGATGATGGCGTTAGCTGCGTTTATTATTGGGATTCCAATGTTTTTCGAAGTTGGTTTAATTATGCTACTGCCACTGATTTTTACAATTGCTAAAAAATTAGAAGATGAACATAAAATGAAAGGATCAGCCTATGTAGCCATCGGTGTGCCTGTTATAGCGGCATTAGCAACGATGCATGGTATGGTGCCACCACACCCTGGACCACTAATTTCAGTGAACCAGTTTGGTGCGAATATTGGGATAACTATGGTACTTGGTGTCATATGTGCAATTCCAACCATTATCATTGCTGGTCCACTTTACGGTAAATTTATTACACCACGATTATCTGTGAAGCCAAATCAAGATTTGTTAAATCAATATACGAATGACAACAACGAAAACACTCAAGCACCATCAACATTCATAGCCTTTTCTACTATATTAGTTCCAGTGATTATGATGTTATTACATGCCATTGCTGGTATCTTTTTTGGAGAAAAAACATTACAATACAAGATTTTCGAATTCTTCGGAAGCCCAATCATCGCTATGTTTGTGGGTGTCCTTTATGCCATTATCGTTCTCGGCTATTTAAAACATCGCGACACACAAAAAATTCGAGATGCTTTAGGTAGTAGTTTGAAACCTATCGCCGGTATCATGCTAATCATTGCGGGTGGTGGCGCATTCGGTCAAGTCCTTGAAGATTCTGGCGTAGGTACGGCAATCGTTCACCTTGCAGACAATTTCTCATTATCTGCATTATTAATGGGATGGGTCGTTGCTGCATTATTATCTATATCAACAGGTTCCGCAACCGTTGGTATTGTTGGCGCAACCAATTTACTTTACCCATTGATTCAAGCAGATCCAAGTATCAATAAAGAATTATTAACGATCGCTATTGGTTCTGGCTCTTTATTCTTTAACTACGTAAATCATGGTGGCTTCTGGTTAGTCAAAGAATCCTTTGGTATGTCTATGGGAGAAACGTTTAAAACGATTACGATTGTACAATCCATTGTCGGTATTTGTGGTCTGATTATGGTACTACTCTTGAATGCTATTATTGGTTTGTTTTAACGCTAAAAGGAAATGGGACAGAAATCAAATTTTTTAATTGAGATTTCGAAGTCCCACCTATACAATCAAGGCAAGGATGACTAGGATTGAAAGTTTTCCTGAGCTGAAGCTCATGCATAAGTCTCACTAGCATTTTTATGCATAAGAACTACTCATTTTCATAAATAGAAAAAGCAGTAAGACTTTACATCTTCAGTTCAGTCATGTACTGCCTAAATGAAAAGGCGTCCGAGACATTTATTTTTGTCCCAGACGCTTAAGACTGTCGATAAAGTCTCAGACTTTGTTGACAGTTTTTTCATACTTTACCTTCAATCGCTTTAAAAATGACAAATACTTCAAATTATAGCAACGTGTCTTTTCTTTCCATCAAACGATTATACCCTTCTAAATAAGCCTTTTCAGACTCTGAAGCTTTGTCATATGCATTCATCGCACGATGCCATAATGGATAAATCGGTTCTGGTGTAGTTAATTCCGTAATTGTCTTAATTTCATTGCTTGTCAGTTGTAAATTATAAGAAGCAATATTATCTTGCAACTGCGCTTTCGTTCTCGCAGCTAGTACTAGTGAATCAACATTAGGTCGATCTCTTAACCATGCCAATGTGACTTGAGCAACTGACACTTGATGTTGCGTTGCAATTTCTTGTAACGTATCTATCAAATCATAAAACAACGCTGTATCTTTGACGTATGGTTCTGCCCAACCGTCACCTTGTCTAGTACCCGGTTCACCAGCCTGTTGTCGGTTAATCTTTCCAGTTAAAAGCCCTTCACCTAACGGAGACCAAATACTGTTACCGACACCTAATTCCTTACCGGCTGGTAGTAACTCGTATTCCGCTTCTCTAGATTCAGGTGTGTAATATATTTGTTGCGCAATAGGTGGCGCCATATGATTGGCAACTGCCAAGGTGTGCGTCTTCGCTAAAGCCCATCCGCTATAATTAGATACACCCCAATAACGAATCTTACCTTTTTGAATTAAATCATTCATCACTTGGATTGTCTCTTCTACAGGTGTCTGACCATCCCATAAATGTGTATAATACAAATCAATGTAGTCCGTGTTCAAGCGCTGTAAGGATTCATCTATAGAACGCTCAATATTTACACGCCCTGCACCACCATCGTTAGGATTATCCGTTAATTGAAATCCAGTCTTACTACTAATCACCATCTGATGTCGTTTATCTCTAATCGCTTTGCCTAATGCAATCTCGGAATCGCCTTTAGAATACAAATTCGCAGTATCAAACTGATTAATACCTTGATCCAAAGCATAATCAATCATATGATTGGTCATGTCTTGAGACATACCGCCTGCATTTTCAAATCCATTTGTACCTGTAAATGGAATACTGCCTAGTGCATATTTAGATACTGATAATCCTGAATTACCTAATTGTGTATAATCCATTATTTTCCTCCTCACATTTGCTTACTACACTTTATGTTCCCTTTTATTCGTGAATTAAATCCAAAGCCACTATCTCACAATGCTTGTTATCCCAATGAACATGGATAAGATTTATCCAACACTTTTCAATGTTTGTCGGTACCTTCCTTTTAAAATTGCGCGTATGATAGATCTATAAATATAAACATTGGATGGATGTTGAAGTATGGTCACTATTTTACAAGTTGATTTTCCATTAGAAGGTCCTTTTGGAGAAGCCATGGCACAACAATTTGAAGATTTAGCGAAGGCGATTAATGACGAACCAGGATTTTTGTGGAAAATTTGGACAGAAAATGAATCTGAACAAGAAGCTGGTGGTATTTACGCTTTTGATACTTACGACAATGCACAACAATATTTAAACATGCATCGTACTCGTTTAAACTCAATGGGTGTTTCAAAAGTCAATGCTAAATATTTTGACATTAACGAAGGCCTTACAACAATTACGAACGGACGCATCGATTGATTTCACAAATAATATCCCCCTTAAACATGCACGTAATCGTGTCTCATTAAGGGGGACGTTGTTTTATATTTTAAATTATTTTACTGATGTTCTCACCAAGTCAATTGTATACATCCATACCATATGACCTAGCAATTCGGAGAAATGTTCTTCGGGTGGCAGTTCGTCACGTTCTGGCGTTAGTTTAAGTTTCGGTAAGACAAATTCATGGAATAACACATGCACACCTATGCCAAACAAGCCACCTTTCCAAGCCGTAACAGATTCAGATTGCTCGCTTAATAACGCATACAGTGTCGCATTTGTAACAGAAAATCCATAATGGATGCCCATCACTGCTAATGGCACTTCATTATCATTATATACATATGATGCATGCCGTATTTTATCTGGTACATTGAATATCTTCATCATTGTGACAGGCGGTGGTTCTTCATCTCGTTCAGGTGTACGTGGCGGTAGCAAGCCTTCCCAGCCCATTTTCACAGCACCAGCTAACAGTCCACCAATAACACCAGTGATTGCTACACGTTTGATTGAAATATTAGACATTTTCTTCACCTCACTAGATTATTATCCACTACTCTATTTACCCTAAACGGAAATAAGTTAGTGATTTTAATCTGTGAAGCCTTAGAATTAGATCATTTCCCAGGAAATGCATTATGATTAAAGTTTACCCATGCCCTCAATAAATGCTTCATATGTGATTTCATTCTTTGAAAACTTCGAAACAAGCATATACATTTTTTCATTTTTTGTATATTGCGTTTTATAGAGTATAGTCTCTGCCTCTTTTTCTTCCGGTAATGGCTGATTGATGTGTGTTTGTCTTGAGAAAGCGGCAAAATAACGCATGCCCAATAAGCGTTGTGAGTTGGCATTGATATGAATGGCATCTGGGTTAGCCGTAATATCTTGTGCCGTGACGTAATAAGAATTTGTTGTTAATTGCGTAACACGTTTGAGTGCCTCATTGATTTGTGCATATTCTACTGCACTTTGACCAAATGCTGCTTTGCCTAAAAAGTCAGGTAATAATCCGACAATAAATGGTACTTCAGGAATATTTAACTGTTCTCTAAAATAATTGATCAACGTTTTCAATTTCTTGTCATAGTCTTGGTAGCGTTGATTTAAGCTATCACTCTCACCTTGATGCCACAATATCCCAATGATTTCACTCGTTTCTTGAGCAAATGTCGCCTCTGCAAGTGCGTGTCGTGTCAGTATTTGATTCGGCGCCCAATCATCAATCGTTGTACCACCGTCAGCGCACGGAATTAAACCAATCGTTTCATTTGGGTGTTTATCCAACCACAATTTTGCAAAAGAAGCAGCCGGACCAATGCCAGCGACTGAGCGATCACTATGAATCGGCTCCTCCATCATTTGCCACTTACCATTTCTTAACATCATCATCCGTTCATCAATGATGGGCGGTACTTCATCTATAAATCCACGTCCCGCCATATTTGATTGACCTACCAGTAGAATTGATTTCATATATAACTTCCTTATATCGATATTTATTTAATATAAGTATCATACTATATCCTTAAATTCGTTGAAAATATAATCACTCTATGAAAACTCCAATGAATGTTCACATTTATTACGTTTGATATATACCTAAAACGGAAAATAATTATAGAAAGCAAAAAATTGGAGGACTTTACTATCACAAAAGTATTCGTAACAGGTGCCACTGGATTAATTGGTACTAAATTAACACAAAGATTATTACAAGAAGGCTATGAGGTCGCTGGCTTTACAACTTCGCAACAAGGTAAAGCGAAACTTGTAGATGCAGGCGTCGAAGCTTACATTGGAGATATTTTAAAATATGATACTGTCGAAGCTGCAATTTCAGATTATAAACCAGACATTATCATGAATGAAATTACAGATTTAAAAAATGTAGACATGTCCGCAAATACAAAAGTAAGAATTGAAGGTACGAAAAACCTTGTTGAAGCAGCGTTAAAAAACAATGTAAAACAAATGCAATCCCAAAGTATTGCCTTTACTTATGAAGGTGGCGATACTCTAGCTACAGAGGAAACACCACTGGATACTCAATCAACTGGCGACCGCAAGATTACAGTGGACGGTGTAGAAGATTTAGAAAATGAAACTGCACGAATCGAAAATAGTGTTGTGCTTCGTTATGGCTTACTTTATGGACCAGGCACATGGTATGGCAAAGATGGTATGATTTATAACTCATTTAAAGAAGATACTGTCACAATGACAGATGGCGTTCAATCATTTATCCATATCGATGATGCTGTTGAAGTAGCAATTCAGGCACTTAACTTTGAATCAGGTATCTATAATGTAGCGGATGATGAACCAGTTAAAGGTGACGTTTGGGCAGCATGGTACGCTGACTTATTAAACGTTAATCTACAACTCAATATCCAACCAGCTGAAACTCATGAAAGAGGTGCTTCGAACGCTAAATTCCGCGCTCAAGGCGGTAAACTGATTTATCCTTCTTGGAAACAAGGCATGGATCCAATTAAATAAAGATAGTAACAATTAAGTTTTGATGATGAATCCCCCCCTAAAGTTGAATGTTAATTTCAACTTTAGGGGGGGATTTAAGATTTTATCATCCATTTCATTATTACTTTTTTAATCACATAAAATCAGCAAATCTATCTCTAAAATGCATATGTATGATTGAACCCAATATATAAAGCAAAATAACAAGCACAATATTATATATTGTTAAATGCCAGTGGGTAATAAAATACCATTCATGATGTAATATTGCTGCTCTATATCCTTCTGCTAGAAAATAAATGGGATTTAATTTCATAACGAACATCACTATGTCGTTATTAGGTAAATATAATATCGAAGAAACAAAGAAAACCATTCTCATTAAAGCTTGTAAAATTAAATGAATGTCTCGAACTAATATACTTAATGTGGATGCTACTAATGCAATAGCATTTGTTAAAATAAGTGCATAAACTAAGTATAGAAGTAATTGTAACGTATATATAGAGGGATGATATCCTCCAATAAAACAAATAATCATAACAATGATTAATAAAAATAGATGCCCATAAAATTTACTGAAAACGACATAACTTGGAATTATCGAAAGTGGAAAATTCATTTTAGCTACTTGATTAAACTTTGATATGATAGATTTACTACCTTCTAAGACACCTTCGTTTATAAAAAACCACATACTAATACCAACAATTAGCCAGTAAATAAATGGAACGCCTTCCATCATCTTATTACTTCTAAGTGCCAAACCAAAGATAAACCAAAAAACTGCGATTTGCATAATCGGATTAATTAATTCCCATACCATGCCTAGATAATTGTTCTTATTAGAAATTCTTAACTGAAATTCAGCTAATCTTCTTATTAAGTATAAATTAGTCAATTGTTCTTTCATTACAAAATACGTTGATTTCATAAAAATCCAACCACTCTTTCAAGAGATATGCCAATAATATCTACAAAATAAATGCTATAAATAAAGATAGAAGCAACTTTTAATAGGTTACAACATTAAAGATTTAAAAACAATATATTGAAAGTACAAAAAAAGACAAGACACCTGTAAAATACAAATATTTTGTCATAGTTATTGAGCTTAATTGAGTTTTTAAGACTGTCTCTCTCTAATATAGCTGTATTTATTGTTTTACTGCTTTTTGATAAAAGTAATTCGCCACAACGATATCTACAATTGCGACACCAACGGATTTGAAAATGGTTATTTCTTCATCAGACAACCGTCCTGCTAATTTCCCGGCAACGATATGTCCTAATTCACCATGTAATCCATCTTTAGCAAACACACCTTCATTCACTGGATTGATTAAATCACCTTTTTCAGCCATAGCCGCTTCATGAGCCTCCACTACGACTTTATCTGCCTCTGCAATAGCTTGAGATGGCAGTTCTTGCATATCAGGTTTAAAAGAACCAACTGCATTAACATGTACCCCTGGTGATAAATGTTTCTGAAATACTGGTGTTGTCGCATTCGTTGCAGTCACAATTATATCTGCATCAGTCATTGCTGATTCAACATCTTCATATACATATAACTCTAAATCACGATGTTGATGCTCGACATCTTTTGAAAATTTAAGTGCTTTGTCATAAGTACGATTATAAAATTGAATACGTTCAATATCTCTAACAGCAAGTACCGCTTCTATCAGTCCTTCTGCTTGATCACCCGTTCCAATTACACATAGCGTCTTAGCTTGTTCACGTGCTAAATATTTTGTAGCAACACCCGAGATTGCACCTGTACGTATTTTTGTTAAGTAAGAACCTTCTAACACTGCCAACGTTTCACCTGTTTCATAGTCTGAAAGTGTTACAGAACCAACAATGGTAGGCTTACCTATTTTTGAATTATTTGGAGCCACGGTGACCGTCTTAACACCAGCTACTTTCAGCGTATCAGAAAGTGCAGGCATGACCAGATACCGATTGGCTTCATTGAATGGTAAAGAATACCGCAATGGTGTATCTGTTTCACCTTCAGAATATGCTTTAAGTGAGTCTGCCACCGCTTCTACGATTTCTTCCATATTTAATAATTGTGCTTGTTCTTGTGCATCTATATAACGCATAAGCCACCCCTATTCACTTTAATCGTCTTCATGATCTATAATTTCTGTTTTCTTTTCTAATTTAGATATAATGACAAAAAATAAAACAAAACTGATTACGATAATTGCGATGTATAACCAAGCAGTTTGGCCATCCAAATATATAGAAACAAAAAATAGTGTTGCTAAAAATCCATAAAATATCATATTACGAACAAATAGCAACCAGTAGTCTACTTTAATACTAAACCTCGTTTTTATATTTGGATTTTGCGTTTTAATGCTGTACCTCGTGGTGATGACGCCTCTAATAATCGTATATATCAATACTAAAATCATAATCGCTGTCATTATTTTTGTATATAACGGGTCATCCAAAAAATCTGAAAGTATCGTTAGCCCTAAACTAGTTACGATAGGCAACCAATCTTCATTTTTGGCGTTAGTGTTTTTCATTAGCAATCACCTTCAATTTGTCTATATTCCGTTAATTTCAACGTAACATATTTTCATTGAAAATGAATTAGAAATTAAAATTTAATTGCACAATATATTCAAACTACTGAACTGTGTAACCACCATCTATCAAAATCGCTTGTCCCGTGACACTTTTCGCACTATCGCTACACAAGAATAAAGCATAATCAGCTATATCTTTAATATCTAACAAGCGTTTTTGAGGAATTAAAGGATATAAAACGTCTTCAAGTACTTGTTCTACTGCCACACCACGTTCTTTAGCTAAATCATCCATTTGATTACGCACTAACGGTGTATCAATATAACCTGGACAGATAGCATTCACTGTAATACCTTCTGTAGCGGTCTCTAATGCGGTTACTTTTGTTAAACCAATAATCCCGTGTTTCGCGCTATTATAAGCCGCCTTACCGGCAAAGCCAATCACACCATTAATTGATGCCATATTTAAAATACGTCCTGATTGTTGTTGTTTCATAATAGGTAACGCATATTTTGTACCTATAAAACTACCCGTCAACATAATATCAATCATCTGTCTGAACTTTTCTGTTGGGAATGATTCGATACTTTCAACATGCTGTAGCCCTGCATTATTAAATAAAATATCTAAGCGTCCATATTGTTCAACTGTTTGATTGATCATAGCTTTGACAGCTTGTTCATCTGTGACATTCACTTTTATTGGCATACAGTCATATCCCTGGGATTTCAATGCATCTGTTTCTTGAATTAATTTATCTTCATTCAAATCAGCAAGCACCATTTTGGCACCATTTTCTAAAAATACTTTTGCTATCGCTAGCCCAATACCACTCGCTGCGCCTGTAATAATTGTTACTTTATCTTTTACCAATTAAGCCACCTACTTTAAATGATTTTCGAAATGTGCATCCGTATGTGCTTTAACGTCTTCTAAAGTTGTGTCAGATTGTAATTCAACGAGTTTCATGACACCCGCTTCAAATTGAAAAACAGCTAAATCTGTAATCAACGTATTGACTACACTAGCACCTGTTAACGGTAATTCACATTGTGCTTTTATTTTGGACTCACCATGTTTATTCATATGATCCATAATGACAACTACTTTTTGTGCTCCGACTACTAAATCCATCGCGCCGCCCATACCTTTAACAAGTTTGCCTGGAATCATATAATTCGCTAAGTCACCTGTTTCTGAGACTTCCATGCCACCAAGTATGGCTAAATCGATATGTCCGCCTCGAATCATCGCAAATGATTCTGCATTGTCAAAGTAAGACGCCCCTTTAGCAGCTGTTACAGTTTCTTTCCCCGCATTGATTAAGTCTGGATCCACTTCATTTTCAGTCGGATATGGTCCGATACCAAGTAAGCCATTTTCAGATTGAAAGTAAACATTTTCAACATGGTCATTCATTTCATTCGCAACCAATGTAGGCATACCAATACCTAGATTAATTACCATATCACTTTTAATTTCTTTAGCAGCACGTTGGATAATTTTCTGGCGTTGTACTTTTTTATCCATGATTGGCCTCCTTCACTGTGCGCTTTTCAATACGCTTCTCAAAATGTTCGCCGACATAGATGAAATCTACATAAACACCTGACATATGAATGGCATCCGGATCAATTTGTCCTACCTCTACAAGTTCTTCTACTTCAACGACCGTTGTTTTAGCTGCCATCGCACATAATGGATTGAAGTTCCGTGCTGTTTTTTCAAACACTAAATTCCCGAATGTATCTGCTTTTTGTGCTTTGACAATACCAAAGTCACCTGTCAGTGTACGTTCCATTAAATAAGTTTCTCCATCAAATTCACGCGTTTCTTTACCTTCAGCAATCGGTGTACCGACACCTGTTTTTGTATAAAAAGCCGGTATACCCGCGCCCCCAGAACGTAATTTTTCAGCTAATGTGCCTTGCGGTGTCAATTCAACATCCAATTCACCGTTAATCAATTGTTGTTCGAATATTTTATTTTCTCCTACATAGGAACTAATCATTTTATCTATTTGCTTATATTCTAATAAACGGCCTAAGCCGAAGTCATCTACGCCACAGTTGTTACTCACAACAGTTAAGCCTTTTGTACCTTTTGTACGAATGGCTTCAATACTATGCTCAGGAATACCACATAACCCAAAGCCTCCAGCAAGTACTGTCATTCCATCTTCCAAGCCCTCAAAAGCTGTATGTATATCTTTAATTACTTTCGACATCAATAAACCTCATTTCTAACATTTGTTTTTAATACCTAGTACTAATAATACTTGAAAATTTTAACGAAGTCCTTTATTTATGTTTGTGGTTTCATAAATTTTGAAACAATAAAAATCGCCAACTGCTATAGTAGCAATTGGCGTTAGTTAAAAATTTTATTTTAAGTTCAAATTATCTCGATAATCTTTAATAGTTTGTTCATTATCACCTGGATAGAAGTAATAAAGTCCATCATCACCTAAAGTGTTTTCACCTTTTAAAGTGTGACGATTAACATTTTTTTGTGCCGCTTTATAATCAGAGCGAATACCATTCAACTCAGTTAAACTTAAATCCGTTTTAACATTATCTTCAACTGCGTTAAAGATAGAATTTATTTTCGGAATTGAACCTGGATTCATTGATTTTTTAGCTACTGCTTCAATAACGAGTTGTTGACGCGCTTGTCTACCTTCATCACCACCAGCACCCGCTTCTTTTCTACTGCGCATAAATGCTAAAGCTTCTTTACCATCCATGTGGTATTTTTTGCCTTTTTCAAAAGAATAATTAGATTTGGTAAAATCCCCATTACTAACAACGTCTACACCGTTCACTTCATCAATAAGCGTAGAAACTCCGTCCATGTTAATAGCAGCATAATGATCAATAGGGACATCCATTAATTTTTCTACAGATTTCACTGCCATATCCGGTCCACCATATGCATATGCATGATTAATTTTCTCTTCTGTATCTTTACCAACTATCTTAGCATGTGTATCACGAGGCACACTAATCATTTCTGTCTTTTTATCTTTCGGGTTAATTGAAAGAAGTACGATAGAATCAGATCTTTGACCACCATTCTCAGATGCTCTAACCTCATCAGAATCAATACCGAACAATGCAATAGAAATAGGCTCCCCGTCTTTTAACGGCTTATCTCTCAGTTCAGAATGCTCTCTATCCAAAGGATTATTGATGGAACTATTTAATACTGTTAATTTATAAAAAATAAACGCTGATGCAAATATTACAAATAACCCTAAAATAATGATTATTGTTAGAATAACTTTTTTTGCTTTTGAATTTTTCTTTCTTTTTCTTCTTTCCATATACCACCCATCCTTACTTTTTGACTAGCAATCTTTTTATAATTTGAATAATACGTTGTTGATCTTCGACTGCCATATCAGAACCAGAAGGTAGACATATACCTTGTTCGAATAAATACTTAGCATTGTCTACTTCATCAAAATAATATTCATATTGACTATATAGTGGCTGTAAATGCATTGGTTTCCATACAGGTCGTGCTTCTATATTTTCTTTACTAAGCGTCTCAATTACATCATTTGCCGAAAATCCTGTCTTCTTCTCATCAATTGTTAATGCAGTTAGCCATCTATTAGATTTGGAGTTAGGTAATTCTGGTTGAAATTCAATACCTTCTATATCTGACAACGCTTGATAATATTCATCAAAAATTTCTCTTCTCTTTTGAACACGTTGATTTAGAATTTCCATTTGTCCTCGGCCAATACCAGCTGAGATATTGCTCAATCTATAATTGAAACCTAACTCACTATGTTGGTAATGTATCGCTTTGTCTCTTGCTTGTGTAGCTAAAAACAGTGCATGCTCTTTTGATTTACTATTATTTGTGACTAACATACCACCACCGCTGGTAGTAATTATTTTATTGCCATTAAATGAAAAAATACCATATTCACCAAAGCTACCACTCATTTTCCCTTGAAATTCAGCACCCAAAGATTCAGCCGCATCTTCTATTAAAGTCACATTATATGCATCACAAATTGCTTTGATTTCATCTAATTTAGCAGATTGTCCATATAAGTTAACTGCTATAACAGCTTTAGGTTTAATTGATTTTTTCTCAAATGCTTTGAAAGCTTTTACTAGTGCCACTGGTGACATATTCCAAGAATCCAATTCAGAATCAATGAATACAGGTATAGCATTTTGATATAAAATAGGATTAGAAGTTGCACAGAAAGTTAAAGATGTGCAAAACACATAATCATCTTCTGTTACACCACTCTCTATAAGTGCTAAATGTATTGCAGCAGTTCCACTACTAACAGCCAATGCTTGATCTATATTGATATAAGATTTTATACTATTTTCAAATTCAGTCACATTCTCTCCTAATGGCGCTATCCAATTCTGTTCAAATGCTCTCTCTATATAAGTTTGTTCATTCCCACCCATATGTGGTCTAGATAAATATACGCGTTCATTTGTCAACTACTCTCACTCCTCCTTGGGTTTTGCTGGTGTACCAACAACTATTTGTTTGTCATTAACATTATTAATAACGGTCGCCCCTGCACCTACGATACAATCACTACCTATTTTTATTTGTGGTAATACTGATGCGCCAATAGCAATATGCGAGCGTACTCCTATTGCAACATTTCCTGCTAATGTTGCATTTGGAGAAATATGAACATAATCTTCTATAAAATTATCATGTTCAATAACTGAACCTGAATTTACTATTACATGGTTACCTATTTGTGCGTCTGCATTAATAACAGCATTAGGCATGACAACTGTGCCAAACCCAATTTGAGCACTTGGACTTACACTCGCAGTCGAATGTATCAGTGATGGAAATCGATTTTTATGAAGTTGCATTTCTTTAAACAGTTTATTTCTTATAACATTATTACCTATTGCTAAGCAGAAATAATAATCTTCACTATACAATTGTATATTATCTAAATTATCATAAAAACAATTCCCATCTTCTTCATACGAAGAGAACTTATTATCCAAAAATCCTACGACAGTATAGTCCGGTGATTCATCGATAATATCTTTAATCACTTTAGAGTGGCCACCATTTCCTATTAAGATTATACGTTTCATTAAACATTACCTCTAAATTTTTCTGCAGTGACATGAGATTCAGAACTAATATCTTTTTTCTTCAATACATTTTCTATTGTTTTATATAAAATATACATATCTAGTTTAAATGATTGATTTTCAGCATACCATACATCAAGTTTAAACTTCTGTTCCCATGTTATTGCATTTCTACCATTTATTTGTGCCCAACCTGTAATGCCCGGTTTAACATTATGACGTTTTCTTTGTTCTTCATTATATAAAGGTAAGTATTCCATTAGTAATGGTCTTGGTCCAACTAAGCTTAAATCACCTTTCAACACATTTATTAATTGCGGCAATTCATCAATACTTGAATTTCTAATTTTAGAACCAAGTTTAGTCATACGTTGCTCATCTGGCAATAATTGGCCTTTACCATCAACCTCTGTTGTCATTGTTCTGAATTTGTAAATGTCGAAAGGCTTTTCATATTTTCCAGGTCTAGTTTGTTTGAACAAAACTGGTCTCCCCAGTTTTTTTGAAATTAATAGATATGAAACTATTAAAATCGGTGAAGATATAACTAATAAACCTAAACTAATTATCAAGTCAAACATTCTCTTTAGCATTAGCTCGACCCCTCACTTTCTTACTTATCAAATCGACTAAATATTTCAAGCTGCTTTTTGACAACATCCACTTCATTATAATTGTTTTTTGCTCTTATAAAGCTCGCTTCTTTAAATTTTTTTAATTTATTATTATCATTTGCTAATTCTTCAATTTTATTTGCAATATACATACTTGCTTGTAAAGGAACTAAAAAACCATTCTCATTATCAATTACTTCTTCTCTCGAACCCCGTATGTTTGTTGCAATAATTGCATTTTTCATTGCCATAGCTTCAATGATTGATCTAGGCATACCTTCCCTATAAGATGGCAAACAATATATATCACTTAAAGCTAAATATTCATTAATATTAGTAATTTGTCCTGTAAAAATAATATTTTTTTCTTTTTTATATTTTTTCAGAGCTTTTTGTGTTTCATTATCCCTTTCGCCTTCAGGTAAATCACCTATAACTATATACTTAATATTTTTTGACGACAGTTTATTATATGAATCTAAAAGATCTAATATTCCTTTTTCTTTAACTAGTCTTCCAATAAAAGTGACGACAATATCACCATCTTTAATTTCTAATTCTTGTTTTATATTAGTCAAGTTATCTTTATTTATTAATTCAAAATTAAATTGGTTATCTATGTCTATACCATTGCTAATATGAAGATAGTTACTTTGCTTCGATTTTTTTAAAAAGTTATTTTTTATAGCTGTGTGATAGTCTTCTTTACTTTGAGTGAATATATAATCAGTAAAGTATTTCCCAATAAATTTTTCAATATTAAAATAAAACTTATATGTTTTTAATGACATACCTTCATGGAAATAAAATCCATGTGCAGTATATATTATTGTCGGCACACCCGCTATCTTAGCAGCAATTCTTCCTAAAACTGCAGCTATAGGCGTATGAACATGAACAATGTCTGGTTTGATTTGTTTAAATAACTTAACCATTTTTAAAATAGATTTCAAATTACTAATTGGATTTATATTTCTATCAATATTTATATTATGGTAGTTAACACCTTGTTTTTTAACTTCATTTTGTTGAGTACCAAAAGTGCTCACGCAATGAACTTCTATATCATTAGTAACACTCTTTTCGTTCAATGTTTTTAAGAGTTTTATATGCGTCATTTCAATTGCAGCAACTTGCACAATTTTTAACATTATAGCCTCCAAAGTTTTTGATTAGCTTGAATATCCTCAGGTCTAATATTACCTTTAATATCAATTATAATTCCGTTTTCTTTTGCCAAATTAATATAATCATCACGCTCAGTTAAATATTCACTATGAGGCACTGCAAATAATACTACATCAGCTTTACTTAATTCACTTTTATCTTTCAAATTTAAATTGAACAATTTCTCTGCTTCATTTTTATCTGCTTCAACATCATTCACTGTTACGTTTAGTCCATATTCTTTTAATTCCTCAATGATGTGAATAACTTTTGTATTTCTTAGGTCTGGACAATTTTCTTTAAATGTAAGACCTAACACATTGACCGACGCACCTTGTACTTCTAATCCTTGTTTCAACAATTCTTTAATAACGTTAGAAGCAATATGTTTTGCCATATTATCATTTATTCTTCTACCAGCTAGGATTACTTCAGGATGGTGACCAACTTCTTGAGCTTTATGTGTTAAATAATACGGGTCAACACCAATACAGTGACCACCTACTAAACCTGGTTTAAAATTCAAAAAGTTCCATTTTGTTCCTGACGCTTTTAATACCTCATTAGTGTCTATATCTAATTTATCAAAAATTATTGCTAATTCATTCATTAGAGCAATATTCACATCACGTTGTGTGTTTTCAATGACTTTTGCTGCTTCTGCCACTTTAATTGACGATGCTTTATGAACTCCTGCTGTAACTACTGAGCTGTATACGTCTGCAACTACTTCTAACACTTCAGGTGTTTGACCTGATACTATTTTAGTAATTGTTTCAAAAGTATGCACTTTATCACCAGGATTTATTCTTTCTGGTGAATAGCCAACGAAAAAGTCTTTACCACAAACGAGTCCTGAATGTTTTTCTAACATAGGTACACAGTCTTCTTCTGTTGCACCAGGATATACTGTTGACTCGTAAACTACAATTGTGTCAGGCGTAATCACTTTCCCCACCGTTTCACTAGCTTTTAATAATGGAGTTAAATCTGGTTTGTTATGTTTATCTATCGGCGTAGGTACAGCCACAATAATGAAGTCAGCTTGTTTCAAATCCTCTGCGTTTGATGTATACTCTATATTCGTTTTTTTTAATTTTTCTTCAGTTACTTCATTTGTTCTATCGTAATTACTTTTCAATTCTTGAATTCTTGATTCATTTATATCGAATCCAATTACTTTATGTTTATTCCCAAAAGTCACAGCTACTGGTAAACCTACATAACCTAATCCAACTACAGCAATATTTCTTTCCATCAAAAAACATCTCCCTAATTTTATTTATAATATTCTAAGTACCAATCAACAAATTTATTTACACCATCTTGAATTGTAGTTTCTGGTTTAAAATCAATATCTCTAAATAAGTCATCAACATTTGCATAAGTTTCAGGTACATCTCCTGGTTGTAAATCCATGTAGTTTTTCTTAGCTTCTTTTCCTAATTTATTTTCAATTGCTTCTACAAACTCCATTAATCTGACTGGACTGTTATTTCCTATGTTATATATTTTATAAGGTGCATAAGAAGAACTAGGATCTGGATTTGCACCTGACCATTCTTTATTTGGCGATGCAGGTTTTTTCACTAATCTACTTATTGCTTCTACAATATCATCCACATAAGTAAAATCTCTCATCATATTCCCGTGATTATAAACATCTATAACCTCATCATTTACAATCGCTTTTGTGAATTTAAATAGTGCCATATCTGGTCTTCCCCATGGTCCGTATACTGTGAAAAATCTTAAACCGGTAGTTGGCAAATTGTATAAATGACTATACGTATGTGCCATTAATTCGTTAGATTTTTTAGTTGCAGCATATAAACTTAACGGATGATCTATGTTATCCGAAGTGCTAAATGGTTTAGAAGTATTTGCGCCATATACAGAACTTGATGATGCATAAATTAAATTTTGTATATCAAAATGTCTGCAACATTCAAGTATATTCGCGAAACCAACAATATTAGCATCTATATACGCTTTTGGATTATCGATGCTGTATCTAACACCCGCTTGAGCTGCTAAATTAACAACCACTTCTGGTTTTTCATCTTTAAATATTTTTACTAAATCTTCGTAATTTTCTAATTTTAATTTGTAAAAAGTAAAATTCTCTTTTCCTATGGATTCTAGTCTATCTTCTTTTAAAGAAACTGAATAATAATCATTTATGCTATCTACACCTATAACATGATGTCCTTGTTTAATTAACTTTTTCGCAAGATGCGATCCAATAAATCCTGCAGTACCTGTGATTAAAATTTTCATATTTTATATCTCCTTCACTTTTTTGATTGGTACACCTACATAAACAGAATTTTCTTCTGTACTTTTATTTACTACAGCTCCGGCACCAATTACATTTCGTTTATTGATAGTATTGCCACCAAGAACTCTTACTCCAGCAGCAATCCATACATCATTTTCAATAATAATCTTTTTAGGACTTACTGGGTTATACTTAATGGGCGTATTTCTATCAGTCCATGTATGATCTGATGATATTAATGTTGTATGATTAGCTATTGAAACACTATTACCAATCTCAATTTTTCCATATGCATCAATATAACTATATGCATGTATACTTACATCATTACCAATGGATAAATTATCTATATTTTTTATAGTTACGTATTTCCCAATAAAAACATTTTTTCCAATACTATTTGCATATTTATTTAAATATAAATAACGATATAATATTGCAAACTTTGATTCACTTAATGAAAAGATATCCCATAAAATATTGGAAATTCCTTTAGGTAACAAATTATATGGTTTTTGTATCACTTTTATAATCAAATATATTATGCTTTTCATTATACTCACTTCTCTCGCAAATAATTTTTATAGTAAACATACATAACGGATGAAATAGGTAAACAGAGTAATGATAATATAAATGATGATTTGTTTTTGAATTTAAATTTTCTACTCAATTTCAATTCAATCCAAGATATATCAAACAATAAAATATTTTTTATTTTTTCTTTTAAATTTGGTAATTGATCATTGGCGAATTTTCTATATTCACAATAATTTTCTGCAGATTTAAAATAATTTAATTTAACTTTACTACTAATCCCATCACTTTGATATTCGACAAATTTTGTTTTAACATTTGATAAATGAAAATTATAATATCTACTATAATCAAATAGTTGATAAGATGGTGGCATATGTGTAGACGCACCATATTGTGGAAATGTCATATATTTAACTATTCTTGTTTTAAATACGTAACATTTATCGCCTTTAATTTGATATTTATATCTTAAATCTACCCAATTCGCATTATCAATTTTTGGTAACTGCTCTCCTACAACATCCCCATTTTCAAATGTATCTAATGAGATTAAAGCATTCATCTTATTATTCTCAGAAAATTGTCCAATAAAGAACTCAACAGCCTCAGGATAAAACCAGTCATCACTATCAAGACATGTGAACAATTCTCCCATTGCATTTTTTAAACCTATATTAGTAGCTATATGTTTCCCATTATTGCTTTGTTTTATATATCTGACAGGAAATTTTTCTGTTGTAAATGTTTTCACAATTTGTTCAGTATTATCTATAGATCCATCATCAACAATTAGCCATTCAAAATCATAATTTGTTTGTTTAACTAATGAATCAAATAATCTAGGTAACGTGTGTGCTCTATTATATGTTGGGGTAAAAATAGTTAATTTTGTCATTTATTATCTCCTATCCTACAAAGTAAGTTTATAAATTCTTCACCTTTATCTTTAGGGATAATTCTATTACTATGAAGGTTACTTTTAATTTTTTTATAAAGCTCTTTATCTTCATATAATTCGAAAATTTTATTTGCTATTTCATTTCCCTTCATATTAGTAATAAATCCATTTTTACCATCAGTAATTTGTTCATAAACAGTTTCAAAATTAGTAGCCACAACTGGTACTTCATAATAAAGCGCCTCATCAATTGTGTTCGATTTCCCTTCAAATTTAGAAGGGTGTACAAGGATATCTATTTTTTTAAGTATACTTCCTGTATTAAATTTAAATCCTACTGGTAATACTGTTTTTTCTAAACCATTTTTTTGTATTTCTTCATTAACCCATTTTTCCAATTTACCAGTACCAACGATATACCATTTAAATCTAATCTCTTTCTTTTTCAAAATTTTGGCTGCTTCAAGTAATAAATCTAAGCCTTTACCGCTGTCTAGCCTACATATTGTACATAAATTCATATAATTTAAATCTAAATCAAAATTTTCATCTTCTATATTTTCATATAGTTTAATAGGTAAACTGTTGTAGTATACATAGGGAGTTATATTAAAGATTTTCTCAAAACTTTCAGCTGTCATATTAGAAACGGCAAGCATTCCATCCATTTTATCGAAATATTGTTTATCCAAATGATGATTTCTTTTTAATACTTTATAATCTGTTCTTATCCAACCAATTTTATGATTAGCTTTAATATAATCCTCTATAAAGTAAACAGAATGTCCTCCAGATACACCAATCGCAAAATCATAATGTTCTGTGAAATCTTCATTTTTCCATTTATTTTTTACCCAAAATTTCTGTTTACTTTTGGTATTATCATGTAATTTCAATTGACTTTTAATCGCAAAAATTAAAAACTTTAAAATCAAACCTGGTTTATTCAAATTTTTAATTATTTTTTTAATCAATTTGTTTTTGTCTAACATTAACAGTGAATACTTACTAGGAACAGTAATAATATTTATGAATTCTGGAATATAATTTGTTAATTTATCTTGTTGATTCATTATCATCATATCAATTTCTATATCATGATCTTTTAATTCATAAAATAAATTCACAAGACTCTTCTGAGGTCCGCCAAAATCAAAATTATTTACCACAAATAATAATTTCATTTCTTCACTCCTTATAAATAAATATATAACTAATTACATTTCAACTTTTTCTCTTTTTGTATATCTCTAATAACATAAAGTACCCAGTACCAATTGTTGTGTATTAGCTGTATAAGTAAAAGGGGTAAAATTAAATATATTAATTTGTTTTCAAAAAAGATTAGTAAAGATAATTGAACTACCACAGTTAACATTGCTGAAAAAATAAATTGCTTATGATGTGGGATTTCATTTTTAGTTGTTAAAAATGTAGTGAATAACATCTGATTATTATATAAAAATCTATATATCATTATTATCATCAACGGTCCAATTGTTAACAAACCATAATCTGCGCCAATTAGCTTTAATGCGTAATCCCCAAACAATAATAAAAGAATAAAACCACTAAAATTAAAAATATAATTATTAATCATTGATTTTCTAAATAATTTAATTAATTCATCATATTGATTTTTCACACGCAAATAATTAAATTTTGATAAGTATGTATTAAAATATGAATTTGATAGTGTTAAAATCATTGTTATAATTTGATTCACTAAACCAAATTGACCCGATACCTTTAATGATAGAAAATAAGAACATAAGATTATAGGAAAGTTGATAATGAGATAATTTGAAAATGATAATAGACCCGTTTTAATTGTATTGGGTAAAATTGCATTAAATATTTCTTTATTATATTTAAACTTGATTTTTTTCTTGGTTGCTCGTGTTTCATTTGAAAATCTATAAAAATTAAATGATTGTAATACCCTGTTTACAATTACAGATAAAAAATATGCGAATGAAACGCCAATTATTCCATATCCCAATATTAGAAATATAATTGATAAAATCAATTGCGATACCTTTGTAACCACTAAAATTTGGTTATAAACTTTTATAGCACCAATTCCTTTTAATACTGCATTCCAAAAAGAAAATGAAATATTAAGTACAATAGATAACATATAAAATAACCAAGCTATTAAAGCTGTTTGAATATTAATTTCTCCAATTGTAATTTTAATTAAGTAAAAAGTTCCTAGACTTAAAAATAATACAAAAATGATCAATCCCATAATATAGTATATAAATTTCACTGTAGACAAAACCTTCACGAAATACCCTAAGTGAATTCCTGTAGATTTAACATTATTTGTATCATAACCCTCTTTTTTTAATGATCCAGCCCCAGACCAAATATAAGTTATGTTTCTTGATATTACAGTTTGAAATCCAAAGTCTATGAGCATAGCCAAACCATACAATGAGGTGAATGTATACCATAGTCCTAACTCTGCAGAGTTTAAAAATCTAAGTATAATAGGTAGTAGCATTAAGTTTATACCTTGCACCATAGCTAAACTGATATAACTCCAAGCAACATCTTTTTTTCCAATATTCATGAACTACACCCTCTTCAGTATAAACTTATTATTCAGATAACTTATTATCAACAATAGGATGAAGAAATTTGTGAAAAATGACATTTGAATCGTTGCATTCGCCATAAAAAATAGTGATAACTTAATACATAAATATGACATAATATATATTTTAAATACTGAGTCACTCTTATATATTTTTTTATCCAACACCATAACTAAGATAATACTAATAAAAGAAAGTACTGGAGCTAAGTACGGACCAAAGTATAAGTAACCTTGTCCAATCATTGGTAATATTTGATCTGAAACCAATGGCCTCTGATAAAAAACTTCATTAAATGATGTTAGAGCACTTTGATGTTGTCCAAACAATGAATTCAAAAACACAACTGACCTAAATAATTCACTAATAATTGCATCAAATTGAAATGGTGCATAAACATAGCTAGTATCAATTGAATGAGCTACATTTGATACCCCTGAAAAATATAATTGCAAATCAGTATTAAGATTTTCAAATGTACTACTAGAATTAGCAGTAGATGTATTTCCTTGTGTAACAATCGTGTTTTGTTTTAACAAAGTAGACACTGCTATTAATAATAATGACATGCCTACTGATAATATAACAATTAACTTTCTATAATTTTTATACAAAATAAAAATAGTGAATAACCCAGTTGATAAGGGTAAAATTATACTAAATCTACTCGTACCCGTAATAAAAGATGATGATATACCTATTACTATAAATGATAAAAATAACCATATGATATTTTTGTTATATTCATAGAATCTATATATCCAATTTAACACGCCTATTGTAGCTACAACATGCCCAAGTTGGACTATTAAGAAAAATAATGAAACTGAGTCTACTACATCTTTACTTTTCAATTGAGAAGCAGACCAAATAAAAGTATATCTTGCGAGTACTTCTGGATTGAATAATACAACCACAAAACTTAAGAGTACGTAAGCCCAACCAAATAAATTTGGTTTAGCTTCCATTTTTCTAAATTCAGTTTTGCTAGAATAAAATCGTTTATATAGAAGGCAGAATGTTACAATAATTACTATCATTTCAAATAGCATTAGATTAATGGCTTTAGTTTGAGAACCAAGAGATGTGGACATACCAATTCCAACATTCACACCGTAAATAGACATTAAAAATGGAGAAATGACATACCTTATTAACATTGTTATATTTACAATGGTAATTCCAATATTATTAAACATATATCTACTGAACATTGGAAATAAAAAGTATAAACACATAAATAATAAAGGCAATGCTATTAAATTGTTTGGTAATTGAACGTCGCTTAACATTATTGAAATAATGCTTATGAGAGACAAGATTAAAACTATGATTCTATAAAAAAGTGTCATTTTATAACTTCCTATTAGCAAATTGTATTAATTTTTCTTTTGATTCATTTTCATTAGTAAAAAGTTCATTAATAACTTCTTCTAACTCACTTTTTGAAATAGTAATTGCTTTTCCACGATAAATTTTTTCATATACTTGTTCAGAATGTATTTCATTTTTATTTAATAATTCTTCAAATAATTTTTCACCTGGTCTCATACCAGTAAACTCTATACCTATATCTTCTTCTTTTTTACCACTTAAGCGAATAATATTTTTAGCTAAATCAACTATTTTGACTGGTTCTCCCATATCCAAAACAAATATTTCTCCCCCAGTTGCTATGGCACTCGCTTGTAGTACAAGTCTAGATGCTTCTGGAATCGTCATAAAGTAACGTGTCATATCTGGGTGAGTAACTGTTAATGGCCCACCGGCCTCTATTTGTTTTTTAAATAATGGAATTACGGATCCTCTGGAACCTAGTACGTTTCCAAACCTTACGGCAACCAGGTCAGTTTTAGAATTTTCGTGATTTAAACATTGAATATACATTTCAGCTACTCGCTTCGTAGCCCCCATTACATTAGGTGGGTTAACTGCTTTGTCGGTAGAAATCATTACAAATTTATTTACTTCAGCACTTATTGCTGCCTCAGCAGTATTTCTTGTTCCCAATATGTTATTTCTCATTGCTTCAAATGGGTTTGCTTCCATTAAAGGTACATGTTTATGTGCCGCAGCATGATAAACAACGTATGGTTTATACTTCAACATTACCTCTTGTAATCTCGATTTATTTTGCACATCAGCAATCACTGGTATAATTTCTATCTTATTTTTATATAACTTTGTCAATTCTTGATTTATTAGATAAATACTATTTTCACCATGTCCTAATAAAATTATTTTGTTTGGTGCAAATTTGCATACCTGCCTACAAATTTCTGAACCAATAGAACCACCTGCGCCAGTCACTAAAATTGTTTTATGAGAAAGTTCATTTGATATAAGTGCCATATCTAATTCCACTGGTTCTCTACCTAATAAATCTTCTACATCTACTTTTTTTAATTGATTTACTTCTAAATCGCCAGACAACACATCTTCAATGCTTGGCATTTTAAATAATTCTATTCCTTCGATATTACATATATCATTTATTTCTTTAAGTCTCTTTGCACTTAGAGTAGGTATTGCTATTATTATTTTTTTAATTCCAAATTTTCTCACTAATTCAGGAATATCTTTAATGTACCCCTGTACCTTTACACCTTCTGTAATAACTATTTTTTGTTTATTTTTATCATCATCTACAGCTAACACAGGTTCCATTTTCATGTCTGAACTTCTTAACATTTGACGGACTAACATTGATCCACCTTGGCCAGCACCTACTATTAATGTTGGTTTCTTTTTTATACTTTTACCAATTATATATTTTCGATATACTCTCCAAAATAATCTAGAGCCACCTATAAGTATTAAGTGCATCATCCAAGTTATAAAATACAACCTAAAGAATGGGCTACTCCCTGTTATAAGAGAAACAACAATTAATGTAGTTAACACAGAAAAACTTACTGCTTTTACAACTAACATCAGTTCATTTACACTAGCATATTCCCAAGCCCTATGATATAAGTTGAACAATGCTGCAAACACATGATGAGAAATAAGCAATATAATAGATGCTAAAATTAATAAATCAATATTATAACTTTCAAAGTATGGTTCTAATATAATATATCCCAAAAACACAGAAAACGTTACAATTACCGAATCTAATATAATTAACATAATTAGACGTAATCTTGCAGAAATTTGTGCCACCTATAAAATCCTCTCATTCATTTTTTAAATATTCCAAATCTTTTTTTGTGTTTATAGTTTTGTGTTGGAATTTGCTTCGTTACCTTTTTGTCTTTAACAATAAGGTTTGCATTCTCAATTAATTCCCTTATTTTATCCCTATAATTTTTAAGTGATTTATTATTTAACAAT
>ERZ1023393.6-NODE-6-length-100723-cov-6.120167_pt1 | contig 100723 bp, 99 predicted proteins | sample MGYA00380503_ERZ1023393 | MGnify/ENA primary metagenome ERZ1023393 (study PRJEB33173, sample SAMEA4830379) | metagenome | study: EMG produced TPA metagenomics assembly of the PRJEB25223 data set... | reverse complement strand
AAAAAAGCTGAGACATATATGTCTCAGCTTTAAATATTTATCTTAAGTTCATTACTACACTTAATTTTTTATGCAGTAACCCATTGTGAAGCGCCTTCTGTATCATAAAGTTTTTGCGCTGCTGCGTCTTGTACTGCTTCAGGTGCTTCTGTTGGTGATACACCTTGATATTCAGATGGTGCTACTGAATCCCATGTGCTTTGTAAGAATTGATATTTACCTGCTGCACCTGATGATGGGTTAACAGCTTTAAGGTCGCCGCCTGATTCACGTTGCGCGATTGCTTGTAAATGAGAGTTAACATTTACTGATGAACCTTCTGAAGCTTCACTTGAACTAGATTCATTTGAAGTTGATTCATTTGAGCTTGAAGTATTTTGTGTAGTTGCTTCTTGTTGTGGTTGTTGTGTTTCTTCAGTTTGTGGTGCAGCTTCTTGTGCTGGTTGTTCAGTTGAAGCTTGCTCAGTTTGTTGTGGTTGTTCAACTTGTTCTGGTTGCTCAGCAGTTTCTTGTGCTGGTGCATTAGTTGAACCTTGTCCATAGCTCCAAGTCCAATATTGACCATCTGATTGGAAACTATAGTCAGTATTATTATAGTTAAAGTTAATGTCGTAAGCACCGTCTTGAACTGGTGCTGCATTTAATGATTCTGAATTACTTTGAGCTTGTTGTGCTAATTGTGCTTTGTCAACGCCTTGTTCTGAAGCGTCTGCTGAATTTCCTGCTGCGATTCCTGTTACGCCAAGTCCTACTGCTAATGTTGATGCTACTACTGTTTTTTTCATTATTAATAATCCTCCCAGAAGATAATTTTTAGATTTTATTATTTTTAAGATTTAATGTTGAATTTCAATTACCTTAAATAGATAATTTACTTTTTCAACTGACTCACAAATAACACTATAACATCCATACATAGCATGTAGGTTACAACGAAATTAAAATACCCCCTTACTTTTTTACATCCTAATGACACGCGCCATAGGATTTTATATACCATAAACACCCACTCAAAACTGTCATGAAAGTCATGAGTTACTTAATTCAGCCATAAAACCTTGTAATATTTATGTAATTTTTGCGACAACTATACATGTTTTTCAATGGTTAATAAAGAAATCTCGACTTATAAAAATAAAAGATATGTTGTTATTACACCTCAACATATCTTTTATTAATTAACTACTATTGTAATAGTACATTTTAGTTCAAAGGAAAACTCAGCGTCATCGTTGTACCTTTTTTAAATACACTATCCACACTAATAGATCCACCTATTTGTTCAGCTAAGTTTGCTGCAATATATAATCCCAGCCCTGAACCACCTGTTGCTTGATTTCTTGAATTCTCCACTCTATATGTTCTATTAAAGATATAATTCAAATGCGTTTCTTTTATACCAATGCCCTCATCTTTTACTGAAATGGCTAACATACCTTGATTTTTCTCATAAACGTCAATTGTAATGGTTGTGTGCGCGTTTGAGAATTTAAGTGCATTATCTATAAAATTAGTAATAATACGCTCTAATGCATTTTGATCTTGAACAAAAGGTTGAATATTTTGAGGTATATGAACCTTAAATGCTCTATTTTCTGTGGCTATAAACTGCTGGTATGATTCTAATATTGGCATTAACAACTGATCTATATTCAATTTAGTCTTGTGGCGTTGTCTATTTAAAGCAATCCAAGTAAACTCATAAAATGAGATTGTCATGATTCCAATTCTAAAGCGATTAGACACCCTTTAGACATCAGTCAGTCTTCTCTCTACATACATTGCACACCGATTATCTTTATTAAAGTTTTTATAATACTTTAAAATGGATTTTGATTCAGCCATTGTCCACCATCCATTGTCATACATGCACCATTAATATAACTCGCATCCTCTGACATTAAGAATTTTGCCAAACCTGCGATTTCTTCAGGTTGACCCATCCTTCCAAGTGGGACACTATCCAGCGTTTGTTGTTTTGCTTCTTCTGATAAACTTAGCTTTCCCGATCCACCTGTATTATCGATTGGCCCTGGGGCAATTGCATTGACATTAATGCCATATTTAGATCCCCATTCAACAGCCAGTGTTCGAGTCATTGATAACACGCCTGCTTTTGCACTTGCAGAATGTATCACACCTATACCAGCTCTCCATGCATAAGTCGCAACCATATTAATAATACGTCCACGTTGACCATTTTTAATCCATTCTTTTCCTACAGCTTGTGTACAGTGCCATGTCCCATTAAGGACAATATCAATGACAGAATGCCATCCATTATATGATAAATCTTCAGCTGCACATAGAAAGTTACCTGCTGCATTATTAACCAAACCATCTATTTTGCCAAACGTTTCAACCGTTTTATCCACTGTATATTGCACTCTTTCAGGATCTCGCACATCCATATCTATGCAAAGAATTTGTCCTTCATATTGTTCTATTTCTTCTTTTGCCGCTTCTAACCGTTCCAATGAGCGACCCGTTATAACCACTTTTGCACCCGCTTCAGCAAATTTTTGCGCCATTGCTTTGCCCATGCCACTACTTCCACCAGTCACCATCATCACTTTACCATTCATGTGCATTCTCCTTTTAAAAACGATTTATACTAAAGCGTCTAAATATTTTTAGTAAGCGCTTACAATTAGTATAACAAATATCGTGCAAATTTATAATAATTCATCTGTTTTGAATGTATTTACCATATAAAATCCCTACGTTTTGAACCATAAGCTCAAAAAATAGGCTGTAACATTAAACATGCCTCAGCCTATTTCCTATTTCAAACCACTCTATTTATGAATCTTATTTTCAAAATAGTGACATAAATAACCACCTATTGCAAAAAACATGAGTAAACCTCTAATAATGACAAATGAAAATCCAGATTCTACTAAATACTAAGGCTCTTTCAATATGCCATTTTCATTTACATAACTTGGAATTAAAAGAAAACTAATCCCTAACGATGCACCTAAAACAATACTTATAATACTTGCAAAAAATAACTTTTTATTCATAAACTTATTATGCCTCCTAAATTTTTAAATTTACTTGATGTCATCTATTATTGAATAAGCTTATTTTATTTAAAAGAAAGCATTGCTAGCATTTTAAAATATGCGCGCTAGGTGAACTTGCGGAGCATGTAAAGTATCACTAGCGTTCGCTTAACCACACTTTTTATAAACAAAATACGATTTAAAAGGAGCACATTTAACATATGAATTTTGGCACTCAAATTAAAATGATTCGAAAAGAAAATCAACTGACCCAAGAACAATTTGCCAATCAATTAAATATTTCACGACAAACTGTATCTGCAAGGGAGAATAATCGTTACTTACCGGATATTGAAATGATAGTAGAAATTGCCAAAACCTTTAATTTATCTCTAGATGATTTAATCTTAGGTAATACTGTGGTAAAGGATAAATTAGTTAATGATACGAAGTTTGTGAAACGCATTCGCTTAAGTATATTAAGTATGATATTTATCTTAATTGCTATAGTATCCGCATTGCTTTTCACAAGTTCACCTTCACATGTCTCTCAAGATGGTGTGTTACAAGAACCCTGGTTTCTAGTTATTCTCGCATTTTTCTCATTATTAACAGGTTTAATCATTGGTATGGTCAATTTAGTATTAATATTCATCAATTACTATAAATACGCACGCCGAAGAAAATAGTGTATTGTATGACTTTGTTTGTCATTTTACATTCATTTGCTATAATGATGTTTAAATAAAATAGTTCTCTTATTAAGAGTGAGTGGAGGGACTTGGCCCTATGAAACTCCAGCAACAGCAGTCATATGCGATGTGCTAAATCCAACAACTCAGTATGACGATTGAGTTGAAAGATGGGAAGTTGTGTGGAAGCTCTTCTTATCTAAGAAGGGCTATTTTATTTATAAAAATTAAAAAGGCGGTTATTTTTATGAGATCTCTACACACACTATTTAAACAATTAGAAAAATGGGAACAGTATCAACCTAAAAACATGGCGAGTAATATGAATAAAATGCAACATATTCAAGACATTAAAAAGCAAATTTGGAGACGTATTGATATAAATGATTATAAACAAGTGATACTAGAGAAAAATAAATAAAAAAATGGTTACCAATACCTTTATATCTCCTGGTATTGGTAACCTATTTAAAATTTTATGTTCTGTAATAAAATGAATTATTGCGCTAATGAACGGATAAATTCAGTTTTGCTGATTGAACCTGCTTGTTGCCATTGTTGTCTCAACCTTTGATCTAAATGAGATGGTTCAGCAACAATATCCCTCAATATACTACTTAATATCTCAAATTGTGCTTCCTCAAAAAGATTGTTCTCTGGCGTAACATCCTTATTGTGAGATGTCTCGTTGTATCCTAAGATGACTAAATTGTAATCAAACGCCGCTCTTACAGCATCTAATATTTCATTACCTTTATTTATATCTAAATAAATATCACATGATTTATATAACGAAATAAATTTTTGCCTTTTGGCATTTGGATATAAATTTACATTGTCATATTTATTGAGGCTTAATAACTTCATAGACATTTCTGTTAAAGCTGCAACATGAAACTCTAGATTTGGATGGGCTTGTACGATTTCTTCTAAATGCGGGATTTGGTCTGAATTTGTCAAAGTTAATACCTGATTAGAATGACGATTCTCTTTCACAAATCTATAAACATATCCTGATTGGAAGATACGATTTTTATATTGTTCATCTATGAGCTCTATTACTTTTTCATACGCTGAAGGACTAGGCAAAATAATTTTAAAATTTCGTTTTTCTTTTGCCAGTGCATTTTCAATATGTTTCATAATTTCAGGCGTAATATCTCCCTGCCAAAAAATAGAGTCGTTTCCAGATTCAGACAAACCATTTAATACGGCAGAAGAAATCGATAGTGAATTAATCATAAAGTTTTCAGACTCAAGCTGCGCAACTTCTAAGTAAAAATTGACAAACTGTATCTTTGAATGGAAGAAATAGACTTTGTTTTTCCAAGTTAACATGATGTCATTAGTCACAAAATTTTCTACCATCATTACTTCATTATTATAGTTAAAATACCTTTTCAAAATGCATTTTTGTGAGTTTGCGTCCAATACCACTTGTGCGTATCGCTTACCTACTTTATTGTAATAATCTATGTATTGCGTATGCCCGCGTTTATTTAACCATTCTACACGTTCAACAATTCTATGTTTATAATTTGCTTTATAAATAATTCTCGCTTTCACCTCATCCAAATTTTTGATAAAGGCAGTATTATTATTACCTTCTATCGTCCAAAATCTTGGAATCGGTACTTCATTAAAAAATAAAGGTTGTGAAGTTGTTTCAGGATTATTCGCGAAAAAAGCGTAAGGTGTTAATATATCATCTGGTAAAAATCCATTTTCTTCAATAACGATTGTTTTGCGTTGCTTACCAACATGTTTAAAAGATTTATATAAGATAATGGCTTTTTTATCAAAAACATCAAATAAATTAATCATATAGCACCTCACTAATCAAATTGTTCCATTTTTGTACGACAACCGGTTGGGTAAAGTTTTCAGCGATTTCATATGAAGCTTGATTAAATCGGCTTGTGTCATTATCGAAATAATTAACAATACCTTCAGCAAGGTGATCTATAATTTCAGATTCTTTATCCTCATTTAAATCAATCGGTATTAAATAACCATTTTTTTGATGCTTAATAAACGTTGGGTTACCATAGTTCACATCAAAACCAATCATACCTAAACCTGAACCGATAGCCTCCATTAATGTAAGACCGAAACCTTCGCTAGTTGAACCCGATAAGAAAAGTTCATAATCTTGATAAACTTGATTTAAATTAACATGTCCTTTTAATGTGATATAATCTTCAGCATGATTTTCTTGAATTAGTTTACTTAATAATTGTCTTTGGCCACCTTCGCCATAGATATCAAATGTTATTTCAGGAACAGATGCTTTCGCTTTCAATACGGCTTTTACTAACCAGTCGACATGTTTTTCAGTCGCTAGCCTTGAGGCTGTAATGATTGAGTAAGGTTTTCTACGATTTGGCTTCACTAACGCACTTAAACTACCTACAGGAATTGTATAAATTTTAGGCTTCCTATGATAATTTTTTTCAAATTGTTGTGCTAACAACTGATTTTGAATGTCCGTTGCTGTAATAGAGAGATCTGTCTCGTGTGCATTCATAAACGCATATTCGTGATGATTATTCCATAATATGTATGTATCATTTGTTATCGATTCATTATAATGTTCAGCATGAATCACAACTCCTAAGCGTGCTGATCCTTTATTTTGCAAAACCGTTTGTCCAATATCTTTTGAGCGATCTACAATCAACATATCTTTATCTGTTAAATGCAATTTTTCTAAAAAATAAGCTATTAATGCTTGCTTACCGTACAGAATATTATCCTCAAAAACAAACATACTTCCCTCATCATTAACATATTCGTTATATGCAGTGGATCCATCCTCATTATAAAAGGACCTCATATATAATTTGGCCGAATTATCCTCAGGTGCAAAGTACTCAGACAAAATGCGTACATAAGAGTAATAGTCTCTCCTAAGCAACTTGCCTCTAGAAATGTATTCCACTCTATCTACAACATCACTATCTTCATTTTTTAAATAACATACTAAATAATTACTATTGTGATTAAAATGGATTTTTCGAGTTTTACCTTGATCTTCAACTTTAGTGATTTCTGAATACAATGGTTTGATAATTTCATCTACAGTCACACTTGTAGGTGCTATTTTAATATCTGTAAAATACTGATACAGCCAGATGATTTCCTCATTTTTAAATCCTATATTTTCAGTCAATGTTTGAATGTTTTCATTCTTAATAAAATCTAAAAACACAAATTTTATCGTTTCATTACATTTTCTCAATAACTGCGCTCTATAACGTTGTGCATATTCCACACCACTACTCGCCCAGCCAATCCCAAAATTAATATTATAGATTGTCACCTATTTCACCTCTATATGCATTTGTCTATGACTCTATATAAATAACTTCACTAACCCCATTAGCATTAACAACACAATAATCAATTTACAAATAAATGTAAGCGTTAAAAATTGTTTCTTTTCTTTTTGGAATTCTTTATCAGCGTCATATGCGTTTAATTCTGTTTCAATTTCCTTATTCAATTGCTCAAGTTCATGATCTTCAATTTCTTTTTCACTCATATAAATACCTTCTTTTTATAATTTCTACAATCAAATTATAACAAATCCATTGTCCAATACATAAATAACTGTCTCTCTATCTAATCATCTAAAACGTAGATGATTAGCCCCAAATTTGAAGTAACACGTCCAAATGCGATTGTGTCAACACTACTGCTACATGCACTTGTTGCTCAGTTAAACCACATAAATCCCAAGTACTACTGCTGCATGCCTCTTATTTCAAGTATACCTTTAATTAACCATCTTTGGCGACGTATTACAAACTTATTTTCAGAAAAATCGGATAAAAGCTTTTTCTTTTGTTTGTTGTACTTAAAAACAATATTATTTTGATTGTTTTTGGTTACTAATACTGCCATAGGGCACATACTTCACTTTCGTATCTTTTGGTAAGCCTTCATATTCATTAAATAACGTTTGATACTTAGCACTTGTTGGTGTGGCATGATGTAAATAATGTTCAAAAGGTAATTTTTCCATACTATAAATTCTTTGCTTAGAATCTGCGTGAACGGCTTCTTTTAGCTGACTAATTCTTGCTTCATTTGCAGCGTGAATATTGTAGAATACCCCTAAATACATCACTGCACAAAAGATAGCTAATCCAGTAATCCACTTTTCTGATTTCCTGTTAAACACTTCCAGTTGCGCAAGTAAAATTAATAATATGACAACATAAATTGCATATACTGTGTAAAAATTACGTGGACCTATGGGTGATACGATGATTAAAGGACCACACACAAGTAAGATTGACGCGATTAATAAGTAAAGCGTATATCGAACTTCCTTTTGAGATATGACCGTATGGATAGCCAAGATCAATGCACACAAAAAGATAAAACATACCATAGTATTTAAAATATTAGTAAGTGTAATCATGTGAAAATGTTGTAATTCAAATTGTTTAAAAATAATAAAATAATATATCGGTAATAGCGTTAAGCCACATACGATGAACCAATATCTACTTGTATATGTTTTCGTCGTTTGTCGTGTTTTATACAACATAACAAGTAAGATACCAACGATTATCGTAATAATCACAATTTGATTAAAGAAAATCCAATCCGGCAATATGGTTGTTACCGTTTTATAAACTTTATCAACGATACCCGTATCACTAGAGACCTGTTGATAATCGCTACCTTCAAAAAATATTTTGCGATAGTTCGGATTCAAAAACATAATGATTGTCCCTAAAGCAGAAATGAACCATCCTACAACAAATTTAGGATGCACTTTTTTATAGAAATATATATGTAATACAAGTGCGATTGCTATGATTAATGTATTAAATAATGTCGCATTTTCAATGAAAAATTGACCACCAAAACACACGCAATAAAAAATGATATTCGTACTTGGTTTATGACTGTTCCGGTAAAATAGTACCGTTACAATAAACCATAGAATAAATAATACACACAGCGTTGCTGGTACATAATTATAAAATCCTGCAAACCAGCCATACGTTTGTTTATAGATTTCATTTGGCATTGTCACCATTAAAATAAATGCCGCTAAACAAATGATAGAAGTCTGTTTATGTTTAACAAATTGACTGATGACCCATATGATCAACATGCTAAAGACGGCATACGCCAACCACCTAAACCAGTCAAATCGAACTGCTACAATTTCAAACAAATTACCAAGATAACGGCCGTTTAAATTAGCAAAATGTTCTTGCAACATTTGAATACCATATTGACTATACCAGTCCCAGTCATCATGGGTTAATGGCGTAAAAATAGCCATTAGTATATAAAAAATAAATAATCCTGTAAGTATTAGATGGATTTTATTTATATGTAAAGCTCTCATTTCAGTCCACCTCGCAATCACTTAAATTGGTTTGGCGTATGATATAGAGCGGTCGTTGTTTTACTTCATAATAAATTCTGCCTATGTATTCTCCAATGACCCCTAATGATGTTAACTGAACACCACCTAAAAATAGTACTGCGACAATCGTTGTGAAATAACCTGGCGTCGAAACACCATAACTGACTGTATAAATAAAATTAAATAATATATAAAGGAAACTCATCGCGCACACAAATAAACCAAAGTATAAAATGGCACGTAACGGTTTATTATTAAATGAAATGAGACCATCTATGCCATAATTCAATAAAGAACTAAACGTCCACTTAGACTCACCATCGGCACGCACAACATTTTCATATTCAATTACTTTAGGTTCAAATCCAATCCAAGCAAATAAACCTTTAGAAAATCTATTGTATTCTCCTAAGTTCACTACTTCTCTGATCGCACGTTGGCTCAATAATCTAAAATCCCCTACGCCGTCTTCTAAATCCACATCTACAATTTTATTAATTACTGCATAATATAATTGAGATACAGTCTTGCGAATGACGTGTTCACCTGTTCTATCTCTTTTTGCCACAACCTGATCTTCACCTTCTCTATAATGAGCAATCATCTGTGGAATAAGGGTTGGCGGGTGCTGCAAGTCACCATCTAATATAACTAATGCTTCCGCTTCAGTACTCGCACATAATCCAGCATACATTGCAGATTCTTTTCCGAAATTTCTTGAAAATGATATGAACTTTACCGCATGATCTCGCTGTGCTAATGCTTTAATAATGGCTAGTGTGCGATCTTTACTTCCATCATCTATAAAAAGCAATTCATATTTATAATTGTTGCTGATACTATCTCGTTGCATAATTTCAGTTAATTTGGCATATGTTTGTTCTAGCACTGATGCCTCATTAAAACATGGAATTAAAATTCTAATCATAAAATACAGTGCTCCTCTTTCGATTTTAATTATATAAATATATTTCATATTATACAATATTAAAAGTAGAATGTAGTATTTATTTTTTCATCACTGGGTAATTAATTAAATTTTAATTCTAATGATTCTTTTTATTTTCACATTTAAACAAAAAGAATCCGAAACATTTATTTATGTTCCGGACTCATTTTTTCATTGTTATAATATTTAACATTCAACTTATATGAACGCTCACATTATTTTTCTTTCTTCGTTTCTTCTTTTAATTCTTTTTTATTTGCTTCTACCTTCTCTTTATCTGCTTTAGGTGTGTAGTCGACACCTTCTGTATAATCATTGGCAGCATTCCATAGTATGAACTCATTGATACCATGGTCTTTCAATGCTTTTACTTGATCTTCTACAGCTTCACTATCATAGGTCTTATAATTGCCTTCACCTAAATATTGCGCTGTAAAGTCTTGTAACCATGGACGAGATTTAGGTTTTTTATTACCTAATTTATTTAATACTTCAGTCTCTTTATCTAAATATTTATCAACTGCACCATAGGGCTCTTTGTCAGGGGCGTCATAGCCAAAGTCACCCGGACTCCAATGTGATGGATAGATCATAGATGAAATGGCATCCGTGTTTTCAGCAATTTTAGGGAAACTTTGACCAATACCCGGCGCTTCTTCGACCATTGCTGAATAACCAAATACATCAGCAGATATTTCAGCACCATACGGTTTCAGATCTCTGCGTGCAGTTTTCAAAAATTGAGTTATTGTATCCACACGTTGGTCAACTTCACTTAAGTCACTATCTTTATACTTTCCTTTATCGTAAGTTAAACTGTGCTCTACATTTTCAAATGCTTCAGGAAATCTCACATAATCATATTGAATATCTTTAAATCCAGCTTTAGCTGCTTCTTTTGAAACATTGATATTGTAATCCCATACTTCTTTTTTAAATGGGTTAACAAATTTATCTCCACCGTCACTTTCCCAAACAGTACCATCTGCATTTTTGAATGACCATTCAGGATGACTTTCTGCTAAATTCTTATCCTTAAAAGTAACAATTCTAGCTATTGGGTAAATATGTTTTGATTTCATCTTGCTAAGTAATGGCTTCGCGTCGACAATATCTAATGTGTGTTTATCGATTTCTTTGTTACCTGTATTAAAATTAATCGTGACATTTCCTGAATCATCTTTAACATCAATAACTATCGCATTCAAATCGCTATCTTCTATAAATTTAGTTAATTCATCAAATTTTTCACCTTTTGTTGAATTTGCACTGACGTAAATCCCCTTCACGCCGTCTTTAGGATATGTCACCCCACTGTTTTTACTAGCTTGTTCAGTTTGTTTATCATTATCTTCTTTATTTTTGCCTTTATCATTACTATTTGAACATCCAGTGATGATTAATGTACTTGCAAGTAATGTCGTTAAAACCCATTTTCCCTTCATTTCTTATCCATCCCCTTATCGATTATCGATTCAGACTATTTTTCATTCTATTTAATCTTATGTTAGTTATCTTATATTGTAAAATTCTTTTTTCTAAATAATTTGTATAGTTCACTATATTAAAGCTGTATTTCTTTCGTTTTAAAGTGCACAATTAGCTGGGTACATTCTCTTTTAAAGCAATGGATTTTACGGAGTTTATGAAAAAAGTTCTAAGACATATATAGTCTCAGACCTTTTCATCATACTATTTAGAAATCATTTCATTTTAAACATCCGTCACAGTGAAGGAACACAACCCGATGCCTACCTGAAGATGTCTTTTATAGAAGACATGCCTTTCACGATATCAATCAGATACGTATTTTATTTATTATCTTTATTAATGCGAACGCGATCAATTGGTTCACCAAGTTTTTCGTTACCTTGTGGCACATGGTAGGTTAATAGTTCTATATAATCTTTCGTTATGTTTACTTTCGTATACGCTGGTTGATTGTCCTGTATCGATTTGGCTGCATAATCCTTTTCACCATCTAATTCATAGAATTTACTGCCACTAGCTGAATTTAACGTTACATAAATTGTGCCGTCCGGATTCGTGTACGTTTGTGGTGCTTGTCCATTTTCATCGCATTGTACTTGTGCATCTTTCCCCTTCATCACATGCGAACGGCTATAAGAATGATCATGTCCTCCTAGTACTAAATCGATATTATATTTTTCCATTAACGGTGCAAATTTATCGCGTCTGATTTTGGACGCTAATTTGTCAGAATGCTTACCTGCCGAATAAGGGTTTCTATGCGTAAGTCCCACAATCCATTTAGGATTTTGATCTTTAGTATCCGCAATTGCACGTTTTAAAGTTTCTTCATGACCTTTAAAGTCTAAACTCTCAGAGTTCAAACTAACAAAAAGTGTATCATTGTGAGTGAAATAAAAATCTGAACTCGCAAAGTTTTTACCGCCATTTTGTAAATTAGGTAGATTAAAATGTTCAGAATATGCTTTGTTGGCGCGATCATGATTACCTAAAGTAGGTACCACTGTAAAATTCTCCATACCTTTTGCTTCTATAAAACCACTATACGCTTTTTCATCCCAAGGTAGATTGACTTGATCCCCCAAGCTCATTAAGAAGTCAGGATCCTGATTTAATTGTGCCATTTGATTTACAGTATTTTGCCAACCTTCATTATCTGATGCTAAATCTCCGGAAGCCCCTAGTTGAGGATCAGCTACTGCTATAAAATTTGTTTCTCCATTATTATTTGTATCAAAACGACGTATAGCCGATTTCTCTCCATTCTCTCCATTATAAAAACGATACATATATGCTTTATTTTCTTCTAAATTAGGTAACGTGGCCTGAGTATAATTCATATTCGGTATATCTTTATTTACTAAACGTTTCGTGTTGCTACCTTGGTGTGTTTGTCCCTCAATTCGTCTTGCATTTGAAAAATCTCCACGGTCATTTGCTTTTGCAATTTCTACATAACCTTGTTCTTCAGATTAGTGATACCAAGTTAAATTCTTTTCTGTATTATCTTTGCCAATCGTCATGATGTCATAACGATGTTCATTGCTTTGTGTTTGATTTGAAACTGTTTCTTTATTATTTTGCTCTTGTTTCGTACGTTCGTCATTATTTGGATAAGATGGTTGAGATGACTTAGATAGTTGTTTTGTATCTTTGATATCCGTATTTTCTGGTTTATCCGAAGTTGCTAATTCTTTGTGAGCCTCATGATGATTATCTTCTATTTGTGTGTTCTCTGATTGTTGCTTTTTCTGTTGTTCCTTTGCAATAACTTTATCAGTATTATCTGTTTCAGTTTGCTGATTATTTCCTGGGTTATGTTGATGAGATGTTGATTGGCTAGGTAACTGCGGGTGCGCTTTTGAGTCTGTATATTGTTCTAATTTGAGTTGTGATGGCGCTTCTTGTTGTTTTTGAGAAGATGCTAAAGTTTCATTACTTTTATCTTGTTGATTCGATGTGAATGCTTTAGCTTGAGGCGCTTTTCCATTATCAGAAGTTGAGTTGTCTTTATCAAAATTTTTATTATTATTTATTTGAGACTGTGTCGTTGTGTCATCTGTATTATGTATTGTATTATTCTGATCTATATTAGCTTCTTTATTAGGATATGTATCTCTTTCTAACTGTTTGTCTGAAGTTTGTGATTGTGACATAGTCTCATCACTTTGACGCGTTTCATCTGTAGTTGGTTCTAACGCTTCTTTCTACTGTCCTTCTAGTTCCGAGGCACTGGCATGATGCGTTCCGATAAATACGCCAACCGCTGACAAAGTAAATATGATACTCGAGGTCCTTTTTTTCATAAATTAAATCCACTCCTAACTATTTTTATAGATTGCGTATTCATGTTAATTACCACGAACTTAACAAAAGAGTATTAATTTCAAATTAAATAGAAGTAAATGTTATATGAAAAAAGAGCGGATAAGAAATCTAGGAAAAAAGATTTCGTAGTTCCGCTCACAATCATGCGTTCTTACATTAGGTGAAATAGTGCTACTCGGGTTAAATCTTATACAGTTTGTCTATCGTTTAAGCACTTTTTATATTTACTATCCTCCAAAGAACAAATCGATAATATCTGTTGTTCGATTTTTATCTACTTTATAAAATTCTGTATAACCACAATTTTTACATGTGATTGTAGTAAAATTATTATGTTGCAAATCAAACACTTTAGATAACCCTGAACCTGTAGCTGAAAGCGTGCCTTCTTCAATTTCAGTATGTCCACATTTGACACACCCTTGATCTGATTCTGTTGCCATTACTCCCACTCCTTTGTCGTAAATGTTATTTTTTATTTATCACTAATTCAGGTGTACGAAACTTGATTTGGTGTTTCTATGTATCGCCATATTTAAAAAGACATCAACTCAGATTTTAGTATCCGACGATTGATGTCTTTTATAATGATTATTTTAATTTTATTTTGAGATAATAGACATAAAATACAAAAATTGTTATTAAACCCCATCCAAGTAAAATCAGCGATCCGCAAAAATTATAATCCATAAATATTATTGCGCTTGATATAAAACATGTACTAATCATTAAACAAGTTACAAACGAAGATATTAATGTATTCACTTTATTACGTGGTACCTTCTTTATTTCTATAGATGCAATAATAGATAAATTCTTAGTTTTTAGAATATAAATGGAACATATAGTAAATATTAAGATACATAAAACAGCTATTAAAATACTTATATTCATGTTACTCCCTCACATTTACAAACAAATTTGAATTATAAATTATCTAGTTTCTAATAATTCCCTATCCCAATTTTATAATAAGTTATGTCTCTATCGTACACTACTCACTACTTTTAATTTTTGTATTATAATCATTCAAAAAATGGTATTCACATTGGATAAATAACACAATAAATTCAATATCTACATATAAAAAGAGAGCAATCATTGGAGTTTAATAACCAATGATTGCTTTCTTTTATATCTTACTATTTATTTTTCACTTTTAATCCGCGATAACGATTTAACATCGCGCAGAATTCTTGTTTTCTTGGTTTGGCTAGATTACCTGGATGGTCTTTAAATGATGAAATAGCATCAAGACCATGTACTTCTATAAAGTCATAAAGTTTATCCGCAGCTTGAGATACTGTATCGTGTTCATTTAGAAGATGTGTTTTATAATAATCCACCATTTCTGCTAAACATTGTGTTTGACTATGATCGACAAGCTGTTCTAGTCCTGATATATCAATCAGTTCCTTACCATATAAAATGGAATAGCGGCCTTTCACTTTAAAACGATCTTCTTTTCCCTTTTTAGAGAAGCTGGATTTTAATGGGATTCTATTCGATATATCACCAAATGGTTGTTTCGCATTTATCTGTTTATCACTTTCATCTGATGCAGCTATCTTTTTAGCATTTTCTGTAACATCATTCAGTACATACTCATCCATCATCAACACATGATCTGCCGCTTCAAAATAATCCCCTGAACCCCCTACGATTAAAATAGTGGAAACATCATAATCTTCATACAGTGATTTCACCTTACTCGCAAACGGTGTAATAGGCTCTTTTTCAGGTGCAATCAATTGTTGCATACGGCTATCTCTAATCATGAAATTCGTTGCAGAGGTGTCTTCATCAATGAGTAATAGCGATGTGTCTGCTTCTAACACTTCCATCACATTAGTCGCTTGTGATGTACTTCCACTCGCATTTTCAGTGGAAAATTGATGTGTGTCTTTATTTCCTGGTAAATTATTAATAAATGGACTGATGTTCACTTTTTCAATATGACGTCCATCTTCTGCTCGTATTTTCATTGCGTCGTGAGATGTAATAACATATTCTCTACCGTCATTATCAATATGATTATATACGCCGCGTTCTAACGCTTCGAGTATCGTTGACTTACCATGGAAACCTCCGCCTACAATTAACGTAATGCCTTTTGGAATCCCCATACCAGAAATCGTCTTCCCACTAGGCAATGATAAGTTTACTTCTACACTTTCAGGACTATGAAACGCAACAGCACCCGATAATGGTTTATCCGAAACCCCACTTTTACGTGGCAATATCGCGCCATTTGCAACAAATGATACAAGTTGTCTACGCTCAAGTTCTTCACGAATAAACACTTGATCTAACATTAGTGTAACCTGATTCTTTAGTTCAGACTGATTCATATTTTGATAAAGTAATGCATCAGCTACAATTTTTGGTAGCGTATCTAACAGTATATGCGCTGCAACTTTTCCTAAGATTTTTCTACCAGCTGCAGGTAAACTAACTTCAAGTCGCACGTCGATGTCATGTTTATTAATGACCACTGCCGTTCGCTCTAAAATCTCTTGACCACAATGATCTATAAAGATATTTTTGACACTTTTCGAATCTTTTTCACTATGCTTGAATGATTCGAGACTTTCTCTAAACGCTCGCGTTAAGAAATCTGATACTGCAATCACTTTATTTTTTGAATCTAGTAAGTCTCTTGGAATATTTGCAGTTTCGCGATTCATAATGACTCTCATTTTAGAAGGTGGTGCATAAGGATCCACTTGTGCATGATCAATAGCTAAACGAAATTGCTTAAACTGATACGCACCTTTTAATCGTTTATATGCACCATATTTTTGTCCATCTAAGGATTTCAATAATTGCGCTAACTCTGTAGCTTGTTTCAATGGAATGCCTCCTAGAAATGCATTTTTGCTATTTTCTCGCTTATTTAATATTTATTTAGTATAGAATACTAAATTTAATGTGTACAACAAAAGCATTATAACGTATTTAAGCCGCCAACCAATGGCGGCTTAAATATATTTTTCTAGTTATTTTTAGTAAAGTAATTACTTTACTATACAATGGAAATTACAGAATCATTAATTAATGAATTAAAAGAACAACCATTAGATTATCTTCATGTATCACTTATGGATGTGCATTCTCAAACTCGTGAAGGTAAATATGCTGGTGAAGAAAGAATCAAGTTATTACATGGTTGGATAGACGGTCGCATGCTACTCATTGGTATCGGATCTATCTTCACTGCTGAACAAGCTTTAGAAGCAATACAATCACCTTACATTGAGATGATTGCCTTAGGAAGAGAAATTTTGATTGATCACAATTTTGTGAATAAAATTGAAAAATGGTAAAGATGAAACAATCATTTCTGAATTCGATGAAGATCGTCAAGATAAACACGATTTACCACCGAAACTTTGGAAACTTTTAAATGATGGTTTCTATCCATTACCAAGAAAAAACAGTGAAGTTAACGCATAAGATTGATATTTGCCCGAATGTATCTACGATGTTTTAATTAAAAATGAGCTTTAAAGGAGCGATTTATTATGACAATTAATACAAAAGATTTTATCGATGAAAACTATGGTTTATTTATCAATGGTCAATATGTAGCAAGTGATAGTGGCGACACATTAGAAGTACCAAACCCTGCGACAGGTGAAGTATTAGCTAAAGTTGCGAAAGCTCAAGATCGTGATGTGGATAAAGCAGTCAAAGCTGCTCATGATGCATTTGAAGGCTGGAGTCAAACTTCTAAAAGTGAACGTGCTGAATTGTTACGCCAAATTAGTGATAAAATTCTTGAAAACAAAGATAAATTTGCGACAATCGAATCATTAAATACTGGTAAACCTATTCGTGAAACGAAAGCCACAGATATACCTTTTGCTGCGAAACACTATAAATACTTCGCAAGCGTAATCGATACAGATGAAGGTTCTGTGAATGATATTGATAAAGATGTCATGAGTATTGTACGTCACGAACCCAATAGGTGTTGTCGGAGCAGTGGTTGCCTGGAATTTCCCATTCTTATTAGAATCATGGAAGATCGCTCCAGCAATTGCTGCCGGTAATACAATCGTCATCCAACCTTCTTCGGCTACACCACTTAGTTTGATTGAATTAGGAAAAATTTTCCAAGAAGTGTTACCAGATGGTGTTGTTAACATTGTGACTGGTAAAAGTTCTGAATCCGGAGATGCCATTTTCAATCATGAAGGCGTTGAAAAACTTTCATTCACAGGCTCAACAGATGTCGGCTACCAAGTTGCAGATGCGGGTGCTAAACGTATTGTTCCAGCAACATTAGAACTTGGAGGTAAAAGTGCCAACATCATCCTAGATGACGCAAACTTAGAGCTTGCATTAGAAGGTATTCAATTAGGTATCCTATTCAACCAAGGTGAAGTATGTAGCGCCGGTTCAAGATTATTAGTACATGAAAAAATTTATGATACTTTAGTTCCAAAACTCGTAGAAGCATTTAAAAATATTAAAGTTGTCGATCCTATGGATGAATCCACACAAATGGGTACGCAAACAAGTAAAGCACAACTTGAGAAAATACAGTCTTATGTTGATTATGCGAAAGAATCTGATGCTGAAATTCTTGTTGGTGGTAGTCAAATCACTGAAAATGGCTTAGATAAAGGGTCCTTCTTCGAGCCAACACTTATCGCTGTATCAGACAATAAAAACAAACTTGCACAAGAAGAAATATTTGGACCTGTCTTAACAATTATTAAAGTTAAAGATGACGAGGAAGCCATTCGTGTTGCAAACGATTCTGACTATGGCTTAGCTGGCGGCGTATTTTCTCGTAACATCACACGTGCACTCAATATTGCTAAAAGTGTTCGCACAGGATGTATTTGGATTAATACCTATAACCAAGTTCCTGAAGGTGCCCCATTCGGCGGATATAAAAAATCAGGTATCGGAAGAGAAACATATAAAGAAGCAATTAAAAATTATCAACAAGTTAAAAATATCTATATCGATACAAGCGATGCACTAAAAGGACTTTACTAATTTAATACAAATCATCAATTGAAAAAATGCAAAGGCTGAGGATAAACCTATTAAGGTGTCCTCAGCCTTTTTTAATACCGTTAAATCCCCTTCTAAAGCATATTCTGCTACATATCATCGATTAAGATTTACAACATTAAAAGTAATTTATGCACGTCATTTTGACTAATATACTTGTCAAATTGACATATATAGTATATATTGTGAGCAAGGAGTTGATAGCATTTGCGAAATCGTGTTAAAGAGTTACGTGCTCGTGATGGCTATAATCAAACACAACTTGCAAAGAAAGCCGGTATTTCTCGGCAAACCATTTCTTTAATAGAGCGTAATGATTTTATGCCTTCCATATTAACTGCAGTTAAAATAGCTCGTATATTTGATGAACCCGTAGAACATATCTTTATCGTAGAGGAGACTGATTTATGAAAGTAGGACGTTTTTTACTTCTCATTTTATTGGGAGCCATCGTTGGTGGATTTATAGGTGGTATGATTAGTGGTTTTAATAATGTTTCTAAATATACAGATTTACTTGAGCAATTAACAGTGTCATTCAATGCAATCCTAATTCTCTGTATCATTGCGTCAGTCATCAATTTAATTCTTACTCTAGTACTATTTCAAGTACAAAGAAATGCGCTTAAATATAAGCGTAAAACTGAACAAGTACTAGATGAGCAAAAAGCTGATCATTACGAGAAAAAAGCAAATTTGAAATTTATCAGTTCTAATTTAATTTATTACATTCAAATTTTAATAAGTCTAATTACAATGATAATTATAATTATCAGCCACAATACCGAACATACAATACTATATTCTATTATCCCATATTTAGTTACTATGATTCCTTCCATAATGATAGGTTTCTTCGTGCGAAAATTTGATTCACGCTATCCAAAACAAGGCGAAGAACAATATACTGAAAAAATCCTAAAGCTGATGGATGATGGTGAACGGCATATCACACTTGTATCTATGTTTAAAATATACCATTATAACTTAGCCATCATTATTACTGGTGGTATTGTATTAAGTTTATATTCGTTTATTACAGGGGTTAACCAATTCTTTGGCGTATTAATTTTAACAGTACTTTTCATCTATAATGCATTCGGCTACACATTGAAAGTTCGAAAATTTTATAAATAAAAATAATTTTTAAATGGAGGATTTTATGGAACATTTATTAGAAGTACAAAATCTAAATAAATCATATGACAAATCAGATTTTAAACTATCAAATATCTCAATTACACTGAAACCAAATGAGGTCATCGGTGTCATTGGTAAAAATGGCTCTGGAAAATCCACGTTATTTAATACTTTAGTGGGCAATCGTTTTAAAGATTCTGGTGAAATTGCATACTTCGGTAAGCAAGTATCGGATAACGACGATGCGCATAAAGAAAATATTGGTGTTGTATTCGATGATTTACGCGTACCAAATAAACTAACAATTAACGACATTGATAAAGTATTTTCTAATATTTATCAAACATGGCATTCCGATCAATTTTTCTCTATTATAAAATCATTTGAATTACCAACCGATAATGAAATCAAATCTTTCTCACGAGGCATGCGTATGAAAGCCGCATTAGCCATTGCGCTAGGGCATGATAGCAAGATACTCATTCTTGATGAAGCTACTGCTGGCATGGACGCTTCTGGACGTGAAGAAGTGATTGAAATATTAGAAGATTATGTTGCAGAAGGCAATAGCATTTTAATTTCTTCACATATTTCAGAAGATATTGAACAACTTGCGACTAAATTAATATTTATGAAAGACGGTCAAATTATACTTGAGGAAGATAAACAATACTTGTTGGACCATTATGGCATAGTAGAACAACCTGAAGCTGATTTCAACTTACCTAATGAAGCGATTGTAGCAACTAGAAAGCGTAAAGATGTGAGAGTTACGTTGGTCAATAACCAAAAAGACATTTCAGATGCACGTCCTTTAGAAAGCATAGACGATGCAACAAAATTGATTATGAGAGGTGAAAAATAATGAGAGGTTTAATTATGAGCAGTTATTACTCAAGTAAAAATTCACTTTACACTTATCTTATTGTCTCAATTTTTGCCAGTATTATTTTCGCATTTATTAATCCGACTATGACTTGTTTTTTACCTATGATTTTCTTACTATCACCTGTTACAGATAACATTAAACATGAAAAAGATTCCAAATGGATGTACTATATCTCTACTTTGCCTAGTGGCAGAAAAGCCTATGTAAATGGTTATTTTAGCTTTTATGGCATACTGATATTGATTGGCCTCATCATAGGCGTAATATCCGTTGCACTCGTGACCCAAAGTCTAGCAATGACGGTACTGTCTATATTCGTCGGTATTGGTGGTGCTGGAACGTATGCCATGATGTTTCCATTAACATTTAAATTTGGTCCAGAAAATTCAAATGTTATTTTAATTACGACCTCTATTATTGCGATTGCTTTATTTTTCATAGTTTTCTATGGTGCCATTTTCGCAAATCTTGGCTCTACAACGGGTACATTAAACCCATCAAATATGGGCAGTACTTACCTATTTGTTGGTATTTATGCATTAGTTGGCTTATTAATTTTAATCGTTTCGTACATTGCATCATTAAATATTTTCAAAAAACAAGAACTATAATATGTAAAAAGCTTGTTCCCTGTTTGAAAATTTAGGGAGCAAGCTTTTTTATGCTATATCAGTTTCTTTTTCGTGAATTTATTTTGAATCCATCTTACAAGTAAAGCAAGTGTGATAAATAATCCTAAGTAACCTACCACTTTAAATATAAAGTTTACAAGATCTACGAAACCTACAAAGCTCAAGACATATGCCAATATTAATGAAACAGCTAATAATAAAACATAAGCCTTTGAACCAGGGCTGGTAAATCTATTTAACAATGGATATAACATGCCAATACAGCTATTAAATATCACTGCAAACATGACGAGTGACACCAGAATACCTATGATTGGGTGAATATCATTTGCCAATAATAAAGTTGGAATATCAACTTTATTCGCATTACCAATATTAGCGAGTAATCCAGCGACCATAATTATTAACAACACACTAAAAGCTAATCCGCCAAAATATGCACCTCTACCTGCAATTTTATGATTATTCGCATCATTACCTACAATAGTTAAAAAGCTAAAACTGTTACCAATGATTAAGCCACCATAAATAATCTCATCCCACCACCAAAATGGGCTTGACGCTCTAGATGGTTCAATATGTTGTGATACTTCTGAAAACGAAATTGTAGGATTTATGATATTCGTTCCGGCAATGATTAATACCGCAATAACTAAAAATGGTGTAACCGTCCCTAGTACTGCAAGAATTTTATCAAACTTAAGTTGTAAAACAACAAACAATAATATAACAATGGCAAGCGATCCTATCCAAATAGGTATATCAAATCCTTGGTTAAGTGCAGATCCTCCACCTGCTACCATTACCACAGTTAAACCAAATAGGAAAAAGATAATTAAAAAGTCGATGATTTTCCCCATAATATTTCCAAACAAATTATTTAAAGAAATATCATAGGAATCTGCATCTACACGATATCCTAATTTTGAGATTTGTCGCGTCCCAAATGTAACGATGATACTTGTAATGATTGCAGCAATATAACCATAATTGCCGTGATTAACGAAGAACTGCAATAATTCTTGTCCAGTCGTAAAACCTGCGCCTACGATAAAGCTAAGATAAGCTAGGGCAATCCCAATCGACGCTTTGTTATCTTTACTAAACATAATATAAGTTCCCCCTATAAAATATGTATAATTGCTATATTTCATAGTGCAACATGAATTCATTTTTTATTTTTAAATTGTTCGAATTATATGATTGATTAACCATTTTATTTATTTCACTTATTGTAAAGATTATTTACTAATTCTTTATTATTATAAAATAATAGACAAACATCGTAATGAGATAATGAAATCGTACGTATTTTATCTATTTAGGGGGATTTTATGTTTAACAAAGCTAAAAAGAATACCATTTATTCTATTAGAAAGAGTGCAATGGGTGCCGCTTCGGTGACCATAGGGACATGTCTATTACTTGGGATGACTCATACAGCATCTGCTGATGAACGTGAACAAAACCGTATTGATTCTGAAACAACCACTGCTCCAAAACAAGGCACTAATGAAAGTAATTCTTCAGCAACACAATCAACTTCACCCACATCTACTAAAAATCATAAGATACACACAAAACAAGCAGATACGATACATAAAGAAACCGAAAAACGCAAAGAAACAGCAATTAATCGTGCCAAACAATCTATAAATGACAGTACTGAATCAATTCCTAATCAAAATACATCAAATAGAAACTCAAATAAACTTAAACCTGAACAAAAAATGGAAAATCACATTACTGAACAGCAAAAAGTAGAAGACAATATTACTAAACAACAAGCTGGCACAAGCAATACTAAATATCAAAAAGAACCATTATTAGAAAACAATGCAAAACAAAAAGGCGTTAAAGACACTAAAATTCAAAAACAGCAACAGCAAGAACGTACTCAACAAGAAGATAAACAAACGATTTCAAAATTGGAAAAAACAACATCCACACATACACAAAAAACAATTAATCCAAATCAGGTTCAATACAATAATGAATCCAAACAAACTATAGACTCACCTAATGAATCAACAACATCAAAAACAAAATCTCAACCAGCGACATTTACTGAAAAAGATAACGTACATCAGTCAACAGAAGAGACCATCATACCAACTCATAAACAACAATCAACGCAAAAATCACAAAATAATACTGTTCAGCATACGCACCCAGCACATGAAATGGAAGTGACATCAACAAAAACCCAACCCATTTCAAAAATAACCAACGACAAACATATTCACCAAGACACCGTTTCAAATAACAAACAATCATCCAAGAATTTAGAAAACTTATCTAACAATGAACGTACATCACTGCTCAAAACCATTCAACATGATACGCAAGAACAAGACAAACAACCTAAGGCAGCATTACAAAATTTATCTACTCAAATTAAAACAACAAGACAAACACGTAATGCAACTAAAGAGTCAACACAACTCAACATCGAGCATACAGGTCGTTATGACAGTAGCTCAGGATTTGATAAAGGTGGCACTGAAATTGTAAAGTATAACCCCAAAAATGGTTATGCTTATTCAATAAATGGTGATAAAGAAGCTTTAGACATTTTAGATATTAAAAACACGAACAACAAAGATATTTCACTTGTAAAAAGAATTTATTTAGAAGATGCAGGTATTAAATCCGGAGATTTAACGAGTGTCGCTGTTCATCCTAACGGTGATTATATCGCCCTTTCAGCACCTGCCAAAGACAAAACAGAACCTGGTCACGTAGTTTTTTATAGTGATACTGGAAAGTATCTAAACGCTTTGACAGTAGGCAGTCTACCCGATATGGTAACTTTCACTAAAGACGGGACACGCTTACTTGTAGCTAACGAAGGCGAACCATCTGATGATTACAAAAAGAATCCAGAAGGTTCTGTGTCAATTATTGATACGTCCGGTTCACCATCTAAATTAAATCAAACAAATGTAAACACCGTTCCCCTCACACAGGCACATATGAACGACTCTATTCGCGAATTAGGTCCTGATAAATCAACAGCTTACCTAAATTTAGAACCTGAGTACATCGTTCCTGATGAACATCGGAAATACGCTTATGTCACAATTCAAGAATCTAGTGCTATAGCGAAACTAGATATTGAAAAAGGTGAATTCGTAAAAGTACAAGGTTTGCCTTATAAAGATCATTCTTTACCAGAAAATGCTATGGACCCTTCAGACAAAGATGGTAAAAAAGCATTACGCCCTGTCCCTGTGCTCGGCATGTTACAACCAGATGGTATTACCGCATATGAATATAATGGCGAAACATACTTATTAATTGCTAATGAAGGTGATGCACAAGACTATGATGGCTATAGTGAAGAAGTCCGTGTCAAAGATATTAAAGACGATATCAAACTAGATGCTAAATACTATGAAGGCTATACACAAGCAGAACTAGATAAACTTGTAGCCAATGGATTATTTGATGATGATCAATTAGGTAGATTAAAAGTGACAACTTCTCATAAATTTAGAGATAAAAATGGAAAATATAATGCACTCGTATCGTTTAGCGGTCGCTCATTTTCTATATTAAAAGGCTCTGATTTATCTATGGTTTACGATAGCGGTAGCGACATCGAACAACGCATAAAAGATATTTTACCAGGGCGCTTTAATGCTAATTACGAAGACTTTAATGATATAGAAGTAGACGGAAGAAGTGATGACAAAGGTCCTGAGGTTGAATCCATCGAAGTTGGAACCATCGGCAATCAAACGTACGCCTTTGTTGGCTTAGAACGCGTAGGCGGTGTGATGATTTATAACATTACAAACCCAACTACACCTCAATTCACACAATACTTATACGATGAAGAAAATAAAGATATCTCTCCTGAGGGCATTACATTTGTATCATCAGAAGACGGCCCTACTGGTAAACCCATGTTAATGGTGTCATTCGAGTTATCAGGAACAACATCTACATTTGAATTAAATGAAATTGATGAAACTTTTGACCAAACACACCCGGACGGACAAAATGATACTGATAATGCACAACAATCTAATAACAGTGATGAACATGATGATACAGATGAAACGAAAGGTGAATATAATACCGATGTTGAAACACAAGATGATGAGGAGGATACTGTAGCGACACAAGATAATGATAGTGTAACTTCAGTAACAAATATAGAAGATAATGTGATTGAAAACATTGGCAAAAGTCCTGCTATCAATCAAACTACAGACATTGATAATTCGGATAATCTAAATTCAGAAAATATAGTAGCAGTCCATCATGGACCAACGCATTTAAATAATAATGCGACATTAAACATTTCTAAAATTTCTAGATTATTTGTAAACGAAGCATCTAATCATACATTGAAAATGAGTGATGCGAATACACGACTAAACCATAATCAATATCAGCTAGCTACAAAAACAACTAACCAAATAAATCATCAAAAGATTATAAATATGAATAGTCCTATCGCAACAAATACTGAAATAGAACACCCCGAAGCTAAAAATGAAGGCAACCATTCAATTAATAAACAACAACTCCCTAACACAGGTCAAAGTCAAAACCATGCTCCACTTTGGTCATCTTTAATTTTAGGTGTTGCTTTACTACTAATTGGTAGAAAACAAAAATCAAAATAATCATATAGCAATAAGTTATTTTAAATAATTTAAATATCTTGTATCCGCTTCAATAACGTAATAATTTATAAAAGTTGTACTTGTCCTTTCAGTTTATTCATATACTATCCATATCATTAACTAAGCCGAGGCATTTAATCATGTCTCGGCCTAGTTAAAATCGATAAATAATTAGTTCTAATCTATCAGGATTAGAACTTTTTATAAATTTGAATTTTTATTCTAATAAATATTCAAATCAAAATTGAACGTTATCTTTTTATTGTTTAATCGATATTCCTCATTTAATTCAGGACCACAACTATTTGAACCTATACCGCTTTGTGCATAATCGACATATAAATATGTGTTATTTTCTATTTCCAATTCATCCACATGTTTTGCCTCTGTTAATTGATTTAAAGAATAATGTGATGCGTTAAAGCTGAATGTATCTTCACTAGTGATGGTAAGCGTATGCTCATTGTTGGTAATATTCATAATTGTTGTTTGATTATGACTACCAGCTTCTTGAGGTTTAATATGCACATCACCATTATTTGTCACCGTTGTTTCAAACATGTCTAAGTATGTTGCTATCCCTTTATCTTGATAGCTACTCATTGGACCATTTCCATAGTAATTTATTTGTTCATATGTTGAAGGTAAAGTTATTAGTAAACCAAATCTTGGTAAAAATGGTGCGTTGTTATCTTTTTCTAAGTTATAATCTACATTTACTTTTCCATCTTGATAAACCGTCCAAGTAAGTGATCCTTTCAAAACTGGCGGCACGGCTTCTGACTCTATATTAATTTCAAAAACGAGACTGATATTAGACTCATCTTCAATTATTTTATAATTTGTCACACGTGTTTGAATGTTATTATAACCAGAATATAACCACTCTTTTTTAATATATGCATCATTATCTATCGGGGCACGCCAAATTTTAGTTTCGGTATTGTTATTGAAAATGATTTCATTATTGTGAAGCACTGATTTTAAGCATCCTTGTTTCTTGTCAAAAGTATATGCATATTTGTTGCCTACCGAAATATTAATCGAATGTTCCATATCTTTGCATTGAAACTCCATTTTTTCTTCATTGAGATATGGTAATGCTCGACGTTGATAAATAATTTGATCATGTCCAACCTCAAAATACTTATCTCTATAGCTTTCTTCTTCTTTTAATTTATAACGAAGCATCAAACTACTTATATTATCAAGCGTTACATAATCTCTTAAATCAAAAGTTTGGCTTATATGAGGCGCGAAAGCAGTTAATGGAATATTAAACACCTTTCTCTCACCATCTAAATAAATAGCTTCTCCCTCAACAATCAAACTATCCTCCGCATTTGTAAAATCAAATTGATTCTTCAATGTAAACCGATAATCCTCTTCGTTAACCAATCTCAAAGGTCTATGTTCATGTTTAAACTCATAATAACCTTCATGTGGAATTCGATCTGGCGAAACAATACCATCAACACAAAAATTTCCGTCATGTAAGGCCTCACCAAAATCTCCACCATATCTAAAAATTGGTTTACCTTCCTTTATCCCAACCTGAATGCTATGATCACACCATTCCCAAACAAAACCGCCAATAAAACTATCATATTTTTCAATTAATGTTTGATATGCATTAAGATCTCCTGGTGAATTTCCCATTGCATGTGCGTATTCACATAATATAAACGGTTTATCTAATTTAGGATTTTCTAGATATGTTTCTAAAATTTCTTCTGGAGAAGCATACATTCTACTTATCATATCAACATTGGACATATCATAATTTTTTTCTTTATCTCGATACAATGCACCTTCATAATGTAATGGTCTTGTCGTGTCTAATTGCTTTGCCCGTTCCAATCCTTTAACCATATTGATGCCAAATCCAGATTCATTACCTATTGACCAAGAAACAATAGAACTATAGTTTTTTAATGGCTTGATAGAGGCTTCTATTCTTTCAATAATAGATGTTTCAAATTTTGGATTATCAGCAATAATATTAAAGTGTTCTGTATTTTCTTCTCCATATAACCTTACTACACCATGAGTTTCTAAATCTGCCTCACTCATTACATAGAAACCATATTGGTCAGTCATTTCATAAAATAATGGTGCCTTCGGATAATGCGCAGTACGAATCGCATTAAAATTGCCTTGTTTCATTAATTTTAAATCTTTTTCAAAATCTTTTTCATACATGACAAAACCATTTTGAGGATGGCTATCATGGTAATTTACTCCCCGTATTTTAATTGATTTTCCATTAATATAGAATTGATTATCTTGTATTTTAACTTCTCTTATTCCAATTTTCTGAGTGATTACTTCGTTTTCTGTTTCAATAATTATCTTATAAAGTACTGGATTCTCAGATGACCATAATTGTGGATTATCTATTACAAATTGATGATGCTTTGAAACAATTGCGCGATCTATTTCTAGCCCTTTAGGATTATATAAAACCAAGTTAATATTCCCTAAATGATGCTTTCCTTGTAAAGTGAAATTTATTTTTCCATTATTAGATTCATGGTTTATTGTTGTCTCAATTTTAAAGTCGTCCACGCGCGATTTAGATCTTTTTAATATATATACATCTCTAAAAATACCTGAATGACGAAACATGTCTTGATTTTCAAAATATGTTCCATCAGAGTACTTAAGTACAATGACTTCAATTGAATTTATTCCTTTTTGAACATATGGTGTAATATCAAACTCTGAAATTGAATGTGCAATTTGACTATATCCTACAAACTGTTCATTGATCCAGATATAGAATGCACTATCGACACCTTCAAAGTTCAAATGATAATCGCTTTGTTCATTATAGTCATTTATTTCAAATGAACGTTTATATCGACCACATGGATTTTCTCTAGGCACGTATGGTGGATTAAACGGTATAGGGTATTGTGTATTTAAATACTGAATCTGATCAAACCCATACAAATTCCATACAGATGGTACTGTTAAATATTGCTCTTTGCTATTAATATCTTCATTTGTATAGTCTTCCAATGAATTAAAAAATTCAAATTGCCATTTACCATTAAGTAATGTGATATTTTGAGTTTCATATCTCGTTTTGAAATCATAATCTTTTTCTCCAAGCTGATATGGTATATAAAAAGCTCTTCTAGGCAACAAATTCACATTTTGTTTTTCTAAATCTTCATGAAATTTTTCTTTAAACATATGACATCCCCCTATTTAATTCTTTCTCTATGTTCTCGTTGACGTTTAAATTGCAAAGTCTTTTCAATATCCGTTAAAAAATCTCCTTTCAAATTAAAGGCTTTATGATATAAAAATGCAGTTAAACAAACGAATAACAGTGGTGCTATGATAATCATGATTCTTAAGCCATTAATTGTAACGAGTGATTGTGACTCATTTGGCGTGTATCCCAGAATTGATAATCCGACACCAACTATTAATGCTGCAACAGCTTGTGAAGCCTTAGTTAAGAAAGTGTTCGTTGACGTGATGATACTCTCGTTGCGTTGTCCAAATTTAACTTCACCATAATCAATAACATCAGCTAATGAAACTGTTGTAATACCTATCATGAAGCCAGAACCAATTCTCAAAATGCCCGCACCTAAAATAATTAAAAGTGTACTTTTCGGAGCGATAAATCCAGCTATTAAAATAATCAATAATCCTAAAATAATAAATGAAATAGCCGTATTAAACGCTTTTGTTCTACCTACCCATTTGATAAATCTAGGAAGTAATAATAAACCAACCATTTCACATAAAATCATCGAATTAAAAATTGAAAATAAATGTTCTGCATTTACCACATATTTAAAATAGTAAATAATAGAACCATTTAAAGTTTGTAAACATAAATTAAAAGTTAGTAATACCCCCATAATTGCCAATAACTCTTTATTTTTAAATAAAATACGTCCAATATCTTTAAAATTAACTTTAATACCAATTTGTTGTTCTAATTCCTTATCTTCAGGCACTTTAAAAACAGTAACACCAATTGTAATTATAAATACTGCACTACAAATGATTGCAAATATGAAAATCCCTACTGAATCACTGCCATTACCAAAAACGTCTCCTAATTGATGAATAAAATACAGTCCAAATGTACCTACTGTGAATGCTGCTAAACTCGCAAAAAATCTTGGAATTACTGACACTTCTTCACGTTCTCTAGGATTATGTGTTAAATTCGGCAACCAAGACCAATAAGGAATATCCATCATTGTGTAAGTCATTCCCCAGGAAATATATAAAATTGATATGTAAACATACATTGCTGTCTGTGGTAAATCAAAGTTAGTAAATAGTAATATGGTGACAATTGCATTCGCTAACGTTCCTATAGACAACCAGGTTTTGAATTTCCCGAAATTATTTCTAGTGTTATCAACTATCATCCCCATAATTGGATCATTTATGGCATCCCATATACGAGCAACAAATAGCATAACACCAACAAATGCGGGTGATAAACCTACAATATCTGTTATATAAAACATTAAAAAGACACCGACGATATTAAATATGGCATCTTTACCAATTGCTCCAAATCCAAATGCAAACTTCTGCTTTCCTGTTAAATGTCTGTCCATTTTTCCACCTCTAAACCCTCTTTTAGTAAAGCGCTTTCACGTTTGTTGTTTTTATTTTATCAATACAGATATAGAGGGATGAATAGCATAATGGTGATGATATATGGCAAAATGTTTCATTTCATATTACTATGTATTTATATAAATACAAATTAAAATCATTTTTTAATTAAGAGGGATATTATGCAAGTACTATGGAAAAAGTTTCAAAAGAAATTGATAGATGCCAACTTGGCAGAATGCGGTATTGAAGTTGGTGTGCCGAATGTTGGCTATAGCTATAACGTTTTTCAACAAGCCGTATTACATATCGTCACACAAGGTGAAGGTATTTTTACATATAATAATGAAACTCATCATCTGAAAGCGGGAGATATGTTTTTACTAGAACGAGGTATGGAAGTTGAATATAAACCTTCTTTCTCAAACCCTTGGACTTATTATTGGGTGGGAATTAATGGCAAACAAATTCTTACATATTTATCTCGCTCTAGTATCGTCGATACGCACGTTCTTATTAATAAAAACACTAAAGATATTCAATCTATTATTAAAAAAATTTGTAACCTATCTCAAACGATTCAATCTAATAATTCTCATGACATACTGATTATGCAACATATATATCAACTGGTTTATGCCTTGCAAGACAAGTTTCCAAAACACTTTTCTGTTCAAGTTGATATTGTAAATGAAGACATTCAATATGCTGTCGAATATATAAATTCTAATTATCAAAAAGATATTACAATTGTTGATGTTGCAAAATCAGTCAATATCTCAAGAAGTCATTTATTCAAATTATTTAAAAGAAATTTAAACTGTTCGCCTAAGGAATACTTAACTTATATTAGGATGTATCATGCTTCTCAACTTTTAATTAATACCAATTTATTGATAAATGAAATATCTAGCAAAATAGGTTATAAAGACCCACTGCTATTCTCTAAAAATTTCACAAAACATTTTGAAATAAGTGCTTCTGAATATCGTACATGTTTTTCAGTACACCAAACAAATACAGACTAACACATAAAAAAATACTCCTCTCAAAATAGACATTAAAAAATGAAAACTTTGAGAGGAGCATTTTTAATTCAGATAGCTTGCCTTTTTATTAAACTTCCACAATAACACGACATAGTTAATTCATTTTAAGCACTTGCGCCAATTCATTTATCAATGGGTAGACGGATTTTCCTCGTTGAGTTAAGGAATAGCGAACTTTTTTAGGATAATCATTCGTTTCTTCTCTTTTTACAATTTGCAAAGCAATGAAATCATTTAATTGTTCTGTCAAAATCTTTCTACTTATACCTGAAACTTCACGATGTAATGCATTATAAAAGTAAGCTTCATCATAAAGCGTATTGATAATAATACCTTTCCATTTTCCACCTAATGACATCAATGTTTCTTCTATCGGACATCCTCGTTCAATTACAAGATTACAGCTACCATAGTCCATGCTATTTTTTAACATATGAACCTCCTCATTAACGTGAGTTACTTATTTGTGCCTTCTTGTGACATTGTCGCTTATCCTCTACCCTTTAGTTATAACAAATAATAGAAAGCAGCGATAATAATGAAACTCATTCAAATGTCAGACCATATTTATAAATTAAATATGCAGACAACAGTTGGTATTCCGATACAAATCAACACTTGGTTTATTGTGAATGATAACGACGTTTATATCATAGACACAGGTATGGATGATTATGCTGAGCTACAAATCACGATTGCTAAATCGCTCGGTAATCCTAAAGGCATTTTTTTAACGCATGGACATCTAGATTATATCAATGGCGCAAAACGTATTTCTGAAGCTTTGAAAATACCTATCTTTACACATAAAAATGAACTCCCTTATATCAATGGTGAGCTGCCTTATCCAAATAAAACGCATACCGAAAATACAGGTGTTCAATACATTGTTAAACCTCTAGAAACTAATACAAATCTGCCCTTCAATTATTACTTAACTCCTGGTCATGCACCAGGTCATGTCATCTATTTTCATAATCAAGATAAAATTTTAATATGCGGAGATTTATTTATTTCAGATGCGCAACATCTGCATATTCCTATCAAAAGATTCACTTATAACATGACTGAAAATATCAAAAGCGGTCAAATCATCGATAATCTTTGTCCCAAATTAATTACAACTTCACATGGCGATGATCTATATTATTCAGATGACATTTATTCAATTTATAAATTTAAGTACGAGGAGTAAGCAATATGAAATTACAAATTTATCAATTTGAAGTTGCAGAAGCGAATTTCAAACAAAACAAAGCAAAGATCTCTTCATTAATAGAAACGCATTACACAAATTCTGATATCATTGTGCTACCTGAAATGTGGAATAATGGTTATGCCTTAAATCAGTTAAAAGATAAAGCGGACATAGATTTACAACAATCTCTACCATCTATGGCTGGTTTAATAACAGCTTGTTCATCTTTTGGTATGTCAAAAAACACTGGCGACGCGACACTGAAGACATATAAACATTCATCCATAGCTTGTTCCCAATTCTCGTCTTTAGACAAATCTGCTTCTATAAAACTTAGTTTTTCAATAGGTAGTTCATGCTGTTGCATTGTTTCAAGCACTTTATGTTTGTTATTTAATGAACGCAATGTTGTACGTACCGCATAGCCTTCTTTTAATAATTCAGATATAAATCGCATACCTAAAAAGCCTGTTCCACCTGTGACCAACACTTTATTTTTCATCAATGCAGTTCTCCTGTCATTTGCTTATTTATTAAAATATATTTGAATCCAATCACTTAATTTCAAGCGTTCTGGATTAATTTGAACCATTTGATCAAAATCTATTTGATAGCCCTTTTGTTCAAGCCAATCTTTTTCAGCTGTTTGACTCGTAAATGTGCCTTTAATTTCAGTCTTTTTCAGCGTTGTTTCGGAAAATATATCTACGACTTCATTTAACGTTAGTCTATCTGATGCAATTTCAATTGCTTGATGGTTATAACGTTGAGTATCCTTGAAAATATTAGCAGCAATTCGGGCGATATCAACAGAAGATATCATCGCAAATTTAACTTCTGGTGCAATAAATTCTGGTATATAAATACGGTCTGCTTCCACTGTGGTAATGCGTAGAAAATTATCCATAAAAAAGGACGGCTTGATGATTGTGTAGTTGAGCGAATTATCCATCAATGTGTGCTCAATTTTTGCCAATGCCTCAAAATGTGGTCCTGTACGATCTCGATTCACGCCACCTGCTGTACTATATACAACGTAGTCGACACCTTCTCGCTCTGCGGTTTCAATGATCATCTGACCTTGTCGCAATTCTTCTTGAGTGTCATTTGGGATGATAGGTTGAACACTATAAACGCCGTACTGCCCTTTCATCGCTTCAGTTAAATCAGCTTGATTACTTAAATCACCTTCAAAAATAGTAAGGTGCTTATGATTAAGCGCCAATAGTTTTTCATTGTTCTTATTGCGTGTAAATGCACGCACTTGCCAACCGTCTTCAAGTAATGTATTCACAACTGCATTTCCTTGTTTACCCGTAGCACCAATCACTAAAATACTTTTACTCATATTATAATCTCCTATCTTAAAAACCAATAATCTTCCTTTTCACCTTTTAAAAACGAATATGCTGTTGGTTGCATTCCATTTGATTTGATATTGGCATTGATTACATCACGTACATCCCATACTTGCAAAATAAATGTTTGTAGACGGTGATTGAATACACTTTTAGGCGCATTCATTGCTAGTACTTGTCTTACTTCCGAAACAGTCATATGCGTTGCCTGAGCGATATCATCTTCCGTTAATGTAGATTTATGAAAATGTGCTTTTAATTCTTCACTCGTAATACTTCTCTGCGCTTGATTCAGTGACATCATATGCCTTCTCTCATTAAATTTTTGCATTTGTTTTACATATAAATTATACTACTTATAGTAAACGGACAGGTATCCGTATGTCAATTTTAAAGATGATTGAAGGTGAAATTTATGAGAAAAGATGCTTTGGAAAATAGACAGCGCATTGAATCTCACGCAGCCAAGCTTTTTAAGACCGAGGGCGTCGAACAAGTTAGTATGAAACGTATTTCTGAAGAACTTAATATCGGTATGGGCACACTTTATCGTCACTTTGAAGATAAAAGTGCACTCTGTTATCAACTCATTAACAATGACTTTGAGTCTTTTATGACAGAAATTGAAACAATTGCACAACAACCCACTGATGCAAAAGAAATGTTTATCCAATCCATTGATCAATTTCTACAATTCAAAATGAAACATAAAGATTTATTACATTGTGTAGAAATGGGGAAAAGTAAACGTGACTTTAGACAAACATCCTTCTTTGAAAGATTACATGGTTATTATTGTCACATACTTAATATGAACAACGGGAATAGCCAAACAGATCTTACTTTTAAAGTAGATGTCTTAATGAACACATTAACAACGCAACATTATCAATTTCTAACTGAACAAAGAGCTTTATCAAATCTACAAATACGCGAACAACTTGTATCATTATTTTTCAATGACAATTAGGAGGCAAATGATTATGAAAGTTACATTAATTACTGGTGGTAATAAAGGTCTAGGATTTGAAACGGCACGAAGCCTAAAAGCGGAAGGCCACAACGTCTATATCGGTTCAAGAAATGTATCACGTGGACAACAAGCAGCTGAATCACTCGGCGTTAATTTCGTGCAACTCGATGTAACAGACGATGACTCCGTGTCTCAAGCTGTGCAGTTTATTAAAGAACAAGAGGGCCACTTAGACGTCCTTGTCAATAATGCAGGTATTTCAGGTGGTTTCACACAACCACAAGCACTTACACCAGAAGATATGGAGAAGGTCTATCAAACGAATGTCTTTGGTCTTGTGCGCGTAACGAATCAATGCATTCCATTATTAGAACAATCAACACAGCCTGTTATCGTGAATGTCAGCAGTGGCTTAGGTTCATTTGGTATGGTGACCAATCCTGAAACAATGGAGTCTAAAGTCAACTCCCTCGCTTACTGTTCTTCAAAATCTGCCGTCACGATGGCTACCGTTCAATATGCAAAAGCATTACCTAATATGCAAGTCAATGCTGCAGACCCTGGCTCAACGAATACAGATTTGGTAGGTGATGCAAGCAATAATTCTAAACCAGCAACTGAAGGCATTAAACCTATCGTTACACTTGCTACGATTGACAAAGATGGTCCAACCGGTACTTTTATTGATGGCGATGGCCCTATGCCGTGGTAGATGGTCAATATGATATATGTGAAGTTATTTTTAAGATATTCGATTGATCAATCAAACTTCTATTGTGAGGTCAATTTGATGATATTTACATGTATTGTAGCGGCGAAGTTTATAAAATATTTTGCACGTTGCTGTTACTACTCTATGCCAATAAGTTCATAAGACTGAAAATCCAAAATGGAGGTTTTTATACAATGAAAAGCATTAATTTCGAAGAACACTTCGTCTTAAAAGAAGTTCAAGATCAAATGACGCATTTAACTTCACCTTCTCCAAATGGCGTGCCACTTAAAGCAATGTTAGAAGCACTTGAACAACAAACTGGATTTACAAACCAAGATGAAATTAGTGAACATGATGCACGTATTCAATTCATGAATCAATAGGATGAACAGATGCAAGTGTTATCTTATGGTAATGGTTCACCTTCCCTAATTTCCGGCGAAAAAGTGATTGAGCTCTGTCGTTATACCAATGATAGACTTAAAGCTTATATCGATCATTATCCAGACCGTTTCTTAGGGTTTGCGACTTTACCTATGAACGAACCTCAAGCGGCCGTGGAAGGATTCAAACGCTGTGTCAATGAACTTGGATTTAAAGGGGCACTTATTTTTGGCCATCCTAAAGGACAATTTTTAGACCATCCAGACTATGATGTCATCTTTCAAACAGCTGAAGCGCTAGATGTGCCTATCTACTTACATCCTGCACCAATTAGTGATGAGGCCTATCAAACTTACTATCAAAGTGATAACTATCCAGATTCAACGGCTGGCTCTTTTGCGTGCTATGGTTACGGTTGGCACATAGATGTCGGGATTCATACGATGCGTTTGGTACTCAGTGGTGTATTTGATCGTTATCCAAATTTAAAAATGATCATTGGACACTGGGGAGAATTCACCCCCTTCTTCTATGAACGTATGGATGACATGATTTATGCGCCTCACCTTAACCACAAACCCAGTGACTATTTCAAAAATAATTTCTACATCACACCAAGTGGCATGTTAACCAAACCACAATTTGAAATGGTCAAAAATGCTGTAGGTATTGAGCACATACTATACTCAGCGGATTACCCTTATGTACAACCAGATAATTTAGGTAGCTTCTTAGATGAGCTTGGTTTAACAAATGAAGAAAAAAGAAAAATTAATTATAGCAACGCTGAACAATTATTAAATATTAAAATTCCAAAATAACGGAGGCATTTATGACACATACATTAGCATTAGATGGCGCAACAATAAATTATTATAAAGAAGGACAAGGCCCGGTATTAATTTTAGTTCCAGGCGCAAACGGTACAGGCGATATTTTCTTACCCTTGATAGAGCAATTAAAAAATCATTTTACAGTTGTAGCAATTGATCGTCGTGATTATGGTCATAGCAAGTTGACTGAACCGCTTCCTGAACGTGCAAAACAACCAGATGATGACTATCGTATTAAACGCGATGCACAAGACGTTGCTGAATTAGCAAAACACTTAAGCGATGAACCGATTTATTTATTAGGTTCTAGTTCTGGTGCAATTGTAACAATGCATGTCTTAAAAGATTATCCAGAAATTATAAAAGAGATTGCTTTCCACGAACCTCCAATTAATACGTTTTTACCGGACAGTACGTATTGGAAAGAAAAAAATGATGCGATCGTTAATCAAGTATTAACTGAAGGACTACAAGCAGGAATGAAAACTTTTGCACAAACACTTCATATTGCACCAATTGATGCAAAAAGTATGTCGCAACCCGTTTCTGAAGATGATACAGCACAAAAAGAACAATATGAACGTATGATGTTCTGGGCAGCTTATGAAATCAGACAATATACACATTCTGATATTACATTGGCTGACTTAGCGCAATATAAAGATAAAGTGACTTTATTAAATGGCACAGATTCTAAAGGCTCATTCCCTCAAGATGTTAACTTTTATATTTCAGAACAGACTGGTATTAACATCGTTGATATTCCTGGTGGTCATTTAGGTTACGTACAAAAACCTGAAGGCTTTGCTGAAGTCTTATTAAATTTATGGACTTAACATTGGTAACTAAGGAGCTAACATGATTTTATTCGAACGTAACGCACCTTATAATGACGAAGCCTTGCGCAATAAAGCAGACATTCAAGAATTGATTCAATTCGAACGTTTTTGTCGTGATAATTATTTATGGGAAGGCATGCTTCAATGCTTTTCCAAAGATTCACGTGTCAACATTTCATGGTTTGATGGTACTGGTGAAGAATTTGTTGAATCTTCAAAAGCAATGAATCGTTATGCACCACATCAAATTTACAACACCCAAATTTGGATGAATCAACATCGAGCCGTAGCAATCATGCAAGCTACGATTCAAACACGGATTAATATAGATAACCTCGAAATGCAACTGAATTCAGACGCTAAAATCATATACTGTGTCGAACAATTAAACGGAGTTTGGTACATTAAAAATCTAGAATGCGTTTATGAAAAGGATACCTTAATCCCAGTTGTGCCTAGTACAGTGACGATTCCATCATCTGATATAGCATCTTATCGTACTAGTTATGCCTGTCTATCCTATTGTTTAAACTTTCTAGGCTACGAGGTAAATCATGAATTACAAGGTATTGATCGTCCTGAAGCACTCAATCATTACTATGTTCAACTAGATGCATGGTTAACCTATCAAACGAATTCCTTACAGAAAGAAGATGGCTCTTTTGAAAAAGATTGATTTACATTCACACTATATCTCACCAGGGTTTGCTAAATTTTTAGATGATTATTTTGATGGTAAAGGTGATGGCGTCCCAACACCTGAATTCTCTATTGAAGGTTACCTTCAGTTAATGGCTGATCTCGAAATAGACTATGGTGTACTCTCTATTTCTAGTCCTCACCTTAGCGCCGCACCAGATGAAGCAATGCTGCGTCTTACAGAAGAAGTGAATGATTACGCATCAACTATGGTGCAACAACATCCAACGAAACTGGGTTATTTTGCATCGTTACCATTACCACTTGTAGATGAAAGTATTGCAACCATCGACCAATCTCTAGATAAACAAGGCGCATTAGGGTTCACCCTACCAACGAATGCACGTGGCATCTATTTAGGAGACGCTCGTTTAGATGCTGTATTGGCAAAGCTTGATGAACGTCACGCTACAGTTGGCATACACCCAAATGAGCCAAAGCCCGTCAATGATGCGATTAAAGAAAAAGTACTTGCACCACTAATGGAATTCTACTTTGATACAACCCGTGCAATTGTCTTTATGAGTCAAAATAATGTATTTAGTAAATATCCAAACATTCAATAGATTGTCCCTCACAGTGGCGCACTGTTACCAGTTATTGCGCAACGTGTTAGCATGGGGAATCAAATGTTTAATGTGGGCGATAAACCGAATGACATTGCTACAGTGATGCAGCAACTCTATTTTGATTTAGCTGGTAAAGGATTGCCTTATCAATTACCCACATTACTAGCCATGGTTGATGAAAATAAAATTGTCTACGGTGCGGATGCGCCCTATACTACAGACCAAGTAGTCAAATTACTTTCGGATGAAATCGAGACTTCCGACATTTTATCAGAATCACAAAAAGAGAAATTTCTATTTAGCAATGCAGCAACATTACTTAAACGATAATCACTCTGATAAGGATGCGACAATTTATGCCAATCGATAACGCAACAGAAACACAACATCATAATTTAAACACTCCCGTCACAATAATTGGTGGCGGTATTGGCGGATTAACGCTTGCACGTATGTTATATATTCATGATATACCTGTCACTGTTTATTAAGCTGAACATGATCGTCATACACGAACTCAAGGTGGTCAATTGGACATTCACGAACACAATGGACAAATTGCGCTTGAAGCAATTAGCCTAACCGAACAATTACATGACATTATTCATGAAGGCGCAGACGCAACAAAAATTGTCGACTCAAATGCTAGCACTTTATTAGATATACCTAGTGACGCATCAAATGCACGTCCCGAAGTATTACGTGGCGATTTACGCCAGATGTTATTGGACTCCTTACCAGAAGATATTGTGCAATGTACGCCCTCACACCAGATAAAGGTATTGTCGCACATCGTGAAGCAGGAGATGTCCTACACACATATATTCAACTTAAATGTGATTTAGATTGGATTTCTAATATCGATTTTACTAATTTGAGCGCATCTACGCAGGTAATTGCTGAACAATTTGAAGGTTGGGCACCTGAACTTACTGCTTTAATTACAGAAGGATCATCGAATTTAATTCCACGTAAAATTTATGCCTTACCTGATGAACATCGTTGGCAACGTACACCTGGTGTTACGCTACTCGGTGATGCTGCGCATTTAATGGCACCATCTGGAGAAGGCGCAAACCTAGCAATTTATGATGCAGCAGAGCTTGGCAAGTTAATTGTTGAATATCCAAATGATATTGAACTTGCACTTGAAAACTATGAACAAGCCCTATTTAAACGTAGTGCCGCAGAGGCCGAAGAATCTCATGAATTATTAGACTTGTGCTTAGGTCAAGATGCACCCTATGTACTGATTGCATTGTTTGAAGGTAGTAACGAACAAAACTAATAGAATTATAATTAAAATTTAGCTAAAACTTCAATACACACACTATAACCAATCCATTCTAAACTTAATCCTTTCCAGCCCGAAACGGGACAGCAAACCTGATTTAATTCAGCTGCTGTCCCGTTTTTTATTAAGTAAAGTATTATATGTATAAAATTAGCAACTAATTATAACATTCATAATTGACCTTGATTCCCCTTTGTTAACTCGCATATTAACAAATAAAAATGGTACACGAAACCAATTAATAGGACTCCGTGTACCAACTTCACTTTTATACAATTCATACATCCATATTTGAAATTATTCCTCTGAACTTTTTTCAATATCTAAAAAGTCTTTTACTGATATGGTTGTAGGACGAAATGGCTGAATTTGATTTGTAGACACAAGTTTTTCTACTTTTTCTAAAAATACCTCAATCGAATCGTCTGCAGTCACGCCTTTGAAATCTGCAAATCCATATTGCCACCATTTTAATTTAAGTAATCTTTCAATAATATGTGCTTCAAATCGATATCTTATTACTTTAGCGGGATTACCACCCACAATTGCATAAGGTGGCACATTTTTGGTAACCACTGAACCAGCTGCTACTATCGCACCATCACCGACAGCGATACCTTTTGAAGAAAACAATACATCTTGTCCAATCCATACATCATTCCCAATAACTATCGGTTCCATGCCACCGACTGTTGAGGGGCGATGATCGAATTCAACGCCTGCCGCATCAAGATAGTCATTAAATGCACAAGTATTTTTACTGTAAGTTAACATTGACGTTGTAAAACGTTCCATCGGGTGATTGCCAGCCATTCTTCTAACTTGAGCAGCGATTGAGCTATAGCGACCAACGATTGTATTAGCTGGTAATTGACTATTCGTTGAACTAAAAGCACCCATAGTATGAAACACATTTCCTACAAAAAATATTGCATATTGTTCAATTTGTGCATAATTTGCTACTTTTAATGGGTGGTTATTTGACAACCTGAATTTTCCTTGCGCACTCGACATGGTATAAACATTATTATCAAAAAAGAGTTCCTTGTATGTTGGATTGACGTTGAATGTATTACAAGCATGCGATGATGTATCCACTAAATTATCTGTAAAAAATGTAATTCCCTTAATCTCTGTTGACATTACAAACCTCCACAATGATTCATTACTTAAGGTATATGTGTCCGTATGCATCTCTATAATATATAAGCCAGGTCATATTATTCCTTAGATTAATATTAAATTATTTTTTAGTTGTTTTCTACCTTAAATTGGTGTTTTACGAAAGATATATCCAATAAAAAAGACTAACCACTTTTAAATTGAGGTGCGTCATTTGTATATAAGCTTGTTTGCCCTTTATATATTAAAAGCAATTATTTAAAATATGATTTTGTGTAAAACACTATAATGATAACATTGAAGTGAGCATCTCCTAGCGACTGATATAATGTTTTATAAAATCGTTTAATTCTTGAAGCACTTTCTTCTCCTTGTGATCAGACATCCCTATGACGCCTTTTTAAATCAAATTATTCTTTACTAATATTTAATTTATTAGCTAGAGTAATTATTTTTCAAGAAATTTGTTTAATAATAAATGTATTATGCATAAATTATCACAATAATATTTCCCAATAAAAAGATTTTTGACAACTAATTATGTATCATGTGTGTATAATTGAATCATAACAAATAGAATCAATTATACAATTCATAAGTAGTACAATTTGAGAAATAATACTTATTTTATTGAAAGTGGGTTATAAGAAAGGTGTAATCACGATGGATTGACGTATTGTAAAAACAAGAAAGACCATTAATGATAGTTTTTATGAGCTTTTTGAACAGAAAGATTTTGATAAAATTACAGTAAAAGATATTACAGAACACGCGCAAATCGGGAGAAAAACATTTTATCTACATTATATTGATAAATATGACTTATTAGACCGTATTGTCGATAAAAAATTCGAAGCGCTTGAAGAAATTTGTGAAGCCAAAAAAGAACTCGGTATGCAACAGGGTGTTAAAATTTGGTTTGCGTTTTTTGAAGAAAACAAAGCGTTTTTCACAAAACTTTTCAGTATCCAATATTCTGATAAATATAAGAAAAATTTGCGTACTTTTATGGAAAAAGAATTCGAGAAAAAAATTCCTTATGAAGAAGGCTTAAATCAAAAATAGATGACTATGTATACCTTACATTTATTAGTAACGGCATGGTGCGCCTTATCGATTTATACCTCAGTGCAGACTCACCATACCAAGAAACATTAATTTCCGAAGTTTCTAAGTTAATGCAAATCATTCCTGGCCCGAACATAGGCTCAGAACAATAAAATTGTCTGATCCTTAACAACTTATATTAAATATGTTGCTAAGCTAATAGCAACCAACTCATTACACAGCCTAAACATAAAAATACATTACGTGAACACCTTTCACGACATAATGAAAAGTTAAACACTTCGACCTCGCTATCTCTACTTTGAAGCTTAACAATGATAATACGACAAAATATAAAAGACCTAGGCAACGCACTTTCCATGCATTTCCAGGTCTTTTATACTGTATAATTTATCCATAACAATAAACCAATTCACGCTTTATAAATTTTCAATTCTAACCCTTAAATGTTTAATTTTATGACGTTCCCCATAAATACTTAATAATTTCATTAGCGACATCTCTATTCTCGTGTAATTGGCTATGTTGTGCCTGCTTACCATGATATTTTGATTCTTGATAACTTTCCGGACTACTGCTCAATAAATATTTCAATGACTTTGAAGAACTGTTCGATACACGACCGTCAGAGTGCGTGCCGTCTTCAAGATCACCATAAATATTCAACACTTTAATCTGTTTGCCTTGATAAATTGCTTTCAATTCACGCAATTGCTGATACGGTGGATTCATGCGACTTGGTTTCCCTTCTTTATCCACACTGATTTCGTTAACTTGTTCATTCATATTTAAGACACCATTAAATGTCCCCGCAATATTTACTTGTTTATTCAAACGTGGTAGAGAGGCATCGTTACCATAATTCAGCATATACGTCGCAAATGATAAATTTCCCATAGAGTGACCTACAAAATTGAATTGTTTGAATTGATATTCCTTTTGTAGGGCTACCAGAACATTTTTAAACCATTTTGCATTTTTATCGTAGTCACCGTCTTTATTATTTTCCAATTCAACTTTCACTATAGGATTGATGGCATTTTTGTTTAACTGACCTTTAAACGTGACGTTACCATTTTCAGATACCACTGCGGTGATGACATCGTGAGTGACGCCTTTGTTTTCAGCTTGTTGCACCAGGAACTTCTCTGAATTGGCACTGCTACCATACCCATGTAAAAATAATGTAGGTATCGGATGATTCGCGAATTTTGAGTGTGTTACCTGTTTTGATGGCTTTTGACTTACAAAGACTGCCATCACAATCCCTACTACAATAACTATCGCTATGATACTTGCTCCCCAAATCCACAATTTCTTCACTAAAATAACCTCGGTTCTCGTTTTAAACCCATTATAAAGCATGCTTCATAAAATTGTCTTGTATCTGACGAACCTCTTTTGAACATCATTTAAATTCTCTTATATTTGCTAAAATACTTTCTAAAATTTAAAATTATATTAAAAGCGCAACGCATATTACTCGTATTTGCATCATATTATTTAAAATTTCCAATGGAGTGAGATAAATGAATCAAAATATTGAACACTTAAAAAAGATTATTAAAGATGCGAATCAGATTACATTTTTCACAGGTGCTGGCGTCTCTGTCGCAAGTGGCGTGCCTGATTTTCGATCTATGGGCGGCTTGTTTGATGAGATTTCAAAGGAAGGCTACGCTCCAGAATATTTACTAAGCGCTGAATACTTACAAAATGATCCAGAAGGATTTGTTGATTTTTATCATAAGCGCCTACTATTGGCAGACAAGCAACCTAATGTCGTACACGAATGGATTGCTCAACTTGAACACCATCAACGTTCATTAGGTGTTATTACTCAAAATATCGATGGACTGCATACAGATGCTGGAAGCGCGAATGTTGACGAACTTCATGGAACCTTAAACCGCTTCTATTGTATCCAATGCGAACATAAATATGATAAAGCCACAGTGATGGCAAAGCATCTACGCCATTGCGAAACATGTGGTAGTCCAATCAGACCCGATATTGTACTTTACGGTGAAATGTTAGATCAACAGACTATTTCTAATGCGATTCAAAAAATTCAAGAAGCTGACACCTTAGTCGTCTTAGGTTCCTCTCTTGTAGTTCAACCTGCAGCAGGTCTCATTTCTTATTTTGAAGGTCAACACCTTATTATCATTAATAAGGATGCAACGCCCTATGATCGAGATGCAGATGTTGTTATTCACGATGACATGGTTGATGTAGTTAACGCGATTCGTGAGTAATGAAGTTGACTAAAGGCTATATGTTGCGTTTGCACATATAAAAAAGAGAACGCGCTTTTAAACGGTGCGTTCTCTTTTTGTTTATTTTTTATATGCAAATACCTTCTAATTAATATCGAAATGGATGCGATGTCGTCACTTTTTCTAGCTTTTTATCTATCCATATTAACTATGTATTTTTTGATTTAATCCCAACTTTTCACGTAAAGTCCCTTCACTATAAGCCGCTTGAATCAAACCTCTTTCTTTTAAAATCGGAATCACTTTATCGACAAATAAATCAAACTGCGTCGGATTGAGCGGTGGCATAATATTGAATCCATCTGCTGCACCACTTGTAAACCATGCTTCCATTCTATCCGCTACATCTTCAGCAGTACCAACGACGATATGATGCCCTCTTGCACCAGCAACGTGCTTCATTACATCTTCTAAAGTATATTCATTCTTCTTCGCTGTATCTTTGATTAAGTCTACACGACTTTGTATATTGTTTCCTTTTTCTACTTCAATATTTTCAAACGGTGTATTTAAATCGTAATGACTTAAATCTGTATCACCTAAATAAGAAGATAATAACTCTATTCCCATCTCTGGCACAATGAGATCTTGTAATTCTTGGAATTGCGCTTCCGCTGCCTCGCGTGTTTCTCCAATAAATGGAAAAATACCTGGCATAATAACAATTTCATGTGCATTTCCGTGCTTTTGTTCAACTTTATTTTTCAAATTATGTGCAAACGTGATTGCATCGTTGATATCATTTTGCGCTGTAAATACAACTTCTGCATGTTTCGACGCAAATTCTGTACCTTTTTCTGAAGAACCTGCTTGTACAAGTAATGGATAACCTTGAGGTGATGCTTCAATATTTAATGGGCCTTTTACACTGTAAAATTCCCCCTGATAATTAATTGGTTCTGGCTCTTTTTCACTAAAAAAGCCTCCTGCAGCATGAAGATGTTCCGTATTAACGCCACGCCAAGAATCCCATAATTGCTTAGAAATATTCACAAATTCTTCGGCTTGATCATAGCGTAAATCATGATTTGCATTCGTAGTGCCATTAAAATTCTTCGCTGTATGATTAATACCTGATGTAACAATATTCCAACCCGCTCTGCCATTGCTGTAATGATCTAAAGACGAAAAGATTCTCGCAAGGCTAAATGGTTCTGAAAATGAAGTAGATCCTGTCACAATCAATCCAAGATTTTGAGTTTCTCTAGCTACAATAGACATTAAAGAAATTGGCTCAAACATCGTAAACATATCTGGATGCGTCTTGTTATCAAGATATAAACTATCAGACACAAATAGAAAATCAAATTTAGCTTGCTCTAACGTTTTTGCTTGTTCAATGGTTTTCGTTAAATTCATACCCCCACGTTCTAATGCATCTGGGTGTCTACTACTCGCAACATGGTGACCAAAACCAGTTAAAAAATATCCTAATTTCATTCTTTTCATCTTTATCCCTCCACACACTTATTATTCCGATTTGATTAATAGGGATAATATTACCATTCCATTATTATAGAGTCAATTAGTTATATAAACCGCATATGAAACAACTTTTTTTAAATTTAAAACAAAAATAACGATTGATGCTTCATATGCATCAACCGTTATGATTAAGAAACTTTATATTGTAATGACATTAAAATTATCGCCCATACCATCGACTAAATCACACAGCGTATATCATAAACTTGAATCAACCATCGCGTTAGAAAATCATCCTATTTAAATGATCTATTTGCGATTGAAAAATTTTTGATTAATGTGGATTCCTTGAGATACGTAACATCATAATATCTTGTCATACAATAGATAAAGAAAATGAGCGTATGTGTATCGATTCGATCTAGTAAGTATTGTGCCTTCAGCTTTTTAAATAATGCTTTCTCTGAGGCGCTACAAAACTTTTTAAAATAACCCCATATATGGCTAAATGTATTGATTACCGAACCTTTGCTAGGCTGTATGGACAGTGCATAATCAATTGCTTCTTCAACATCTCTATATTCACATTGCCCTTTAAGCATTTCTCTAATCTCATTATAGCTTTGTTGACTATGCCACATGACCTCATATTTATATGCTTTCCATAACAATTCCATTTCATGCCTATGTTTGATTATGCTCATCCCCTTATTTAGAGATTATAACTTTAACTTTCACAATAATTTAATATCACCGTACCCATATTAAACCGTTATTTAAGTCTGTGTTAACACGCCATCTTCCATATGATAAACCTTGTCACAATAGGATGTAAGTCGTTCATCATGTGTAACCACAATACACGTTTTATTTTTTTCTGATGTTTGTGCTTTTAAAATTTCCATGACTTCCATCGCATTTTGTGTATCAAGCGAAGCCGTTGGTTCATCCGCTAAAATAATCGAAGGTTGTGTATATAGCGCTTTAGCAATGGCTACACGCTGCTTTTGCCCACCAGAAATTTCACTCGGCAGTTTATTTTCAATTGCTTCGAGATTGAGTTGTGACATCAACTGCTTGTATTCAGTTTGACTTAATACATCTTTCTTTTGTTTAGCCAATAATTTAAACTGCTGTTTCACCGTTAAAAAAGGCACCAAGTTAGTTGCTTGAAGTATAAAGCCAATCTCCTGCATCCGTGTGTTTGCTAATGCTTTCTGAGACATCTGGGAGACTTCCTTACCATTAATGAGAATCTCTCCAGACGTCGGTGTTTGAAGTGCGCCCGCCATAGTTAGGAAAGTACTTTTCCCAGATCCTGAAGGTCCTATAATTGCAATGAGTTCAGTTTGATTAAATTTTAGTGAGGTAGGCTTCACAGCTTCTATTTTTTGGTTTCCATCTTGGAAATATTTCGTGACATTTTTAAATTCTAGCATTTGTTATACACTCCTCATTTACCCTATCGCTTTCAGTGGATCAACTTTTCTTATCGTTAATATGGAGAATAGACTACCTATTAATGAAACAGCGATAAGGACAACCCCATAAATTAATAATGTTGTGGCGCTAAATTTAATCGGTACCGCACTCGGCAAGAACGCTCCTGTAATTAAGGTCAATACCAGTCCAATGACCGTACCAATCAAGGCAATGATAAACGTTTGCGACAACACTACTTTGGCTAAATAACCATTTGAAAAGCCTTGTGCTTTTAATACACCAAATAAATTCGTTTTTTGTAATGTAATAACATATAAAAAGATGCCAATAACTGTAGCAGAGATGATAAATAAAAATGAAATCATAAAGTTTAACGTTAAGTTTTGCGCTGTATAACCTGGTAAGTTTTTAACGAAACTTTCGATACCAATCGCTTCTAAATTATGATTTAAATCTTTAGACTGCCAATCTTTATCTTTTACAACAACCGCATTCGTCTTATCTTCAGTTAATGACGGATTAATATTTTGAATGGTTTTGTTATTTGAAAAAAGTACCGGAGAAGCATTATATTTAGCACTTTCACTAAACCCAACTATTTTTAACTTTTCGTCGGATTGTGATAGCGATAATGTATCACCTAGTTTAAATCCTTTTTCTTTTAACGTTTCATCAGCAACGACTTCATTATCTGCATTAAATTTCTTTCCATCAATCATATTCGGTACGAGAAAAGAATCATCTGTAACACCGAACATTAATGCATTTTCTTCATTATCTCCATTAGATACAATGACACCGGATTGCTTTAGCGTTGTTTGTTTTTTATATGTATCTGCAACATCCTTTTTATCAAACATTGATTGTTCAACCGTTTGATTCGCATCTTTGTTTAAAATGATGGCGTCTGCTTGCCATTTATCAATACCTTCTCTATTCATATTCATTAAACCACTTGCCAAACCTGATAATAGGAACAGCAAATAACTAATCATAATTAAGACACCGATAATCAGACTAAATTTCAATTTGTTACGCTTTATTTCATTCCATGCTAAAAACATAAACAACCTCCTTTCATTTATCTTATAATTTTTATGTATTTGTATTAACAACTACGGTATATTCAGTGTACCAACTAAACAACTAAAATTACAGCTTTGTACATATCGTAAACTGATTGCGCTTGTATAACATAAATAGATGCTCAGGCTTTAATCAATTTGTTAGCAGCTGTATTATGTGTAACCATTTAAAATATATAAAAATCCCCTCTCAAGTTTGCACTTATATGTGCCATCATTGAAAGAGGCATATGTTAATTAAATAATTCAAGTTCTTGAAAATGGATTCAATATTTCACGAGGGGCATGATTATGCTTTTGACACACTCACTTTTCTACCATGTATGAAGTGATAGATAAAGAAAGTGACAATTAATAATACAGCTATTACTATATACATATTGCCTAACCCGATCTGATTAGTAAACAAACCTAGTATATAGGGCCCAAATCCTAAGCCTAAATCTAAACCGATAAAGAATGTTGAGGTTGCTCGCGCAATTTTTTCTTTTGGTACGACTTTGACAGATACCGATTGAGACGTAGACGTGATATTACCATAACCTAATCCTAATAAAGCACCACCAATTAATAACATCCATGCTGAATGTGAAAATGCAATAACTAAGAAATAGATAGCCTGAAATATAATACTAGTGTATATAACTATATTTTCATTTTTTGCATCCATTAATCTACCACAAACTGGTCTTGAAAAAATTGAGACGATTGCATAGACAACGAAAAAGTAACTTGAAGCTGTAATTAAGTCTCTCTCTTGCGCAAAAACTTTAATATAATTAAGAATAGAAGAATAAGAAAGACCAGCTATAAACACGATAATGGCAATTGGAATGGCTTCTTTCGCGATAAAATCTGAAACCTTAAACCCTTTATCCTCTGCTGTTCTAGCAATTGTTTCAAAAGGTACTTTCATAAATATTGCCAAAATCAATGAAATAAAACTCAATACAAGATTAAGTCCAAAGATGACTTCTATTGAATATTGTTGCATTAACAATAAACCTAAAAATGGGCCAATGGCTGCACCAAGCACCATATTCAAACTAAAAAGCTGATACCTTCACCTTTTTTAGTTTCCGGTGTTATATACCCTGCTATTGATCCAGTTGAAGTTGTACAAATCCCAAATGAAAATCCATTAATGATTCTAACAATAATTAAAAATATTAATGAAGATTCTACAAAATAAAAGCACTGGTAATTGTAAATAATACAGTTCCAATTAAGAGTACCTTTCTAGGGCCTAAACTATTGATATATTTCCCCATAACAAATCTACCCATCAGTGACCCGACTATAAATAAACCTGCTACCAGTCCAGCCGAACTATCTGAGGCATTAAATTGAGACTGCGCATAGCCTGCAATTAAAACAATCAGAAAATACATATTCAAATTAACCAAAAAGTTAACTACAAAATTCATCGTGAAATTTTTTGTCCAAATTCGTTCCATATCCATTGTACTATTTTCCATAAAAAATTGACTTCCTTTCTAGTTACAGTGCCTTCCCCTTAAGAATTAAACGCAACATATATATTGTCTACTTATATTTACTAAATGTAAAATAGTTTTTAGTATATATAACATATAGGTAATTACTTATGTCATTAAGGAGGGAGCCTTATTAACCGTAACTATAAATATATTGAAACGATCATCAATGAAGGAACAATAACCAAGGCAGCCAATAAACTCTATGTTTCCCAGCCCTATCTCAGTAGTTTTATCAAAAATATTGAAGCTGAGTGGAACATCATTATTTTTAATCGTAAAAAACATCCCATTACCTTTACGCCCGAAGGTCAACTTTATTATAAATATCTACAAGAACAAGAGCGACTTTATCATGATGTAACGCGAAAAATCACTAATATTTCAAACTTGAATTCCGGTTTTTTAAATATAGGTGTTACACCTACATTAGCGTTCCATATACTACATAAAATTCTGCCTAAATTTATGAATCTTTTTCCTAATATTAAAATTAACTTAATCGAAGGTACTTCCCAAGACATTGAAAAACAAGTACTAGAGGGTAAAGTCGATTTATGTCTAAATACACTACCATTATGGAATAAAAATATTCAATACACTCAAATCTATACGGAACCGATATATTTAGTTGTGCCATCTCAGCACCATTTATATAAAAGAATCCAATAAAATGAATTAAATTCCAATGAAATCATGTCACTCATATCTCACGACCACTTTATCATTCTAAAAGATAGATACGGACTTAAACAGATTATCAATAAAGTTCTAGAAACATACAACATTTACCCTAATATTATTTTAGAAACTTCAAACGTAGACAATGCAGATCGCCTTGCAATTTCTACAGGCATCCTCACATTTATACCAAGTAGTTCTACTGAACATAATAGTGACGCCATTTACGTTGAATTAAATAAATCATTTACAAACACAGTAGTGATTGGTTATAACAAATTAGAAAATTTAACAAAAGCAAGTGATCAATTCATTGACTTAACACTTAAACAATTTAACTAAACCACTGCTAGCCACACCTATATTTAATTTTAAAAAGCGATAACTAACACAAATTTTCTAGTTAGAGTTGGTATATCGCAGTTAGCATTTTTATCCAAATAAAATTGAAAATGTGTATAGAATTGATTGGGGAACCTTTAGCATAAATAATACTTTATATACAGCAAAACTTTGAGGAACACAAAAAACACTAAAGTCGTATGACAAAACGCCATCGACTTTAGTGTTTTTTAATTGGTTTTATAATAAATATTTTCCAGGAAATAATCTATGCGGTATTTCCACTAACTTTTTAACTTATCATACATGCTCATATAGCTAAGTAGCGAGCATGACATGCTTTAATTTCGGTCTTTTCAAATTCATTTTATGAAATAAATAAACTACAAATAAATGTCCAAATACAAACGAGAATTAACAATCCGATACTGAAACGCATTGCCATTTTCATCAGTTCTGATTCCTTACCTACTTTATTAACTGCTGCTGTAGCGATAGCAATAGATTGTGGTGATACAATCTTAGCAGTTACACCACCAGCTACGTTAGCTGCAACAAGTAATGAACCTTTTGTACCAATTTGTTCAGCAACAGAGGCTTGAATTGGCGCAAACAATGAATTATTGTTTACGACGGATCCCGTCATAAATACACCAATCCAACCAAGTAGTGGTGACAATAATGGGAAGGCAGCGCCTGTTTTAGATATGCCTTGTCCCATAGCATTACTTAATCCACCATATGTTGTAATTTTAGATACTGCTAAAATGAAACAAATGGTTAACACTGAAATCCATAATTCTTTAACTGTGAGACCCAGTAAATGACCAGCCGTTTTAAAGCTCATATTTTTCGCAATAATAATTGTAATGATCGCTGTAATTAAAATCGCTGTACCTGTTTGAGCAAAGAAATTGAATGTCAGTTCATTCGGTTTATTAGTCACAGCATTCATCGTACCCGGTACATTAAAGTTCACAACAAGTGCACTTAGGGCACCACCTTTTTCAAATAAACCTTTAAATGCTGGTAAGCTCCAGATCATCACAACAATCGTTAAAATGATAAACGGGCTCCATGCATAAGTGATGTGTCCAATAGAATGTTTAGGCACGGCATCTGCTTTTTCATCTTTATTAATTCTGAAAATATTTTTAGGTTGCCATTTTCTTGAGAACAATGCTAATGCAATCATTGCTACAAGGCCAGGGATAATATCAGCCAACTCTGGTCCAGCAAAAGCTGCAATAAGCACTTGTAAAACTGTGAAAGTAACTGCCACAACTAAAGTAGCAGGGAAAGTTTCTTTCACACCTTTAAAGCCATCCATAATATACATTAATAAAAATGGCACAACGAAACTAATAAAGCCTAACGTTAAATTACCAATTAACGCTACTTGAGATGTTGTTACACCACCTGGCAAATTCAAAGTATCCACGATAGCAATCGGTATACCTACCGCACCATAAGCACCTGCTGCTGCATTAGCTACTAAACAGTACATCGCAGCTTGCAAAGGTTTAAAACCTAATTGTGTTAATAGTACCGCACAAATGGCAATAGGTACGCCAAAGCCTGCAGCACCTTCTAAAAATCCATTAAATACAAAGCCAATCAATAATAATTGAACACGTTGGTCCCTTGAGACACTCGCGATACTATCTTGCACAATAGCAAATTGGCCGCTTTTTGTAGCAATTTTATATAACCAAACTGCCATGATTACAATAAAGCCTATTGGGATAATCCCTTGATAAAAGCCCTCTAAAGTAGCGCCGCCTGCAATACTTCCTGGTAATTTGAAGAAAGCCATAGCAACAATAATTGTAACGATTAACGTTGTAATTGCTGCATAAACACCTTTCATTTTAAATACAGTCAAACATAATAAAAATAATATAATTGGTATTGCGGCTACAATACTTGAAAGTAGCAAATTATTAAAAGGGTTAAAACTTTCAACTAACATATTTGCTCGCTACTCCTTTATTCTGCTTGTCTTATTTCTTTTGCAATATCTTTGTAGTCAATATCTGTATTTGTAAATGCTTCATCATCGACTGCAAAATGTTGTTCAAATGTTTCAAAGTTTTGAATTTCTACCGTAACATCTGAAACTTCAAAATCCAATACGTGTCCGCCAAAATTACGGTCATCATTAGCGAAATGAACATGGAAACCTGCTGAACCAATGCCATGGAATAATTCTGGTGTAAAGAAGCCTACAATAGAACCTTTGATATTTTCTTCAATTTGTTCAGGTTGTCTATTCGCTGAGTTAATCAATCTTGTATATGGTGGCTCTTGTCCTGGCATCATACGTACATGCATTTTTTTAAATGTTCCTGAAATTTTAACAGCAGAGAATAAATTTTCACTTAACATTTTTTCTTTAACTTCATCATAAACTTCTGTTGAAGATTTATTGCTCGTGCTATACGTTTTATCAGGTGTAAATCTTGATACTGTTGCATATGGTGATAATTCGTCACCTTTCAATTCTACAAATTCTTTATGTTCATTGGCATGATAAGCTTTACCATCAACGATAATCACTTCACCATCTGAACCTGTTAAAGTCGCAATACCAATGTCTCCATGTTCTAATAAATTATTGATTGAAGCAGTACCTTGTAAAAGGCCTGCCATCAATGTACCTAGTGTGCCGTGTTGATATAGTACGTTAGTCATAACTTTATTCACTCCTATTTTGATAAATAATTAATCATTTTCGCCGTTTGATTCGATATTAGTTAAAAGTGTCAGGTAACATATTTGTTGAAAGTTTGACATTATCTTTGTAATTCACTGGGATATCAATTAATACTGGTCCTTCAGTTTCGTATCCCTCTTTAATTGCCGCTTCTAATTCTTCTTGGTTTGTTACACGTAAGCCTTTAGCACCAAATGATTCAGCATATTTAACGAAGTCTACTGAACCAAAGTCTACGCCTGAACTACGTTCATATTTCATTTCTTCTTGGAATTCAACCATGTTATATTTACCGTCATTCCAAATTAATTGAATGATATTAAGATTTTTACGTACAGCTGTTTCTAAGTCTTGTGCTGAGAATAAGAAACCACCATCACCAGCAACGGATACAACTTGTGTATTAGGACGTACTAAAGCAGCTGAAATAGCCCATGGTAACGCAACACCTAGCGTTTGCATACCATTACTGAATAGCAAGTGTCTTGGATTGTAACTTCTAAATTTACGTGCCATCCAAATATAGTGACTACCTACGTCTACAGTTACTGTTGTATCATCTGATAATACTTTTTGCATTGACTCAATGACTTCAACTGGGTGTAACACGCCATCTTCATGTGTTGGTTTGATACCAGTTGATTCAAGTATATGCGCTCTTAAAGTTTCTAATTCGTCTAAATGTTTTTGACTGATAAAAGGTTCATCGACTTTGTCAGAAATAAGTTCGATTGTGCCAGCAATATTACCAACCAATTCTTTTGCTGGTTGCATATGATTTGTAATTTCCGCTTGAATTTCATCTATATTAATAATTTTAGTATCTAATTCTTTATTCCAATTGCTCGCTTCATATTCAATTGGATCATAACCAATCGTAACAACGAGGTCACTTTTTCTTAATAATTCGTCACCGACTTGGTTACGGAATAAACCAACACGACCAAAGAAATGGGATTCTAGTTCACGACTAATCACACCCGCACCTTGGAATGTTTCTACAACTGGTAAATTTGTTTTTTCAACTAATTTACGGATTGCATTCGTTTCGTCTGAACTTGAACTTCTCATACCTGCTAATAATACAGGGAATTTCGCGTTTTTAATCGCTTTAATTACTTCATTAACATTTTGTTCACTTGGCACACCTAAGCTAGGTTTTTGGCAAAGTGCAATCGCTTGTGATTCAACCGGTGCAGAAATAACATCTTGCGGTATGCTTATGAAACTTGCGCCATTTTTACCTGAAGTTGCAGTTCTCATCGCATTTGTCATAACTTCTGATAATGACTCTGGATCTTGAACTTCTTCACTATATTTTGTTGAAGATTTTAATAATGCTGCATTATCAATACTTTGGTGTGTTAGACGTAATAAATCGTTACGTTTAACTTGGCCACCTAATGCTAATACAGGGTCTCCTTCTGATGTCGCTGTTAAAAGTCCAGTCGTTAAATTACTTACCCCTGGGCCACTTGTTACTAAGGCAACACCTGGTTTACCTGTTAAGCGTCCAATACCTTGTGCCATCATTGCCGCGTTTTGCTCATGACGCGTTACAATAAGTTCTGGGCCATCATCTTCAAGTGCATTGAATAAATAGTCGATTTTAGCACCTGGGATACCGAATACATATTCCACACCATTATTTTTCAAAGTATTTATTACCATATTTGCTGCTGTATAATTTTTGTCAGCCATTTTACATTCATTTCCTTTCAACATTTAATGCAAAAAATCATTAATCATTGCAAACAATTTAAATTATTCACTCAACAATGTATTAAAAATTTAATCTCATTATATTATTATGAAAAATTCATATTTAATACTCTAAATTAGCGCCGTTCACATTTGTTCCTATACCATGGCATGTCATAACGAATGATTTGCGCTGTAAATTGATTACATACTAATTATAAAACGCTGCAACATATAAATAAAATACATATTATCTATACAACCCATAGAAAAAAGTAATGGTTAGAACATGTGAAAGTTGGATAATTTGCGTGTATATGGATAACTATTATAAACGAGGTTTTTATAATAGCTATTATCTTTCCAGTTGCTCATATATTGATACTTGAAAAATTAAACTCTCCTATTTAATACTTACACGCGTACGTGCACAAATAAATGTACATATATTTTAATATTTTTGTTTGTTGAGGATTGATCGGGGTAAAATTACATAGAACTATAATTTTTCTATATTTAATTAGCAATGCTATATTATGGAATGTTTGTAAATTTTCTGTTTAAATGAAGTTATACATCAATCGAATAACAAAAAAGATATTTAAAAAATTTATTTCTCTCTATGTTTTAATAGTAGAAATAAAAAAGATTCCATATTAGAATGGCACCTATAAAAAATATGTATTTTAATGATAGGTGATTTAGTATTATACTATAGTTGCAAGTTGAGATAAGGAAAGGTGATTAGATAATGGCTACTAACAAAGAGTCAAAAAGCGTTGTAATAATCGGCGCTGGGGTATTAAGTACTACATTCGGTACAATGATTAATGAATTAGCACCAGAATGGGATATTAAATTATACGAGCGTTTAGATCGTCCAGGTGATGAAAGTTCTCACGAGCGTCATAACGCTGGTACAGGACACGCTGCTTTATGTGAATTGAATTATACAGTTAGACAACCAGATGGTTCAATTAACATTGAGCAAGCGAAAGAGATCAATGAACAATTTGAGTTATCAAAACAATTTTGGAGTCATTTAGTTCAAAACAAAACAATCAGTAACCCTGAAGAATTTATTCGTCCGCTACCACACATTAGCTTTGTAAGAGGTAAAAATAACGTTCAATTTTTAAAAGATCGTTATGAAGCTATGAAAGAATTCCCAATGTTCGACAATATTGAATACACAGAAGATATTGAAGAAATGAGAAAATGGATTCCATTAATGATGCAAGGTCATAGTGCAGGTGACATTATGGCAGCTAGTAAAATTGATGAAGGTTCTGACGTAAACTTTGGTGAACTTACTCGTAAAATGGCCAAAAACTTAGAAAAAGAACCTAATGTAGATGTTCAATACAACCACGAAGTAATGGACTTTAACCAACGTAAAGACGGTAAATGGGAAGTTAAAGTACGTCAACGTAACAGTGGTAGTGTAAAAACACAACTAGCTGATTATGTATTTATTGGTGCAGGTGGTGGCGCAATTCCACTATTACAAAAAACAGGAATTCCTGAAAGTAAACACTTAGGTGGATTCCCAATCACTGGTCAATTCTTAATCTGTACAAATCCAGATGTTATACAAGCACACGATGCTAAAGTATACGGTAAAGAACCTCAAGGTACACCACCAATGACTGTACCTCACTTAGATACACGTTATATTGATGGTGAACGTACATTACTATTTGGACCATTCGCTAGTATTGGACCTAAATTCCTTAAACAAGGTTCTAATTTAGATTTATTTAAATCTGTTAAACCATATAACATCACAACTTTATTAGCATCAGCAGTTAAAAACTTACCATTAATTAAATATTCAATTGATCAAATCTTGATGACTAAAGAAGGTACTATGAACCATCTTCGTACATTCTACCCAGAAGCACGTGACGAAGACTGGCAATTATACAATGCTGGTAAACGTGTTCAAGTAATCAAAGATACACCTGAAAACGGTAAAGGCTTTATCCAATTCGGTACAGAAGTGGTTAATTCTGAAGATCATACTGTAATTGCATTATTAGGTGAATCTCCAGGGGCTTCTACTTCAGTATCAGTTGCATTAGAAGTATTAGAGAAAAACTTCCCTGAATATAAATCAGAATGGACACCAAAAATCAAAAAAATGATTCCATCTTATGGTCAATCATTAATTGAAGATCCTGATTTAATGAGACGCACACGTCAACAAACTTCTAAAAGCTTAAACCTAAACTATTATAGTAAATAGTAGTTTAATGCATAATAATTTTAAAGGATTGTGAAAAAAAAATGAAAAAACTATTAGTAGTTTCAGTAATCGGCGCTATCGGTTTTTGCGCTTTAAAACGTTATCAAAAACACGTGAATAAAGCACCGAATATCGAATATTAAAAACAACTAACAATTGTAGGGCTTCAATTGAGAGTTTAGAACGACCCCCACTCTTAATTGTAAAAAGACTAATTCGCTTGAGCGAATTAGTCTTTTTTTATATTTCCAATCTTCTTAATCATGCTTCGAATTTCATTACACTTCTCTCAAACCAATTCAAAATACTCAAATTAATAAAATTCATATTACTCAAAGTTCATTCCAACTATATTCCAAATATAATTTTATATAGTATTATTTTTATATATTAATCATTACATAAAAATTAGGAGGCTCATATGACAGAATATCTATTGTTATTAGGTTCAGATCAGTTTTTAAGAGAACGTGCTTACGCTGGTGGCAAAGCAATCGGTGATTTTCAAATATGGACAACAATTCAAAATGCAAAATATAAGTACAATGCGTATTTTGATTTTTGTATTGATGCCAATCCTTTAAGCTATGAAGAGATAAAGAAAGAGATAGCATATTATCAAATTCAGGGGTACGAACCAAAAAGCATTGTCTCTTTAAATGATTGGACATTAGAAGTAGCTAATCAATTAAATCGAGACTACGGTTTGCCTTACCTTGAACCAAAGGTTATTAAAGCTTGCAGAAACAAGCACATCATGAAATCCTTATTTGAAAAAGCAAACATTCCTACAGCAAAGTCGATACAATTTAATGATGCAACAGAATTGAAAGAATGTATCAAAGAATTTACTTTCCCAGTAATTATAAAACCAATGGATTTTGGAGGCAGTGGTGGGGTTTACTTAGCAAATAACGAAAAAGAATGCATGGATGCCTATAGAAAATCGAAACAAATTATGGAGACTTATGCTGATACCTTTCATGTGTTTAAAAATAAATTTCTGATTGAAACATTTATTGATAGTGATGACGAAGTTTCAGTTGAAGTGTTGTGTGGTCATCATTTCTATGAGGTCATTACAGTTACTGAAAAATATTTATCTCCCAGACCATGGTTTACTGAAATGGGTCATTTAGTCTCAAGTCACAGATATAAAAATGAAGATATTAAAAACCTTGCAATCCGCACGTGTCAGACTTTAGGTATTACGCGAGGCGTTGCTCATGTGGAAATAAAAATCAAAAGCGACCAACTCTATGTCATAGAAGCTGCTGCTAGACCTGGTGGTGACGCTATAATGGACTTAGTTGAAAATGCTTATGATATGAATCCTTATCAACTCCATATTTCTATGTACATTAATAATAAAGTTAAATCAGCAGATATATTCACACCAAAACGTACGTCTGCTATCGCTTTTATGAAAGCTAAAAAAGGTAAGATACAAAATATTAACTATCCTGATATAGCCAATGATTCTGAAATAAAAAAAGTAAATTTATTAAAGGGGATTGGAGACAATGTAACCGATCCTGAAAATTGGAGCAGTCGTGAAGGACTTGTGCAGTTTAGCTGGCCTGAATTATCGACTACAAAAACTTTCAAACATATTCATAAAGCCAATGAACTCGCATCTAAAATTTTTGATTGTAGTGATGCGCATCATGACTAATTATTTAATAATTACTGCATTATACCGTTTTATCTGTTTAGCCTACCTAATTCTTTGCTTAGCAATTAGAAGTAGAAATAAGATGATACATCTTACCTCTATAAACGAATCATCTCCACCCAAGTCATCTGTAAAATTAATACATTATTTTATGAGCATGCTGATGTGGCCAATATTGGGAACAATTAACTTTATGCTACCTACGCTTACAACTTATAAAGGCGGTGAAGTTCATGAAGTCGCGCTATTAGACAGTGTTTTAGGTATAGGCATGGCTGTCATTGGTGTACTATTTAGTAAATTTATTTCAAATAAGTGGATGCATTTATTATTCATCCTCAGTATTGTAATCACTATCTCAAGCTATGTATTAGAAGATATACTCTTATTTAAATTAGTTTTAATGTTACTATTCGGTTTAACCTTTGGTGGTGCTAGAATTATTTTCAGAAAAATGATTGTTACAACCTATGCGAGCCATACCGTAAAACACATTTATTCCCTGGGAAATGCTTTAGGTCTCCCTATTCTTGCGCTATGTATTTATTTAAGCATATTGAATTTAAATTTTGTTTGGTTACCATCATTTATTTTATTAATTGTATTACTGTTTTTGCTTAAAATTGGACATCATGAAAGGATTTCATCGCATGAAAAATCACCTAATTGAAAAGAAAGATATTTATAACATTGTATATTACTCGCAACAAGAAATTAATGTCGAAAAATGTTTGATCAACTTTATGGAATGATAACTTACATGCTAATTTCACCTTGTATGAAATTATCTTTTTTTATTGCACATTATCCTACGTTCAGTCTAACTTCAGACAAACCGTATAGTTACCTAACGCTTGTATAAGCCTATAGTTACAGTGAATGACCCCGCTCCTTATTATCATTCATCTATTGTAAAGACTTTTCAAATATACTCACTGTTGCTATTAATTTTTCTTAGAAACTTTCCATGTCATTTATCATTTAAAGTGCTGATTTATTAAATTCTACCGCAAATACCAAATGCCATATCTCTTACAAAAGCACTGTGATGCTTTTCAGATTCATTTGTTAGATCATTTAAAAATTGTTCAATAGAAAAAGATGATTTAACTACCTGACGTTCTTTCATTCTGGTAGCCATGATATCTATAAGCCACTTCAAATCATTATCGTCTGAGGTTTGAATCACTGCTTCTGCGATAAATTCTACAGGCACTACGCCTACTTCTTGAAATAATGTATAAAGTTTTTGACCAATATGAATATCGCCACCTTCACTTTCTACAGTTTTCCATACTAGTTGAATCGCTTTTTGATGCATTGGTAAATTATCTGCGCCTACACCGCTATTAATAGCATCACTTTCTTGAAAACAGAATATACCATTAGGTTTCAAATGACCTTTCAATACATTTAAAGCTTCATATGCACCTGGTAAATACATCAAAACGCTTCTACCCACAATTGCATCAAACTTGCCAATGTCTTTAGGCAAATTATAAATATCACCTTTAATATATTTTACATTCTCAAATTGATTATTTTCCTCAGCCATATGAAGCATATCTTGGTTCATATCCACACCAATTACTTCACCTTGGTCACCAACTTTATTGGCAACAATTTGAGTAACCTCGCCCGTAGCACAACCTACGTCCAGTACGCGCATTCCGTTTTGGATCGATGCTTTTTCTAATAATTTAACTATAAAATCATTTCTCTTTTGCATATTTCATCCTCCTAATCTCTGATATATCATTATTTTTATTATTAAAAAATACCGTGAATCTAAAACTTTAAAAATTTTCTTTGTTTTTACTTGAAAAATATATTGCTATACTAAATAGCACATGTATATAATATTGAATAAATACGTTAGCGTTAACTTTTTACACAAATAACAGTAAGGGGACAGGTTAAGTGAACAAAAGTTTATATAAATATGTTTACCACTTTATATCATTATTAATGGCAATTGTATTCATAATGACATTTCATATGACTAAATTACAAGCAGCTGAAACGACTACTAATGAGTACCATGCAGCCAACTATAAATTAACTAAAAACAATTCAATTCAAACAAAGGATACCAAATTTAATCAAAATAACTTATTGGACCATAACAATAAGAAACAAGTTGCCAAAAATATCGTTAAAAACAATAGTATTTATTCATCTTCTAAAAAAGCTGTAAATCAAAAAGCACAACCTGCATCACAGATACTAAAGTCTAAAAAACTACAAACAATAACACAACCCATACAAAACCACAAAACACTCGTACAATCGAATACAATAACCAAAAATAATACAAATACTAATGTGAAAGCAATCAAAAGTGAAAAGAAAAAAATATATACTTTACCAAGACAATTTAAGCAGGTAAAAACGCAAGTTCAATCAACTAAACTTAATAAAACCGGGCAAAAATCTAGCAAAGTAACAGCGAAGAAGCCGCAGGTACCATCAACTTCTAGTAAAGTAACGAAGTTTAAGAAAAGTCCAGTGGAACCATCACCAAAACACAATCAAACTAAAATTCAAAAACCACAAATATTATCAGCAACTGTAAAAAACAAACCATCAAACACACAAATAAAAAAAGCAAAGGCATCTAAAAGTGTAAAAGTTACGCCAAAATCAAGCAAAAAAAAAAAACAGACAAACCTTAACTACTATAATCAAGCGCCAAAACGGTGGTCATCCAAGATACCTGGTAGTGATAATGTTCGAGACTTCGGTCAAACAACCAGTGCTTCTGGTATCAATGATGCATTAAAAATTATGAAAGCTTCAGGTAATAAAGGCGTTACTTTAGAACATACAAATGCAAAAGCAGCTAATATTGCAACTGTATTCAATTGGAATCCTACAGCAAAAGCGTTAACTTATGGCACTGGAACTGCAATTGGCAAACATACAATAATAACAGCGAACCATGTCATCAATAATCAACAAGCACATAAACCGATGACACCTTCATCAACACAAAATTTAAGAATAAACTTATTACAAGAAGGTTCAAAAGTGGCGCGCTCTCTCCAAGTAACTGGTGTCAAAATGATACAATATGGCGATGTTGCTTTAGTGTATACAAATGAAGATATTTCAAAATATATGAAGATACGTAAAATTGCTCCTGAAAAATCGATTACAAATATCAAATCCAATACACCTATTCACTTATATCATTACGGTTTACCAACTGGAAAATATAAAAAAGATCCAATGGGTACTATGTATCATTCAAAAGGTAAATATTCACTCATGGCTCGAAATGTAAATCCAATGGGTTATTATCAAATGATGGCTGAACCAGGGTCTTCTGGTGGATCAATTTTAAATAGTAAAAATGAAATTTTAGGAGTACATGCTTTCAGAATTGATTCAGGAGATTATAAAAAATATCACCTTAATACCATGGCAGAATTAAGAGGCAAACTTCGTCAAGAAGTAATCAAAAATATAAAATAAAGTCTAACCCTGCAATATCTGAAATAGATTGGCAGGGTTAGACTTTATTTTTCTATACTACCTTTTTTACTTGCTATATTTTCGAATACTACTAAGAGTGTGTTTTAGAATAGTGAAGTAGCATACGTTACCTTAGGATACATTTCATTTTAGCTTCGGTGATTTTAGTTGTTTTCACTGACAGATTTACTTTTCTCAAATAGATTATCTAGATGACGTGTAGTCAAGGCAGTATCTTGATTTAGCACTTTAATATCGTTATAAATTGCTTCAAGCTCTTTAAATGAACCTTGTGTTTGATCAATAAGTCCAATGTTCATAACTACTTTCAATAATATATAGGATAAACCTTTAAAATTTTTAAAAATAATAGTCTGTGCTTTCGGTCTAATACGATGACCTTGATGTTCCAACAATTGATACATTTCATTAAAAGCAGCTATTGTTTCCTTTATTAAATCATTCGTGTGATGTCTTTTACTTTGTTTTAGAATAAAAAGCATATTGATTGGTAAAATTGAAGCAGCATGTGACATCAACCAATCTTCAAATTTTGCCTCATATGTTAATTTAATTTTCGTATTTTTAAATATTGAGTTTAGTTCATGTGCAAATGCAATATCTCCATACATATTGCCCACTTTGAGTTCACCAGCATTAAATCTTAAAATCTTAGTATCGTTATCTTCTCTTGAACCACCAGTCATCAAAAAGCCGAATGTGATATGTTTAGTATGATGACTCTGTTGCATTAATGTTTTTTGAAGTAACTTAGGGTTCATGTTATTTCCAACAAAGATAATATTTTGACTTTTATTTTCAGCTAATGTTGGAACCACATTATAAAAATCTGAATACTTCATCGTTACAAAAACCACGTCATATATATCCTGTTCTGAAAGTGTGTTCATCGTTGGTATATATTCAATTGTCGTCTTTCTTTGTAATAAATGTTTAAGTTTTAGTCCTTTTTGATTCAATTGTTCTAAAGTTTTCCCTCGTGCCAACATTGTAACAGTATTTTCTTTGGTATTTAGTGCGTGAGCCAAAAATTGACCCTGTACACCAGCACCATATATTAAAATTTTCATATTCTTATCACTCCAGTTTAGTTATTGAACAATTGTTCAATAACTTGAAATTATCATCACTAAACTTTAAACTCAATGAACAATACAACTTTATTGACGCTTAATGAACAAATACTTGAAAATGTTGATGTTAAAAGGAGTTAAAATGGTTAAACGAAAAGAAAAATCTCAACAACTGATTATTAGTAGTTTTGTGGAACTAATCAGAGAAAAAGACTTTGATAAAATATCTATGAATGATATTGCTCAGCATGCAATATAAATAGAGGTACCATTTATTTGAATTTCATAGATAAATACGACATTTTAGACCATGCTATTGATTTTATTTTGAGTGCAGCAGTAAATCAATGCAATCTTTACATGGCAAAATCAGAGGATAATGAAAAGGCATTACGTGAAATATTATATGTCATTGACGATCAGTACACTATTTTAAAGACTTTGTTTAAAAGGTCGGATCTTAATATAGTTAAACAAACATTATCAAAGAAAATGCGCGACAACATGAATCAAGAAAATAATGAAATTACAATCCAATTTTTATCATCAGCTGTAGTAGGCGTTATTGTATGGTGGATTGAAGCATCAAAACCATGTGATATTGATACTTTAACAACAGAGCTGTCCGTTTTATTGGAACCCCATTCAATGCACTTATAATGCTAAAATTGATAGGAGCATAAAGTTTATATTAAATCGTGTTATAAATTGGGAGTCTGGGACATAAATAAATGTCTCAGTCTCTTTATGTACAATAAAAAAGAATATCTAAATCATTAACTAGTCATTTTTCAATGTCTATCCCTATGTCACTCAACAAAAATTAAAAGTTATAGAGTTTATACATAAAATCGATTTAAATCCAAAATAATTTCAACTCTAGTTTAAACTGCGCCTATCAGTTATAATTAGCTGATGTGTGTTATTTTCATTAAGGGGGAGCATGTTGAAGTATTTTGAAGAAATACCTATTATTAGATCTATTGCTACACTATTTATCGTATGTGTTCATCTATCAGTTTCATATACGAATAGCGAAAACAACCATAATATGACCATTCTCGCAGGATATTTGAGTCAAATTGGTCGGCTTGGCACGCCTGTTTTTGCAGTGATTAGCGCTTTTTTATTAACCCATTCTGTATTAAAACGAGGTTTTGATTTAAACTATTTCGCTAAATCACGATTCACCAAAATATTTGTGCCTTATATCATTTGGACTACCGTTTATTTATATTATTTAGGTGTTGTTGAAGTGAATTTAGATAGTAATAAAAACTTTATTAGCTATTATTTATTTGGAACTGGAAATTACCATTTATATTTTATATTAACCGTGTTGCAGTTTTACATATTATTTCCATTCTTACAAAAAATTAAAAAAGGGATTCCCTTATTACTAACTTACTTATTATTTACATTCATCACTATTTTATGGCAATTAAACTATGAACACATTTCAATTGATATACCAGTTATCGGTACTTTTATAACAAGTAGGGCATTCATACTCAATTGGATTTCTTATTTTATATTGGGTATTATTTTTGCTAAGTATTATGAAGAAATCAATTCATTGATCAAAAAGTATATCAAGTTATTTTTACCTGCCATTGTTGTCGTCTTTATATCTTTTTTATTGTTTATTGATTTAGATTATTTTGTAACCTCATCGCATCCAGCATTTTTATTATATACACCGTTTTTCTTAATATTTTTGATTTATTTTTATTTTTTAATTAGAAAAAATAAATTACTTATGAAAACATTAACTTTAATTGGTAATTACTCTATGGGGATATATTTAGTACATCCTTTAGTAAAATGGCTTGTATTAAAAATTTCAATTTTTGATAATAGAGATAGCATACTGTTATATGGTCTTTCATATATCATTATCGTCGGTTTATCTGTACTAGTTATTCATTTACTTATTAAAATTCCAAATGGAAACTATATCGTACCTGTCCCTAGAAAACCAAAACTTAAAAGTAATCCCACTCAATATTTCAGAAGTAAACCATCATCATAAATTTACTGTTTTCCATCTAATCAAATTCATTTCACTATTAATATAGCGAAAAGCAATATAGCTTCCTTGACACCACACGTCAAGGAAGCTATTTTTTTACTTTGTAGGAGAACGAAAACCGCATAAAAGACGTATTTACTGAAAAATACATTAAGTTGCGCTATGCCCCCACTACTATAAAAATAGCTACTATTCACAAGCTGCTTTTTTAAAATCACCCCAAAAAGAATTGCACAATTTATACAACTTTTAAAAACTATTCCATAATTACTGGTTTTAATAGTATAATAAATAACAAAAGTTAATTGTTATCACAAAATATAAAAAATCACTATTTATATTTACACAACTAGAGGCTAATTACAAAATTTCATCAAATTATAAATCTTATGAACATAGAAAGGGATATGAAATGAAAGTTATAAAAAGTAATAAAGTAACAAATAAATTTAAAGTAAGTATACTTATAAGTACATACAATAAGGAGAAGTTTATTGAAAATACGTTAAATAGTATATTGGCACAGACAATGAATAAAAATGATTTTGAATTAATCATTGTAGATGATTGTTCCACAGATAATACGCTTGATATTATATCTAAAAAGATTGAAAGTTTTTCTAATTATCAATTTGTTCAATTAGATGAAAATTCAGGAACACCTGCCAAACCTCGTAATCTATCAATCGATTTAAGCAAAGGTAAATACATTATGTTTGTAGATGGCGATGATTGGTTACCTTCAGATGCCTTGGAAAATTTATATACGCTTTTAAAATCAAATAAAACTGACTATGCTACAGGTCTTACAAAATATGTATATAGTGATCGTATTGCACGTAGTGGTGTTGCCTTATCTAAAATTGCATATAATAAAGTTGGTTTGAAAAATTTTAGAAAATCATTTTATCATTTAGCGCCTGCTGGTAGGATGATGAAATCTAGTGTTATCAAAAAAAATAATATTCGTTTCCCAGAAATGATATTTGGAGAAGATTTACAATTTTTCGCTGAAGTGTTTTTTAACACTAAAAATATCAGTACCACACAAGACGTTGTTTATTGTGCTAATCGTTATGACGAAAATATTTCTTTAGTAAAATCTGAAGCATCTACCGTGCTTAATCGTATAAAATGGCAAAATGAAGCCTACCGTTACTTAACAAAAAAATACAAAAACAATAAAATTTTTGCTAACTTATTATACCGAATTATAAACAAAGATATTTTAGAAGGTAAATTTTATAAAAAAGGATTCATTAAAAATATTGATACATTACTTCCTGTCTTTCAAGATATTTTAAATACGATAGATAATGATTTTAATTCTTTGGACTATGCAGATGACACATTGAATCAACATGCCTTAACGCTCATTAAAAATGGTGACAAAGAAGAGATTATAGACTTTGTTAACTTTTATTTAAAGAAAGACGAGAAGCCACTTTACCTTTCAAACGATAAATACTATTACGTCTATAAAGAAAATAAATATAAAAAAAGAATGCATATCATATTGCAAAAAATAAACAAAAAAGATGAAAACATATTTTTAAAACTCTACTCTAAAAACTCAGAATTAAAATATCTTGAAATAAAAAATAGAAAAGATCCAACCAACTATACAGTTCTAGAGATTAAAAAACATCTTTTCAAAACTGGAGAATACACAGTTCAATTCAAAGCAAATGAACTTTCAAAAGGTAAATTAGCACTGACAGTACTTGATAAAGATTTAAATGGAGCTGCTATTAAATCAGGTATGCAATTCGATTTTTATGAGACTGTTAACGGAAATCTCGGTTATATTAAGAAATGATACTTTTATCCTCCTTATTATAGATTTAATGATACGTCCTAACTATCAAAATAAATCAATCAGTAAAATTTAAAAACGACAGTTATAACCTGTAGTTGAAGCGATGTCATAACACATAGCCAGTAACAAATAAAATACTTATAGATGCAAAAAGGCGAACCCACTAGGATTCGCCTTTATTTATAATATGATCAAATAACAAGATTTGAATTTTCATATTATTTCCCTCTTTTCTACTATTTGTTTTTCCTTGAATTTACAACCCAATTGTCTTTCTGATACCTTTTAATTGAATATCTCTCATCGTCGATGCCACTTCTCTCACGTCAATGCTATCTTTATTAGCGGACCAATACTGAAATGTTTTAATTAAAATAACATACAAATATTCTTTCACTAAATCTTCACGTACTTTGGATACATGATGAAGCTCACCTAAATTGATAAACCTTTTACCTATTTCATTCTTTATTTTCATTTCAAAACTTGAGTCTCCATTATGCCCTAATAAAAGTCGTATTGTTTCTGAATATGGCTCTAATGCTTCAAACAATTGTTGAAATACTTCAACATTCAACATATCTTCTTTCGCAAATTGTTGATCTATCTTTTGACGTTCTTCGTATAAATGCGTCAAAATCTCTTCTTCTATCTCTGATAGCAAATTATATTTATCATCATAATATCTATAAAATGTACTTCTTGTGATCTCCGCTTCTTCAACAATTTGATTAACGGTAATTAAATCAAATTTATGTGTTTCTAACAAAGTTACTAAACTGTTTGTTATACGCTTATGAGTTAAAGTAGTCTTCCTTTGATATCCCACATCATCACTCCTATTTTTCAAATATAATACAAAATCATACAAGTTGTTCGATTTCATACATTGTATCATATTTTGTTCTTTTACAAATTCATACAGGATGCTATATTTCCAAAGTATTAATTATCAAGAACTTTAGGAGGCTTGTTTATGTCTACCCAAACAAGTAAAAATATGAACTTAGACATTCATGGACAACAATATAAACCAAAAATCATTATGAGTATTATTCTTCTAGCCACATTTGCTGGTGCACTCATGCAAACGTCATTAGGTACAGCTTTACCTACTTTAATGAATGACTTTGATATAGATTTTAGTACTGCGCAACAAGCAACGACTTGGTTTTTACTGGCTAACGGTATTATGGTGCCTTTATCTGCTTTTCTAGCAACCAGAATTTCTACTAAGTGGTTACATGTCTGTGCATACGGTTTATTATTAATCGGCTTAACACTAACGGCTATTGCACCATCACATCACGATGCATGGATTATTTTCTTATCAGGACGCATTGTCACAGCCATTGCAGTAGGGCTGATGATGCCATTAATGCAAATTATTATTATCAATATGTTCCCTATCAATAAACGAGGTACTGCTATGGGCTTAAGTGGCTTAGCTGTAGGTTTAGCACCTGCTATGGGTCCTACATTTGCAGGCTGGATCTTAGATAAAGACCACGTCTTATTAGGTATTACGATTTCTGATTCATGGAGAAATATTTTTGTATTACCAATTATTATTGTAGCCATCGCATTTGTATTGAGTTTCTTTTTTATGAAAGACGTTATACCGAACCGTAAATTGAAATTAGATGTATATTCACTGATTCTGTCATGTATTGGCTTCGGTCTCTTTTTATGGGGATTCTCCAATATTTCAAGTGAAGGTTGGGACAGTGTGAACTACGTTATCTTACCGATTATCATCAGTGTTATTGTCTTAACACTATTCGTAATCAGACAGCTCAAATCCAAAGATCCTTTCCTAGATTTATGCGTATTCAAATCTAAAGGATTCACTATCGCAACGATTGGTTTGATTGTGGTTACTATGGCCATGTACGGTGTTGAAATGATGTTACCAACTTATTTACAAAATATTCATGGTTTCTCACCTTTTGAATCTGGTTTGACCTTGCTCGCTGGTGCTTTAATGCTCGGCTTTATTTCACCCATATCAGGTACGCTATATAACAAAGTGGGCATTAAGCGTTTAGCCTTTGTCGGATTTTCAATTTTAACTTTATCATCCATACCATTTGGATTTTTAAGTGATCATACTTCACCTACATTAATCCTTGTACTCTACGCGATTCGTATGTTTGGTATTGCCATTTTGATGATGCCTTTAACTACAAACGCTATGGATGCATTAACGGTTGAAAAAGGCACACACGGGACAGCGGTCAATAATACAGCTAGACAAGTTGCTTCATCCATAGCTGTAGCACTATTAACGTCCGTTACACAAAATATTATTAATAACAATATGCCCGCTTCTAGTCTTAAAGATATCGATCCTTTAAAATATGCTGAACAGGCGCAACAAGCGTCAATTAACGGCTTTAATACAGCATTTATCATAGGTATCTTCTTTGCGCTAGTCGGTGTGCTCATCGTACCATTCTTGAAAATGAATTCATCTGAAAGTGAGGACAAATAATATGATCATAACAATTATTTTAACGCTATGTGTATTTGTTAGTTGGTTATTAATTCCTCATAAGGTCACACGCTATATTTTAGGTTCTATTTCCACAGTAGCCTTATTACTTATGATCATTGGTATCACAGCTAACATGACACACCATTGGGGAATGGAGAAAAAAGTAGTCACTTCTGATAAAAAAGAAATCTATAGCGCTGGTTCTAAAGACAGTCCAGTCAATATGTTAATCGCTAACGAGATGGGCAAAAATAGTAATAATTATATTATGGTTTATAAAAATCATTCAGACGATCAAAAAGCCGAGACACATTTTAAACCAAATATGGATAAAGATCAATTATCAGAATCGGTTAAACACCAAGCGACATATGAAGTAAAAGATACTGATAAAGCAACAACACAAACTAAAAAAACAGTTTGGGTTTGGAAATCAGATGTTTATAAATCATTATTTAGCTTTGGACATGCTAACCAAGAATTAATCAAAAAAACGACCGTTGTGGCAGTCCCTAAAGATACGTGGGTCGTTTTAGATGCTCAGCAAGCAAAACAATTACAACAATCACAGCAAAAACAGAGCAGCGAAGGAAATCAAGTGAAGCAGCAACAACAGAAAAAAGCAATGCAACAGTTAGCAAGTAACTATAAAAAACAACATCCAGAAGCGTCACAACAAGAAATAAACGACTATTTAAAACATCAACAACAAGTTCAAGCTACCAAACAAATTAAAAAAGAAATAGCGAACTAAATTTGTGTATAAATAAAAAGCGTTAAGTTACTCAGCATTGAATAACTTAACGCTTTTTTTATGTCGACGACTAACTTGTGGCTTAATTATGATTTAAGCCATGTTTTTACTATCTCACACCTTTTCTTTGTTTGTTATAACAGGTCATACGGTTAATTCACCTTAGTAAATCTCAATCTATATCACCCCCCATATATTCAACATTTTTCTATAATAAAATTCCCCCAAATTTTTAATTTAAATTAAATCGTGTTATAAATAGGGAGTCTGGGACATCCATCGATGGTTTCAGAATCTTTTTTCAATTAGGCAGTAGAGGGCTGGACTGAAAATCTAAAATCTCACTTCTTTAAAGCACTCCTTTTTCATGTCATGAAAATGAGTCATTCTTATGCACTTATGCATTTTACATGAAAATTCTAGTGAGACTGATACATGAGGGTTAGCTCAGGTAAACTCTTATACCAGTCATCCTCGCCAGGGAAGTACTAGGAAAGCACTACGAAATCTCTATTAAACAATTTGATTTCAGTCCCCACTCCCTAAATATCTAAACAAAGGAGTCGTTATATGCAAGATATCGTATTAGGTATAGATATTGGCACGAGTGCTGTTAAAGTCATTGCTGTAACCAGGTATGGCAACGTATTACAAAGTGTTCATGCACCACTACAAACAAGGCATGTGGCCAACGGTTATAGTGAGCAAAATCCAGATGACTGGTTTGAGGCTACATGCTCCTGCATACAACAGTTAGTACACAGTGAGGCACTCAATCATTATCAAGTGAAGGGCTTATCTTTGTCAGGACAAATGCATAGTTTGGTTATTCTGGATGATGAAAACCACCCCATCCGTGATGCGATTTTGTGGAACGATACAAGATCAACGTCACAATGTAATTTAATTAAAGCACAACTTGGCGATTATGTATTAGACAATCCCGTCTTAGAAGGCTTTACACTTACTAAACTACTGTGGATAAAGGAAAACGAACCTGAGCACTGGCTTAAAACCAACGTGTTTTTATTGCCTAAAGACTACGTGCGTTTTAAATTAACAAGCAAATTAAATATGGAGTATTCCGATGCATCTAGTACATTGTTATTAGATAATCAGCAAAAATGTTGGGCTAAAGAGATTGGCCGACAATTTGGTGTTGACCATATTTATCCTGAGCTCGTGACTTCTGATGCCTTTGTAGGCTACGTCACTAAAGACATAGCTAGACAATTAGGCCTAAATCATGATGTTGCAGTATTTGCAGGTGGCGGAGATAATGCATGCGGTGCGCTCGGTTCAGGAGTTGTCTATGAAAACCAAACGCTGTGTAGCATTGGTACTTCTGGCGTTATCTTAACGAGTGAATCTGACAAGCAATACGACTATAAACACAATATGCATTATTTTAATCACGTCGTAAACGATATGTCGTACGTCATGGGCGTCACACTTGCAGCTGGCGATAGTTTGACATGGTTAAAAAATCATATGCTCCCACATTTAAGCTATGAACAAATTGTTGCACAAGCTGAATCATCCACATTAGGCAGTCATGGTCTATTATTTACACCTTACTTATCCGGGGAACGTACCCCGCATGGTGACGCAAGTATTCGAGGGAGTTTCATAGGCCTGAAAACGTCGCATCATAGCAGTGATATCGCGCGTTCCGTGATAGAAGGCATTACGTTTTCTTTATATGAATCCATTAACTATCTACGTCACATGGGTAACAATATTGAACATGTGATATCCATTGGTGGTGGCGCAAAAAGTGACTTTTGGTTACAACTCCAAGCCGATATCTTTAATGCTAAAATTAAAAAATTGAAATATGAAGAAGGACCTTGTATGGGCGCAGCCATGCTCGCTGTCTTAGGTTTAGGATGGTATCCGGATGTTGCGCATATGACAAAGCATTTTATAAAATATGAACATAGCTTTGAACCTGATGCCAAAAGACACGAACAATATATGGCTTATTTTGAATTATATCAAGCTGTTTATCAGCAAACACAAGCCATTACAAGTAAATTACTCGAAATATCTGACGTTGATTAACGCTAAAAATATTTTTCTGGAGTGAGCGCCATAGAGTGTTCAACCAGTTAATTCAATATCGTAATATACACATTTGTTTTTAAGTAAAACTTGCAAAAAGGAATAGAATACGTTAGATTGTAGATAATTATTCAGAAAATTAGTGAAACGTATTATTAAAAATTAAATAGTTTGAGAAACCACTGGAAGTGCCTTGTAAAAGGCTGAGACCGAAGTAGTAACTTAGGAATTCCCTGAACCTGATCCAGTTTGTACTGGCGTAGGAAAGTGGCGTTTAGGTATATTACTCGTTATTTCAACGTCATTTTTCCAGCCGGAGAAGTGACGTTTTTTTAATGAGGTGAATTATATGTTTATAGCCATTACTGAATTTGAAAATTTAGATTCAGACGATATTCAACATTACACAACCATAGCATCCGTTATTGATTATTTAATGATACGTACCCCTATGTCACAACAGCAACTGATAAATTGGATAAATCGCTTAATACAGGCAGGTTTTCCGAAAAATAAAATCATTATTCATAGTCATATTACAGTTTTAGAACAATGCCATTTATCAGCAATCCATTTTAGAGAAGCTGACGCACGAATAAAGGATTTTAAAAAGTCACATCCTCATATTCAAATCAGTATGTCGACACATCACGAGGAAAGTGTCAAACAAGCACAAGCACTCAATTTAGATTTTATATTGTTTAGTCATATTTTCAGAACAAATTCTAAGCCTAATCAACCACCACGAACACAGTCAGAAATTAATAAAGTCTTACAGTACCCTATGCCAAACGTAGCACTCGGAGGTGTGAATGAACAAACCTTGAACGATTTGCCGAAAGGATTTGATGGGATTGCAGGTATAACGCTATTCAGACGAAAAAACAGAGAAACGATGGAATTATTAAGGGAGCGATGGAATGAATACCAAATTTGATGTCATTATTATTGGATCCGGCGTAATAGGTATGTCGATTGCAAGAGAATTAAGTCAAAAAGGCCTGCGGATAGCCATTATAGATCGCAATGTTCGCGGTATGTATGCCTCTTACGCAGCTGGAGGTATGTTAGGTGCACATAATGAATTTACGGAATCCTGTAGCTTATTTCATTTAGCAAGACAATCTCAAGACATGTTTCAATCCCTTAAAGATCGTTTGCTGTCTGAGGTCGGTCTAGATATTGAATATTTGGAAAGCGGCCTTGTTAAAATGGCAAAAAATGAGACAGATAATCCCATTGTGGAACAGCAATTCCAATTTCTACACCAGCACGATTCGAACACGCAATTATTATCTTCCAAGTCCCTTGAAGCCATTACAGACAATAACGTTCAATCCCAAACTTTAACCGCGATGCTAATTCCTAAAGATCATCAAGTCAACGCGAATCAATATACCAAAGCCCTATTACTTTCCTTAGCCAAACGCCATATCCAATTGATTGATCATAGTGAAGTTCAAGCAATTACAAAGCAAAATAACGGCTATACAGTCATGACGCAAAAAGACACGTACCGCGCCGAAAAGGTTGTCGTTGCAGCTGGTGCTTGGAGCGGTCAATTATTAAATCAATATTTTTCCCAAAATCCTGTCACGGGTGTCAAAGGTGAAGTACTCTTAGTCGAACACCCCACGTTAAACCTGCAGACCACCCTATTTATGACAAATGGTTGCTATATCGTTCCAAAAAAGAATCACCGTTATTTAATCGGTGCTACGAGCTATGTTGATGATTATACTATCGGCGTGACGAAACCCGGAAAACATTGGTTGTGCAAACAAGCGCAACACTACGTACCAAACTTAGCAAACAGTAAACTGATTCATCAATGGTCTGGTATCAGACCGACTTCAACAAACGGTCAACCCATTATGGATGAAGTAGACCATCATTTATTCGTTGTTACGGGTCATCATCGCAACGGCATTCTGTTATCACCACTGATTGGTTTAAAAATGAGTGAATGGATTGAAAGTGGACGCAGACCCACTGAATTTGAAGACTTTTCAATTGAAAGGAGCTGTAAAACATGAAATGCGTTATAAACGGTGATTATTTTACTTTTAATCAAGCAGTCAGTATCCAAGCTATTTTACAAGAATTAGAGTTGGATGCCGATAGAGTCATTGTTCAGCATAATGAAAATTTAGTAAAACAAGCAGATTTTCAAGCAGTAAAGATTAATGATCAAGATTGTCTTGAACTATTAGAATTTGTAGGAGGCGGATAAAATGTTTAAAATTGGTGACTTTGAATTAAAAGCGAGCTTATTATTAGGTACAGGTAAGTTTGACAACGAAGCGATACAAACACAAGCGATTGAAACGTCTGAAACTGAAGTATTAACCTTTGCAGTCAGACGTATGAACTTATACGACAAAGCATTGCCTAATCCATTAGCAAAAGTTGATTTATCAAAATTCATTACTTTTCCAAATACGGCAGGCGCAAAAACAGCAGATGAAGCAGTGCATATTGCTAAAATTGCCAATCACGCCGGTGTCTGTGACATGATCAAAGTTGAAGTGATTGGTGATGACGAAACATTGTTGCCAGATCCATTAGAAACCTATAAAGCTTGTGAAATATTATTAAAAGAAGGCTATACCGTTTGTCCATATGTATCTAATGACGTGGTATTAGCCAAACGTTTAGAAGATTTAGGCGTACACGCGATTATGCCTTTAGCATCTCCAATTGGAACGGGGCGCGGAATCAATAATCCATTAAATTTACGTTATATTATTGAACGAGCCAACGTACCGATCATTGTTGACGCAGGCATCGGGTCACCTAAAGACGCCTGTCATGCAATGGAGTTAGGTGCAGATGCAGTGTTGCTAAATACAGCCATCTCTAGTGCCAAAGACCCTGTAAAAATGGCTGAAGCAATGAAATTAGGCATTCATGCAGGTAGACTAAGTTATGAAGCTGGTCGCATTCCAGTTAAATACACTGCTCAAGCATCTAGCCCACAAGAAGGCATTGGATTTCTATGAATGAACGCTATAGTCGACAAATACGCTATCACGATTTTGGCAAAGAAGGACAGAATCGGCTACAGAAGCTCCACGTGATGATTATGGGCGCCGGTGCATTAGGCAGTCATAGCGCAGAAATGCTAGCGCGCATGGGTGTGGGTCAGTTAACAATCATTGATATGGATATCGTTGATGAATCCAACTTGCACAGACAAGCAACCTACGATGAGTCCGACGCAGCCCGTATGGTGCCTAAAGTAGAATCATTGAAGACCCACCTCAGTCTTATCAATAGCGAGGTAACCATTACCGATGTAAATCAAGAACTAACACCTTCCAATATTGAAGCCGTTTTAACAGAGGCACAACCCGATATCGTTTTAGATGGTATGGATCATTTTGAAATCAGATACCTCATTAATGAAGCTTGCCATAAACTGCATATCCCGTGGATTTATGGCGCCGCCGTTGGGAGTAAAGGTACAGTCTTTGGCATAGATTATACAGGTCCTTGCTTAAAATGCATGCTCCAAACCATACCAACGACCGGTGAAAGTTGCGCTATGAATGGCGTCTTACCTCCCGTCGTATCTCAAGTAACAAGCATGCAAGTCTCAGAACTCATTCGATGGGTCGCTGGTGAAGGTTTTTCTCAAAAAATAATGACCTTCGATTGCTTTAATTTAAAATTTAACACATTTAACGCAGAAAATTTGAAGGATCCCCAATGTCCTACATGTATACGTCATAACTATAAGCTACTCCATACACAGCAAAAACAATCTATCGAAGCACTTTGCGGAGATGCATTCTTGTTTCGGTTTGGCACTCAAATCTTTGAACACGTAGACTATCTACCACTCAATGTAACGAAAAGTAATCATTTTGTGAAATTAGCGCATTACGGAAACTATACGATGACCATTTTTAAAGATGGACGTACACACGTATACGGTATTAAAAATCAGACACAAGCCAAAACAGTTTATAACCAACTCTTGAAAGCTATAAAATAGCGCCACGATTTTACTTGTTTGATTTATATTGCCTGTGAAGCACTGGGGAATGATGATTTGTGCGGCATGTCGTTTAGAGCGCGTGATGGGATAAGTCGCATTTCTAGATAGGCATGGTGGATGAACTAATTTATGATAAAAATAGGGCGTATCGCTTTATTATTAAAGATACGCCCTACTCTATTTGTTTCAAATAGATGCCAAAAGTATATTAATGTTATTGTGGTTTCGCTTTTGCTGCATGTCTAGCTGCTTTAACATCTTCAGCTGTTTTTCTATTTTCTTCAGCCTCTTTTTTTGTAGCTTCATCACCACACACCACGTGGTCGATTTTATTTTTTAATGCTTCATAGCCTTGTTCAGCAACAAGCACTTTATCATTTTTATGATTTTCATCTCCAAAATATGTTGCATCCATACCTGCATTATGATGAAAATCCGTATTTGTTGCCCCAGGTAACATAGCCGTTACATTAATATTTTTTTCTTTCAATTCTTCTCTTAACGCTTCAGCAAACATAAATCCAAATGCTTTGGACGGTCCATAAACAGTCTCATATGGTGTAGGTAACGTAGCTGATAATGATGAAACGATTAGAATATCACCAGATTTATTTTTGGCCATATGCTGTGAAACCCTTTTAGCCATATGAACCATACCTGAAATATTAATATCAATCAGTTTTAACTCTTCATCTAAATCATTTTCTAAAAATGCTCCGCCAATACTAATACCAACATTTAAAACTGCCGCATCAACAGTACGATTTTTATTTTCAACAAAACGCCAAAAATCTTCTACCCCATCATAAGTTGACGCATCGGCTTGAAATGGATACGTTTCAACACCTAATTTTTCAATTTCTTTTGCAGAATCGTAAATTCTATCACTTGAGCCTGACATTGCAACATCATAACCATCTTTTGCAAATAATTTTGCCAATTCAAAACCTAATCCTGAACTTGATCCTGTTATCAATACGAGTTTTTTATTTTCAACCATTTGAAACGCTCCCTTTAATTTAATATTTATATTTTTATTCTAAAGGTTAAAGTGCACTTTATAGCAAATAATTAGTTTTGACTGTTCTTTTCATATTCCTTTTCTAAATCATTGAAATATTGAAGTTTTACGTCTACTTTATTAAATGCTTTGTCTAACGCTTCTTGTTGCTGTTCTAAAACTTTCTTATGATCTAATAAAATTTTACGCCTAGAGTCAAAATCTTTTTCTCCATTCACGGTCATTGTAATAATTTTTCTTAAATCATTGATAGACATACCCGTTATTTTCAAGCAATTGCATTAAATCTTTTCTCTTTAATAATTCGCTCATAATATTTTCCACCTTTATCTATATCTATTACTGTAACATTACCATATTGTCAGATTATTATTAGTTTCCTTTTTCATATAAAAAAATGGAAATAACTAAAATCAATAGTTATTTCCATTCAAAACTTTAGTTTTAAGATAAATAAAGTACAATTTTTATCTCTGATTCAACAATTTTATCATTATAAAAATTCGCTTGAATAGCAACTAAGTCATGTTTTTTGAACTGATAAATCTACTACTATATCTTTTTAAACATGGTAAAAACTTCAGCTAAATTATTTGTGATATGCTTCCCCTTATCAGTGATTTTGCTAAAATTTTTATATCGCTTAAAAAATAGGCAAGTTAGTATTTAAATAACTCGCCTATATGTTTGCAGAAATATCATTTAATTCAAAAATTATGTTATTTAAATTCTAAACTAATATTAAATGATAGGTTTCTGTTTACAATAGATTTATCAGCACCTTGCTTGGTTCCTCTATTTTTATGGGATGCTTTATATTCCTGAGACTCTTGCCAATGTTTGTAAGCTGCTTCGTCTTGCCAAAACGTAATGATAACATGATGTTCATGTGTACTATGTGGCTTTAGAAATAATAGATTTTCAAACCCTTCAGTATTCTCTAGATGTTTATCTCTATTTAAGAACACACGCTCGAAGTCTGCCTCTAAACCAGGATTAGCATATAAATGGTTTAAAACTGCATAACCATATTGTGGCAGATCATTAATTTGTTCTAATATAGTATAGTGATATGTCACATTAAATCTATTAATAGTTACCTCATTATTATTTTTGTCTAAATAAATACGATGTATTTCATTTTTCAACAAATGAATCACTCCTTTTTATTGGATGATATGTCAAAATTGCTTAAATTTATCCATAACATAATCTCTACTATTTTTATGATTCACGATAGTCTGTGGATAATCTTTTCCAATTTCAATATGATAAATTTCTTGTAACTTGTCTTTATATTTAGTTGGATCATGAATGTATTTACTGCTCACATCATTAAATATTTCTAGCTGTGTTTTAATAAAATACCCTTGCGCATCAAAACGCTCACTTTGACGTATAGGATTAAACATTCTGAAATAAGGCACTGCATCTGTTCCAGTTGATGCTGACCACTGCCATCCATGTACATTAGATGCATTATCATAATCTATCAAATACTGTCTAAAGTACTCCTCCCCCCAAGTCCAATCAATAAATAAATTTTTCGTTAAAAATTGTGATACGACCATTCGTAAGCGATTATGCATATATCCTGTACGATTCAGCTTCTTCATTGCAGCATCAACGATTGGGTAACCAGTTTGACCTTTTTTCCATACTTCAAAATGTGTTTTATTATACGACCATTGCATGTTTCGATATTTTTCAGAAAAAGATTTAGTTGCCGTTTCTGAATACTGTGTCATTAACACATAATAAAATTCACGGAATAGAACCTCTCTTATAAAAGCTTCAAAATTTTTTTCATCGCTCTCATAATCTTCAAGTAAATCATTTATAATTTCACGAATATCGAGTAGTCCATATGCTAAATATTTACCTAATCCACTTACAAAATCCTGCGACACATCGTCAGTCAATTTATCATAATGAGCTATGTCACCATTTAAAAAATCATCCCAAGCTTTACGCGCTAACTTTTCTATAACTTTATTATTTTCAAATTTTAAGTCACTTTGATTTGAACCCTTTTCCGCAATTTGAGACAACTGCTTAAATTGATAACTTTTTTTAGGGGTGTGTACTAAGTCCTGACGATTTGCTTTATAAAAGCTAGTAAATACTTTATAAGGCTGTTGCTGTTTATTAAAAGTCTTTGTTGGCTCAAAATAATGATTCACGCGCTGTCCAATTACTGTAACTTGGTGATTTTCAAAAGCCTTTTTTACATGAGGATAGTCATATATTTCTTTGTGATAACTCATAATATCTTTTGCTACTAATACGTGAGATAACGCCAATGTTTCTGCTAATTCACCTAGCTTTTCGTATGTGACAATATAAGGTTGTATATCATGCTTATCTAAAGCATTTACAAATCCTTTTACAACTTTATAGTAATAGTCACGTTTTACTTCTGATGCGTCAGTTAAATCTTCTAAAGGTAAGATAAAATACAATTTATTTATCTCATTTTGATGCTTCACTATATATTGAAAAAGTGGATTATCTTTCGTTCTAAAAACTCTGTTAAGTATGACTCCTAAATGCATTTTATTGCCTCCCAGCTTGTTTCATACAAATTCACTTTATAATTGTCCTTTAACTTAAGATTGTGTTTTCAATCATATACCCGTTTTAACTTTTGTATAATTCACTAAAAAATAAAATAAATTTTAATACCTTACATATTATAGGCAACTTCAGGGTATATTATTATCAGAGGTGATTAAATTATGAATAACAAACAATTACAAAATGAAATTGAAAATATATTAAATACATCAAAAATAGGTGTCCTATCTACTGCACATAACAATACACCTAATAGTAGATACATGGTATTTTATAATGATGGACACACACTTTATACTAAGACAAGCATTGAGTCTAAAAAAATTGCTGAATTTAAAGATAATCCCAAAGCTCATGTACTTATAGGTTACGATGAAACGAATAATCGTAGTTTTCTAGAAATTGATGCTAATGTTGAAATACTGAAAGATCAAGAGACTATTGATTGGATTTGGAACAAACAAGATAAGTCCTTTTTTGACTCTAAGGATGATCCAAACTTGTGTGTAATTAAAGTAATACCAAAATCCATAAAAATTATGAACGATAAAAAATTAGACGCACCACAAACCATTACGTTCGATTAGTTAAAAAGGCGAGCCTAGGACATAAATAGATGTCTCAGGCTCGTTTTCAATTTGGCAGTAGGTGACTGAATTGAAAATGCGATTATATCAAGCTTTTTTCAATCCTAGTCATCCTTGCCGGGGTGGGACTACGAAATCTCTATTAGAAAATTTGATTTCTGTCCCACTCCCGTTTTTTATATACCATTATTAATATCTTCTAACATAGCATCAACTGTAATTTTAGCACTCGTCAGTACAATTGGCACTCCTGCCCCTGGATGAACACTAGCTCCAGCAAAATACAAATTTTTGTAATCTCTGCTCACATTAGGCGGTCTGTAATAGTTACTTTGCGCTAAAGTAGGCATTAAACCAAAGGCTGCTCCAAATTTAGCATTATAATCTCCTTCAAAATCCTTAGGCGTATAAATAATTTCTGTCACAACTTGCTTTTTCAAATCTTTTAACGCTTTAATCGTAGAAAGCTTATTGTAAATAATATCTTTCACTTGTATGATTGTTGACTCATCAGACCAATCCGTATCACCTGTTTTCAATTCTGAAACGGGCATCAGCACATAAATACCTGTTTGACCTTCTGGCGCTAACGACTGATCTTCCACACTAGGAGCGTATACATATATTGATGGATCTTGGGATATTTCCCCGGAAAATATTTCATTGATATTATTATCAAAATCCTTTGAAAATATAACATTATGTAACAAGATATCTTCAGATAAATCTTTATCAACCCCTATGTACATTAAAAAGGCTGAGCAAGAATAGTCCATATTATCAATTTTCTGTGTCGTATACTTCTTAGGATGATGTTCATTTTTAATTAAAGATGAAGTAGCATATGGAAAATCAGCAGTACAAATTATTTTGTCATACTTTTCTATATGTCCGTTTACTTTTAGTCCCTCCGCACGCTTATACCTACTATCAATGATAATTTCTTCAACGTTTGCGTTGGTATAAATTTGAGTACCTAATTCTTCATTTAGCGTTTGAAGCGCTCTGACAAAGCTATACATACCACCTTTTATAAAGTGAACGCCAAACATTAACTCTATCATGGGTATAATTGAATACAATGACGGGCTTCGTTTAGGGTCGATACCTATATATAATGTTTGAAACGCTAAAATCTTTTGGATTTTTTCATTATCAACATATTTTTCAATTAAATTATCTGCTTTATCAAATGTTTTGAGTTTCATACCCTGATATATAGTAAAAGGATTATAAAAATCCGTAGGTTTCCTAAACGTACGTTCTAGAAAATATTTTCGTGCTATTTCGTATCTTTCGTATATATCTGTTAAAAAGGACATAAAACCATATGTAGAGTTAGGTTCAATACCTTCAAGCATATTTCTTAATTGAGCAAGATCTGTAGGAACGCGAATTTGATCTGTTTCACTAAAATAAACATCATATATATGTGATAATTGTTTAATTTCCAAGTAATCATTCATATTTTTTTGAGCGTAATTAAAAACGTCTCGATAAATCTCAGGCATCATTACGATGGTTGGTCCCATATCAAATGTAAATCCATCTTGCTTGATCTGATTCATTCTGCCACCTATTTGTTGGTTCTTTTCATATAAATCTACTTGGTGACCGTTTGCTGCTAATCTTGAAGCTGCAGCTAAACCTGAAACACCGCCGCCTATAACTGCAATCTTCATAATGTTTCACTCCTATTATATTTCGCACTAAGTTCACGATAAATTTTCATTTTTTTCAATTTGCTTACATATACTTTCTTATGCAACGTATAGTTTGCCTTCCTTACTTCCACAAGTATTTCATGATAAGCTATCGCAGCTAATTCGATAATGTAACGTACCTCTTCGTCAAAATAATTAATACCGTTTAATGCAATATCATATAACCTAACTGACTCTGTAGCGTAACTTTCCCACAGTTCTATATAATTTGGCGTAACTCCTTCATAATATATAGAATGTAGATTAACTCGATATTGAGCTAATTTTTCTACACTTAGATAAATTCTTCCATTTTGAAAATCTTCGCCGACATCTCTTAAAATATTAGTTATTTGCATTGCCTTGCCTAAAGCAATCGCAGCTTCTTCAGCTTGCTCGCAATTATTTTCATTTGATGAAGTTAATATAGGAGTTAACAATTCACCGACAGTACCTGCCACACCATAGCAATACTCATATAAATCTGAATCAGTTTTCATTTCTTTTAAAACTAAATCTTCCTTCACATATTGAATTAAAGATTCAAAAGGTTTTTTAGGTATTGAATATGTATTCAATGTATTACTTAAAGCATTCATAATAGCTGCATCACTTTGATACGATTGAATATAATCACAATCGCTATAAATCACATCTAAATCTCTAGCTATGCCGTTTAATTGCTCAAGGTCTTTGTATTTATCAATACTGTCATCTATAATTCTGCAAACTGCATAAATAGCCCAAATTGCTTTTTTCCTTTTTAAATCCAAAAAATCAAAGGCATATGAGAACGTTTTTGAATGTTCTTTCATTATATTGTGACAATGGTTATAATCTCTCTCTAATTGATTCATTTATTGGCCTCCTCAGTAAGCCTAGAACTTCTTGACATTTGTATAAAAAACTAAGCTATAAATCTATTCTACGGCCTTTCCAATATATACGTTTGAATACATTGATATCTAACCATGATTTAAAAAATATCACGACAAAGCATATGAAGAGCAGTGGATGACATAAACTCGCAACGATATTAAAATTTCCTGTTCTTCGAATAAATATATGAAATTGTATCGCATATATAAAATATAGAGTAATAGCTAATAATGTATATAACGAGCCTAAATTAATTGAAAAAATTATCGCTAAAACTGTTGTAAGTGAACCAAATAGCCATAAAAATACAAACGTAAGCGTAGACTTTTTAGTTACTTGAGAGCCAAGTGCAAAGTGTTTACTCCAACCCTCTAATAGCGCTTTATATCCTTGAGAATACATTCTAAAATTCACTACGCCTTGGCCTTCATGCAAACTAACTGGCAAACCTTGCTGATTATATGCTTTACTTATTGCAAAGCCTTCAATGATTTGATTTTTAGCTTTCAAATGTCCTTGTGTCAATTTATAATCTTGCTTATTTGTCACAAGGACTGGTCCAAACGCGCCTTGCTCATTATTTGCTGATTTCGTGATTGAAAATTGATTCATACCTACAATTGTCATTAAATTAAAAATCGCCGATATATTTTCATATAGCTTTTTTATCTTGTGATAAGGTTGTATTGACAACAAACCTTTACCACCTTGTAAATCATATTGATTGGCTATATTTTGAATACTATCATCACAAGCAAACTGAACATCAGCATCAACAAACATTAATAAATCATGCGTTGCATATTTGCTACCTTGCCAACAAGCATGTGACTTACCTTGCCATGTAGTATCATTTTCAACAGTATATACGCTCGCACCATAATATCTAGCGACAACTTGTGTCTCATCAGTTGAACCATCATCCATAACAATTACTTCTATTTCTTGTTCTTTACTTATACTGTTAAGTAATTTAGGTAAGTTCTCCGCTTCATTTCTAGCAGGTACAATAACACTGACGGCTGTCTGACCTCTTCCTTTTCCGGAGTTATTTATAATCGCTCGACACGCATACATACACATTCCACTTATTAGTGATAGTATCGTCAATACTATTGCTATTATATAAAGTATCATTCAGCCTCAACTACTTTCTCCATTAATAATAGCTTCTGCTACTTGCATACCACTCAAAGTAACCATAGGCATACCAGGGCCAGGATTTACAGAACCACCTACAAAGTACAAATTTTTGAAGTACTGACTTTTTTTAGGAAATTTAAAACCTTTATTTTTCTTCTTATTGGATACTACGCCATATATAGATCCTTTATTAGAATTGTATGTATTTTCTATATCATGCGGTGTCCATACGTCTTCATATACAATGTGCTTTCTCAAATCTTTCAAGCCCATGGACTCTAATTTATCCAATATACGTTCTTGGAATTGCAGATATTCTGCTTCACTAAATGACTTACTCTGAATGTACGGTATGTGTGGCAATATTTTTATATTCTCGTGTCCCTCTGGCGCCTGTGTCTTATCTGTTTTATTTGTATTCACTACATAAATAGTCGGATCTTCAGGCAAAACATACTGGTGAAAAACTTGATCATAATTAACTTTAGAATTACTTGAAAAGAAAAAGTTATGATGTTGAAGCTCTGGATAACTTTTGTCCACACCAAGATGCATGACATAACCTGAACTAGCTGGCTCAAATTTACGTTCCAATTTGTTTATTTGGTTTGCATCAAAATTCAATAAATACTTATAAACAGGGATTACTTCCATATTAGATATAATGTAATCTGCATATATTTCCTTATTACTTTCTATTGTTATCCCTGTCACCTTATTTTGACTATTATAATTGATACGTTTTACAGGGGTGTTAAAATGTATGCCCACACCTAATTTTCTCGCTAATTGTTCCATCGCTTCAGCTAACTTATGAATGCCACCATCTACGTACCACAAACCTTCCTCATGTTGCATTTGAGGTAATAAACTCAATACAGCCGGAGCATCATAAGATGAGGAGCCGACATATTTTATGAAATAACCTAGCATTTCTCTTAAATATGGGTTATCTACCCTTTTATTAATGGCTTGTTGCATTGTATGAAAATAATCGAATTGCTTTAAAGCTGAAAATGGACCATGATAACGAATAATTGCAAACATCGTATCTAATCCCTTATCAAAGTAGCTTTTTTCAGCAACTTGATGTATCTTTTGTGCGTAACTAAAAAACGAAGAAAGTTGCTCTATATCTTTATCTGTTAACGATTCATTATTTGTTAACATATCTTCCATGGATTCATATAAATCTAAAATTTGGCCATCTGGATAAACGTTTCTAATCTGTAAACTTAACTTACGAATGCTAACATAATCTTCTAGCCTTTCATCACATCGTTGAAATAAGCGTTGAAATACTTTAGGCATGGTTAAAATTGATGGACCGAGATCAAATCCATAGTCATCTATGTCTAACCTATTTACCTTTCCACCGATATGCTTATTTTGTTCATATAAATCCACTTGATAGCCTGCTTGAGCCATACAAATTGCGCTAGCAATCCCTCCCAAGCCACCTCCTATGACAACCACTTTCTTATTTCCCATTTAATCACCTTTTCTTTTTTGTAATTTATTATAAATACGTATTAACTTAGGGCGATTATAGCGCTGAACAATCATACAAGGCACATTAGCTATAATGACATATATAAAATTAATTATTTTAACGCTTTTTGACGCTTTAAAAAACGCAATAACAGGAAATATGGATAGCAGATGAACCACCTCTGCACGTCTAGTTTCTAATATAAATCGCTGTATATCATTCATATTTTTAGATAAATCGAAAGTCGCTTTACTACTGATATTAGGGTTAAGATTTTGACCGTCTGGCAAATAATCTTTCCAATATTGCACTTTAACTAATTGTTGCCATAATTGACCCTCTTGTTCAATATTCCAACTTCGAAAATACTTATTATCTTTTTCTAAGAACTTATAACTAATACGAGTACCAAGTTGAGCAATAATCATTTGAACTATAAACCAATATAGCGCAATATATATAATCTTTTTCATCAATTTAATGCTCAGATTTCGCTGTATAGCTTGGGTTATCTTTATTTAAATACCAATTACCAGCTGTTAAATAAGTAGCAAAAGCGCTCCAGAGCATATATGGAACTAGTAAAATGCCAGCAACTTTTTTTACATTGAAAAATTTTACAGTTGTTGTAACTACTGCGCCCAGTAATACAACACTCTCTATCAACGCACTAAAGCGTAATTTATATTTGAAGTATAATATCGACCATAGATAATTCAGGCTTAATTGTGAGTAATAAGCACCTTTCAAAGCCTTACTAGTAGATTTATTAGTCACTAATGCATAAGCTGCGCCCATCGTTGTATAAAGTATTGGCCACACAATTGGAAAGACATAGCCGGGTGGTGAAAAAGGTGGTTTAACATTATTTTTATAATCTTTTCTCGCGTTTTTCACTGCAAATTTCCCTATAAATTTACCACCTGTAATTGGTGTTATAACTTTTATAATTGTTTTAATTATCTCGTTTGCTTTCATAGTTGATCCCCTCTTTTTTTGTAAAAGTAACTAGCCTTTATTTTAGCCGTTACAATTCGGCATTGGACATGTTATTTTTTCTAGCTAAATACTTTTTCAATCCATATACTTTCAAAACAATTGCACCTGTAATAACAATTGGCAAAATAAACTTCTTCATATTAAAGTATTCTCCTTTATTAGTTTTTTGGCTATTAATCTTGAATTTAAAAAGATTCATTACACTTTTATGAACTTTTGCTTGGGTATACTTATATACCCACCAAGGTAACGTCGGTTCATATTCTTGTAACGCTATGATACATGCGTCACTATTAGGTAATCTTCTAAACTCTAATCTCGCATTACCACCATCTGAATCTAAAGCGAAATCTCCACCAACAATTCGATATAAAATTCTCTCGTTATTAGAAGCTTTAAAATCTTTACTTAATAATAATAAGTCCTTATTTAAACACGGCACACTAATCGTAAAGTTATCTTCGTTAAAATCACTATTAACGACATTTAATGTAATTCTATTTAAAAAATTTGCATATGATTCTGCCAATTGAATCATATTTACATCTTTAGGTAAGACTACCCTTGATATTGCTCTAACATCTTTAATATCGCCCTTACGTGATGACTTCCCTTTCTTTTGTGTCTTAGTTTCTTCTTCCAAGGCATTACGCACACTTTCCTTATAATCAATCTTGCCTATAGAAATGTCCTTCACAATATTTTCATCATTTCTAATCATATCATGAATTAAGCTATCCATTAACGGATAGACCATTTCTTTTGGAACCCCTGAAATAAGTTTCACCCAATATTTACTTAGCCAAATGGGAATAATAGGCAAATCTATCGTAGGTAATCGTTTATCTAGTACCTCTGCAGTTTGCTTGAATAGATCTTTATAAGTCATATGACTAGGTCCACCAATATCTATCGATTCGTTCTCATTTGGATTACGCTCTACAATTTTATATAAACCGTCAATCACGTCGTCTATTGCAACTGGCAATGTTGTATTATAAGCCCATTTTGGCAGTAACAGGCCAGGTAATCTATCCACTAATTTTTTTAATATAGGGTAAGAACTTCCTTTAGAGCCTATAATCAAACCCGCTCTTAAAGTACTTACTGGTACACCATATGATCCTAAAATCTGTTCGCACTCTAAACGGCTTCTTAAATGTGGTGATAATTCACTTGTATTAGGTATCAAACCACTCATAAATACAATATGCTGAACTTTGTTATAACTTGCGGCTTTAGCAAAATTATCAGCTAATAATGCATCCATATCTTCAAAGCTCGCCTGCGTCAACTTAGCTGAAGGCATCATAGAATGGACAAGATATATAGCGATATCAATATCCTCCATTACCTCAGTGATTTCATTTAAATCAAACAAGTCAGCTGCCTTCCAAGTAACATTGTGTTCATTTGATTTATTTTCTATATTTCTAGAAATAGCTATAATTTCATAGTTATCTTTTAATTTATTCATTAAGTGACTACCGATATATCCCGAAGCGCCTGTTAATAATATTTTTTTCATATATTTAGCCTCCAAATAGAAAAAGATGAGCAGGTAAACTTTACCTCAGCTCATCTTTAACTTAACGAGCTCACTTGCTCATTATCTTAATTGACAAGAGCTCCAAGTCTCTTATTTAAAATTATACCCTTCTTAAAGCTTTTCAATCTTTATTTATAATAATTAATCAATAAATTTATCAAACCACAAGAATTTGACTAAAAAAGGAATAATCTTACTTGCTTTAATGATGTCACTAGTATAAAAAATTCTTTATCTTTTCCTGTATAATCTGGAATTCGTACCATATTTGCTTTGGTACTATATAATCACTTTCGATTTAATATATATCTTGATATTATTGAAAAGTATTTGAGCAATTTAAGTTTATTTTTACAATGTATCTACTACAACTTTATATTTTAAAAGTCATCATTTCCAATTTTATACATATATTCTTTGGCTCAGGCTGATGTAGATGTATACTTTGCTTCACCGTAATGATTCAATAATTATTTTTGCTCACTGACTTACCGTCTAATAAGAAGAAAACACCATTCGTTTTATGATTAGAAACCCCGTAATATGTTGGATCGTGTAAATCTTTATTATTTTTAGCTAATGCATTTTTAGTAATCTTGTGATTATTAATCTTGAAGTTATCAGCTTTTTGAGATGTTTTAAAATTCTTATCTAGAATAAAATTACTTTGATTTGCTGTATAACCACTGTAACTATAATAAGGTTTCACAGATTCTTGCGCATGTGCTTGAGTGATATTAAATAATTCGGGCGTTACGAAAAATCCCAAAACTAAACTACTAGCTAAAATAAAGTTAGAAACTTTTTTCATAAAAACCCTCCTCATATTTGTCTTACAGGTCACGTTATTATATTAATGTTACAATGTTGCGATAGTATCACATGATAAAATACATTTTTTATTTCTTCTTACACTCATACACGCAAATTAACTTATGCTTTTCTTAATTTAGAAGCTTATCACTATAGAAAAATTGAAAAGTAAATGTCTGATATGAGCTTATTTAAACAAAGAGCACATAAGCGTTGTCAAGAGAATCATTTGATATACGTCGATTTTAAGTGTAAATATTAAAAAATCGCCTGGAACAAAAAGTAATGTTCCAGGCGTGGCTATGATAAGTCTTATAATAGTTTCGCAAGTGCGACCATGACAAATTGTAATGGTAAACGAAGGACATGCTGCTTAACACTATCCGTTTCATCTCTTTCATCTTTGTAAGAGATGTTCTTACGTGCAGCGTAAATATTTGCAGGAAATATGAGCCAAAGGAATCCTTGTACTACTTTTCTTACGCGTGATCTATTTTTAGCACCGAGTACATAAAAAGCAATTATAAATTCTAATATGCCCGAATACTTAACTATTGCGTGTTTGAAAGGTAAATAGGACGGCACGATTTTTAAAAACATATCTTTATTTTTAAAGTGTGCAACACCACTTTTATAAAACAGTAAACTAAATATGAATCTTACTATGATATTTTTCATAGTCTTCCCCTATTCTTCAGCGACTTTGACAACTTGTTTACCAAAATTCTCTCCTGTGAATAACTTTCTAAATGCAGAAGGTAAATTGTCAAAACCTTCATCTATCGTCACTTCAAATTTAATTTTACCTTCAGACACCCATTGTGCGAGTTGTTCGCTTGCTTCTTTAAAATGATCAGCGAATTGTGCTACTACAAAACCTTGCATCAATGCTTGATTTTTAATCAACGTTCCTTGGATACGTGGTCCAATATCGTCTTTTTCATTATTATATGCTGAAATTGCACCACATACCGGAACGCGTGCAAATCGATTTAAGTGTTTAAACACTTCATCAGAAATTGCGCCGCCTACATTTTCAAAATACACATCAATACCATCTGGTACAGCCGCTTCGAGTTGCTGTGCGAAATCATCTTGTTTATAGTCAATGGCCGCATCAAATCCTAATTCATCTGTTAAATATGTTGTTTTCTGCTTACCACCAGCAATACCGACAACTTTTGCGCCTTTAATCTTAGCAATTTGTCCTACGACAGAGCCTACTGCACCTGATGCAGCTGACACGACAACCGTCTCGCCAGATTGTGGTTGACCAATTTGAAGCAATCCTGTATAGGCCGTCATTCCCGGCATGCCTAAAACACTCAAATATAAATGTAATGGTACATCTTTTGATGGCACAGGGGTCACATCGTCTCCATTCACTGTATTTATCTTTTTCCATGGTAATATGCCTGTGACATAATCGCCGACAGATAGACGTTCATCGTTCGATTGTGTGACTTTTCCAACAATATGACCTTGTAATGGCTCATTCACTTGGAAAGGTTGAACATAACTTTTTGTATCATTCATTCTGCCTCTCATGTAAGGATCTACAGATACATAAATGGATTCTACTTGAACCTCACCTGCATGTGGTTCTCGAGTTTCTATTGTTTCAAATCTAAATACATCGTCTTGAGGGATACTTTGTGGTCGTTTTGCAAGTACAACTTGTTGATTATTCATTTATTATTCCTCCAGATATTTAGTCGTAGCGTCTGATAATGACAAATCACCATTGATGATTTGGAATTCGTGACCTTTTAATGCTTCATCAGTTAACACAGAAACAAGCACTTCTGCTACATCTTCTCTTGTAATAGACGGATTTTGTACATTTTCAAATTGCGCACTCATATTGAATTGTTGCGTTTCATGATCGTTAGTTAATGCGCCTGGATGCACGATGGTATATTTTAAATTTGAATGTCTTAAGTAGTCATCCGCATAATGTTTTGCAATGGTATATGGTTTCAAGTCGCCTGACGCATCAAACGCTTCTCGACGTGAGTCGTACGTTGATACCATAACAAAGTGTTGACGACCGACGTGTTCACTTGCTTTAATTGCTTTCACTGCACCGTCTAAATCTACTATGATTGTTTGATCGTCACCTGTGCTTCCACCAGAACCGACGGAAAAAAGGATTTGATCATACGGTTTAAATAATTCTATTAATTCATCAATAGATTGTTTTGCAACATCAATGTAAGTTGCATCAATACCATCTGCTTTTAAAACTTCAACTTGTTCTTCTTTTCTAACACCGGCAGTAAAGTCAACGTTTCGTGCTTTGAGTTTGCGTACGAGATGTTGACCGACGCCACCATTAGCGCCAATAATTAATGATTTCATGTGTATCGCTCCTTTATGAAATTATTGATTAGCTAAGATTTTTAAAGCATGTTCAGCAACAGCATGTCCTGATTGAGGATTTTGACCAGTCACAATGCGACCATCTACGACTGCGAAATTGCTCCAGTCATCCTCTTTTTTAAAATGTGCACCGTTACTAATAAATTCGTCTTCTAATAAATATGGCATGTATTCAGTTGTACCATTTGCTTGTTCTTCACTATTTGTAAAACCAGTCACGTCTTTATGACGAACGAGGTAATCGCCATTTTCTTTAATGTCGAGTAGACCAGCCGCACCATGACATACAGAAGAGAGAACGCCTTGGTTATTGTAAATACTTAACGCAATGTCGTTAAGTTCTTTGTTATTTCTAAAATCCCAAATCGCACCATGTCCACCTGCAAAGTAAATGGCTTGATAGTCGCTAGAATTAACCTCTTTTGGAGATAAAGTTTGTCCAAATTTGTTCATATAATCATGATCCGTATAGTATTCCCAGTCCTCAGCTCGCATCATTTCAGGGCTAAGACTGACAGGATCAAGAGGCACATATCCACCATTCGGACTTACGAAATCAACATCATAACCTGCGTCATAGAAATCTTTCGCAAAGTGCGTAACCTCTGAGAACCACGCACCCGTAGGTCTGTCTAAATTATCGTATTTCGCAATGTTTGTTACAACAATTAAAGCTTTTTTCATTGTATTTCCTCCTCATTCATGTTTATATAGAGTACAATATCAGTTAAACCTTGGTTTAAGAGAAAGGATATGCTTACATGAAACAATATTACATTGAATATGTCTCAGATTATTGCAATATACCTAAAAGCAAACTGCGTTATTACGAGAAAAAGAATATCTTGAAACACATCGACAGAGATAGCAATAACAAGCGTTTATACACAGACGACGATATCGAAATGATTAAATTTATCCAGTGCCTAAGCAATTTGAATATGCCATTAAAAGAAATCCGAAAAAACACAGACATGCTTTATCAAAACCAAACAGATGTCCCAAGCGTGTTACGCGCACACCTAGAATTCTTGAATGAACAACGGAATTTGATCAGTAAACATATCGACTTAATTGAACAAGAAATACAAACTGCCATGACCGAGTGACGAAGGAAAAGGGCGATAGGTGGATAGGCAAAGCTGGAATGAGTCAGAAAATTGCGTCGGGTGGATAAGCTAGAATAGAATGAGTGGGCGATGGATGGATAGACTAAAACGGTTATAATATACCTTATACCTAAAATTACAGAGTACTAAAACTATCTTATCTGCCATCTCTTGACGCGTTCCCCTTGTTAGTGGTTTAGCTAAAAAATCTCATTAAGTAAATGAATTTATATTATTAAAATTGTATAATAGATAAAATCACTGTACTTCTAATTAAATATAGCTAATTCATTTTGTTATCATTATATTTTTTTATTCATCATTACCTATATTAGTAAAAAACCACCTTTTTTCTCAACGAATTATTATAATTTTCTTGTATTCTTTTTAAGTATTGTCTATATGTGAATTCAATGTTCTGTTTGTTTTCATATTAATTGGTAACAAATCTAAAAAATTTATTAATATCTTGATAAAGCTTACTAATTTAATATTCAAACATCAACATTACTTTTTCTATTTCTTCTTTATATTTAAGAAATCCATTGAACATTTCATGCAAATGGTCATTTAAACTATCTGCGTTAAGCGTGAAATATGCTTTTCTTGTATATATGGCAGTTATAATAGCTGCAACACATGCAAAAATTGCAATAATAATCGAATTCAACAAAAACTAGGCGATTTAGCCTCTATAAATTCAGAGAATTAGTAGCCTAGAACCATTGTATTTTTATTAAATTCCCATTCTTAGGATTCACCGCCATCCGTTTATACAGAAAATATTACAAATCTTTAGTTTATATAAAGCGTACAAAAGACATTTCGATTAAGGCTAATCATACCGTCTTTTTACTTATGATTATTTTTAATTCGATGATGTTAATGTTTTGATTATTCAAATGTTACTTGGGAAGGGAGACGTATTACGCTACCTCGTTCGCTTAAAATTTGGATTTACATTTGAAAACATAAAAATAACGATTTTCAAAAAGCAGACTATTTCATTAGTTTTCCGTTCTTTTTGTTTTATCATTTATTTACAAATTTTAACTCTATATGCTTTTAAAGCGTATATTTACTTATAAAATTGTGACAAAATATTGACAGCGCTTTCATTTAGAGCTACTCTATATTTAAATTCCCTCACCAACGGTAATTTATAAGTCTCGTATGTAACTTCTTTTTACATAGAAATTTTTTATAATTGTAAGCGCTTCCTAAAAATATCGATTTAAGAAAGGGTGATTGTTTTGGAAAATGTTAAAGCAGTATTTAGTAAGTTCTTTGGATTTATACCCCGTGCAATTATCAACATTTTTATCTAATTTATATATTTAAATAACTAATTAATAGAGGTGCTATTCATGAAAAATAGAGAAAACAGATACAGTATTCGTAAATTCAGTGTAGGTGCATCATCCATTTTAGTAGCGACATTGCTATTTATGGGAGGTGGCGGCGGTGCTGCACAGGCAACAGAAACACATCAGAAAGTGGGTACTTCTGAATCAACTTTAGCGCAATCTACTGGTGATAATCAAAAACAAGCTGATGAACAGGAAACACAACAAAACAAAGTTCAATCTAACGAACAAACAGCCTCTACATCGCAGTCAGTAACTAATGAAAATGAAAAACAACAAAATTTACATAATGAAAATACACCTTCAACTTCAGTTAATGATGACACGAATAAATCATACACTAATGAAGAAACAACAAACCGCCTAACTGATCAAACTACAAAAAATCAATCAACTGAAGCTACAGAAGCATCAACTACAGAAACACATTCCGATAACTCTCAATCAGCCTTAACTAGAGAGGATTCACCTTCTCTTGAAAAACAAGAAACGACTAAAAGCACACTTCAAAAAGACACAGAAACTTCAGATAAAAAAGATAACACAACAGAAACAACTACAAATGTAAATCCCACAGCAGAGAAAGCGACTAATCAAGAACTTTCAATAACACCAACTACTACTGATGAATCAAAAACACTATCTACAAAAGATAATACATCAAAAATAACTGACAATCATTCATCAGAAAAGATTCAATCAGAGCCAACCGAAGAAACTTTACAATCCACGTCATCAAAAGCTGAAGATAATTCAAATGTAAATCACGATTCAACAAAAAATGATAATAATGATGTAGAAACACTGTCTACTGAAAAAAACAATGGTATCATAAATACAAATGCAGCAAAACAAACAATACCAACTAAACAATCAATAGATTCCACTACATCTAAAGAGAATACTTTAAATATTAAAAAGGGAACTATCTCAATCAATGATGCAGCAAATGAAACTGTTGGAAATAAAGGTGCTAAAGATCAAAAAGACTCACCAGCAGAATTAGAGATGTTAGCTAACAATACAGTAGCCACGACAAATAATACGTCTCAACAACAAGGTACGACGGAAACAAAAGACCAAACAAACAAACCTGCTAAGCAAGGTCAATACAAAAATCAAGATCCAATTATTCTTGTTCATGGTTTTAATGGATTTACTGACGATATTAATCCTAGCATTTTATCACATTATTGGGGTGGAGATAAATTAAACATTCGTCAAGACTTGGAACAAAATGGTTATAATGCTTATGAAGCAAGCATTAGTGCGTTTGGTAGTAACTATGACCGTGCAGTTGAACTTTATTCCTATATTAAAGGTGGTACTGTAGATTATGGTGCTGCACATGCAGAAAGATATGGACATGAACGCTACGGTAAAACATACGAAGGTGTTTATAAAGATTGGCAACCTGGCCAAAAAGTACATCTAGTCGGTCATAGTATGGGAGGACAAACTGTCCGTCAATTAGAAGAATTATTAAGAAATGGTAGTCAAGAAGAAATTGAATATCAAAAAGCACATGGTGGTGATATTTCTCCTTTACTACAAGGTGGTCAAGATAATATGGTTTCTTCAATTACCACATTAGGTACACCACACAACGGTACACACGCCTCTGATAAATTGGGTAATGAGGCCATTGTTCGTCAAATTGCGTTTGATCTAGGTAAAAAACTTGGTAATAAATACTCTCGTGTAGACTTCGGTCTATCTCAATGGGGTTTAAAACAACAACCTGGAGAATCTTATTTATCATACCTTTCACGAGCTAAAACTTCTAAACTATGGCAAACAAAAGATAATGCTTTTTACGATTTAACACGCGATGGTGCCACAGATCTTAACCGTAAAACATCACTCAATCCTAATATCGTTTACAAAACGTATACAGGTGAAGCAACACACTCTACATTATCGGGTAAATATAAAGCGGACTATAATCTTTTCTTACCATTCACAGCTACTGCAAATGTCATTGGTAAAGCTACTGAAAAAGAATGGAGAGAAAATGATGGCTTAGTTTCTGTTATTTCATCCCAGCATCCTTTCAATCAAGCTTACACAGAAGCAACAGATACAAATCAAAAAGGTATTTGGCAAGTAACATCTACAAAACATAACTGGGATCATGTCGATTTTGTAGGACAAGATAGTAAAGATACAAAACGTACACGTGAAGAATTACAACAATTTTGGTACGATTTAGCCGATGATTTAGTTCAAAGTGAAACGCTCACTCAAACTCAAAAAGCTTAGTCTTTAATAGGTATTTAGAGAAAGGTGGTTAATCTAATGTCTGGTGATATCTTTCAATTATTTAGTTCTCTTTTCAGAGTAGTTAAAGCATTATTTTTCTAATTTAATATAAGCAAAACCCCCTTCAAATGAGAGAAAAATCATTTCCTTTGGAGGGGTTTTTCATTGTGAAAAAGTATGTATTACATTGTCTATGGTTAAGTAATATTGGATTCAAATTTAATCGTGTCTTAGGGAATATTTTTGTATCATTTTCAACCACTTTAAATGTCTTTAGATTAAACATGTTTCTCCCACAGTCAATATAATCTTTATCCCCATTGAGTTCTTCTGTATCTGAGGGTTTTTGCAATCCATCTACGACATTTCTTAGAATGCTTAATGAAGGCTTATAATCTACAAGCAATACTTATATCATTTTAGATATCATGCCTTGTAATTCATCTCCATTTATCTTTTGCCACCCGTTAGCTTTGAAAACAAACCGTTCTGAATTAAAGCGTTTGATATGAAAAACCTTTATCATCATTTCTATGAGTACGGTGTCATTGGGTTTCTTCTTAATATCAAAAATAGCTATAGATGTTAGGTCGATAATCCGTATCTTTTGGGATATTAAGTCGTAACTGATCGATAAGTTCGTTATACACAATTTCACCTTGAGCCGTTTCTTCTATTTCATTGTCATTATTAACAGAAATAGTTAGGATAGCAATCAGACCTTGACGGTCAATTGCCTCCTTAGCCACACTTATTATTTTAGTTAGCATTTCGAATATACTGTTCATTATAATATACCTTCAGGTTCTTTTAATGGCGCTACATCGTGTACATAATAATTACCATTATATTGATCAATATGGATTAAATGCTTTCCGTCAATGTAAGATTCATACGTTTTGTAATCCACGCTATAGTTACTATAACGTTTAAGCCAATCATTGATTGACACACCTGATTTGTGCTCGCTTGTGTTGAAATATTATGATTCGTATATACAATTTGATTGTTCACTTTAATTTTATATGTGAATTGGTGTTTTACTTCACTTGAAAAATCTGTTTGGATCACAGAATGTAACGTAGCTACATATATATTATTTTCTTTAAGTGATGTAATACTTGGAATGTGTAGGCTTTGTCCTCTATCATTATTCATGGTCAACACCTCCTATTTCTTCCAATGTCACATGCGCAAATTCACCATTGAACAATTGGTTAGCTGTATCTTTCATTAGTTGGGCAACATCCTGTGCAGTCTCTTTATCATCACATTCAATCATAATCGCATCATGTATGGGTACGATAATTTTGAACGCTTTTTGTGCATGTATATGTAACCTTAATGGTTTAAATTCAATTTTATCTATATCATTCTTAATACTTTTAATAAAATTTGCATATTGGGTAATATCTATATTCTCTATCGCCCCTTTTCTTAACCTAACATCTTCATCCATTATTGCATTAGGTAACTTATCGTCTGACATATTATTCAATAAGACGCATAATATATCAAAAGCTATACCATTAAAATTATATGCAGCTCTTTCACTTTCTCCAGGGTTTTTTTGAAATTTTTTCATATCAATCTTATAAATATCGACTAGTTTATTAATTCTTTTCTGTAACTGCGCCTTATTTTTAAGACCTAAGGCTTTCTCAGATCTTTTTTTGTATACATTTTTTGAATGCTTTCTCTAAAGTCGCTACTATTACACATTATCCATTACTCCATTTGAACTATATTTTTTCAAATCATATGCACACAATAATTTTTTGTATGATGTATTATTTTTATTTTCGAATTCAAGTAGATGTTTTTTTAATCTTCTAAAACAATAAATTGGGAAAAATTGATTTTTTTGAATTATTTGCTTATTAATTACATCAAGAATTTGTTTGTTCTCTTCTTCTTCTATCTGAAAATATTTTTGCATAAGTTCTGGTACAGTTTGAAACTCATATTTAATCGTTTTTGAAGTTCCAATAGCTAGTATTTTTTCACTATTATTTAAATCATCTATATCTTCTGTTATTTCAACTCTAGTTTTACCACCTTTATAAATATCTTTAACAACATTCTGAACCTTACGTATATCCAAGGCAGAAACTGATAGTTCTAAATTGCCTAATGCTTTATATATACTACTATAATCTTCAGTTTTAATTTTATTAATTCTAATAACTTTGTTATTTTCTAGTTGAATATCGTGTTCCACAACCTCTTTATTTTTAGAACCTTCGTCAAACTCTACCAGTAAAAAGTTACTTCTAATTCTTTCAGACAAATCACTATTTATATATACATATTTATAAATAGTTTCTTAAATATCTCTTATGTTTTCATCGTTTATGCTATAACCCAGAAAAATAATTGGATTATGAATAAATAAAGATAATAACTGTGCTCTAATTAGTTCATAACTAGTATTGAATTTATTGTAATCTTCACTAGTTAATACAATTTTATCTGGTTGACTTATGCAGCCATGTATTTTATAAACTGATCCATAAGGATTACTTAATAATATTTGATTACCAATTAAAGGATTAAATTCGAATAAGTTTTCTATCAATTTGTCATAGTTAGTAGTAACAATTAATCCAATATTCTTTCTAGCCTTTTTCATATGAATAAATTCATCTTCAAAATTGATTTTAAAATCTAGTTTCTTAAATAATTTTGATATATAAATTTTAAACCTACTAATATTTATTCCTTTTTCCATTAAATTATAATACTCATCATTGATTTCTTTATTTCCAGTTAACTGATAACAGATATGTTGCAGTAGATTTTCCCAACTATAGCTATTATTTAAGTACCTTAAGCTTAATCCAGTACCTATAAATAATACCCGATGATTTAAATACCCTTTAATGAACTCTTCTATTTTCAAAATTATACTTCTTTTCTTTTTGTTATGAACAACTTATTTTTTAGTTTTATTTGTGATACGCTTCTACTTATCGGTAGATGATGCGGTTTTTTCTCATTCCCCAATCCTATAGATCCACAAGAACACATAACATAGACAATAATCTATATAGATGGTACTCTATATATTGTAAGGGAGGTATGGTTATGTCTTATCAAGAACTAGCAACAA